>Ga0105237_10003017_pt1 | contig 20310 bp, 23 predicted proteins | sample KBSC24metaG_FD_81520 | JGI IMG/M metagenome (GOLD analysis project Ga0105237, IMG submission 81520) | Corn rhizosphere microbial communities from Kellogg Biological Station, Michigan, USA - KBS C2-4 metaG | ecosystem: Host-associated > Plants > Roots > Rhizosphere > Soil | place: Michigan, USA... | reverse complement strand
GTCGATTCGCCATATTCTTATTTCGGAGTCGCGCGAGCAGTAATGCACGACGTGGAAGAGCCGTCAAAAGACGAACTCTCCCACATGGCCATGCTCCTAGAGGGCGATTCCCCAGCGGATCAGGACGCGCTGGCCGAGCACTACCGTTCGCTCATCCAGAAGTCGCTCGAACATTGGGCCGCAGGAAAAGCCACCGACGACGACGCGCGCTGGATTAGCTGGATGCTGGAGAAGCATCTGCTGACCAATTCGGCGAATCTCACACCAAAGCTGCACGAACTGACCGAGGAATACCGTTTCACCGACATGCGGATCGCCGCTCCCAAAGTGTTTCACGGCATGGCGGACCTCGACGCCGGCTACAACTTCCCAGTCCTGCCGGCGGGCGACGCCACACATCCGGGGAAAGTAGTGCAGCGCGGATTTCTCCGATTACTCACTGGAGGCCAGGATGGTTTCCATGTCTTCGGCAGCGGCCGGCGCGAGATCGCGGACCTGATCGCAAGCCCGTCGAATCCACTGACGTCGAGAGTGATGGCGAACCGAATCTGGTTGTACGTCTTCGGCCGCGGCATCGTCCCGACGGCCGATAACTTCGGCACATACGGAGAGCGCCCGTCGAATCCGGAGTTGCTCGACTATCTGGCCTCAACCTTCGTACAAAACGGCTGGTCTATCAAGAAACAGATTCGCGCTCTGGTGTTGTCGCAAACCTTCCAGCAATCGAGTAAACCTTCCGCGGAGTCCCTCACCACCGATCCACAGGACCGCCTCCTATCGCACTATCCCGTACACCGCATAGAAGGCGAATCGATTCGCGACGCAATCCTGCGAGTCTCAGGCCGTCTCAGCCCGGCGATGTACGGCCCGAGCGTGCAACCTCACCGCGAAGAGCCGAAGGATTACCGGAAGCTGCATCAAGGACCCCTCGACGGCGACGGCCGGCGAAGCGTTTACATCAAAGTGACTCGCCACGAGGGCTCGCGTTTTCTCGAGACGTTCGATTTTCCGAACCCAACCGTCGCGCGAGGCAATCGCGACACCACAAACGTACCCACCCAGGCGCTGGCTCTGCTGAACGATTCATTTGTGATCCAACAGGCCGGGGTCTGGGCCGACCGCTTGATCGCACAGGAAGCCCCGACTGTCGAATCACGGCTCGATACTATGTTTCGCGGCGCCCTGGGAAGGCTGCCGGATGACGCGGAGCGCGCGAGGTTCAGCGGCCTGACAAAGGAACTCGCGAGTCTCCACAAAACTGCGCCGGAGAAGCTGATGACAAGCCACGACGTGTGGACCGACGTCGCGCACGCGATTTTCAATCTGAAGGAGTTCATATACTTGCGATGAAAAACTGTCCCGGTTGTGCGGATAAGCCTCTCTCGCGGCGCGAAGCGCTCAAGTTCGCCTCGAACGGTTTCGGTCTGATGGCGCTCTCGGCATTGATGGCCGACAAAGCCTACGCAGAGCCGGCGACAGCGGCGCATCCAGTAGCAAGGGTAAAGAACGTTATTTTCTGCTTCATGCCCGGTGGAGTTTCGCACGTCGACACGTTCGATCCGAAACCAAAGCTGACGGAAATGGATGGAAACAGCTTCGACGGTTTCTACCAGGTGGGCGCAAAAAAGGAAACCAATCGCAAATGGGTCGGGAGTCCATGGAAGTTCGCGCAACATGGTCAATCCGGAATTTGGATCAGCGAATTGTTTCCGCATATCGCCACCTGCGCCGACGACCTGACGGTTATCCGCTCGATGGTGTCCGGATTCCCGCTGCACCCGCGCGCGAACCTGTTGATGCACACGGGCCGAAATATCGGCGGATATCCAAGCCTCGGATCGTGGGTGAACTACGCGCTAGGCAGCGAAAATAAAAATCTACCAGGATACGTTCTACTGCACGCAGGAGCGGTACCCCCCGGAGGTCTGGAGAATTTTTCTAACGGATTTCTCCCGGCCACGTACCAGGCAACCGGAATGCAGGCAGAAGGTAAGCCGGTGGTGAACATCGACCCCGCCGACAAAGACCCCAGAATTCAGCGCGCCAAGCTCGACGTACTCGAGCAGGAAGACCGGCATTTTCTGGAATCGATCGGCCCGGACGACGGAGTCGAGAGTGCCATTCGCAACTACGAAATGGCATACAAGATGCAATCCGTAGTTCCGGACGTCCTCAATCTGGACAAAGAAAGCGAGGCCACCAAGCAGCTTTACGGATTGGATGCGCCCGACAAAAACAAGCGGCTCTACAGCACGCAATGCCTGCGCGCGCGGCGCCTGATCGAATCGGGAGTCCGCTTCGTCGAGATCACCTGCCCGGAAGTCCACGGCGGAAACAACGGAACCTGGGACCAACATTCCGAGCTGAAAAAGGGACACGAAGGGAATGCGAATATCACCGACCAGGGCGTAGCTGCGCTATTAAAAGACTTGAAGGAGAGAGGGCTGCTGAAGGAGACGCTGGTAGTCTGGGCGACGGAGTTTGGCCGGACGCCGCACGCTCCGAAACCCGATGGGCGCGACCACCACGAGACAGCATTTACGGTCTGGATGGCAGGCGGCGGATTGAAACCGGGGCTCGTCTACGGCGCAACCGACGAGATGGGCATGAAGTCGGTGGAAAACGTGACCGAAGTCTACGATCTGCATGCAACAATCCTGCAACTTCTGGGACTCGATCATAAGAAGCTGACGTATCGTTTCGGCGGGCGCGATGTAAGTCTCACGGATGTGCACGGCCACATCGTTGGGGACGTGCTGACGTAAGCAAGGAAATAGCGTGGTCTACCCAGTTTGGCTCGCCGGTTTAGCAGCGCTGTTCATTTGTCTCGAACGCCTCTGGCCGCGGCGTCCAGATCAGCCATTGCTGCGCCGAGGAATCTGGAGTGACATCGGCTACATCATTTTCAACAGCGAGTTTCTAGGAGTGCTGATCGGGAATCTATCGATCCTGATCATCGCCCGGCTCGACCGCACGCTCGATTTGGCGCACCTCAAATCGGCCTTCTACATGGGAGCAATGGCGAAAGCCCCCGGCTGGCTCCAATTCATCGTTCTGCTGCTCGTTTTCGACTTCCTGCAATGGGCCATTCATAACCTGCTGCACCGCGTCGGTTGGCTATGGGAGTTCCACAAAGTGCATCACAGCATCGTGGACATGGACTGGATCGGCGATTGGCGGTTCCACTGGGTGGAAGTCGTGGTCTACCGTTCGCTCCTCTACATTCCAGCAGCGTTCTTCGGATTTCAGGGCGCAGTCATGTTCTGGGTGGGGATTGTGAACACTGCGATCGGGCACTTCGCCCACGCGAATCTGAAAGTACATATGGGCACGCTGAAATACGTAATCAACACCCCCGAAATGCACATCTGGCACCACAACCACCCGGAATCCGGTCCGATCAACCGGAACTTTGGGATCACGCTGAGCATCTGGGACTGGCTGTTCGGAACCGCCTACGTACCACCGCGTGACCCCGCCCGGCTGGGCTTTGAAGGCATCGAAACATATCCGGTTCAACTGCCGGGCCAATGGCTCGCGCCGTTCGTAGCTCTGTTCAAGCGAGGTTATTCAAGCGTTGAGAGACGACCGGGCTCTATGCCACTGATCGGAGCAACGCGCGGCACTGATCGAGAAGTAGTCGACAAACTTCCGGCGCAGCGGGACCGGCAACCCTGACGGTTTCGAAGCGGTGGCAATCCTCTCAGCCAGCGATTCCACCTGTCTTGCGAATAACGAACGGCCCTGAACGACGTCGCCCTTTTGAACGGCATTCGAAATAGCCTTGTCGTCCCGCGGAATCGTGAGACGAACAGGAAACGTCACAATCTGTTCAATACTGGCATTGGAGGGAGCACTGCGGCCCCCTGCGAGATTCACCAGGACCGACACTCTTCCCTGGAGATGGAGGTTGCGCAGAGCGTCGGCCTTTCTGCGGGCCATGTGCAAGCCGGCCAAATCGGGAGTGCAAATGAGAAAAATCTCCGCCGCCTCCTGCAGTGTGTGAACTTCATGAGTATCCAGCGTGCTCGGCAGATCCACAAAGATAGTCTGGTATTGCGTCCGCACGAATAGAAGCAGCGCTTCATACGAGGCCGGCCCAACCATCCGGGAGAACTGATCCGGCGCCGACCCAAGGATATCCAGCGTCCCTCTCTGACAAACAAGTTTCTCCCAGACGGAGCGATCGAGAGTGGAAGCGCGCTCCAACGCATCAATAATGGACTTCGTACCGTCCAGCTTCAACAGAAACGAGGTGAGGCCCATCCTGAGATCAAGATCGACAGCAGCGTACTCCAATTAGACGACCGGGCGACGGCCGCAGCCGTGTGAATAGCAAGCGTAGTCGCCCCGGCTCCGGGTTTCGCCGGAACAAACGCGTAGATCTCGCCTGCCCCAAGCGTCCCGGTGACACGATTTCGTTGCCTGACGGAACGGGTCAGAGTCGCCTGAACCTGTCGCGGCAAGAACGGAACAGCGAGCGTTTCCCGTATACCGACTCGCATCAGCTTCAGTAATTCCTCCGGCGACTGCTTTGAGCCAACGGCGACAACCGTGATCCGCGGGCACACGCGATCAATCGAGTCGGCCAGCGCGATCGCACGATCCGTATCGAAGAAGTCGAGGAAGAGAATGCAGCAGCTTTCGTGAGGAACTTTGAGGCTGTCCAGATTGCCTGGCTGGGGATATTGGAGGAGGCTCCAAATTGCGTCGTATGGCGAACCGGTCAGCGCCGACTGAATCTCGTTTACGACATCCTGCCGGGGCGAGATGATTGCAACGATCAGATGTTTCTTCTCGATATTCAAGTTTTTCTCTCAACTTCGGTCTGTAATACCACCACTTGAATGCTAGTGTTAGGAACCGGCGAATTCTCTTAGTATCTTTGCTTTAACACCCAAGATTTGTACCAGTGAAAGCCATGGAGCGGGGGCGTACCGGCGATGGAGTACGAAAGTTCTTCACGGCAATAACTCGACGCTCGCCACTGTACGTGAACCCGTCCGCAACTCGTTGACTACCTTGCCTGCGGCGTTCACCTCCACCAGGCGCCGCCCGGTGTAATCCGAGATGATCATTCCACCTTCCGGCAGCAGAACGAACCCGGAGGGCCACCCAAACTGGACATCCATCTTATTTCCGGCCAGTGACCGAACCACTTTGCCGCTCGGGTCGATTTCGACGATCTCACCAGGGTCCGACACGCTGACAACCGTGTTGCCGTTTGCCAGACGGCGTCCCTGGTAGAGCTTCCGGTTTACGCCGTTCGGGGCTTGCCACGACCAGATGATTTTCCCCGCCTGGTCCACTTCGATCAGCTTGCTTTCAGCCTCAATCGCGATAAGCGTGGTCCCCTGATCCGTGCGGTGGCTGTTGCGGGACCGCATGTTGGCGAGTGCGGGATTCTCGTATTTCCAAACGACGCGCTTATCGGGCGTGACCTCGATCACCCGGCCGAGTTTCGCATCGCCAATGAGCGTGTTGCCGTTCGCCAGACGTTGAGCGGCGAGCGGATGATCGAGTTCTCCGGAATACGACCAAACCACGTTGTGATTCGCATCCAGTTCCTCCACCGTATGCTTCGCGCCGATGGTGAAAAGCACATGGCCGTTGGGGAGCGACTGAACATCGTGCCCGCGCTCGTTCTTGACGGTCCATAGTTCCTTGCCCGAAGGCCATTCCATCGCGACGATTTCTCCAGCAGGGCCGTGATCGCTGATGAGAATGCGGCGTGTGGTGGCCTCGGGCTTCAGCCATTTGTCCAGCCACGCGAAGGCGCGTTGGTCGGCGCGTTCAGCGTCGGCGCCTTTGAAACCATGACCCGCGCCGGGGAGGGTTTCGAGTTCGGCGGGCGCGCCCACAGCGATCAGGCGCTCCATCAGCCAGAGCGATTGTTCGTAGGCGACGTAGGCATCCGCTGTGCCGTGCAGCGCAAGAATAGGCGCGGCATTGGGCGTCACCCAATTAAGGGGACTGGATCGCTGGTGCGCCGCGCGGTTGTGCTCCAGGTCGCCGCCGAGAAAGAGCGGCAAGACCTGGGCAGCGTCGACGCTCTTTGAATACGACTGGGTGAAATCGGTGGGACCGTAGTAATCGGCAACACACTGCACGGCGCTAGAGAATTCGCGATTCGGTCCCGAGCCTTCAAACTCCGCAACGCCGGCAGTAAGGCCGAGGAACAGGACCAGGTGCCCGCCGGCGCTACCGCCGAGAGCGCCGATATGCTCAGGATCAATACCATATTTTGCCCCGTTGGCCCGTAGAAAGCGGACGGCCGCTTTGGCATCATGCACAGCAGCGGGAAATTGATTGCGTGGTGCAAGGCGGTAACTGGCAGTGGCCGCGACATACCCGCGCTGTGCGAGTTTGATTGCCATGGGCAAATAACTTTCGCGGTTGCCAGCCCGGAATCCTCCGCCGTGAATCAGTAGCACGGCCGGCCGGATGCCCGGTTCTTTTGGGCGCACGATATCCATTGCTACGCGCGCGCCCACGTTCGAGTATTCGATGTTAGCTTCATGGATCACATCGGCCGGCATAGCAGGAATCGTCTGGGAGAACGCAACCGGCGTTAATGCGGCGCCGCAGATGATCGAAAGAATAGAAATCGAGGAGGGCATCGCGCTTGAGCTTATTTCATATGTGGCTTCATGTCAAAACTAGGGAATCATCAATACATATGATGTATGTATACATATTGGTGGCGGATGATCTGGCCTCCGATTGGGATGAAGCAAACACAGCGTATGGAGGGCGAGGAACTATGCGCCGGAGTGGGCCATACGAATCGCCTTCGGGTCCTGGTTCTGGTATGGACAATGCGGGGCGAAGCCATCCGCCCGGCAACGGCCTTCGATCGGAGCGATCGGTTGGCAAAACGTTATCAGGCCGAAAAGGGATTCTGATTATGACGCAGAAAGGTGAACGAATAGTAGTGCCGAAATTCAAGACGGAAGCAGAAGAAGCCCAATGGTGGTACATCAACCGCGAGAAAATCGAGGATGTCTTGATTAACGCGATGGATAGCGGGACCATCCGGCGCGGCACCTCACAACGATTGGCAACCGAAGCGCGCGTATCAAGAAACGTCACCATCCGGATGGCCGAAGCCGACCTCGATCTCGGGCGCAAACAGGCGGAGGAGAAGGGGTTGCCATACCAGACTTACATCAAGTCGGTGCTGCATGAAGCGTTGGTGAAACGAGAGCGGCACCGTACAGGTTAGCTTGCCAAACTGTCGACGTTTATTCCCGGTTAGTTTACTTCGGCGAATAATTAGTGTCAGACGGGAGCTCGAGTGGAGCCGGCCCCCGTTGTTATGAAAGCAATATGCCCCAGGACAACCTCGCCGCGCAGGTCGATTCCGAGCTTCTGATCGCCGTCCAAACTCTTGCCCAAAGGGAAGGCCAGTTCGAAGCCCTGGTCGAAGAGGCGCTTACCGATCTGATCGAAAAGCACAAGTTGCCGGAGCCACGCCCGCACGTCACGGCGTCGTATCTCGCCGGCCACGAAAAGTACGGTTCGGTCTACAAGAAACTTGCTGAGTGACAGACTATCTTACACTCGCCGAGGTTCTCGCTATGCATTCCGACCAGATCGAGCGATATGGCGGTTCTCACGGGGTGAGGGATCAAGGATTGCTCGAGGCCGCCCTATTCCGGCCGCAAAGCGGATATTACCGCGATGTAATTGAGGAGGCGGCCGCACTCTGGGAAAGCCTTGCACAGAATCATCCCTTCATCGACGGGCAATAAGAGGATGGCTTTCGCCGCTAACTATAACATTCCTATCCATCGACGGTATGTGTCTAACGGCCGATGCCGGCGAAACATACGCCTTCATCTCAGACCTCTACGACCGAAACGCCTTCAACTTCAAAAATCTCCTCCCCTGGCTTCGCGACCACACCACACTCACCCGCTGATAGAATCGCAGATAGATGAACCCCATCCTCGAATCCATCATTGAAATCGGAGTAGTCCCCGTAATCCGAACCTCCACCGCCGAATCGGCCATTAAGTCCATCCAGGCCATCCACCGGGGAGGCATCCGGGCCGCCGAAATCACCATGACCGTCCCCGGCGCCGTCCGCGCCCTGGAAAAAATCGCCGACGAATTCGGAGACAAAATCATCCTCGGAGCAGGCACCGTCCTCGACCCCGAAACCGCCCGCATCTGCATGCTGGCCGGAGCCCAATTCTTCGTAACGCCAAACCTCAAACTCGCAACCATCGAAATGGTCAAGCGCTACTCAAAACTGATCTTCCCCGGAGCTCTCACCCCCACCGAGGTGCTAACAGCCTGGGAAGCAGGCGCAGACGCGGTCAAGGTTTTTCCCTGCGGAGCAGTAGGAGGAGCAAAATACATCAAAGCCCTGCGCGGCCCGTTCCCACAAATCGAAATGATCCCAACCGGCGGAGTCAATCTCGAGACCGCCGGAGACTTCCTGAAAGCCGGAGCCTGCGCCGTGGCCGTCGGCGCCGAACTAATCGATCCGAAAACCATAGCCGAAGGCAAATACGAAGTCTTTGAGGAGCGCGCCCGTCAATATCTGGCCGCCATCCGAAAAGCAAGGGGCGAAGTGGCCACAGCCAAGACTGCATAAAACGGGTTTTTTTTGCGGCTCTGCGCCTTTGCGTGACACTTTCACTCACTGATACACTTGGAAATCAACTTATGGCACTCAGCAAGGATCTGTTGGAAATCTTGGTGTGCCCGCTCTGCAAGGCCGACCTGGAACTCAAGCCCGACGAAAGCGGCTTGAAATGCACGCAGTGCAAAAGGGTATACCCCGTTCGCGACGACATTCCGGTAATGTTGATAGACGAAGCGAAGATCGAAGAGTAGTCCGTCGGCCCGTGGCATGGAAAATGCGCTCGAGAGCCTGTCCCCCGGGGCGCGCGTGGCGGTCATCCGCCTGCGCTCACTCGGTGACTGCGTCCTCACCACACCAGCGTTAGAAATTCTCAAAACTGCCCGGCCCGATCTGCGCATCGCCGTCGTCGTCGAAGACCGTTTCGCCCCCATTTTCGAAAGCAATCCGGATATAGACGAAATCCTGCCGCCCACCGTGCGCGCTGTGACGCGCTTCCGGCCTGACCTCTGTCTGAACCTTCACGGCGGAACCCGCAGCATGTTACTAACAGGAAGTTCGGCCGCCCGAATGCGCGCCGGTTTCGCCCACTTCCGGGGGTCCGGCATCTACAACATCCGAATTCCCACCGCCCAGCAGATTCTGGGCATCGACCGCAAGGTACACACTGCGGAACATCTAGCCTCGGCAATGTTCTACCTCGGAGCAAAAAGAATTCCCATCCCACGAGCTAAACTCTTCGCCGAAGCAAGGCCGCAACCCGGCCGATACGCCGTTCTCCACCCCGTTGCAACAGCCGCGCAGAAGATGTGGACCGCCGAAGGATTCCTCGAAGTCGCCCAGCACCTGCAAGACCATCAGAGCCTCGAACCAGTCTTCATAGCCGCCGCGGGCGAGGACCTAAGCCCGTTCGCCAAATACAACTGCATCACCGCGGCGCCCCTCGCCGAAACAAAATCGCTCCTGCAAAGCGCTACTCTATTCGTAGGAAACGACAGCGGCCCCGCACACATGGCCGCCGCCTTCGGAATTCCCGTAGTAGTGCTCTACGGAGCATCCGATCCCGTCATCTGGGCGCCCTGGAAAGTAGAATCGGAACTCCTGGTCAACCCCGAAGCCATCTCGAACATCAAACCCGCCGAAGTAATCCAGGCGATCGACAATGTGAGCGTGCGCCGATGAAAAGCATGGCGCGGCTGCTCCGCTATGCAAGCCCTTATTGGCTGCCGTTAATTCTCTCGGTCGTCCTCATGGCCATAGACGGAGCGGCGCACGCCATGATGGCCATCCTCATCGGTCCCGTCTTCGATCGCGTGCTGAACCCTCACAGCCCCGACGCGCCGCTCGAATTATTCAAGCTCCCCATCTCAGGCCACCCCTTCTACCTCGGCCAGATCATGCCCGCCGCCATCAGCAACGTCTGGACCATGGTCGCGATAGCCATCATCGCTGTCTTCCTCATCAAAGGCCTGGCCGACTATTGCGGCAACTATCTCGTAAATTACGTCGGAGTCTCCGCCGTCACCGACGTGCGCCAAACCGTCTTCGACAAGGTTCTCCGCCAGGACGCGCAGTTCTTCGAGACGCACTCTACCGGCCGTATCATGTCGTCCATCATGAACGACATCGAAAAAATCCAACTGGCCACATCCAGCATGCTGGCCGACTGGCTCCGCCAAAGCTTCACCGTCATCGGCCTCCTCTACGTCCTCCTGCAGAAGGACTGGCTCCTTGCGCTGGTAAGCCTCACGGTGCTACCCGTCGTGCTCGTTCCAACCATCCGCATCGGCAAACGTATCCGCCGCATCACCCGGGGCGCGCAAGACCACACCGCCGAGCTAAACGAAATCCTGCAGGAAACCATCAGCGGACAACAAGTCGTAAAGTCGTTCGTCACCGAGGAAAGCGAATCCCATCGGTTCCGCCAGGCCGCGCGGCGTCTCCGTTCGGCAAATCTACGCTACGCCGCCCAGCAAGCCATCGCCTCCCCGTTGATTGAGTTCTTCGGAGCCCTCACAATAGTCGGCCTCCTCACCTATGCGCGCACAAAAATCAAAGCGGGCCAAATGACGACAGGCGAATTCACCAGCTTCGTCATCGCCCTCCTAATGCTCTACGAACCCGTAAAGCGCCTCACCGGCATCCACAATATCTTCCAGCAGGCGCTCGGCGCATCGCAGAAAGTCTTCGAATACCTGGATCGTGAAATTCTAGTGCGCGACAAGCCCAGCGCCGCCACGCTGCCACCATTCAAGACCGCCATCAGCTACGAAGACATCACCTTCCGGTATCCCAACTCGCCGGCCGGATTCACATTGAATGGAGTAAGTCTGAAAGTAAATGCCGGAGAAGTGGTAGCTCTAGTAGGTCCCAGCGGAGCCGGCAAGACAACACTGGCAAACCTGACCCCCCGCTTCTACGACGTCATTTCCGGCTCTGTCCGTATAGACGGCATCGACATCCGCGACATCAAAATCTCGTCGCTACGCGATCAAATCGGCATGGTCGCTCAAGACACCTTCCTGTTCAACGACACAGTCACCAATAACATCCGGTACGGCCGCCCCAATGCCACCATGGACGAAGTGCGCGAAGCATCGCGCAACGCACTAGCCGAGGAATTTATCCTCCGAATGCCCCAAGGCTTCGACACCGTCATCGGCGAACGCGGAACCAAGCTCAGCGGAGGCCAGCGCCAGCGCATCGCCATCGCCCGCGCGCTGCTCAAAAACGCGCCGATCCTAATCCTCGACGAAGCAACATCCCACCTCGACACCGAGTCCGAAATCCTCGTCCAACGCGCTCTGGCAAACCTCATCGAGCACCGAACCGTCATAGTAATCGCCCACCGCCTCTCCACCATCCGCCGTGCGGATAAGATTGTAGTTCTCGACCGGGGGAAAATATCGGAAGTGGGTACGCACGAAGATCTAATCGGCCACGGTGGAATCTACCGCCGCCTGCACGAACTCCAATTCGTTGACGTCGACCCCGTCGTGAATCCATGAATAATCCACGCGTCCGCAGCATGACCGGCTTCGCCCGCACACGTAAAACGATCGGCGACATCGAAATCACCATCAGTCTCAAAAGCGTCAACCATCGCGGTCTCGACCTCCATTTCCACGTAAGTTCGGACCTCGACCCTTTCGAGAGCGCCATCCGCAACGCCGCCAAGCGCCACGTCAGCCGTGGCCACGTTGACATTCGAATCGGGCTCACGCCCGCCGGCGGCCCTGTCGTCCTCGATATCGACACCATCCGCCTGGAGAATTACTTCGCGGCATTTCGACGAACCGCTCAGAAGCATGGCCTCGACGAGCACCCCAACCTCAACACGGCACTGCAAATCCCAGGCATGTTAAAAGATTTCCGCGACATGGAACTGTCCGCAGACTTCGAAGGCCCCCTGGTAGCAGCAGTAGAGGAGGCGTTCACCACCCTCAACCAGTTCCGCGAGCGCGAAGGCGCCGATCTCGCCCGAGTGCTACTCGACCGCAACGCAGCCATCCGAAGGACCGCGCTACGCATGGAAGAAATTCGCGGCGGAGCAGTCGCCACCTATCACGCCCGCCTGAAAGAACGTCTGGCCGAATTGTTGAACGGAGCGTCCATAGACCCGCAGCGTCTCGCCCAGGAAACCGCCATCCTGGCCGACCGCAGCGACATCGGCGAGGAGATGGCACGCCTGAAAATTCACTCGAACCAAGTCGAAGAGATCCTCAAAAACGAAACCGAAGCCGGCAAAAAACTTGATTTCCTCCTCCAGGAAATGAATCGCGAAGCCAACACCATCCTCTCCAAGACCTCCGGAATCGGCGAAACCGGCCTCGGCATCACCGAACTCGCGCTAGCCGCCAAATCGGACATCGAGAAGATCCGGGAGCAAGCGCTCAACCTCGAATGACCACAGTCTTCATCATTTCCGCCCCCTCCGGGTCTGGAAAATCCACACTCGTCAGCAGACTGCTGGCCATGGATCCCCATGTCTTATTCTCGGTCTCCTATACAACCAGGAAGCCTCGCGGACACGAGGTTGACGGCCAAAGCTATCACTTCATCGATCGGGAAGACTTCGAAAACCGCCTGGCCCGGGGCGAGTTCATGGAATGGGCAGAAGTATTTGGCAACTATTACGGGACCCACCGCGGAATCCTCGACCGGGCCATTAAAGAGGACAAAGACCTGATACTCGACATCGACGTTCAAGGTGCGAGACAATTAAGAGAAAGCATTCCAGAAGCCGTAACGATTTTTATCCTCGCGCCCTCCCGTCAGATCCTGGAGAAGCGCTTGCGGCGCCGGTCTGAAGATGCTGAACCGGTAATCCGGAGACGCCTGTTTGAGGCGGCCGAGGAAATCCGTAATTACGACAAGTACGATTACGTGCTCGTGAACGACGATCTGGAGCGATCAGTAGACACGCTGGCGGCCATTGTGAAAGCCGAACGTGTCCGGCGTATCAGGGTGGAAGAAAAGATTCATTCCATTCTGGCGTCATTTCAGCAGGAGAGTTGCAATGGTTAAATACGACGCCACACCGAGAAACATGAATTTCGCGATTCCGGACGATCCGGAAGTCAGCACTTACCGCTTCATCATCGTCGCGGCCAAACGAGCCCGCCAATTGCAAGCCGGCGCGCGTTCGTTCCTACCCAGCACATCGAAGAAGCCCACAGTCGCCGCCATGGAAGAAGTCCGCCGCGGGCTGGTGAGCTATACCGACACCATGCGCGACGGAGTGCCCGAAGAAGAACCGCTAGCTTAATTCCATGAACGTTGTGCTCGGGGTCGGCGGCGGGATTGCCGCGTACAAAGCGGCCGAGTTGGCACGCGCGCTCCAGGAACGTGGCGCCACCGTCGAAGTCGTCATGACGGCGAGCGCCCTCGAATTCATCCAGCCGCTCACCTTCGCATCGCTCACCGGCCGAAAAGTAATCACCAACCTGTTCGCCGGCCAATCCGGAGAAGCGACGCTCTCCAGCGCCGTCGAACACATCCGCGTAGCGCAGGATAACGACGCACTAGTAGTAGCGCCCGCTACGGCCGATCTTGTGGGCAAATTCGCCAATGGTCTGGCGAACGATTTTCTCACCACGCTCTATCTCGCCTTCACCGGCAAAGTCATCCTCGCGCCGGCCATGAACAACAACATGTGGAATCATCCGGCCGTCGAACGGAATCTGGAGGCACTACGCAGCCGTGGACACATCATCGTCGATCCCGATGAAGGCCTGCTCGCCTGCGGCTCCATCGGACCCGGCCGCCTAGCCGAACCCGATTACATCGCCCAAGTCGTAGTGTCCTCGTTAAAGACGCGCCAGGATCTCGAAGGCGAGACCGTAGTCGTCACCGCCGGACCCACCCAGGAACCCATCGATCCCGTCCGCTACATATCCAACCGTTCCAGCGGAAAAATGGGTTACGCGCTAGCCGAAGCAGCGGCCGTACGAGGAGCGAAAGTCGTACTCATCTCCGGCCCCGTGCAATTGCCGCCGCCTAACGGAGTGGAAGTAATCCGAGTGAGAACCGCTCTGGAAATGCGAGCCGCCGTAATGGAAAGACTTTCCTCCGCGACCATAGTCATCAAGGCCGCCGCAGTCGCCGATTACCACGTAGCCAACGTCCCCGATCAGAAACTCAAAAAGACCGCCACGCGTCTCTCCCTCGAACTCGACCCCACGCCCGACATACTAGCCGAAGTAGGCCGAAAGAAAACGGACCAGCTCCTCATCGGATTCGCAGCCGAAACGCAAAATCTTCTGGAAGAGGCCCGCCGCAAACTGACGACCAAGAACTGCGACATGGTCGTCGCCAATCTCGTCAACCATTCGAACGTCGGCTTCGAAGCAGACGACAACGAGGTATTGCTAGTCATGAAATCCGGCGAATCCGTACAACTCCCCAAAGCGCCCAAGCGGAAAATCGCCGACCAGATCTTCGACCAGGCACTCAAGGTCCGGCTAGCCATCCACGCCGCACAATCATGAACGGAGAAACCCTCCGCCAGTATCTGGAGTTCTATCAGGATCTCGGAGTCAAGGAACTCTACAGGCAAAACGCGCCCTCCATCGTGCCCCAACCAACCATCGCAGTCCCCGCGCCGTCTCCCGAAGCTAACCCGCTCCTGAAAATCATCCAGGACATCGGAGACTGCCATCGCTGCCGCCTCGGCGACACCCGAAACAAAATCGTCTTCGGAGTCGGCAACGAGCAAGCCAAACTAGTCTTCGTAGGCGAGGGCCCTGGTGCCGACGAAGACGCCCAGGGAATTCCCTTCGTCGGCCGAGCCGGTCAGCTCCTCACGCAAATGATCGAAGGTACCGCCGCGAAAGAAGGCATCCCGCTTCTGCGAAAAGATATCTACATCTGCAACGTAGTGAAATGCCGCCCGCCGGAAAACCGCACACCGGAACCGGATGAAATGGAAATCTGCGGACAATTCCTCGAACGCCAGCTCGAGCTCATCCATCCAAAAGCCATCTGCGCCCTCGGTTCCACGGCCGCAAAATACCTCCTCAAAACCAAAGATGGAGTCACCCGGCTACGAGGCAAATGGCACAAGTGGCACGACATTCCAGTGATGGTCACCTACCATCCGTCCTACCTGCTGCGGCCCTACAATCAAAACGCGAAGCGAGAGGCATGGGAAGATCTGAAAGCAACCCTCCACTATGTCTACGACTGATCCAACGAAGGTGGAGCGTTCCCAAGGCAGCCGCTTCATAACCTTCGAAGGCCCGGACGGCGGAGGCAAAACCACTCAGATGCACCTCCTGGCCGAACGCCTCCGATCCATGGGCCGCGAAGTAATCGAAACCGTAGAACCCGGCGGAACCCGCATAGGCAGCGACATCCGAGGCATCCTCCTCAACTCCAAAAATCGGGAACTCTCACCAACAGCGGAGTTGCTACTATACTTCGCCAGCCGAGCCCAAAACGTAGACGAGCGAATCACACCTGCCCTCACCCGAGGAGCCATCGTCCTCTCCGACCGCTTCACCGACTCCACACTGGCTTACCAAGGCGCGGGCCGCAAACTGGGAAGAGAAGTCGTCATGACCGTCCACGAGATCGCCTGCCGAGGCCTCAATCCCGATCTCACAATCGTAATCGACATAGACTCCGAGACAGGCCTCCAACGAGCCCACGCCCGCAATCAAACTATCGAGGATAAAGACGAGCGCCGCCTCGACGAAGAGGCCATCGACTTCCACCGCCGGGTTCGCCAGGAATACCTCGACCTCGCCAACCGAGAACCCAAACGCATCAAAGTGATAAACGGCAACGCCAATCCCGCCGAAGTAGCCGAAAGAGTATGGAAAGTGGTGCAAGCCTATGTTTGAAAACTTCTACGGAAACCAACCCGCCGTAGCCACGCTAGAGCAAATGATCGCGCAACAGCGCATCCCGCAAACCATCCTCATCGCCGGACCTGAAGGGGTCGGAAAAGCCACACTAGCCAGAAGATTCGCCGCCGCGCTAATCAACGGCGCCGCCAAAATCGAAAAAGACGACCTAAGTCTCCTGGAAAATGCCACCGCCATTACCGACCGCGACAAATGGCCCTCCGACAAACGCGTCGACGATCCACTAGTCTTCTCCTCACACCCGGACTTCCTGACCTTCCCGCCCGAAGGCCCCCTCCGTCAGCTGTCCATCTCCCAAATGCGCCTGCTGAAAGCACGAGCGCAATTCACACCGCTAAAAGGAAAGCGCCGGATATTTCTAATCGACCGCATCGACCGGGCCAACGAGCAAGCCGCAAACTCCCTGCTGAAGACACTAGAGGAGCCGCCCGACTACTTAATCATCCTGATGACAGCCGAGAACGCCTACGATCTGCTCCCCACCATCCGCTCCCGCTCCGTCCCAATCTACCTGGGGCGCCTGTCTCCTGAAGACATGGCCGCGTTTGGAAAAGCCAGAAAACTAGACAACATAGAACGCCGCCTGTCCCTTGCATCCGGAAGTCCCGGCCTGGCCCTATCGATCGATCTGGAAGTCTACGACAAAAGAAGAACAGCAATGCTGGCCCTGCTCCAAGTAGCCGCAAAGCGAGCCCCCTTCGCCAAATGGCTGAAGTATTCCGAATCACTAGGAGCCAGCAAAAGCGAAAAGCTCGAATACTATCTAAACGTGCTCTACATCCTGCTCGAAGACCTGTTGCTCCTACAGCAAGGAGGCGGACCCATCCGAAACACCGACATCGAAAAAGACCTGGCCGCCATCGCTCCCCACATCAGCTTCCCCTGGATTCGAACCGCCGTAAAGCAGGTAGACGACCTGACAGAACTCCTACGCCGCAACATCCAAAAATCAATTGCGCTCGATGCCCTGATCGTCGAACTCCAATCCCTTTGAAAATTAGCTTCCTTGAGCCTGAAACGCATCCCAACCGTTCCTCACCAGTATGTTGGGCGTCTACGCTCGCGAGCTAAAGCCGGGGTAATCCCTCGCGCAAAAGGGAGGTAAACGAAGTATGTCCACTAAATTTCCAAAACTCGAGCCGGGTCAATTCAGAATCGGCGGATATGGCTGGAAGCCCGATCTGCCCGACCACCGTGATTTTTACTTTGCAACGCCGCCCGCCACTGCAGCGGCGCTGCCAACCAAGGTGGACCTTCGACCGAAATGTCCTCCGGTTTACGATCAGGGGCAGCTTGGCAGTTGTACCGCCAATGCCATCGCTGGAGCCATCGAATTCGACCAGAAGAAGCAGGGATTGTCCGAATTCACACCGTCGCGTCTGTTCATCTATTACAACGAGAGAATCCTCGAGGGCACCGCGCCCTCCGTCGATAGCGGGGCCCAGATCCGCGATGGCGTTAAGTCCGTGGCACAGCAGGGCGTTTGCAAAGAGTCATCGTGGCCCTACAACGATCAGAACAAGGACCCGAATCCGTGCCCAGCTTGCCAATTCGCAAAGAAGCCCTCCCCCAAGTGTTATACCGAGGCGAAGCGGCACAAGATCAGTGTGTATCAGCGGCTGAATTCCGCAATCGTCAGCACGCTCAAGGGTTGCCTGGCCGGCGGGTATCCGTTTGTTTTCGGATTCACCGTCTATGAGAGCTTCGAAAGCCAGCAGGTGGCGAACACCGGAATCGTACCCATGCCTGGCTCGAAAGAAAAAGTAGTCGGCGGCCACGCGGTGGTAGCGGTCGGCTACGACGACGCCACGCAGCAGTTCATCGTCCGGAATTCGTGGAGCGCCAATTGGGGACTGAAAGGTTACTGTATGATGCCCTACGGTTACCTGACCGACACGAATCTTGCCGATGATTTCTGGACCATCCAGACCACCGCTTAGAAGCCCGCAAACGGCCGGCCGCGGCCCTCGATCTTCGCAAACAAGCGCCCGTGCGAGTCCGCGAAGCAGCCTCCGTTTTGCGGGGGGTTGTTGAGGAGCTACGAAGCGGGCCGGACGGTAACATGAAGGTTGAAGCTTCGGGCAGCGGGTCCGCCGCTTTCCCAAGGGCGGCGATACTGCAGTTCCAGCTCAACCGTCCCCGGCGCGAACGCCTCGAACTGGAAGTGCCGGACACCCGGCTTGCCGGGAGGGCCGCCCGCGCCTTCGACTGACGATGTATATTCGTGCAGGACCGTCTCCAATTTTTGCTCGGATTCGGCGGGGATGACCCACTGGAAGCCGGTGGACGCATTTTCAGAAAGGCTGATCTGCAGTGCGTCCCCTACACGGAGTTCCACCTGACGCCCGTTAAATCCCTCGTCAACTTGCACCATTTTGCGTGGCCGCGCGCACGCTGAGGAAATCCCCAACGCTCCGACAATTAAGACGCAAGCCAGCCTCACTGTTGCACAGTTTATCCGCTTTGAGCGCGGCGGCGCTGCAATATCATTCCCGCCGCAAAGATCAGATCTCCTAGCCGCAATCTCCAAAATCAAGCCCTAGAAGCGGACCCCCATGAAGACTACACTGGTGATTGGATGCTAAAGCCATGGCACTTGAAAAGGAACTCGAATGTTACAAGAGAAAGTTACCGGAACTGCTGAATGAACAAGGAAAGTACGTTCTAGTTGCGGGTGACGACCTCATCGGAGTCTTCGGAACATATGAGGATGCCTTGAAGCAAGGCTACAATCTGTTCGGCCTTCAGCCTTTCTTCGTACAACAAATACAACCTGTGGAGCAACCCCAATTCATCACTAGGCTACTCGATCTGGCGTGCCACACGTAACGGTACAGATCGCTCCCGGAGGTCCGCTCCTCGATTTTCGTATCGGAGTCAGCCAAGCTAGAGCGCAAGCGCTCCAGCAATCCGGCCTGCCGATTCCACAGCCACTCCAAATTCGCGGATTGGTCGATACCGGCGCGAGTTGCTCTTGCGTAGATCCATCGGCTCTTCAGGGATTGGGGCTCACGCCAACCGGCCAATCGCCCATGCTGACACCCTCCACCGGCACCCAGCCACATTACGCCAACGTCTACGATGTAAGCCTCATTCTGGTGCATCCCGCGCTTCAGCTAACAATGGGCAACGTAGCGGTGGCCGAATCGCAGTTGATGGTCCAAGGCATCCAGGCCCTCATCGGCAGGGACGTTTTGAAGAACTGCCTTCTTGTTTACGACGGTGCCTTGGGAGTCTTTACTCTCAGCTTCTGACGCGACTAATCCCTCGTCAAGAACGAAAGCAATTCCCGAAAATACCACACCTGATCGTCCCACATCGTAAATGGCGCCATCCGGGCCGCGACAGGCCGGCGGCGGCACACCGGGCATCCGTCTGATGCCCTCAGTCTCCTCGACGGGAGTCATGCCAAAAACCGTTTGAACTCGCGGCTGAACTGAGAAGAACTTTCGTATCCAACCCGCTCGGCGGCAACAAAACTGGCTCAGGAGGTTTACCTCATAACCTATACGCTTCTGCAAAACCGCAAGCGTAAGAGACGTCGATCAACCATCTGGCAGCGCACGTCCGAAGGTTGGAAGATAATTTTCCATCAGGAACCATAGTTCAGAAACCTTAAAACCCAGTTCAAAAATCACACAACTCAATCTTGCCTGTTTTCAATACCATTCAAAAACAACGCGTCTAGGAACTCACACACCACATTCCAGAGTTTGATCAGAAAGGTGGCGCTCGTGCCGCCTCTTCGCATTTATCGAAGGCACCCATGGCAAGCGCGCAAGAGTAGCAGCGAACAAGGAAAAACGCCCGCGTCCCGACACCTGAGCCGTCAAAACACAGTCTCCGCGAAGCTCTAGTACTAACGTCATCGGGCCACTTTGAATGGAGGGGTAGCCCAGCAGCGCACGAAGGCCTTAGGATCGATCTCATACTCCGCAGGCCGAATACACGATTCCGAAAGTTACTCTTCGCCTCGTGATGACGGAGAATTCACATGGGCAAACACGCGCGACGGAGCTGCCAGTTGCCACGCTGGCGGCGGCCTCGAATCTGACCGAGGAGATCAAAGGTTGGGGCCGCACGTAGGACTAATCAACCTTGAATAAAGTACCAACGGGTCATTGTTCACAACGGCATCTGCCGCCATTCTTAAATGTGTAACGCCGAAACTAAAGGAGAGGGACAAATGAAACTAATTTGGAAACTCAGACTAATGAGAGATACTCGCGGACAGGATCTGATCGAGTATGCTTTGATGGCCGGCTTTGTCGCGGTAGCCGCTGGCGCAATCATGCCGGGTGTTGCCGCCCAGATTACGACTATTTTCGGTAAAGTAAGCAGCGCCCT
>Ga0105237_10003009_pt1 | contig 20347 bp, 16 predicted proteins | sample KBSC24metaG_FD_81520 | JGI IMG/M metagenome (GOLD analysis project Ga0105237, IMG submission 81520) | Corn rhizosphere microbial communities from Kellogg Biological Station, Michigan, USA - KBS C2-4 metaG | ecosystem: Host-associated > Plants > Roots > Rhizosphere > Soil | place: Michigan, USA... | reverse complement strand
TGAGCCGTTAACGATATAATGGTCGCCATCTAATACGGCTGTGGTACCCATCCGCATGGCATCCGAGCCGGTATTGGCTTCGGTGAGTCCCCAGGCGCCCAGCCATTGGGCCGTTGCCAGTTTGGGCAGCCATTTGTGTTTTTGTTCTTCGCTGCCGAATGCAAGAATGTGGCCCGTACACAACGAATTATGAGCAGCTACCGATAAACCTATAGAGCCGCAAACTTTGGCGATCTCCTGTATAATAGTAACATATTCAAAATATCCGAAACCTGAGCCGCCGTATTCTTCGGGTACAAATACGCTCATCATACCCAGTTCGCCTAATTTCTTAAAAAGTTCAGCCGGAAAATGTTGCGCCTCGTCCCATTCCATTACATGGGGCCTGATGTGTTTTTCGGCAAAATCGCGGGCCATTTGTCCCACCATTTGCTGGTTTTCGGACACTGAGAAATCATAGCCTGCTTCAGTTTCGTAGTTACTATCCATAAATAATTTAATAATCGCTGCAATCTATTTAAAAAAATTTACTATGCATGCATAGTAAATTAAGTATTCCATTTTATACATTTCTGATAAATGCTATCGGTATAAGATTTACTTTAGCGCCAAATATTCCTGAATGGCCAAAACGTTGCTTTCTTTATTGCTTTTACTTATAGCGCTCTCTTCCTTTGGCCAAAAGAAATACACCGTCAGCGGTACCATTACAGATGTATCCACCGGCGAGCAGCTGATAGGCGCAACGGTACGGATAAAAGAGATACCGCAAAGTGGCACCGTTACCAACAGCTACGGGTTTTATTCCATATCGGCGCCCGAGGGTGAATATACCTTATTATATACCTATATCGGTTATGAAACTTTTACCCGCCAGGTATCGCTGCATCACGACTCTGTCATAAGCATCCCCCTGGCATTAAAGGGCAGCCTGAAGGAAGTTGTCATCAATGCCAACGGCCCGAATAATGATAATGTGGCATCGCCGCAAATGGGTGTTGAGAAGCTGAGCATGGCGCAGATCAACCAGGTGCCGGTGTTGCTGGGCGAAAAAGATATTCTGAAAACCATATCCTTATTGCCCGGCATAAAATCAGCCGGTGAAGGCAATACGGGTTTTTATGTACGTGGTGGTGCATCCGATCAAAACCTGATCCTGCTGGATGAGGCTACCGTTTATAATGCTTCTCACTTTTTCGGTTTCTTCTCCACGTTTAATTCGGATGCGATAAAGGACGTTAGCATATATAAAGGCGGTATGCCTGCCGAATACGGGGGCCGGCTATCTTCCGTTTTGGATATTAAAATGAATGAAGGAAATAACAAGGACCTCACGGTGCAGGGAGGACTCGGGCTGATCTCTTCGCGAATTAAGGTGGAAGGCCCGCTGGTAAAAGATAAAGGTTCTTTTATGATCAGCGCCCGTCGGACTTACATTGACTTCTTTTTAAAAGCATCTTCCGACTCCACCGTAAAAGGAAGTTCCATTTATTTTTACGACCTGAATGCCAAGGCCAATTATCATTTTGATGATAAAAACGCCATTTATTTATCCGGTTATTTCGGTAAGGATGTTTTGGGGCTGAAAAACACGTTTGGAACGAACTGGGGGAATTCAACAGGCACCATCAGGTTTAACCATTTGTTCAATAACCGGCTTTTTTCTAATACGTCACTTGTATTCAGCAATTACAATTATGCGATACAGAGCTTTATCAGCAATGATGATTTTAAGGCGACCTCGCAAATAACGGATGTCAACCTGAAAGAGGACCTGCAGTATTCTATGGGTAATAATCACACGCTTAAATTCGGGTTGAATATTTTACACCACAGTATTGAACCGGGAAAGATCACGACTACGGCTAAATCCAGTTTCAATAATAAAAGTGTGGAACAACGCTATGGCTTTGAAAATGCCGCCTATGTAAGTGATGAATGGAAAGCTACCGAAAAACTCACCCTGCTTTACGGGTTGAGGCTAAGCGGCTTTTTTCTGCTGGGCCCGGGCACATTTAAAACTTATGACGGCGCGGGCAATGTGCTGACGAGCACCACGTACACTTCCGGACAAAGTGTAAAGAATTATTTCAACCTCGAGCCACGCGTTAGCGCAGGCTATACCCTGAACGACGAAAACTCTGTTAAGCTATCCTATAACCGTAACACGCAAAATATCCACCTGCTCAGCAATTCAACCAGCAGCACCCCTACCGACCTGTATGTAATGAGCAGCAACAACATCAAGACTGAAATATCCGACCAGGTGTCTACCGGATTTTTCAGGAATTTCAAGGACAATACTTATGAGTTTTCTGCCGAGGTATATTATAAATGGATGCAGAACCAGATCGATTATAAAGATGGTGCGCAACTGCTGGTGAACCAGGATGTGGAATCGCTGCTTACTTACGGAAAAGGCCGTGCCTACGGGATAGAACTATTTTTAAAGAAAAGATATGGGCGCTTTAACGGGTGGATAGGTTATACTCTATCGCGCACCGAACTTAAGTTTGACTCTATCAACAATGGTAAATATTATCCGGCCCGGCAGGACCGGACCCATGACCTATCCCTGGTAGGTATCTACCAATTAAATAAACGATGGACATTCTCGGCTACTTTTATTTACGGAACCGGCAATGCGGTTACCTACCCAACCGGCAAATATGAGATCGGTGGCTTAACTACCTACTCTTACTCGGAGCGCAACGGTTACCGCCTGCCGTCAAACAACCGGCTGGATATCGGCGCCACATTGGAAGGGAAGCAGCATAAGAAATATCATTCCAGCTGGACATTCGGCATCTATAATGTTTACGCGCATCGCGACCCCTACACAGTTACCTTTCGCGACAGCAAAACTGTGCCGAATACGACCGAAGCTGTGGAAACCAGCATTTTTGCTACCCGGATACCGTCTGTTACCTGGAATTTTAAATTTTGACGCATGAAGAGGATCAACATTATATGTATTATCACTGTGCTTTTATTATTCATTACTGCCTCATGCACCAAAGTGATCGACTTAAAATTGGGTGATAAAACCGGCGAACTGGTAATAGAAGCCAATATCGTTAACACTGACGGGCCGCAAGTGGTACAACTTAGCCGCAATGTACCTTTTACCAGCACCAACACCTACCCTGCGGTTTCGGGGGCTACGGTTGTGATTACTGACGACGAGAATACAGATGTTGTTTTAGACGAGGGGCCTGCCGGTTTTTATTCGGCCGCGCAATTTACAGGCACACCCGGCAAAACATACCACCTTTCGGTAACAACTGATGGCAAGGTTTATAAGGCTACATCCACTATGCCACGGCCTGTAACGCTGGACTCGGTATCAACAACCGACAGCCAATTTAATAAAGGCAAAAACCAGAAGGTGCTCACCGTGCACTTTTCCGACCCGCCAAATATTGCCAACCAATACCGCTTCATACTTTATGTGAACAGCGTGCAGGTAAAAACCATTTTTGCTTTTGATGATGATTTTAGCGACGGCCGCAATGTAAATATCGACTTGTTTGAGAACGACATCGACATTTTTCCCGGCGATGTGGTTTCCATCGAAATGGAATGCATTGATAAGCCGGTTTATACTTATTGGTTTACCCAGCAGCAGCAACAGGCCAATAATCCGGGCGGCGGAGTGGCTCCCTCTAACCCACCGACAAATATTACACCAACTACTTTGGGCTATTTCAGCGCGCATACGACGCAGAGATTAACATTCGTAGTGAGGTAACCCTACAAAAAGCAACTTTTTCAAAAGCCATTTTTGCTGTTTCACCTGAAACACCCTGAAACAGGCCAAATTGCAACTTAATTTATTGTATTTCAGATGTATAATTCTCAAAAATTCATCTGTTTCACTGTTTCACCAAAAAAGTGAAACACTTTGAAACAGGTGAAACACCTTGTTAATCCTGACCGGAATTTACATTCTTGGCTATAAATTTTTAAACTATACTGTTATCTTTGATCATGGAGACAGCCCAGAACACTCAACTCAAACAAGTGCGGTTTATTTTTTGGATCAACCTTGCGATGGCCCTTTTTAGCTTCTCGGTATTTATGAGATCATTCGACAGCGGCAAGCAGTGGAAGATCATTTGCTCGGGTGCCGGCTTCGCGATTTTCCTGGCGCTGGTGATTCTTTTATTTGTGAGGATGATGAAGCTGCAGAAAGCGGAGAATTCATAAGCCATTCCGTTATAGCTTTGTTTACCCGGCATTATAAATCCGGACTAACTTGATTATAAATCCGGACTAACATGGGAGTGTTATTTATGGCAGCGCTTCCTTTTGTTAGTCCGGGATTATCAATCCGGACTAACGCTATACCTGCGGGACAAAAAGACCAATGTGACTAATTTTTTAAGGAATCCTTTAACTTAGAATGATGATTTAATTGTTTCAGCAGTTTGGGTCCAAAATCCTTAATAATCCCGTCTTCATAAAAATACTCGTTATAATATAGGTGATACATCCCATCATATACTTCTGGATTATTTTGTATAAAATTAAAGGATCGGGAATCAATTGATACCTCAAAAAAGCCATTATACATTGCGTTACTGTTAACCAAAACGATTTTTCCTTTATATGTGAAATAGCCAAAATATTTCATGTAGTCAGGCGCCATGAAATGCCAGTAAATGTTTGATCCTTTATTTACCTGTTGTGACACAATTAATGAGCATTCATTATCAGAGTAAAGTACGTGCAAGCCAAAATAGCTATGGCCGGTATCACTTTTAGGTATAATCCTGTCAAATAAGGAATCTATTTTATGGCTTTCTTTAAAAAGACGGAGTTTCATTTCCTGTGCGAATAAATTGAACACGCAGAAAACAAATACGGCAGAAAGCACTATTATTTTCATATTCAAAAAGCTTCAATCACATCTGTCTACGTTAAGACTATAAGGTCATTCATCAACGCCATCATTCCATCATCAAAATCAACGGTCAATAGTCCGCCAGCACAACAATATTATCGCACAATGGCGATATCCTTTTACGTCCATTAAGGAAACCCAAACCCACCACAAAGGCAAAACCGGCTACAATACCACCCATTTCTTTGATCAGCTCGCTGGCGGCGGTTACGGTGCCGCCGGTAGCCAGCAAGTCATCGTGGATCAGGATATGCTGACCGGGTTCAAAGGCATCCGTATGCATCTCGATGGTCGCGGTTCCGTATTCCAGCTTGTAAGCTTTTTGTTTGATGGTGTAGGGAAGCTTACCCGCCTTGCGGACGGGGATAAACGGCACACCCAACCGGGTAGCCAGCGTGAGGCCGAATAAAAAGCCGCGGCTCTCCACTCCTGCAATTACATCTATCCGGGTTCCTTTTAGTTGTTCAACAAACGCGTCCACTACCCTTTCGCATAAAACCGGGTCTTTGAGTATGGGGGTAATATCCTTAAAAACGATACCGGGTTTCGGGAAGTCGGGAATATCACGAATGGCTGCTTTGATCTGTTGTTCTATCATTTGAAATCTAAGTAGGGTGCAATTTTACGCAAAATTTCGTCGTTCATAATAGCGATATTCTTCATGTCGGCCAGCGCCTCATAGTTGCCATGCTGTTCGCGAAACTGGATAACGGCGTTCATCTGTTTATAGGTCAGGTAAGGGAATTTGCTCAGTTCATCAAAAGTAACCTGGTTGATCCTGATCTTTTTAATCTTCGAGGGATCGGCGCTTACCTGTGCCTGCAGTCCGGAGTAGGTTGCTGAATCTAAGCCAAGTATTTCTTTCAACTGCTCCTTCTTATAAAATCCGCCCAAACGGCTGCGGTAACTGATAATGCGCTTTGCGAATGATGCGCCTATGCCATGCAGTTCCGTTAATTGGGTTGAGTCGGCGCTGTTAAGTTCGATGATCACGCCGGCGGCGGCTTTTTTATAAAACGTTGCGGGGTTGGCTTGTTTCCCGTCATCACCATCAGGATGGTCACCCGCCTGTGATTTTTTGGCTTTTTCAAGCACGGCGACAGCCGCGTCAAAGTCTTTAGCGTTTATTGTCGTATCTTTGCGGAACAGTTGAAAAACATAAGGCGCCGCCAAAATCAACGCAATCAGCAGTACAAGTACCAACATGCCGTTCCATTCTTTTTTGGTGATGGAGAGGTAATTTTTTACGGGTGATTTCATTCGGCGCTAATACGACTGTAAATTAAAATAAAATCAGGATATTTATTCCATATAGCCGTTTCAAAAAATAAATGAAGATCATAACCACCGAAGAATTTGCAAAAGCAACCAAACTGGATAAGCTGAAAATGCCCGGCCTGGCCGCCCTGCTGATGGAGGTGATGAAAATAAACCAGGTAAACGAGCTGTTTGCCCAGGCGCAGCCCAAACAGGGCCCGGAGTTTGTAGATGCTATTTTAGAAGGTTGCGGCGTTGACATTGAGTTTGATGTGAGCGAGCTCAGGAACATCCCGAAAACCGGAAGCTTTATCGCCATCGCCAACCACCCTTATGGGGGTATCGAGGGTATGGTGCTGCTAAAGATCCTGTGCATGGCAAGGCCCGATTCCAAGCTGATGGCCAATTTCCTGCTTAAAAAGATCCCTAACCTGAGCGACTACTTTGTAGCGGTAAATCCTTTTGAAAATATCGACCATTCATCCAGCATCAGCGGGTTGAAAAACACTTTGGAGCTTTTAAGAAATGGCACCCCTATCGGCATATTTCCGGCCGGGGAGGTATCTACTTTTAAGGTAGATAAGCAGGAGGTGACCGACAGGATGTGGCACCCGGTAGTAGGTAAGATCATCGCGAAGGCAAAAGTGCCCGTTGTACCCATCTATTTCCATGGCAACAATGGCTTGCTCTTTAACTTACTGAGCATGATCCACCCTGCCTTGCGTACCGCCAAGCTGCCGTCGGAATTATTCAATAAACAAGGACATACCATTAAGCTGCGCATCGGCAAGCCGATCAACGTAGAAGATATTCCTGAATACAATAATTCAACCCGGCTGTTGAGTTTCTTGCGGGCACGTACTTATGCCCTGGGGGCCGGATTGGAAGAGGAAAAAAGAATTTTCAACCCCAGGAACCTCTTTAAGATCAAAAAGGAGCCGCAGGATATCGTGTCTGCGGTTGATCCTATACTGCTGGAAAAAGAAGTGGAAACCGTGCGTGAAAGTTACAGGGTGTGGGTTGAAAAGAATTACGAGGTATTTGTCGCCCCATCTTCATCCATTCCCAATGTGATCCGCGAGATCGGCCGGCTGCGGGAGGTAACCTTTAGGGAGGTAGGCGAAGGCACCAATAAGAGTATCGACCTGGACGAGTACGATATTTACTATCATCACCTGTTTATTTGGGATACCGACGCCAGGCTGATCGTGGGCGCTTACCGTATCGGTTTGGGCGACGAGATATTTTACAGTTTAGGGAAGAAGGGATTTTATATCACCGAACTGTTCAAGATCAAGGAACAGTTTACCCCTGTTTTGAAAAAGAGCCTGGAGCTTGGCCGCTCTTTCATCCGCAAGGAATACCAGCAAAAACCTTTGCCGCTGTTCCTGTTATGGAAAGGAATTTTAAAATACCTCATCGATAACCCGCGCTACCGTTACCTTATCGGGCCGGTGAGCATTAGTAACTCGTTCTCTAAGTTCTCCAAATCGCTTATTGTCGACTATATCAACCGCAACCATTTTGATGAGGAGATGGCGCAATATGTGCGTCCGCGGAAGAAGTTCAAGGTTGATTTTTCAAGTATCGATACCGATCTGCTGATGTCGGGCGAGGATAGTTTTAAAGGATTGGACAACCTGATCTCTGCAGTGGAAACCAGGAGCATGAAAGTGCCGGTGCTGCTTCGCCAGTATATCGCCCTCAATGCCAAGATCATCTGCTTCAACATCGACCCAAAATTCGCCGATTGCCTCGATGGCTTCCTCGTACTTGATCTGCAAAAAGTGCCTCAGGATATATTGGAGAAATTGGGGAAGAATCTTTAAGCAGAAAGTCACCAAAAGAGCGTCATGGCGAGGAACGAAGCCATCTCTACGTAGGACATTCAGGAAGGCAAAAGATGTTATTGAACGTTTATCGACTGCATTCCGTTGCTTGATTTGCATCATTAAAGATGGCTTCGTTCCTCGCCATGACGTTAGTTAAACAAAAAAAAGCGACCCAAAATGAGCCGCCCTTGTTCAGAATCAATCAAGCGTTTAAATTAATTATTCTGTTTCTTTTTTGCCTCTCGAAGCGCCTGAGTGCTTCAATATCTTAGCCTCTACATAGAAAATGATCTCTTCAGCAATATTTTTCGACTGATCGCCGATGCGCTCTAATTTACGGATGATCGAAAGCATAAACAGCGCTTCGTTCAGGCTTGAGCCATCAGCTTTTATGATGTCTCCAATAGTAGAGATCGCGTTGCGGTTGATTACATCCAGTACCTCGTCTCTTTTAAAAATGCTGCGGGCAAGCGCGGTATCTTCATTTTCAAAAGCCACACGGGTATCGGTCACAATATTGATCGCCTCGTCATACATGCGAATAAGGGAAGTGCTTTCCATCGCCCCTTTATCAAAATTCACCGGCGACTCGATCACATATTTAGCTACGCTGGCAGCTATATCGCCAATGCGCTCCAGGTTGGTATTGGTTTTAAGTGCTGCCAATAAAAAGCGCAGGTCGACAGCTACCGGGCAATGCAGCGCGAAGATATTCTCGCAGTCGCGATCGATCTTCAGTTCAAAGGAGTTTACCCTTTTCTCTTTTACCAAAACCTCGCGCGCAAGGTCCTTATCATAGTTCACCATTGCCTCGCGGGCCTTGTTCAATTGAGATTGAACAAGCATCCACATGTTTACCAGTTCCTTTTTAAGTGCTATTATTTCAAGTTCTATTGGTGCCATATCTTTAATTTGTTGTAATGTTTTAAAGTTTAAAAGTTGTAATGTTGGCTTTCCTGAAAGATGGTTTTGTCATTATAAAGATCATAACCTTCAAACCTTTCAACGTTCCAACCTTTCAACATTAACTGAACCTTCCTGTAATATAGTTCTGTGTACGCTGATCCTTCGGATTGGTGAACATGGTTTTGGTATCGTCAAACTCCACCATTTCGCCCATATAAAAAAATGCGGTACGGTCGCTCACACGGGCGGCCTGCTGCATATTGTGTGTAACGATGATCAGCGTATAGTTAGCTTTCAACTCATGGAACAGGTTCTCGACACTCGAGGTAGATATAGGGTCGAGTGCAGAAGTCGGCTCATCAAACAGGATCACTTCTGGCTGCATCGCGATAGCACGGGCTATACACAAACGTTGCTGCTGCCCCCCGGAAAGAAAGGTACCCTTTTTATGTAATGAATCCTTTACTTCTTTCCATAGCGCCGAGCTGGTCAATGATTTTTCAACGATAACGTCTTTATCAGCTTTTGATATTTTGATGCCATTCAATAAATATCCGGCTACCACGTTTTCATAAATGCTCAGATTTGGGAAAGGATTGGGCCTTTGAAAAACCATCCCGATCTTACTGCGGATATAGATCGCATTCATTTTATAAACATCCTCACCATCCAATTTTAATATCCCCTTGGTTGTAGCGTTCGGGATCAGCTCGTGCATACGGTTAATGCCACGCAAGAAAGTGGTTTTTCCGCAACCCGACGGGCCCATCATCGCGACGACCTCATTACGGTTGATCTTGATGTTTATATTTTTTATAGCGTGATTTTCGCCATAATAGGCATTAAAATTCTCAGCGCTTACAATTGTATTTTCCATTTTCTCGTTAACACTTTGGTAACTATGTTTAAGACTAAAACAAATATTAATAATATAAAGGACGCCCCCCAGGCCAGGTTATGCCAGTCATCATAAGGGCTGGTGGCATAAGTGAATATCAGGTGCGGCAAACTCTCCATCGGTTTGGTAACAGCCGTTGATAAATAAGGATTACCGAAAGCCGTAAATAACAGCGGTGCGGTTTCACCTATAACACGTGCTATTGATAAGGTTATCCCGGACAATATACCCGCAAAACCGCAGGGTACTATTACTTTCATAATTACCTTGTGATAAGGAACACCTAATGAAAGCGCCGCTTCTTTTAATGAATCGGGCAATAACCTAAGCGTTTGCTCGGTCGACCTGATAACGATCGGCAACATCATGATAGATAAAGCTACGCTACCTGATATGGCAGAAAACGTACCCAATGGTTTCACTATCCAGAAATAAACAACGATACCCACAACGATAGATGGTACACCCTGTAATATATCAACGCATAGCCCGGCATAATAAGCCAGCTTTGTTTTCGAGTTTTCGCTCAGATAGATTCCTGCGAACATTCCCACAGGTATGGCAATAACAGATGACATCAGTACCATTAAAAAACTACCCAGCAAAGCATTGCTTATACCACCACCAGGTTCTCCTACAGGTGCAGGTACATGAGTAAGGAAGTGCCAGTTTACCTGTGTTATCCCCTGTTTAATAATGTAGATCAGTATAATAAAGAGCGGCAATGTAATTAAAAACGCAAAAAATATGATCACACCCTTAAAAGCTACACTCTTGGCATTTCTTAGTTTTATATTCGTTTCCATGCGATTAGTGATTAGTGGCTCTTGTGATTATTCTTTTGCCTATCAGGTTGATTACTACGGTTACCAAAAACAGCACGAGGCCGATCTCGATCAGGGCCGAGAGATATTCGGTATGATCAGCCTCGGTAAATTCATTCGCGATCACGCTGGCCATGGTATTGCCCGGGCCAAAGATGATCTCTTTGAACGAGTTACCCAATGCGGTGGTATTACCGATCAGCATAGTAACTGCCATAGTTTCCCCCAGGGCCCTGCCTAATGACAGCAGCACCCCTGCAAACAAACCCGACCGGGTATAAGGCATAATTACACTTCTTATTACCTCAAAACGGGTTGCGCCTAAAGCATAAGCGCCTTCTTTTAGTGGTGAAGGCACCATACGGATCAATGTTATCCCCAGTGATGCCGCGTAAGGAATGATCATTACAGCCAATATAACCGATGAGGTAAGGATACCGATCCCATAAGGGGCAACATGTAGTTTTAATTCGATGTTTCTGATGATCGGCACCAACACAAATAATCCCCAAAAACCATAAATGATGGATGGTACGGCAGCTATCAATTCAACCGCATCTTTCAGAAAGCTCGACAACCAGCCTTTAGGATTGTACTCGCCCAGGTAAATAGCGATGGCATATGAAAATGGGACAGAAATAATAAGCGCGATAAAGGAAGTAAGCAAAGTACCCACCAAAAATGGCCAGGCACCATATATGTTGCTAACCGGGTCCCATATCTTGCCCCATAAAAATCCTATACCCAATGCTTTGATAGATGTCCATGATTCCAAGATAAGCGTTGTTAAAATACCTAATATGATAAGTACCAGTAACACGCTCATGGCAATCAGTAACCGCTTAAATGAGACTTCCCATTTGAGCTGGCTGTTAGAGAAGCTTAATCTTTTATTTTCCACTGATTTTTATGGTTTTCGTATACAAAACAATTACCAGCAGACCCTGGATTTGCTGGTAATTGATGTTTTATGACTATGATTGAATTCAATAATTCACTCAATCAATAATTCAGTAATTAAAGTATTGGCTTCCCGTCGAAAGTAGCTGATTTCAATATCGTCTCAGCAGTTTTTACGGCTGCTTTTGAAAGCGGTGCATAGTTCAAAGGAGCGCACTCAGCCTGTCCTGTATGGATATTATACCAAAGCAGTTTTAACAATTGAGTAGCTCTTTCTTTTGAACGGCCACCGTAGTTTTGCTCCTTGTAGATCAAAGCCCAGGTAAAGCTGGCAATCGGATAACCTTTAGGGTTATCAGTATCAGTGATCGATACTTTTGAATCAGCAGGGATGGTAACGTTGCTGGCTAACGTAGTAGCTTCGATAGTTGGAGCGATGTATTTTCCGCTTTTGTTCTGGATGTTAGCGAAAACCATTCCGTTTTGTTTAGCATAAGCCAACTCAACATAGGTAATACCACCAGGAGTTTGTTTAACCAAACCGGCAACACCTTCGCTGCCTTTAGCACCTAAGCCTGCAGGCCAGTTAACCGCACTTGCCTTACCTACTTTTTTAGCCCAATCAGGGTTTACTTTAGTTAAGTAATCGGTGAAGATGAAAGAAGTACCGCTACCGTCTGAACGGTGGATAACTACGATCGGCATGTCAGGGATATTAACGCCTTTGTTAGCGTCTTTTATCTCAGGGCTGTTCCAGTTGGTGATCTTACCAAGGAAGATATCAGCCAGGTCCTTACCGCTCAGGTTCAAAGAAGCTTTCAACCCGGGTACATTGTAAGTAACAACTACAGCACCTGATGTCATCGGGATATGCAACACAGGAGCGCTCATTTTAGCGGTCTGGTCAGCATTCAAAGGAGCATCAGAGTCACCGAAGTCAACAGTTTTGTTGGTCAGTTGCAATATACCGCCACCTGAACCGATAGACTGGTAGTTAACCTTCGATGGAGTGTATTTAGAAAATATCTTTGAGAAAAGCGGGTACACAAATGTACTTCCTGCTCCCAGCAAAGTGTTATCCTGCGCCGCAGCTGATAACGTTATGCAAGATGCTGCTAAGGCAACAACCGCTAATTTGAAATTTCTAGTTATTTTCATGATTTAAGTTTTTACTTGTTTAATTATTATTTACCGAATACGAAGTAGAAGGTCATTCTGTAAACCAGGGTGTGGTCATCAGCAACACGGCCGGTTACACCTGAATCTCTCTGATCTTTGTACTGAACAAACCAAACGTTTGGTGAGAAGTGTACGTTTTTGGTTGGAGTGATATCTAAACCTGCAGTGTAGAATTTCTCTTTGTAAAGCGGGGTATAAGATGAATAAATGTTAGGAGTAGCAGCATAAGTATCAGCACCGATGTAGTCCTTATCAGGGTTGTAGCCATCATAACGGGCAAAGAAACCTAACTTGTCTTTAACGATCGGGCCTTTTACGAATACTGATAAAGCTTGTGCAGTTGCATTTGCAGGTGAGGCTGGCGTTGTGCTATTGTTAATTACACCATTGGTCAGCTTTTGAGTATAAGCTTCAACACCTACAGTTAACTTAGGCGAAGTATAAGCTACAAAGCCTTTGAACATACCATGAGACTGGCCACCAATTGTTGGGGTAGAAGGGCCTGTCATTACGTGGTCAGCATAGATATCTACTAATAAGTGCTTGTCAAGGAATTTAGCCCAAAGGTCACCATAAACTATTTTATAGAAACCAGTAGCCGGGTTGTTGGCAGCTAATAAGCTTGCCTGGGTATTGTTACCTACCATTAACACATAACCAAAATTCTTGGTCTTAGGGTCAAAAGTACCTTGTAAGGCAGCGCCGATATCGTAAGAGTTATTCTTGTGAAAATCAGTAACGGTCTTTTCGATAAAACGATATCCCCAGGTAGTTTCAGATAATGAAGTAGCACCGTTGGTACCAGGTTCGTTAAGAGCGAAACCAGGAGTTGACATTTCACCAACTACAAGGTCGGTACCTGGCCAAAAGTCTCTGTAACGCAAATTGATGTTTTTGATGTAGAAAGCCATCTTGCCGTCAACCAGGTTATCACCGTTTTGTACAGTTGCAGTAGTAGCGTTTGCAGCAGTAGTATTAGCAGCAGGAGCGGATTCTAACAAAAATTCTGCTTTAAATCTTTTGGTTATTTCATAATCATAACCCAAATAAATACGACGGAACTGGAAAGCGTTCCTGTATGTAGGTACACCTGCGTAATTAGTTTCAGGGCCCCTTGCGCCGGTTTTGCCGTCAGCATGTGCAGCATAGTAAAGGTCGCCGAAAGCGTAACCCCAGATTCTGCGTTGAGGTTTCCATGAAGTGTCTGCATCGTCAGCTTTTACAGCTTTCTTCTCAGTTGTTGCAGCCGGTTTTGTTTCAGTAGTTGCTGGTTCAGATTTTTTGTCTGATTTTACATCAGCGTTTGCAAACGTGGTTGCAGGTGCCGGTGTGGTTTGCGCTTTACCGTTAAAGCCCGCTAATAAGAGAGCGGAAAATAATAATGATCCGGTAAGTTTGGTAAACATTTTTTCCATGTTTGTGTAGGGTTAAATTAAATTTCGGCTCAAAAGTGCGGAGCCAGCATTACCTTAATGTTAAGAGAGAATTAACATTTGGTAATATTATGCGAACATTAATTTTAACCTGGGGAAATGGAAAATGACGGGTTAAATCACATAAACTATTGGTTAATTTGAGGTCAAAGCATTGATAATCAAAAGACTAACAAATGTGTAAATTCTTTATAAACAGGTAACAATTTGTTAACATTGAATGCCTTTATCCTGCCTGTGGGAATGGGAAACGCAATAATCCACCTGTTAAGGGCGATCTTTAGAAAATGACCGCCCTTAACCTTAATGGGTGAATTAACAGGAATTAAAAGCTTGTTATCCTTTTAATTAATTGAGAGGGGCGCCGTCTTTAAGCTCGTCATTGGCGGCGGTGACAATACGTTCACCTGCTTTTAGATCGCCGAACACCTCTGTAGAATCATGGCTGATCAGGCCTTCCTTAATATTAACCAGGCTGGCCTTATTGTTCTTAACCGTTACCACATATTCGTGCTCCGTAGAACGAACAATAGCTGCATTAGGTACCAAAAGCGATTTTGCCCCCGAGAGCATCGGGATCTTCACCTCGGCATACATACCCGGTTTAAGCCGGCCGTTTTTATTGAGCACATCAATCTCAATAGCTTCCTGCCGCATGCTGCCCAAAGCATTTGCCGAGCGACTGATCTTAGCCGATTGCTCCTGCCCCGGCATGGCATTGAATACAAAGGAGACCGGCTTAGTCAGATCCACCTTATCTACATAATCTTCAGGGATAGAAACCGTGAGGCGCATTTTATGTATATCCTGCAATATCAGCATCGGTTGGTCGGTATCCTTTCCCGGTGAAACCAGCGCGCCCGGTGATACATTGCGCTGCACGATCATGCCGTCAAACGGAGCATAGATATTCAGATAGCCCTGCATGGTTCGCACAGCCGATACGTTCGACTGTTCAGAATTTGCCATGGCTTCATCCGCTTTCATCTTTGATAAGGCATTATCCATATCCAACGGTGAAACCGATCCGGGTTCAGCAGCGGCTTCTTTTAGCCGCTGGTATTTTTCCCTGCTGGCTACGGCGTTTTCTTTCGCCTGCAAATATCGGGAGTTGGCAGCCTGCAGCTGCGATTCCATTTCCGGAGCTTCCAGGGTGATCAATAATTGGCCTTTTTTAACGATAGACCCACGGTCAACAAATAATTGCTTTACAAAGCCATTCACTTTGGGAAACAGGTTAACCTCGTTGAACGGCACTAATTGCCCCGGAAGGCTTGCTGAACTTGACAATGCTTTTTCAGAGATCGTCCCTACCGGGTATTTACTTTCGGCTTGCTTGTTTTGTGCTGTTAAGTCTACCGGTTTCTGGTTCGCAGAACATGCGGCAAACAGGCCGGTAATTGCTACCAGCAAATAAGATCTATATTTCATTTTCTTGCAGAATTAAATTAGAGTTATCGATTGTTTCTTCTGGCATCAGGGCAGGATCATCGTAAGTGGTTTTATTTTGCACCCAGGCAAATACCATGGGTAAAATAAACAGGGCCGCAAGCGTCGATGCAAATAATCCACCGATAACGGCACGGCCAAGTGGTGCCGATTGTTCGCCGGCTTCACCCATACCTGAAGCCATCGGCACCATCCCGGCGATCATGGCCAAACTGGTCATCAGTATGGGGCGTAACCGGATCGAGGCGCTCGTAATGGCTGCTTTTGTCGCGTCCTTATATTCAAGTCTTAATTTTTCGGCATTAGTTACGATCAGTATGGCATTCGCGACCGAAACCCCGGTCGACATGATCATGCCCATATAAGATTGCAGGTTAAGCGTCGACCCGGTTATCAATAACGCCGATATGGAGCCCAGGATCACTGCTGGTATGGTTACCAAAACCGTCAGCGATACTTTGAATGACTGATAGTTGGCTGCCAGCAATAAAAAGATGACAAGGATAGCAAATCCCAACCCGTTTTGCAGGCTGGTCAGGGTTTCTGTTAACAAGCCTGACATCCCTCCTATTTCTGCAACTAAACCCTTTGGCGGAGCGCCTACTGATTTTACAGCTTCCTTCACCGCTGTTGTGGCCGAGCCCAGGTCCTTCTTATAAATATTTGCGCTTACCGTGATAAAACGCCTTGGACCGGTCCGGTCATATTCCCCTGCGGCAGTGGTTGTTTTAAAAGTTGCCACGTCCGCCAGCGTAGGGCTGCTCTGGCCTTTCACCAAAGGTATTTCCTTCAACTCGTCCATATTGTCCATCACATACTCGGGTATCTGTGCCTGTACCTGGTAGGTATAGGAATTCTTTTCATCCAGCCATAAATTCTTCTGCGTAAACCTGCTCGAAGATGTGCTGGCCGTCACCGAACGGGCGATATCGCTAACATTCAGGCCCAGCTGTGATATCTTTAAACGGTCGAGCGTAATAGCGATCACCGGGTAATCCAATGGCTGATTGATCTGGATATCCCGCAAGTAGGGTATCTGTTTCAATTTAGCCAGTACTTTATCGGCATAGGTCTTGATCTGCCCCAGGTCTTTACCCGCCACCTGTACTTCTATCGGCGTATTGGCACCCTGGCTCATGATCTTTTCTGTCATGTCGATGGGCTCAAAGGTGATCGTCATTTCGGGTATGGCCTGGGCGATATTTTTACGCAGGGCATCCTTCAGCTCATCCATGTTCACCTTATAATCATCATCAAGATTGACCTGCAAAACCGCCTCATGCGTACCGGTGTTAAAAACATACAGGTTACTTGCGCCAAAACTGCTCGGCACCAGGCCGATATAGCCGGATGTTATTTTCACATGGTTATTAACCGTTTGATCAATAATGTGCAGCACCTCTTTAAATTTATCTTCGGTGCGTTCAAGCCGTGTACCCTGCGGTTCTTTTAAGCGGATCTGGAATTGGCCGTTATTCAGTTTAGGCATCATGTCTTTGCCGATCACAACAAACCCAATTCCGGCAAGCACTATCACAACGCCCAAATAAACCAGCACATAAAGTTTCCTCCGCGGCATCAGGCGGGTAATGATCCTGATAAAGCGCACCTTCACTTTTTCAAAAAGATCGTTCTCCTCCGGGTGATCTTCCTCCTGCTGCCGGTGCATACTCACCTGCATTTCCTCAGGTTTACTTAATGATTCTCCCGCGTGTGCGTGTACTTTACCATGATGATAAGTTTGGTAGCGTTCCTCCTTTATCATCCAGTTACTGATGATGGGTACCAGGGTTTGGGCCAATACATAGGATACGATCATCGTCAGGCCGATCGACATGGATAAAGGCAGGAACATAGCCTTAGGCACGCCATTCATCATAAAGGATGGAGCGAATACGGCCAGGATACATAAGAGGATCAATAACAATGGAAAGGAAATTTCCTCGCAGGCATCGTAAATAGCCAGCCGTTTGGATTTGCCCATCTCCAGGTGCTGGTGTATGTTTTCAATCGTTACCGTCGCCTGGTCGACGAGGATACCTATCGCAAGCGCCAGCCCGCTCAAAGTCATAATATTGATCGTTTGCCCAAATAGGCTCAAGAGCAGCACACCTATTAATATAGATACCGGTATAGTGATTACTACAATCAGGCTACTGCGCCAGTCGCGCAGGAAGAGCAGAACCATCAGGCCGGTGAGTAAAGCACCAAGTCCGCCCTCGGTCATCAAGCTCTTAACCGCGTTCACCACAAAAACCGACTGGTCAAACTCATAAGATATCTTCACATCATTGGGCAGCAGGTTTTGCATCTCGGGCAGCTTGCTTTTCAAATTCTGCACCACTGTCCAGGTTGAAGCAGAAGCCGTTTTAACAATGGGGAGGTAAACAGATCGCTTACCGTTGATCAGGGCATAATCTACCGTGATATCAGCCGCGTCCGTTACTCTTGCGATATCCTTTATATAAATTGGCACCCCCTTTTTGGTGAGTACCGGGATATTACCAAAGTTCTCCGAATTTTTGATCAGCGTATTCATGGTAGTCAGGTACATCGTATTGCCCACCCTCAGGTTACCTGAAGGCGACATCACATTGTATTTGGCCAGGGCATCTACCACCTCATCCGGCGTCAGGCTGAAACTCCGTAATTTGTTTGGATCGATACTGAAAACAATTGTTCTTGCATTTGAGCCAAACGGCGGCGGGGCCGACAAACCGGGTATGGTGGAGAACATAGGGCGAATCCGGGTAGCGGCCAGGTCATAAATATCCTTTAGACTCTCGGTTTTACTATCCAGCACCAATTCTCCAACTGGTAGTGAGGAGGCATCATATCGTACCACTTGCGGAGGTAAAGCGCCGGGCGGGAAAAAGCTTTGCGCCCGGTTTACCTGCAGCGCAACCTGAGCCGACGCTTCGGCCATATTGGTGGTTTCATAAAACGATATCTTGATGATGGTTAAACCCTGTATACTTTTACTGCTGATGTTTTTCACGCCATCAACATACAGGAACTGATCCTGTAAACGGGTCGCAAAAAAACCTTCCATCTGTTGCGGCGCCATACCGCCGTATGATTCTATTACATATATGGTAGGCAGATTTAATTTGGGGAAGATATCTATCGGTATATTAATTGCACTAAGCACTGCAAATATCAAAAGGCTCCCGGTGATCACCACCGTGGTAATGGGCCTTTTCAGTGCGGATGTGACCATTGACATAGTTGTTTATTTTAAGAGGTTTAAAATTGTGCCTACCTGGTTTTGGGTAATCGCCTGGCCAAAAAGGGCGTTGGTATAGGCATACTTTGCCTGCACATAATCCGTTTCCGCGCGGTAAAGAATATTTAAGGCGGCATTCAGCTCGATGATGTCCGTCAGCCCGCTTTTGTAAAGCGATAGCTTTTGGCGGTAACCGTCATTGGCGGCTTTTAACTGTTTGGGTATCTCCTGAAGGCGAAGCCTGGCCGTTTCCATTTCGGCGTTGGCTTGATCAGCAGTATTAGCGAGAGCGATCTTCTGTTCTTCAAGCTTATTACGCGCATAATCCGTTTCCGTCTTTTGCGTACTCAGCTCCAGGTGTCTGCGTCGCAGGTCGAAAAGATTATATGATACACCAAGACCCACCAGGTAATTATCGCGGTCAAATCCATAACCGGATGAAAGACTATTATAATTACCGTTGACATCCACACTTGAACCACGACCCCATGCGGCTGCCTCCAGTAATATCTTCGGATTGTACTGTTTTTTTATCAGGTCCTCGCGCTGCTTGCTGTTTTGCAGGATGGATTGATAATAGCTGATCAGCGGGTGGTTGGTGGTATCAATGGTAAATTGCTGCGTTGGTAAATTGAAGAGGCTAATCTCCAGGGCGGTATCAGCAACAATACTTTGATAAGGCAAGCCGCTTATGGCCGATATCTGTAATTGCACCTTTTTAAGCTGATCATTCAGCTCGATATAATTCAGGCGCGACTTGGAAAGCTCGGCATTGGCTATACTAGTATCCACACCGGGACGTACGCCGCTCCGGGTGAGCGAGCTGATGGAACGTAATATCTCTTGGTTGCGTTGGATATCCCTCGACTGGATCACCAAATAATCCTGCAAATTGAGCAGCCGTAAGTAGTTGCTGATAGTATAAGCCTCCAGCTGGTATTTCGACTGCGCAAAATTACTTTGCTCAACTTGTATCTCTGAATTCGCGACTTTATTCTGTGCGCCATAGGCCCCGAAATTGTAAAGCTCCCAGTCAAACGCGGCGATGCCGATATTGGTCGATAAAGCCGAAGTATTATTGGTAGGATGTATCCCGCCCGAGCTGGACGGAATGATCCCAAAGCCAAAATAGGGCCCGGTTACATTGTTACTTGTGCCGATATCAGCCTGGTAATTCAGCTTTAAATTGGGCAGCCAGTTATTACGGGTTTCTTTAGCCTGTGCCTGGCGTATGCTTATCGCCGACGAATCGGTGATCAAAGCAGGAGCGTTATGGTCTACCCTGCTCAATAGTTGTTTTAAGGATAAAGGTGCGGCATATTGCTGCGCCTCCGCCGTTGCTGAAAATAACAGCAACAGCAAAAAGCACCAGCTTTTATTGAAAGTTGGCATTTTGTTAAATAGTTAGATGGTAAGAAAAGAATGGCAAATACCCCTGCTTAAAACGCAGGGGTATTTACACTTTAGCCTTTGACCTGGAGCGAAGGTGTGATATCCTTTTCTTCTACCAGCTCACCATTCATTTTAAATACTAATA
>Ga0105237_10003008_pt1 | contig 20349 bp, 25 predicted proteins | sample KBSC24metaG_FD_81520 | JGI IMG/M metagenome (GOLD analysis project Ga0105237, IMG submission 81520) | Corn rhizosphere microbial communities from Kellogg Biological Station, Michigan, USA - KBS C2-4 metaG | ecosystem: Host-associated > Plants > Roots > Rhizosphere > Soil | place: Michigan, USA... | reverse complement strand
GCAGATCGGCTGGTCGAACTGCGTGATCTGGTAGTTCTTCGGCATGTCCGGATAGAAATAATTCTTCCGGTCGAATTTGCAGACATCCGGCACTGTGCAGCCGAGCATCAGGCCCGTGAGCGCGCTCATTTTCAGCGCGTCCTCATTCATCACCGGCAGCGCGCCGGGATAGCCCAGGCACACGGGGCAGGTATGCGAGTTGGGCGGCGCCCCGTATTCGACCGGGCAGGAGCAGAACATCTTGCTCCGCGTCTTGAGCTGCACGTGGACTTCGAGGCCGATGGTGGGGATGAATTTCATGAGTATAATCGCGCACCACTTTCAGGTGCGAACCTGCGGAGTGCGAGGCTGAAGCGTTGTCCAGCTTGCCACAGTGGGAATCAAGCGCATTTTCCCGCTCCCCGGAGCGACGCAGCGACGGGTGCGATTGGAAGTGGCCCGTACGTTGGAGCGTGTTATGGACTTTTGTGCCAAGCACCCCCCCGCACCAAAGGTGCTCAACAAGTCAGCCCAGGGCAAGCGAGTGTAACGACCACCGCCCTGGGATAAATTCCCAAACGTGTGTTCGCCCCAACGGGGCACGACAAGAATCCTGTTTTGCCCCGTTGCCGTTGGGGCGTGCGCGCCTTTGGAAGCGACGCCCCCCGCACCAAAGGTGCTCAACAAGTCAGCCCAGGGCAAGCGAGTGTCACGAGCACCGCCCTGGGATAAATTTCCAAACGTGTATTCGCCCCAACGGGGCCCGACAAGAATCCTATTTTGCCCCGTTGCCGTTGGGGCGTGCGCGCCTTTGGAAGCGACGCCCCCCGCACCAAAGGTGCTCAGCAAGTCAGCCCAGGGCAAGCGAGTGCAACGAGCACCGCCCTGGGGTAAATTCCCAAACGTGTGTTCGCCCCAACGGGGCACGACAAGAATCCTGTTTCGCCCCGTTGCCGTTGGGGCGTGCGCGCCTTTGGCGGTGTTACCGAGGGCAGCGCTCATGACACTCGCTTGCCCTGATCTGTCTTGAAGAGGGCCGTTGGGCAGCCCGTTCCACATGCCAGCAAAATGACGACCATGTGAAAAATCGGTCATCGAGGTAATTACCGTTGACCTTCCCCGTAGGCGATTTGGCAAAATGCAGCCCTATGAAAATGATCACCTCCTCTCTCATTGCCGTGATGGCCCTTGGACTCGTTTCCACCGCTTCCGCCGGGCAGCCCCACATGCAAGCCGCGATCGATCATTTGGAAGCCGCCAAGGCCGAGTTGCAACTCGCCGAGGCCGATAAAGGCGGCTGGCGCGTCCAGGCGATCAAAACCATCAATGACGCAATCGCCCAGGTGAAGGCTGGCAAGAGCGTCGGCAGACGCTGATAGCGGGCGTTGCTGCCAGTATTAATCAATCAGTAATCAGTAATCAGTTCTGAACCAGTAATCAGTGGGCCGGTTCGCTGGCAGTTTACTGATTACTCATTCCGAACTGATTACTGATTACTGATTCCCAATCCGCGCGCCCATCCACGCCACCGCCCCTACGGAGCCACCTTCGCCGGGTCCGCATCCGGCGGCCGGAGCGCGTAGTCGAGCGCCTTCTCGAATTCGAATTTCCGCATCAGTTCGCCGATCTCGGTGTCATTCGCCGCGGTCACGATTCGCGGATTGCGAAGGAGCGCGAGGTAGTTCCGGTTGATGATGTCCCGGGTGATCACCGGGTCGTTCTGGAGCGCCGCGATCTTGGGATGGGCCAGCAGGGGTTTGACTCCTGGATAGGAAAGAAAGCGGTCCACCCGCTTGTCGTCGGAGACCATCATGCCGAGCTTGTGCAGGATGCCGTAGAGCGTCCCGGGGATGGGATCGACCTGCTGCACCATGGCGCCGGCCGGCCCTTGCTCCAGCGATTGCTTCATCTGCGCCAACTGGCGAACGACCGCCGGGGGAGGCGTGGGCACCGGCGTCGCCTTCGGCGCGGAACCATCCGCGGGAGCCGGCGCATGCGAGGCCCGCGGGTTTTTGGTGAATGCGATCTCCGCTTCCGCCACGCTGCCGAGGAGGCGGATGGCCAGGACGGCGATCCAGACCAGGAACACGCCATAGAGGGCGCCACACGCGGCTCCCGAGATGCCGTAGCCGAGTTGCATGGCCCCGGCTTTCTGCTGGGCCGTCTTCTTGAAAGCGATGACCCCGATGAGCGAAATGCAGATGTAAATGATCACGCCCAGCCCGCCCGCGCAGATCACCGCCAGCGCCCCTTCCGGAAAATTGGTGAACCGGTGCAAAATCGACGCCAGATTGGTCCCGCCGAAGTAGCCGATGATGTAGGCCGCCGCCAGCGCGAGGACGCTGATGATCTGCCGCATGATGCCCATTCGCCAGCCATGCCAGGCCGTAAAGGCGATGAAGAGGATCGCAAGGAGGAAAAATGTGGCCTGGTAACCGTCCACACCGCCGGCGAAAGCTGACATCATAAGGCTGGAGTAAACTGCCTGAAAACGCGTACTTCGGACATGCGGGCCAACTGGTAACACAGCCTTGCCCCCGGATCAAAGGCAGATTCTCCATCGGCGGAATTACGTATCGGGCGGAGGGTGGAGTGCTGGAGCAATGGAGTGCTGGAGCAATGGAGTGCTGGAGCAATGGAGTGCTGGAGCAATGGAGTGCTGGAGTGCTGGAGTGCTGGAGTGCTGGAGTGCTGGAGTGCTGGAGTGCTGGAGTGCTGGAGTGGTGGAGTGTTCCCAAAGGCCGTACGAGACGCTCAGAGCCGTAGCGCCACCACTCCACCACTCCACCACTCCACCACTCCACCACTCCACCACTCCATCACTCCATCACTCCCCCGCCCCCCCAACCCACCATTCTCTATCGAAAACGCACAAAGGCTTTCCACCGGGTTGCCAGCCCGCTTTCGTGGGCGCGCAACCCATCCACCTCAACCCCCGCCCCACTATGCCCAACCCCTGGACTGGAAAAGGAAACCCCTACACGCGACAGGAAGTCCGCGACCGCCTCGACGCCGCCCTCGCCAAGGGCCAGCCGATCATCGCCGCGGGCGCCGGCACCGGCATCAGCGCCAAATTCATCGAAAAGGGCGGCGCGGACCTGATCATCATCTATAATTCGGGCCGGTTCCGCATGAGCGGCCATGGCAGCACCTGCGGCCTCATGGCCTACGACGACGCCAACCAGGTGGCCATGGACATCGGCGAGTATGAAGTGCTCCCGACCGTGGAGGAAATCCCTGTCATCTGCGGCGTCCACGCCACCGACCCCCGCCGGCGCATGTGGCACTGGCTCGGCAAGGTCAAGGACATGGGCTTCAGCGGCGTGAACAATTTCCCGACCCACACCATCATCGACGGCCATTTCCGGCAGGTCCTCGAGGAGACCGGCATGAGCGTGCAGAAGGAGATCGACATGGTCGGCCTCGCCCACCGCATGGACCTCTTCACCATCGTCTATGTCGCCACCGCCGGGGAGGCGAAAGCCATGGCCGACGTCGGGGCCGACGCGATCATCGCCCACGTGGGCACGACCGTCGGCGGCAGCATCGGCGTGACCAGCGCCGTCGTTTCCATGGACGACGCCGTCCGCCGCACCACCGCGATCATCGAAGGAGCGCGCAGCACCGGGCGCAAGGACATCTATTTCCTCAGCCACGGCGGCCCCATCGCCACCCCCGACGACGCCGCCTACGTCAACGAGCACACCGACTGCGTGGGCTTCGTCGGCGCGAGCAGCCTGGAGCGCCTCGGCGTCGAAGGCCCGCTGGTGGAACTCACCCAGCGATTCAAGAAGATCCCAGCCCCGGCGGCGCGCCGCTGAACGGCGAAGGAAACTCCTCAAGATATAGTTCCGTGGCCTCGCGAAGATTGCTAATCGCGTCGGTTACAGACTCACCCTGCGTCGTGGTGCCTGTTTCGGGATTTAACGCGACGCCCCCCCTTCCACAGCGGGAATTAAGACGGCCGTAAGCAACATGCAGCTAATCTCAGCGACCAGAGGGCGATGCGTCAAGTGAAGGCGCCGAAGGACAACACGCCGGATGACGAGACGTGCGCTTTTCCCGCATGACATTTCCCCGCCACGTTTCAATGATGCCGCGTATGAAGTTCCCCTGCTCTCTCGCCTTTTCCTTTTTTCTCGTGGCCGCGGCCGCGGCCCGTGCCGAAGTCGTGGAGACCGATATCGTCATCTTCGGCGGCACCTCCGGCGGCGTGGCGGCCGCGGTGCAGGCCCATCGCATGGGCAAATCCGTCGTCATCGCCGAGTGGACCAACCATCTCGGCGGACTCACCACGGGCGGGCTCGGCGCCACCGACATCGGCAACAAGGCCGCCATCGGCGGCATTGCCCGCGAATTCTACGAGCAGATCGCGGCCCACTACGAAAAGCCCGAGGCGTGGACCTGGCAACCGCCCGCCGCCCAGGACACGAAGCACGAAAAGTCTCCGGATTCCCTGGCCGTCAAGCGCGGCAAACCCACGAAGTGGACCTTCGAGCCGCACGTAGCCATGGATATCTACAAGCAATGGCTCAGGGACGCCGGCGTGCAGGTCTTCCTCGGGGAAAAGCTGGCCGGCGTGAAGAAAGATGGCGCCCGAATCGTGGAATTCACGAGCGAAAGCGGCCGGGTCTATCGCGGAAAAATGTTCATCGATGCCAGCTACGAGGGCGATCTCATGGCCAGGGCCGGCGTCAGCTATCACGTGGGACGCGAGGCCAACTCCGAATACGGCGAGACCCTCAATGGCGTCCGGGCGAAAACGCCCCAGCACCAGTTTGCCGTGGACGTGGACCCCTATGTGAAACCCGGCGATCCCTCCAGCGGCCTGATCGCGCAAATCCAGCCGGGCGATGGCGGCACGCCGGGCGAAGGCGACAAGTGCGTGCAGGCCTACAATTTCCGCCTCTGCATGACGCGCACCCAGGCAAACATGGTGCCGTGGAGCGAGATCAAGCCCGCGGGCTACGACGAAAAACAATACGAACTCCTCGCCCGCTTCATCGAGGCGCTGGAAAAGTCAGGCAAACCGCCGACCGGCATCTTCATGGGGCCGACGCCCATGCCAAACGACAAGACCGATACAAACAATAACGGCGCGTTCAGCACGGATTACATCGGGAAAAACTACGCCTATCCCGAGGCCGACTACCCGACGAGGGAACGCATTTTCCAGGAACATGCCGACTACACCAAGGGTCTGCTCTACTTCCTCTCCACGAGCCAGCGGGTGCCCGGGCATGTGCACGACACCATCAACAAGTGGGGCTTCGCCAGGGACGAATTCACCGCGACGGGGCATTTCCCTCCGCAGATGTACGTGCGCGAAGCACGCCGGATGATCTCCGATTACGTAGCCACCGAGGCCGACTGCCGCTGGCAACGCAAGGCCGAAGACGCCATCGGGCTCGGCGCCTACGGCATGGACTCGCACAACTGCCAGCGCATCGTGCAGGGTGGATTCGTGCGCAACGAGGGCGATACCGAGGTGGGCGTGGCCGGCCCCTACCCCATCTCGTATCGCTCCATCATTCCCAAAGCCGCCCAGGCGGAAAATCTCCTCGTGCCCGTCTGCCTCTCCGCGACCCATATCGCCTACGGCTCCATCCGCATGGAGCCGGTCTTCATGGCCATGGGCCAGAGCGCGGCCACCGCCGCCGTGCTCGCGATCGAAACGCAAACGCCGGTCCAAAAAGTGGACTACGCCCGCCTCCAGGCGCGCCTGCTCGCCGACGGGCAAATCATCGAGTGGACCGGTCCCGCCCACGCTCCTTCCCTGCCGAAGCCCGATCTCAAGGGCCTGGTTCTCGACGACGAACAGGCTGTCAAGACAGGCGAATGGGAACACGGCAGCATTGGGAGCAGTGCGCGCGTCGGCGAAGGCTATCTGCACGACGGGAATGCCGACAAAGGAAAGCTGAGCGTGACGTGGACCCCGAAAATCGAAACCCCCGGGAGATACGAGATCATCCTTCATTTCCCGTCCAATCCAAACCGCGCCACCAATGTCCCCGTCACCGTGTTGAAAAACAAGACCGCCACGACCTTCAAGGTCAACCAGCAGGACAAGAGCGACCGGCACTCGTTGGGCATATTCTATCTCCCCGCCGGTCAAGGCACACAAGTCACCATCTCCAACGAAGGCACCGATGGCTACGTCATCGCCGACGGCGTCCAGTTCTTGAAGGCCGAGTGAAGGAACGCGGGCAATCCTGCCCACGCGGGACACAGTCGACTGGAAGGGACGCCCTTACGAGCGGCGAATTCATTCGCCGAACCCGCGCCAGACAGCACCGCCCTTCGCCGAAGTGGGCTGGTTGGGCTCCGCAGGAAACTGCGCGCCCGCCGCTGAGCGCGTTCCCCAAGGAGAAGGCGCGGCCCGCGCCGTCGATCATCCTCTCGCAACGAGCCGCCGCACCTCCTTGCGGGTGCGCCACCAGCGCTCTGGCAAAAGCCGCCCCCAAGGACAAGCGGCGGCCCGTCACCACTCCCCACTGTCACACGCACAGCACCACGCCCCCCACTCCCCCAAATCGCGGCATCCCGGAACTCCAAACGTCTTCCGCGGCCGAGGTTCCGCGAACAATTTCGCGGCCTGCGTAGATGCCCACTAAACACACGCATCCAATTCACCACCAGCAACTTGCGGCTCCTTTCATCAGTACCAAAAAGGAATCCCCAAAAATATTTAAAGAAAAAGTGGGAACGACGCATCCACCCCCCCTCTAAGAGATGTAGGCAGCGATGCTTTTGGGAGGTGCCTTAATCGACAGACGGGCGTTGAGCCTGAGTGCGAGCGAAAGGGCGGAACCGGGGTGGATGTGGGAAACGGGATCGGGGCGGTGTGAGTGGCAGTGGGTTGGGGTGGGTTCGACGCTCGTCTGTCGCGGTGCCGGAGAGAGGATGGGGCGGCCATCGGGAGGGGCCGCCCCTCCTTTCCGGACCCAGAAGCCTTTCTCAAACAGGATCCACCTCACCCACCATTTGCAGACTCGCATGTCTTTGACCTCTGCGTCTTTGCAGTGCCATTCGTAAGAATCATCGAAGTCTGCGTAGCTTTTTCCCGGCACGACAGGCTGGACGAGTAACCGAAGTCAAAAGCCCTTTTGCGCCTTTTGAATGTTTGCCGCCGCAAACACCCTCCAGGCTCGCTGCGCGAGTTGTCTCGCTCCACTCGGCTGTGCCTTTTTGCGGCCAATCCCCGTAGGTTGCGGCTCGGCCGCGCCGGGTCTCTGTGTTTCATTTCCAATCCCCGCGTTTAGGGCAAACGGTGCGAGAGGAGTATGGCGGCAGGCGCTCCCCAACCGAGGGCGCGATAAAAAGGCTCGGCGGGGGGATACACGTCTGCGATCACGAGCCGGCATCCGCGCCGGCTCAGCGCCTCCTCGAAAGACCGCAATAGCGCCGTCCCAATACCACCGCGCTGATGAGACTCTGCCACGACGAACTCGCTCAAGTAAGCGCGAAATCCAAGGTCATGGCCGCAGATAAACCCGATCACCTGCTCCCGCTCGACCGCGACCAACGCCAGGCCATCGGCTGCGGAAATTGCGCGGCGAACGGAGTCGGGACGCCAGTCCGGCTGCCAGACTCCTCCGACGGATTTCAACAAGCCGGTGACCGATTCGCTATCTGCCATCGTGGCGGACCTGATCTTCACGGGAGATCGCCGTTCATGCGTCTGGCGCCCGCATGCCTTGCCTGGGTCGGGAAGTCATCAAGGGCGTGTCGATGGGCTGAAACCACCTGAAGTCGCTTCGGCTCTTCGCGAAAATCCAAGAGCATCACACTGCGTGAGTTAGTAGATGCGGGTTTCATGAACGGACCAATGCCAGGGCTCATAAATCATCCCATATCGGTTGTGCCTCGAATACGGCATCGAAAAACCAAACTTTCCGGCGTGCGCGTCCAACCAGGCAAACTCGGGCGTACCCTCAAACTCCTCCGTGAGCGGGTCGCATCCAGATGCCGGGAGGTCAATGGCGCGGCCCGTGTGATGCTCACTGTATCCCGGCGGCGCGCTGACCCGTAGAATCTGGGCCACCGACTCGCCTGCCGCCAGCTTGCGCTCCCAAATCTGTCGCTGGTATTCAAGGCTCCTGAAAGCCGACACCAGCAGCAAACTTACTCCCTGCTGCGCCGCTGCCGCCTGCATCGCCTGCCAACGCGCAGCAACATCCGGCGTCAGCCGCTGATCCCGACCGTAAATGTCGGCGCCAACCGGGCACAAGTCGGTCGCCTCCCGTTGCAAAGGAACACCAGAATCGGAGCCGTAGGATGCCGGAATACCCAGTTTGAGCAGAATTGCCGCAACACGCCTTTCATAGGGTTGATGCGATGTCATGGAGGCGAGGGCGAGTGAGGGTCATGCCGGACAAACGATGCTTCGCTCTGCTCATGGCTCAGCGGGGCCGGAAAGTTCACAGCCAGCGGCCTTTCCGCGGGAAGATATTGTGAACCACGAGAAACACTCCGACCGACAAAGCGACAGTGAGGATACCGAACAGCAATGACGAACCAACGCGCAACGTAATGGTGCCGGACCGGAAAACGTAACGAAAGGAAATCGCGGCAAGGAGGAGCGCGCTCACAACGCACATAATCGGAAAGAAGAAAAACGCAACATACAGTCCATATCTGTCAAAGAGCCAATCCGAGAAGAGAAGCTCGAGGAAGGCGATGACCGGAAATATCGCGACAAAGAATAAGGAAAACGCCCTCAGGACGATTGACGCGGGCTTCGGCGGGGTCACGGCTTTTGGCGATTCGTTCATCTTGGAATACGTACGTCCAAGCGCATGACAAGATAATCAGCCACCCAAACTGCCAACACGATACCCGACGCAATAAGTGCCCGGAAATCCCGGCGCTTGAAGGCGTCAACTAAAACCTTGATGCTCCAGAGCGCGTTGACGAAGCCGCAGAACAAGAAAACTGGACCGGCAGTGCAACAGAACGTTACGCCGTCAACACTGTCGTAGTAATCGCGCTGCTCCTGCCTGGCCAACTGGGCGATGCTATGACCGAAACGGAACATTAGCAACGCACCGACGAAGTTGGCGATGAGGTAAAGCGCAAACCACGTGAGTCCGCGCGGCGTCCACGCAAAAGACACAGGAATAGCTTTCGGCTCTGGGAAGGAATTGGTTCTGTTCACGGGAGTGTCACCGGTCACTTCAAAATGTACCACGTCGGGTCGAATCAAAATGTACCACCTCGTGGGCGTGTTTTTTGTAGGTTGATTGGTTGGGTTTGGCAAGCGGCGTGGGCTGGATTGATGGTGGTGGCGGCGGCCTGCGCCGAAGGCGTTTGATAATCCAGCCCAGCTAGGAAGCGGAGGGGAATAGGAGTGTTCGGCGGGCGGGCGAGAAGGTTGCCGAGCTTGCGAGGCTACCCTGGGTACCAGAGCGCGCCAGCGCTCAACCCTGCAAAGGGTTGCACGCCGTGTGCGCAAGGCTGCGCCGGTGTTTCTGCATGAGGACGGATGGACCAATCGGAGGAGTTCCTTGAGAACCCGCGTGAAATCGCCTCCCAATCCTGAAGGGATTGAATCACAAGAGCCGCGTGAAAGCGAGACCGCACGGATTCGGTGAAACCCTTGGCAGGGTCGGGAGGCGCTTTCACCCGGGTGCCCAAGGTCATCTTCCGATTGGGACATCGGACCAGCGGCAGAACCGTCAGACCAGACTGTCCGCACACGGCGCTGCAGCGCTTGGTTATTAGCTGCGGTCATTCGGAGAGATAGCGCCGCCATACCTGAAGATAGTCGGAGATTCGGCGGTCGCGCAAGCTCTCTGCCGTAGCCACAAGCTCTCGCTGGATACGACGTAGACACTTGGAACTCGGATTGGAAAAGTGGAGGTCGTAGGACAAGGACAAAGCTCGGACGTGAAGCGAATGGGAAATGCCGTCGAGAGAGATCTCAGCGAAGTCAGAGCTCGTTGGGGACAAATTGATCGAAGAAAGTGCCTCCGAGACACTATCGCGAACTGCGACAGGTTCCGACACAATGATGGGTAAGCCGTCGGAACCAGCGAAAGCGAAAAGACCACTGGCACCATCCGGTGTATGGACGACGAAAAGGAATGCGTGCGAATCGAAGCTGGGCTGAATTGATGCAAGCCACAAACTGCACACCTGGATATCGCGAACGCGCCACCCGCGGTGGTCGCGAACGATGTGCCAGCCGCTATCGAATCGATCGAGTTGGAAAGCAGCCAGGAAGGCGCGATATGGTTCGTCTTCGTTCACGGGAAGCGGTTGCAACGCCAACACCCCAAGCTCAGCGACGGCGGAGGGCCGAAGCGGCGGAGGGGAATGGCGGGGGTTGGCTGATGGGCGAGAAAGGCATGGCTACTGCTGCGCGGTCGGCTCTGCGGGGCGCCCCTCGGGGGCTCGGGGCCTTGAGCCCGTCTCGCAACGGCAGCAGGCATGACAGCCCGGAGGCCATTCGCTCCAGTTCCTTGGTCAGGTCTCTTATCGGGCACGACGGACTTCACTGAATCGCATCAATGATAAATTGCCCGCTGCGTCTAAATACCTTGAGTCAACAAGGTACTGAAGGCGCAGCGTATAGAAAACATGTGAAAGCTTGGGGAACCGTTCTGTAAGCTCTTCTTCAGTGCGGATCGCAATCCGTGCGACCTTCAGAAAGCGCTCAGAACAGTGGCGCAGGATGCACGCATCAATGGTCGCGAGATCCTGCTCGGTTAGCAAGTCGACAGCGGCCTGTTCCTCGGCCGTGATCGGCGGGTTTGGGATGGGTACTTCTGGAAACGGTGTCATAGACCTAAATGTCAGGCAGCGTTGCGGTTGCTCGGAAGAGGCATTGCATAAGAATTTCAATGCAGCTTTTCACCGCGCTTCAGCATCGCCACAAACTCTGCGATCCGCTTGCGGCGTGTCTCGGGTTTTTTGGCTGTGGTGATGCGGAAGAAGAAGCTATATCGCTGGGTTTTGTTTAGGGTACTGAAAAATCCTTTGGCGTCGGGCTCTCGCTCCAGAGCGGCGAGAAAATCCTCCGGCATCTCGGCGGTGCTAGAGCTGTGATAGGCGGCTTCCCAGCGGCCATCGTCTTTGGCGACAGCGACGGCAGCGAGTCCGGCGGGCTTCATGCGGCCTTCTTTTTCAAGCCGTGCCACGTGGCCGGCGTTGATCTTTGACCAGACACTGCGGTTGCCTCGCTTGGTAAACTTTTGCAGAAAGGCCGTTTCATCGAAAGCTTTCTTCTGGCCATCGATCCAGCCAAAACAGAGCGCCTCGTCCAGTGCTTCCGCATAGGTCACCGTGGGAATGCCGCTCGCTTTCTTGGCAATCTTTAGCCAAATCCCAGGATGGTCGGAATGATGACGTGTGAGCCATTGACGAAACTCAGCGGCAGTGACGAAGGCGATGATGGGCTGCTCGGACATAAATACGGCTCTCCAGGTCTGCGCAGCGATGCCAACGACCCTAAGCTCAGGCGCTGCAGCGTATGGTTTAAGCGTTGCGGCCATTCGGAGAGAACAGTCAAAGCACATGAAGGTCTTGGAGGACGACTGCGAAGCCGGATGGACGACGCAGAAGCTGAGACCACTCATGCGTGAATCGTGTGAATGCTGCGAGCGGTGACTCGGAAGAAAGTAGAAACGGCTTCATTCAACCAGAGCATCGCTTTCAGGGAGACAAGTCGCATGGGCGTTCGCCGGTTCCCGCGACCGAACCGTGCTGTCATTTGAGAACTCCTTCGGCTTCGGCCATGCAGATGATCGACCCAAAAACATCTTGGTAAAAGTATATTGTCGCTCGGCTGTCCTTTTTTAGCTTGTCCGCTCGCACCTGGATGAGAAGCCTGCTGTTTGTGCGCTTTGTCGACGTATCGGTGGACAATCGAATGAGATAGTCACCGTTTAGCTTTAGTGGGCCTTTTACATTTTCGACGATCAGCGGACCTGAGCCTGCAAAAGGAACATTAGGAGGAGTATCAGCTTTGGGGTCGAGATGCAGCCGTGTGAAAACGATCTTCTCTTTGGGCAAATTCGCCAGGTCGAGCTCGAACGTATCGCCGACGTGAACGTGTGCGTTAGTGCTGAAAGCTCCAATAATTTGCTTCATCGTTCCCTGCACTACAAAGCCATCCAGTTCGCCAGCCGGTGCAGACGTAACGAATAGAATATGCAGCACCAAAGTGAAGAAAACCATAAGATGTGAGCATTTCATAGTCGTGAATGGGGTCGACGCCTGACAACTGCAAATTCCGTGACGTGTCAAGATTTGACCCCGTCTGCCGAGCTTCTTCGAAGCGGTCTCCTTCTCAGGTGTTGTTTCGTCCATAGTGGGAGTACGTGGCTGCGCCAAACGTCTGCAGCGCATAGATGGCGTATTGGGAAAGTTCACGACCCTGGCCCCCATCCGAGGCACTTATGCGCGACGAAACCGGTTGCGACGAGCAGCACGATCCAACCGAAACCTGCGATCATCCAGCCGGGTGTCTCGCTGGTAATAGTTGCACAATGACCTACCATCCCGCGCATGCCACCGATGAACTCGGAGAACCAAATGAGGGCGAGTGGCACCAAAAGCACCCCGACGGGCTCGATCGGCTGTTTGCACATCAAGTAGCCGTCGACGAAAACCAAGCAGAATGCCACAAGCCGATGGCTCGATAGCTCCGGCTTCGCCATGGCCCACAGCACTAGGAAGACAACCAGAAAGATGACATCAAAGGGCTGTCGGAACTCGTAGCTTTTGTTGGCGAGTGCTAGCAGCATGCGGGAAATACGCCTAACGACAGAACTGAGCGATGCGGGCGGCCCAAGGCGTGGGTATTGGCGGCAGACATCGCCCGCCCGCATTCGCTCCAGCTCACGCAGAGCTGTTGCTCCTCCCCGTCAGCAACGGGCTGAGGCCTATTCTCGGATTCGTGGGACATGGCGGCGGAGGTGGCTAGACAACGACCCCAAGCTCAGCGAAACGCCGGGGCGGCGCGGCCTGTGCCGGTGGGTGGAAAGGTGGAGGTGGTTTGGAGCACGGGCCGTGACGCGGAGGTGTGTTCGCCGGAGCTTCTGGATTTAAGCGCTTGGTTCATCTTCGTCGAGTTGAAGGATTCTTCCAGAAGCGAGTCGAACGATAGCTCGGTTCAGGCGTGGCGGCTCGTTGGGGAAAAGGTGTCATCGGTGAAGGGACGATTGAAATCGCGGAGCTGCGTGTCGTTGCGATCATACTCCGCAGCCACGATGAGGTCACGATAGTCTGTGCGCGCCTGCTTGATCCAGGATTCCAAGTCGGATTTTGGATAGTGCCATGTGCAGAAGACAATGCAGCGCACGATACGGTCGCCGAACAGCTCTGAGTCCTCATATCGCAGCTGCGTGAGTGTCTGAATCGTCTTCGCGCTCTGCTCTGGGAACATTGTCCGAATGCGCGCCTCGACATCCGAAGGGAGTGCTGTCGGGATAAGGTGAACGGTTGGCACGCCGAGGTTGGGATTAGGGGCAAGCGGGTTAGGCGATTCGGTCATTTGGAGTTCAGGATAACCCAGCCAACGCCCGGGTGAGGCAAAATGGATGACGTGGTGCGCACGCCCCGTAAGCATCTCGCCGTCGATTTCGATGCGGTGCCACGAACGGCCATGTAGCTCCTCGTAATACATTCCGTCGCGCCTCGATGGCCGACGGGCCATCCGAGCTCCGTCTCAGAAGTGGCTCTCGATCCGAAGATGGTTCCGAGGATGCTCATTTCAATGTGTGCGAAGCGGCGCCATATCAACGACGCCAAGCTCAGCGACGGCGGAGGCCCGAAGCGGCGGAGGGGAATGGCGGGGGTTGGCTGATGGGTGAGAAAGGCATGACTGCTGCGTGGTGGGTTCTCCGGGGAGCAGCAGCCATGACAGCCCGGAACCGTTCGCTGAAGCGCTAGGCGTCATTGGTTTGGGATGTTGCTGGACTCAACCTCGACTTGAGCGATGTTTGGGCGCTGATGGTCCGCGAGTGAGAACTCGCACGATACCGCCCTGTGCTCGCCCGGAGCGAGGACAATGGAAACTGTGCGGCGTCCGAGGTCCGCGTAGCGTCCTGAGCTAGATCTCCTTGGACTGGTGCCGAAAACGATGGTGAAGGCCAGCGATGCCTCGACACGCTGCTTCGTATTGTTCGTTGCTTCGGAGGTAACGGTGCAGGTGTCGCCAATGGTCAAAAAGCTCGGCGAGGATAGCGCCAGCGGCGATGGAAATACGAATTGAGCGACCAGAGCGAGAAGGAACGCAATGCAAACGCCCATCCAGACCTGCCACAACCAAGGACGCGGAAGGCTGCCCGCGTTTGGGATGGTCTGTCGCATCGGCGGGCTTGTAGAAGCGTTCATTCAAAAGGCGCGCGCAATGACGCCAACGCCCCCAAGCTCAGCGAACGCGAAGGCTGGCGTGGCCGTTGCTTGGCGGCGGACTGCCCGCGCAAACGCGCTTCTCCAAACCGCCGGGGACGCATTTGGCAGGTCGAGGTAAAAGCATGGCGACAAAGGCGGAGGTTGCACGCGGCCGCCGTGACAGCGGAGCGCGTTCGCCTGAAGCGCTTGGATGGCGTTGCGGTCATTTGCGAACTCTAACGAGCAGCACAAGATGCTGTGGCTCGGAGATGACCGCTTCGTCCTCGCTGTCAGGAAGTCGGATAAGAAACCATTCACCTGTTTTCGTGGTGATTGCCGTCTGGATCTCCTTGGATCGAAATACCGGCTGCGCAATCGTCGTCCCGGTCTCTGTGGGATAGAGAACGGTGTTGGCGCGCTCGACCAGGCTAAACCTGATATTGAGATTGCAGGTGTCATCGGATACCGTCGCGTCGCCCGAGAAGATGATCCCCGTGTCGCGTTTGTCCGTCGCATCTGGTTTGCCGTTCGCGTCGAAACTGGTCGGGAATTCGTCGGGAGTGATCGCACGATACTCGAAGGCGTTCTTTTTATTGAGGGCAGCCGTGAATTTGGTTGGATTCGCGATTGAATTGGAGTCGAGGAGGCTGATCAGATTCGCGACGCTTGGGATCTCCCCGCTAAAGCGCACGAGCCGCGCATCAACGTCCGCCGCCCATGCAGACCCAGATGCAACGATCAGACAGGAGACGAGGGTAAGAATGGTTTTCATGGTTGTAGATTTGTAGTGGTGTCGGCGACGACAGCAAGCGTCAGCGACGCGCGGAGCTGGCGCGCCGGCTGCATGGGGGCGGACTGCCCGCGCAAACGCGCTTCTCCAAACCGCCGGAATCGCATTTGGCAGGTCGAGGTGGAAACATGGCGACAACGGCGGAGGTTGGAAGCAGCCGCCGAGACAGACCGGAGTCGTTCGCTGCAGTGTCTGGATGGCCTGAAGGATACGGGTGAGCGTGGAAGCTCACCCGTAACTGGTGTATGAAGAATGCACCGTGCGGATCTCTCGTTCATCAGATGCATGGCGTGTCTCGTGGCCAACGACTCCATGCCTGGAGTGTCTGGATTAGGCGTTTGGGGTCGCATCGGAGAATGATCGAAGAATAGGTGTCATTTGCCTTTCGGTTTCAGAGACGCAGAATATCCAGTGCCACGCCAAAACTCATCTGGCATCTGCAACGTCGGCTTGCCAACCCACCCACGCTGAACTTCGATGTAATATCCAGTGCGCTCGGCATTCGGATAGTATCCGACGCTCTGAGTGGCAAGCTGATCCCACTGGCCGGTGAACTTCAAGTCCCGCAGGGTGTCTGGATACTTCCCGTATCTTGTCTTGTGCAACTCAACCAAAGCGACTGCCGTTTTCAGGTGCTGGTCCCCGAACATGGCGTCCGGGCCCTCCGTAATGCCGGAGGCAATGATGGAACGCACCGCCCAATAACCGAGAAGAAGAAGGAGCAAAACACAGCCACCGACAATGCCAGCGATGAGCACTCCCCGCCGTTTCTTTGGGGCAGTCGTTGTAGGAATTGGAGGTGGCATATTCATGCACGTGGAATGCCGCCTAACAACCAAGAGCTCAGCGACCACGGAAGGCGGCGCCGGGCTTGCGGGCGAAGGCGGTTGGGTTGTGGCTTGGCGGAGGGAGCGGGCAAGCGGTCGCTGGTGGGCTGGTTGGACGGCCTGTGTCGGTTGGCGGATGATGCCCTGCTGAAACGTTGCCAGGATTGTTTGAGTCCCAAGTGCCCATTTTGCTTTGTGTTCAAAGATTGACGCGTTGCTCTCCTTGCTTTGCTCATATCACTTCAGCCCCTGCAGCAGCCGGTCCAACACCTGCGGGGCGCGCTGGGCGGAGGTGGAGGTGCCGCCCGGACCGGCCATTCCTTTGTCGGCGACCTTTCCCTGCGCATCGAGGATATACATCCGGTTGGGCCAGCAGGCATATGTCTTCTCCACTTTGTCATCGGGCGTATCCACGAGGATAGGGATGGACACATTCAGCCTTTTGGCGAAGTCCCGCGCGATTCCCCGTCGCTCCTCCGTCGTCGTCGGCGACTTGACCACGAACTGGTTGCCCTGCATGACCCAGCCATCCGTGGGGTGCGCTTCGCGGATGTAGATGAGGAGGAAATGCACCCTGTCCTTGTAGGTGGAATACAGGCGGTCCGTCGCCTGAGTGGACGCGACGAATGGCGGGCATGTGCAGCTCCCGAAAATCAGCACCACCGGCTTCCCCTTGAGGTCGGAGAGCTTCACCGTCTTCTTCCCCTCAATGTCTGGAAGGGCAAAGTCCGGCGCCACGGCGCCATCCTCCAGCGTGCCCTGGCGGATGTTGGGCCGTGCGCCCGAAGGCGGTTGCTCCGAAGGGCTCCGATTGTTATCCGCCGCGAGCGCAAGTGGAGCGAAGGTAGCTGCCGTGAGGACGAGGAGTGGGAGGTAGGGTTTCATGGGAAACAGTTGTCAACGCCCCCAAGCTCAGCGACACGCAGGAACGGCGTGGCCTCTGCTGGTGGGGTGGAGGTTGGTGGGAAGCACAGGCCGTGACGTGGAAGCGTATTCTCTGCAGCGCTGCGCGACTGGTTAGGCGTTGCGGATTTCCTTGGTAGCATCGCAAAGAAGCCTTTGGCACGAAGGACAAATGTAAAGGTGTTTGGGCGGGCGTAGCTCGAACGCATCGCAGCACTCCGGACACTGAAGCCAGCCGGGCGCAATGAGAGCGCCCACGAGTGGAGGTGGAACAAGCTGCATCGTGCGCCAAATACCCGAGCCGTCGGTAGTGCAACGCGCCTCCCCGAAGAACTTGTAGCCGCACCGCGAGCACTCGCTGCCAAAGACGGTGAATTCAGAGGGAAGCCGCAACGCCTGACGACGCTCGGGAGGAACTGCGAGATCGGCATCGAGCCTCTGGTCGATTGGTGCGGCAATACCCTGCTGCCAAACGAACCAGAAGGATCCTTCGTTGCGGGTTTCCCAGCCCGTGAGAACGCCATCGCATCGCGGACACTCTTGCGGCGGATCAGGGATGCAGATGTCATAGCGGCTCATTGCTCAGAATGCGTGCAGCGACGCCAAGGATGGAAAGCTCAGCGACAGCGGAGGGCGGACACGATGCCTGCGTGGCGCGCTCTGCGGTGAGCAGCAGCGTGACCGACCGGAGCTGTTCTCTGCGATCATTCGCTCTGGGGCGAGGAAGAAGCGTATTCGGCTGTGCGGAGTGAAAGATGGCATGCCTTTCCCGGCAGAATTTTGATGCGAAACACTTCCGCAGATGCCTTCGATGATGGATCGTCTTGCTCAATGATAAGCGCAGAAGGCAGGTTGTTGTGATTCGGCACAATCAAACCCTTCATAAGGTAATCACCCTCTGATCGCGGCGGTCCGAGCGCGCTGAGCACCCAAAACGCAACGACCAAGAGAAGAACCCACGAGGCTGATGTGGCCAGAGCGGTGAGAAGTATGATTTTGCGATTTTCTTTCATGGATCGGTGTACGGAGTGACGCCAACGACCGCAAACTCAGCGAACGGCTCCGGGCTGTCATGACTGCTTCGCGGCGGGCTCGGCGAGTTAGGCGACGTCGGGTGAAGTCGTTGAAGACTCATGGCGGAGATAGACCAAGTGCTCAAGGTGGCACATCGGCTCTGGAATGGACAGCTCCAGATACTCCTCCGAGATGGTCCACGGGTCTGAAAAGTCGGCGACAATCGCAGCAGCCGCCCCCGAGAGAAGTTCCTTGTCGTCGTCGCTTGCTGGCCCTGCAAAGTAGCAGCGGAAGTGAATGCACTGCTCGGACGCGGCAACGGAAACGGCACGCAGAGTTGGTGGCACGCAGCCCAAGAGCGCCCGCTGGGCACTCAGTCGAAGGGTGGTCGCTAGTTCGGTGTCTTCGGCCGTTTTCACGGGAGATGTGCTCATTGGCCGGAAAGCTCAGCGACGTGCGGAGCTGGCGCGGCGGCTGCATGGTGGCGGACTGCCCGCGCGAACGCGCCTTTCCAAACCGCCGGAGGCGCATCTGGCAGGTCGAGGCCGAAACACGGCGACAACGGCGGTGGCCGGAAGCAGCCGCCGTGACAGCGGAGCGCGTTCGCTGGAGCGCCGGCTGCAGGTCGTCATCGATGATGTCGAGTGAACCACGCCTCCAGCACAAAATGTGTATCAGGTTTCGATCCGTCATAGAAATTCAAATCAGTGCAGGAGCCATCAACAGTGACGCGAAATCGGTCTCCATCTCGCTCAAGAACACGGACAGTGCAATTTTTTGCGGCATCGTGCTCGACGTAGTAGATGCGCGCCAGCCAATCTCCGTCGTCGTCACCGCGTGGGATGGAGAAGACCTGCCCCACGAGACCGCTGATATCGAGGCTGGGAACATCCACGTTGAACTCACCTGCTGGCGAAGCATGGAGTGATTCTGTGTCGGGAAGTGTCTTCAACGGAGCATCGTCCGCCTCAAAATCGAACGACAGACGCGGCGAATCATCTTCGTCTCCCAGCAAAAATAGATCTGCTTGGCGAATGGCAAACTGCTCCACGCCGTTGAAACGCTCAAATGTAAGTGTGCCGACGCTCATGGAGTAGTGCAGCCTAACGACGGCAAACTCAGCGCTGCAGTGCTTGGGATAGGCGTTGCGGGTCTTGAGTTTCGACGTCGCATAACGACTACCAAAAGCGCCACCAAGGGTTCTTTGTCATTGGTTTGGAGTTATTGGATGTGAGCGGGTAGTCTATACCTATGCGCTGATAAACCTGCGGCCAGAACTCTAAGGCTGTGGGGTCTAATGTTTTAACGTCGGCGACGAACGAGTTGAACTCCTCGCCAGTGCGAATGGCCGTAGTCTTGAGGACTTCGAGGTCTCGAATACCATCGCATACAATGCGCATCGCCATCTGCATGGACAGATTGGCATACCGATCAAACTGCTCCATCAAGACCGCCGCTCCAGACCTCCGAGTAGCCACCAGACGAAAGAAGTCCGCAGCAGCGATATAGTGTGCGTTGAGAGCCTCCAACCGCGTTGTGGCTCCGCCTCTGGCAAACGCGTCGAATGCATCATCAATGCGGCGACTAGATCCGAACTCGGACTGTGCGTGGGAAACGATCGCAAGTGCGCGATCCAAGGTGAGAGACATTACCGGGCAGTCATTGGTGCTCATTGCATTGTTTTGTGCGTAGCCACGCCTAACGCAAGCTCAGAGACAGCGGAGGGCGGGCGCGAAGCCTGCGCGGCGGGCTCTGCGGGGAGCAGGCTCGGCACCTTTCATCCGGGTTAGGCGAAGTTTGTGAGTGGCCAGCCATGATGAAAGTAGTGGGTCATCTCTTCGGCGCCGTGCACATAAATCTCGAATCGATGGACGAGTTCGGCTTTGGTGAGAACATCCGATACCCGTTTGGCTTCGGCTGCAAGCGTCTCTGCGTCGTCTGCATCCGCTTCGATTTGGGGATCGCCCAAATCTCCACCATACTCCTGGAAGGCGAAGTGCGAGAAATCATCGAGCCGGATGGAATATCGTCCGACACTGACGCAAAGGCCGGCTGACCGAAGAAGTGACGCCATGCGGCTCATATCGGGCCACACAGCAAGTTCTCCGGCAAGGTAAGCGGAGGTGCTCATTTGTCGCTTTCAGTCAACGCGTGTAATTCGCCAACGACCGCAAACTCAGCGACGGCGGAGGGCTGGCATGGCTGCATGGCGGGCTCCGCGGGGAGCAGCAGGCATGACAGACCCGAGACCTTCGCTGCAGGGTTAGGCGGTTCTTCCCGGTGCATAAGTGTCTTCTGCGGTAGGGAAATACCAGACTTCGGTTCCAATGGGAATATCGCTCTTCGAGATGGGCGATTGCAACAAGATGGGTGTGAATGGGACCGGCGGCCGGCGATTGATCATCTCTAGTTCACGAATGCGGCTCGCAATCTCGGAGCCGTCCGGGCGTCGGAGGGTAATGGGAGCGCCACGGCGAAGGACTGGAATCGTTGCGG
>Ga0105237_10003006_pt1 | contig 20353 bp, 16 predicted proteins | sample KBSC24metaG_FD_81520 | JGI IMG/M metagenome (GOLD analysis project Ga0105237, IMG submission 81520) | Corn rhizosphere microbial communities from Kellogg Biological Station, Michigan, USA - KBS C2-4 metaG | ecosystem: Host-associated > Plants > Roots > Rhizosphere > Soil | place: Michigan, USA... | reverse complement strand
GAGCACCGCCGCCAGCTGGGCGGGCTGGTTGGCCTCCCAGTCCTTCTGCGGGGCGAGCCGGATGCGCGCGCCATTCGCTCCACCGCGCTTGTCGCCGCCGCGGTAGGTCGAGGCCGAGGCCCATGCCGTGCCGACAAGCTGCGAGATCGTGAGGCCCGAGCCGAGGATCTCGGCCTTCAGCGCCGCGATGTCCTTGTCATCGACCAGCGGATGGTTCACGGCTGGGATCGGGTCCTGCCAGATCAACTCTTCCTTCGGCACCAGCGGGCCGAGGTAGCGTGCACGCGGCCCCATGTCGCGGTGCGTCAGCTTGAACCAGGCACGGGCGAAGGCGTCGGCGAGCTCCTGCGGATTGGCCATGAAGCGGCGCGAGATCTTCTCGTAGGCCGGGTCCATGCGCATCGCCATGTCCGCCGTCGACATCATCGGCGCGTGACGCTTGCCCGGGTCATGGGCATCGGGCACCGTGCCCGCGCCGGCATCGCCCTTGGGTTTCCATTGCTGCGCGCCGGCCGGGCTCCTGGTGAGCTCCCACTCGTGGCCGAACAGGGTCTCGAAATAGCTGTTGTCCCACTGGATAGGGGTCGGGGTCCAGGCGCCTTCCAGGCCGCTGGTGATCGCGTGAGCCGCCTTGCCGCTGCCGAAGCTGTTCTTCCAACCGAGGCCCTGCTCGTCGAGGCCGGCGCCCTCGGGCTCCGCGCCGACCTTGGCCGGGTCGCCCGCACCATGGGCCTTGCCGAAGGTGTGGCCGCCGGCGACGAGCGCCACGGTCTCCTCGTCGTTCATGGCCATGCGGGCGAAGGTCTCGCGGATGTCCCGACCCGAGGCCGCCGGGTCCGGCGTTCCGTTCGGGCCTTCCGGGTTCACGTAGATCAGGCCCATCTGCACGGCGGCGAGCGGGCTGGCGAGCTGACGCTCGCCGCTGTAGCGCTCGTCCGCGAGCCATTTGCCTTCGGGGCCCCAGTAGATGTCGTCGCCCGGCTCCCAGGTGTCGGCGCGGCCACCGGCGAAGCCGAAGGTCTTGAAGCCCATCGACTCGAGCGCGACGTTGCCGGTCAGGATCATCAGGTCGGCCCACGACAGCTTGCGCCCGTACTTCTGCTTGATCGGCCAGATGAGGCGGCGCGCCTTGTCGAGGTTGCCGTTGTCAGGCCAGCTGTTGAGCGGCACGAACCGCTGCGCGCCGGCGCCGGCGCCGCCGCGACCGTCGGCAATGCGGTACGTGCCCGCGGCATGCCAGGCCATGCGGATGAACAGCGGCCCGTAGTGGCCGTAGTCCGCGGGCCACCAGTCCTTCGAATCGGTCATCAGGGCATGCAGGTCCTCGATCACGGCATTCAGATCGAGGCTCTTGAACTCCTCGGCGTAGTTGAACGCCTCGCCCATCGGGTCGGACTTGGTGGAGTGCTGGTGCAGAACCTTCAGGTTGAGCTGGTTGGGCCACCAATCCGCATTCGTCGACGCACCGGATGCGGAGTGCTTGCGCACACCACCTTCGAACGGGCACTTGGTTTCGTTGGACATGGCGATTCCCTTCAGTTGATTGGCGATGAGGTGCTGACAAGGCTATGTGTCCCGGACCTTGCAATCAACTCATCGATTCGAATCACATCGATAGAGATCGTCGATTGATATTGGCAGATGGATAGTGCTACGGCATCGCCCTTGTTTCCCATCGTTTCCATCGCATCGCCGGGCAAGCGGCTTCGGCGCGTGACAATCCGGCGTCAACGCGCGCTCGCCGTTGCCAACCGATGGAAGGGGTGCAGGTTGACCGTGAAGCTCCGATTCACGCGCCGCCGCCTGCTGGCGTCGGCAGGCTACGCGATGCTCGGTCCGTTGGCAGGATGCGCGGAGATCCTGCGCGGCCCGGTGTACGACTCGATGACGGTGGCGGACGAGCTGTCGGATGCCGGCGCGGCGGCCGTGCCGCCGGCGATGGTGTCGAACACGGCGCTGCCGCCCTTGTTCGACGACATCGAAAGACGCACCTTCGACTTCTTCTGGCGCACCGCGAACCCGGCGAACGGCCTGGTGCCGGATCGTTATCCGAGCCGCTCGCCGGCCAGCGTCGCCGCGGTCGGATTCGGGCTGACGGCCTGCGTGATCGGCGTCGAGCGCGGCTTCGTGTCGCGCGAGCAGGCGCGCGAACGCGCGCTGCGGACGGTGCGATTCTTCCGCGACGCACCGCAAGGTCCGCGCTCGCGCGGCATGGCCGGACACAAGGGGTTTTTCTACCACTTCCTCGACATGAAGACCGGCACGCGTTCGGGCCCGAGCGAGCTTTCGACGATCGACACCGCCTTGCTGCTGGCCGGCATGCTGCATGCCCAGGTCTACTTCGATGGCAACCATCCGGACGAGGTCGAGCTGCGCGCGGGCGTCGACGCCGTGTACTGGCGTGTCGACTGGACCTGGGCCCAGGCGCGCGGACAGCTGATCAGCCTGAGCTGGAGCCCGGAGGAGGGGCTCGCGCCGTACGACTGGGGCGGCTACAACGAGGCGATGCTGGTGGTGCTGCTCGCACTCGGCTCGCCGACCCACCCGGTCGACGACAGCGCCTGGAGCGCCTGGAGCGGCAGCTACCGCGTGGCCTGGTCGCGCTTCATGGGTTACGAGCTGCTGGGTTTCGCGCCGCTGTTCGGGCACCAGTATTCGCACGTCTGGATCGACTTTCGCGGCATCCAGGATGCCGCGATGCGCGAGCGCGGGGTCGACTACTTCGAGAACAGCCGGCGCGCCACCTACGCCCAGCGCGCCTACGCGATCGCCAATCCGAAGGGCTGGTTCGAATACGGCGCCAACGTCTGGGGCTTCACTGCCTGCGACGGCCCGGGCTGGGTGCACGACAGCGACCGCAATGGCCGCTCACGCTTCTTTCTCGACTACCGCGCCCGCGGCGCCGGACGCGCCGCGACCATCGACGACGGCACGATCGCGCCCACTGCCGCGTTGTCGTCGCTGCCGTTCGCGCCCGAGATCGTGATCCCCGCGGTGCAGGAGATGCACGCGCGCTACGGGCAGTTCATCTACTCGACCTACGGCTTTCTCGATTCGTTCAATCGCAGCTTCACCTCCACCGAGGCCCGACTCAGCGACGGCCGCGTCGACCCGGCGTTCGGCTGGGTCGCCAGCGACTACCTCGGCATCGACCAGGGCCCGATCCTCGCGATGATCGCCAACTACCGCAACGACATCGTCTGGCGCCACATGCGGCACTGCGTGCCGTTGCGGCGCGGTCTCGAGCGTGCCGGCTTTCGCGGCGGCTGGCTCACGACCGACGTTCGCGCTGCCGAGCGTGCGGCTTCCGGCCCGCCGGAGAACTGAGGCAGCCCGGCGCGCGTTCAGGCCGCGCGCCAGTTCACGTTGCCGCGCGCGAACATCTGCGCCATGCGGCCGCTCGCCACCAGTTCGGCGACGCTCCTGGCAAGCGCGTCGCCCAGTTCGTCGGCGTCGCGCTTGACGGCCATGCCGACCGCCCAGCCTTCGCGTGGCGCGCGCGGCGAGGGCAGCGCAGAGATCGCGAAGCGCGAATCGCCGCGCAGCTCCGACTCGAGTTCCGACGCGAGGCCCGCCGCCGCAGCCACGTCGCCACGCTTGAGTGCCCGCGCTGCCTCGGCGCCGTCCTTGCAGTGCGTGCTGAGCTGGTTCCTGTACGCGCCGCCGTCGGCGCCGAGCATCAACCAGCCGGCGAGCGACAGCCCCGCAACCGCGACCCGCTGGTCGCCGAGTTGCGACATCGTCTCGAGATGCGGCAGGCGGTCGAGCCTGCGGGCCAGCATCACCGGCTCGCGATAGTAGGGCGCGAAGATCCTGACCCGCGGGTTGTCGTCCATCAGCGGCCGATCGACCGGCACGTGCAGCAGCACGTCGGCCGGACCGTAGCCGAGGTAGTGACCGCGCCACACCATGTTGCGCAGGTCGTCGCTCATGTTGTCGTCGGCGGAGAAGGGCAGCAGCGCGAGCTTGACGCCCAGCGACTCGGCCAGCGCCTCGCCCAGGGCCACGTCGATGCCCTTGCCGGCGACATGAAACGGCGGCATGTCGTTGTAGACGCCGACCTTCAGCGCGCCGCGCTCGCGCACCTGCGACAGCGCAGCGGCCCGCGCCGCGCGCGGCAGCCCGACCAGCGCGGCGGCCGCGGCGGTGGCGGTGCCCGCGCCGATCCAGCGCAGGCAGTCGCGGCGACTCGGAGTTCCGTTGTTCATCGTTTCCACCCGGATCTAGAACGGCTTGTCGCGGCGGGTTTCCAGGTACGCCTTGATCGACCACAGGGCCTCCTGATTCATCACGCCCTCGAACGGCGGCATGTAGACCGCGCCGTTGCGCGTGCGGCCGTGCCGGACGGTGTTGATGAAGTAGTCGTCGATCTCCTTCACGCACGCCGTGCGTCGCGCGCCGTCCTTCAGGCCCGCGCACTCGTTGTCGAGCTTGCGCAGATCCGGCGCGATGCCGCCGGAGATCGCCTCCAGTCCGTGGCAGCGGGCGCAGTTCTGGTTGTAAGCCGAGGCGCCGATCTTGATCGCGACATCGTTGCTGCGAAACGGATTCTCCGGGCGCCAGCCTTCGCCCAGGCCGGGCAGGCCGGTGGTGTCGACCGCCTGCGGCGTCACGTCGCCATGGGCCCATGCGAACGCGCATGCGGCCAGCGCGACCAGTGCGGCCGCACTGCGCAGCGTTCGCGCGCGGCGGGGTCGATTCGGGGCAGGGATGGGTAGCGAATGGCCGTCGCGCGTCATGTCAGGTCTCCGTCAAGGTTGAAGTGGACGATGCGCTGCGTCTGCAAAGCCTATGCCACGCGAAAGTGCTGCAGGCTGGAGCACAAGTTGCCTTCGACCCGAGGCAAATTTGCGCCAGATCAAACGCGATCGAGCGCACTGCGCCACCCTTGCGCAGCGCGGCGAATTGCGCGCCGAAGACGGAGACAACCTGCCTGCGTGCAGGAGCAGAGGAAACACGACGATGTCTGCAACCCATCGCGCCATGGTCACGCACGCCAAGACCTGGGCCACGCCGACGGCTGTGCCGTTCGCGCGCCAGGCCGCGCACACCGAGCTGATCGAGCAGTCGCACCTGCGCTGCGCCGCACTCGGCCTGTCGCGTGTCGAGCGGCCCGACTTCGAGCCCTTGCTGCGCAGCGACCTGAGCGTCGCGCGCGAACGCAATCAACGCCTGTTCACGCACGCCGCGCCGGTGATGGAAATGCTCTTCGAGCAGATCGTCAACACCGAGAGCATGATCCTGCTCACCGACGCGCAGGGCACGATTCTTCACTCGGTGGGCGACGACGAATTCCTGCGGCGCGCCGACAAGGTGGCACTCTCGCCGGGGGTGAACTGGGCCGAGCAATCCAAGGGCACCAACGCGATCGGCACCGCGCTGTTCGCGGAGCAGCCGACCGTGGTCCACGCGGGCGAACACTTCATCCACGCGAACAGTTTCCTGACCTGTTCGGCCGCACCCATCTTCGACCCGCGCGGCAACATGCTGGGCGTGCTCGACGTGACCGGCGACCAGCGCTCGTACCACCAGCACACGATGGGGCTGGTGCGCATGTCGGCGCGCATGATCGAGAACCACTGGCTGTCCGACGACTACGGCAACCGGCTGCGCCTGCATTTCCACAGCCGCGCCGAGTTCATCGGCACGCAGCTCGAGGGCATCGTCGTGGTCGGGGCCGACGGCAAGATCCTCGGCGCCAATCGCAGCGCGCTCGACCAGCTCGACATGAGCAACGCGGCATTGCGCATGCACAGCGTTGCCAGCCTGTTCGGCACGTCGGTCCCGGCGATCTTCGACCACTTCCGCGCGCCGCTGTCGGCGCCGATGCCTCTGAGCCTCACCGACGGCAGGCTGTTCCACTTCAGCGCGCGCCTGAACGGGCCCGTGCGTTCGATGATGGCCGGCGTGGACGGCGCCGACGGCGCGAGCACGGCCGGCGGCACCGCTCGCGACCCGGCACCGGGCGACGCGGGCCGCTCGGCCGGCGTGCTGAGCGGCGGCGCGTACGCTGCGAGCCGGCTGTCGGGCCTGCACTATCTGAAGACCGGCGATCCGCAGATCGACGCGGTGGTGCAGAAGGTCCAGCGCGTCCTGAACCGCGACATACCGCTGCTGATCCTCGGCGAGACCGGCACCGGCAAGGAGCTGCTCGCACGCGCCGTCCATCAGGATTCGGATCGGGCCAGGCAGGCCTTCGTCGCGGTCAATTGCGCGTCGATTCCCGAGTCGCTGATCGAGGCGGAACTGTTCGGCTACGAAGACGGCGCATTCACCGGCGCGCGCCGCAAGGGCGCGAGCGGTCGCATCCTGCAGGCCAACGGCGGTACGCTCTTTCTCGACGAGATCGGCGACATGCCGCTCGCGCTGCAGGCGCGGCTCCTGCGCGTCCTGCAGGAGCGCTGCGTGACGCCGCTGGGCAGCCAGAAGTCGATCGCAGTCGACATCGCAGTGATCGGCGCGACCCATCGCAACCTGCGCGAGATGATCGAAGCCGGCACCTTCCGCGAAGACCTCTACTACCGCCTGAACGGCCTGGTCGTGCGATTGCCCGCGCTGCACGAGCGGACCGACCTCGCCGCCGTGGCGCGGCGCATCCTGCTGGCCGAATGCCCGCACGACACGCCCGACATCAGCCGCTCGGTGATGGCCATGTTCGATCGCTACTGCTGGCCCGGCAACATCCGTCAGCTCGCCAACGTGCTGCGCACGGCGGCGGTGATGGCAGCCGGCGAAGCGCAGATCACCGAGCAGCATCTGTCGGACGATTTTCTCGACGACGTGCGCCGGCTCGACGATGTGCCGCAGTGCAACCAGCAGCCGGGTACCGAGGCCGGCGCAGCGCCGGCCCCCACGCCGCCTCTGGCTGAGCCCAGCCCCATCCCAAGCCCGATCACCATCCCGATCACCAGCCCCGCGCCCCTCAGCGCAGCCGGCGAGCAGCCTGACGCCGGCGGTCGCGCCAGCGCGCCCGGACGCACGCTCGGTGAAGCCGAGATCGACCTGATCAGCCGCGTGCTCGCAGAGGCCAACGGCAACATTTCCGAGGCGTCCAAGCGCCTGGGCATCAGCCGCAACACCATCTACCGCAAGCTGCGCTGGGGCAAGCCTGTCTGAGCGAACGACACAGGGCGAGCCCTTGTGTCATTGCTGAACGCCAGTGTCACGCACTGGAGCATCCGCGGACTCGTCGGCACGCGCCGCACCGGGCAAACCCTGCTGCAGACAGCGCCGGCACGGGGCCATTCGCACCTCCTGGGGCTCGCACGCCAACGGCATGTGAATTGCAGAACAAGCATGTCCGTCACGGCATTCCGGCCCCGGGCATCTGCTGCAACCCCAAGGAGACTCTCATGCAATGGTCGCAACCCGCGTTTGAAGACTTGCGCTTCGGCTTCGAGATCACGATGTACGTCTTGAACCGCTGACCGCCAGGCGCGGGCGCATCGACGCCGATGCGCCTTCGCCCCCAACACGCGACACATCCCCATGAAGATTCTCGTGCTCGGTTCAGGCGCCGGCGGTGGCTTTCCGCAGTGGAACTGCAACTGCCGGCTGTGCGCCGGCCAGCGGCACGGCGAACTCGCTGCACACGCGCGCACGCAAAGCTCGATCGCGGTGTCCGCCGACGGTGAAGCGTGGGTGCTGCTCAACGCGTCGCCGGACATCGGCACGCAGATCCGCAACCATCCGCAGCTGCATCCGCGCCGAGGGTCGAACGGCGCGTTGCGCGACACGCCGATCAAGGCCGTGGTGCTGATGGATGCGCAGATCGATCACGTCACCGGACTGCTGGGCTTGCGCGAAGGACCGACCATCGACCTGTACGCCACGCCCTGCGTGTTCGAAGACCTGACGACCGGGCTGCCGCTGCTGAATGTGCTCGAGCACTTCTGCGGCACGCGCTGGCACATGCTGCCGGTGGCCGGCAGCAGATCGAGCGCCGCCTTCGACATTGCCGGCTTCCCGGCGTTGCGCTTCACGGCCATCGCGATCCCGGGCAAGGCGCCGCCTTACTCGCCACACCGGCGCGAACAGGTCGTCGGCGACAACATCGCCTTGCTGATCGAAGACCTCGACGATGGGCGCCGCCTGTTCTATTCGCCCGGGCTCGCCACGGTGGGCGAGCGCGAACTGCAGTGGATGCGCGATGCCGACTGCCTGATGGTCGACGGCACGTTCTGGCAGGAAGACGAGATGCAGGCGGCCGGCCTGAGCGCGAAGAGCGCCGCCGAAATGGGCCACCTGCCGCAGGTCGGCAGCGCCGAGCGCGCCGGCATGCTCGACGTGATGAACGGCACCCGGGCACGCCGCAAGGTGCTCATCCACATCAACAACAGCAACCCGATCCTCGACGAGTCGAGTGCGCAGCGCCGCGTGCTCGACGCGCACGGCATCGAGGTGGCCTACGACGGCATGGAGATCACGCCATGAATTCCCAGGTTCGCGAAAGCGCTCCCCCTGCCGCGGATGCCCGCGAGCCGTGGAGCGCGCACGCCTTCGAAACGCGGCTGCGCGAGTGCGAGTCGCTCTATCACATCCACCACCCGTTCAATGTGCGGCTCAACCGTGGCGAGCTGCAACCCTTCCAGGTGAGGGCGTGGGTGGCGAACCGCTTCTACTACCAGGTGAACATCCCGCTCAAGGATGCGGCGGTGATGGCCAACTGCGCCGATCGGGCCGAGCGCCGGCGCTGGATCGAACGCATTCTCGACCACGACGGCCGCGGCGACTTCGAGGGCGGCGAGGCCGGCGGCATCGAAGCCTGGTGCCGGCTCGGAGTCGCTGCAGGGCTCACGCGCGAGGACCTGTGGTCGCATCGCTTCGTGCGGGCCGGCGTGCGCTTCGCGGTCGACGCGTACGTGAACTTCGCGCGGACCGCGCCGTGGGAAGAGGCGGCGATCTCGTCGCTGACCGAGATGTTCGCGCCGAAGATCCACGCCGATCGCCTCGCCGGCTGGCCGAGGCTGTACCCGTGGATCGAGCCCGACGGGCTCGCCTACTTTCGAAGCCGCATCCCGCTGGCCACACGCGACGTCGAACATGGCCTCGAGGTCGCGCGGCGCTGGTGCAGCACGCGCGCCCGGCAGGAGCGTGCCATCGAGATCCTGAAGTTCAAGCTCGACATCCTGTGGTCGATGCTCGATTCGATCGAGCGCGCCTACCCGGACGATCTGCCGCTGGAGTCGCGTCCATGATCCGGCTCATCCATGGCACGCGCAGGCGTGACCCTGCGCCGCCGTCGTGAACGACTCGAGGATGCCGCACGAGTGCGAGCTGTCGCCGTCGCAGGTCTTGCGCAGCGCGACGAGCTGCTTCTCGAGCGCTTCGAGGGCCTGCACGCGCTGCCTGACCAGTGCGATGTGACCATCGAGCAGCTCGTCGACCTGTGCGCAGGCCTGGTCAGGCCGTGCCGCGAAGTCCAGCAGTTGCCGCACCTCGGCCAGTGAAATGTCGAGCGAGCGGCAGTGCCGGATGAAATTCAGCCGCGACAGGTGCCGTCCATCGTACCGGCGATAACCGGATGCCTCGCGCTGCGGCTCCTCCAGCAAACCCTCGCGCTCGTAGAACCGCACGGTCTGGACATCGCATCCCGCGCGGGCCGCGAGTTCACCGATCTTCATCGCTTGCCCCCATGGCTTGACCCTGTACCGACTACAGGGTTTCCAATCGTTCGATCTTCCCATGAGCCTCAAGACCACAAGCCATGTCCGCTCACTGCTGCTCCAGCCAGACCTGCGCAACCCCGACCGTCGATCCGCGGCTGCGCAAGGCGCTGTGGGTCGCGCTCGTTTTCAATGCCGCGATGTTCTTCGTCGAGATCGGCGCGTCCTGGGCCTCCGGCTCGGTGTCCTTGCTCGCGGACTCCATCGACTTCTTCGGCGACGCCGGCAACTACGCGCTGTCCTTGGCGGTCCTCGGCATGGCGATGTCGGCGCGTTCGAAGGCCGCGCTGTTCAAGGCCGCGTGCATGGGCGCGTTCGGGGTGTTCGTGCTGGGCAAGGCGCTGTGGAACCTGCAGGCGGTCACTCCCCCGGAGCCGGCCACGATGGGCGCGGTCGGCCTTGCGGCACTCGTCGTCAACGCCGGTGTGGCGCTGATGCTGTACCGCTTCAGGTCAGGCGACGCGAACATGCGTTCGGTCTGGATCTGCTCGCGCAACGATGCGTTGGGCAACGTCGCCGTCATGCTCGCCGCCGCCGGTGTCTTCGGAACCGGGAGTGCATGGCCCGATCTGCTGGTGGCCGGCATCATGGGCCTGCTCGCCCTGACCGGCGCGTGGACCGTGCTGCGTCATGCACGGCGCGAGCTCGGTGCTGCGGCGGCGACCTGAGCGGACGCAGGGGCGGCTATGTCGCCCGCGAGGGCGGGCGGTTCTTGCGATAGGAGTTCTTCACCGCGATCTTCCCGTCCCGGAACGTGAAGACGTCGCATCCGTTGACTTCCATCACACCGGATCCGTCCGCCCGCGTCCCGGTGAATGTCCATTCGGACACCCCGCGGTCGCCGCAGACGAAGTGACGAGCAGAGCGCCATTGCGCGTCGGGAAAGGTCTTCCAGACGTCGGAGAAGGCGAGCTTGACGGCGTCGCTGCCGACGTACGCGGCCCCGCAGACCTCAGACCCGGCGGACGCTTCGAAGACGCAATCCTCGGTCATGAAGCGCATGAGCGCGTCGGCATCGTGCCGGTTCCAGGCATCGGCGAACGCCTGCAAGGTTGCAATGGTGACACCCATGTTTCACCTCCGGGATCGTGTGGCGGCGATTCTCGCCCGGGCTGCCGAGCGACGTCCGCGATGACCATGGCTGGATCATCACCAGCGCGGCAAGCCAACCCGGTCCGGAGCAAACTTGCCATCCGGGTTCTACCAACCGAATGGAGGAACGCACATGGACAGTCGAGACGGATTGCAGGCGACGGTCGATTCGCTGGTGCAGCCGGGAAGGGGCATCCTGGCCGCCGACGAAAGCGGCCCGACGATCGCCAAGCGGTTCAAGGCGATCGGCGTGGAGTCGACCGAGGAAAACCGGCGCGCATATCGCACGCTGCTGCTGTCGACGCCGGGGCTCGGCAGGTTCATCGGCGGCGTCATCCTGTATGAGGAAACGCTGCTGCAGCGGGCCGATGACGGCACGCCGTTGCCGGCGCTGGCGGCGCGCCAGGGCATCGTGCCCGGCATCAAGGTCGACGCCGGCAAGATCGCGCTGGCGCATGCGCCGGGCGACGAGATCACCCAGGGCCTGGACGGGCTCGCGAAGCGCCTGAGCTCCTGCAAGGAGCAAGGGGCGCGCTTCGCGAAGTGGCGCGCGGTCTACAACGTCTCGGACACGCTGCCCAGTCGGCTTGCGATCGAGGCCAACGCCGACGCGCTGGCCCGTTATGCGGCGATCTGCCAGGACGAAGGCATCGTGCCGATCGTCGAGCCCGAGGTGCTGATGGACGGCGGCCATACCCTCGAGCGCTGTGCGCAAGTGACCGAAGCCGTGCTGCACGAAGTCTTCGCTGCTTTGCATCGGCATCGGGTGACGCTCGAGCACATGCTGCTCAAGCCGAGCATGGTCGTTGCCGGCAAGGAGCAGACGCGGCAGGCGCCCGTCGCCGAGGTCGCTGTGCAGACGGTCCGCGTCCTGCGGCGATGCGTGCCGGCGGCGGTGCCGGGCATCTTCTTCCTGTCGGGTGGACAGACGCCCGCCGAGGCCACTGCGCATCTCGACGCGATCAATCGGCTCGGGCCGCAGCCTTGGGTGCTGAGCTTCTCGTACGGGCGCGCGCTGCAGGACCCGGTGCTGCGGGCCTGGAAGGGGCAGGCCGCCAACGTGCGCAGTGCTCAAGACGCGCTGCTCGAACGCGCGCGATTGAACGGCGCTGCGCGCGACGGACGGTACGACGCATCGATGGAAACGGCCCGATGACACGCGAAACCTGAGCGCCTAGGAGCCCGGCTTCTTGGCCCAGGCACTGCACCAGCCGGCCGCCGCGATGTGCTTGCGCCCGAACATGGCGCAGCCACCCCATTCGTCGCCAGCGGCGCCCTGGAAGAACGAGCAGTTCGCGCAGCGCTGCGTCGCGGTGTGGTTCGGATAGCGTTGCTTGTCCACCTTCTGGGTGTCGTGCCGGTAGCCCAGCGCCACGGCCGTCTCGTCGGACTCGGCGACTTGCGCGGGCGCGGCCTGCGCGATCTGGGGCAATGCCAGGGCCGCGCCGGTGCCCACGATGGTTCGAACGATGAAGATGCGGCGGGTGGTGTCTTTCATTTCAACCTCGGAGATGAATCGGGGCGCTGCGCGACCTGCGCAGCCGCCCCGGGGCCTGCTGTGGATCAGTTCGCCTTCGCGACCTTCGCTGCCTTTGCGTCAGTGCCCTGCGCCGTCTGCGCGGCGGGCGCGGTCTTCGGAATCTTGAAGACCCACACCATGCCGCCTTGCTCGAGGAAGTTCACCTTCTTGGCCACCTCGCCGCCCCACAGCGGCACCGCGCCGCCCCAGCCGGACACGACGCTCACGTACTGCTCGCCGCCTTGCTGCCAGGTGACGGGCGGCGCCACCACGCCGGAGCCGGTCTGGAACTCCCAGACGATCTTGCCGGTCTTCGCGTCAGCGGCCTTCAGGTAGCCCTCGGGCGTGCCCCAGAACACGAGGTTGCCGCCGGTGGTCAGCACACCGCCCCACAGCGGCGCGCTGTTCTTCACTTCCCACATGATCTTGCCGCTCGCCGGATCGATCGCGCGCAGTGCGCCGATGTAGTCGTCGTTGACCGTCTTGATCGTGAAGCCCGCGCCGAGGTAGGCGGCCCCCTTCTTGTAGGCCACCGGCTCGTTCCAGATCTCCATGCCCCATTCGTTGGCGGGCACGTAGAACAGCCGGGTGTCCGGGCTGTAGGCCATCGGCATCTGGTTCTTGCCGCCGAGGAAGCTGGGGGCGTTGAAGATCGAGCCGCCCTTCTTGCCGTCGGCGCTGGCGGTCGGATCGCCGGGTCGGCTTGCCTCGATGTAGTTCGGCCGGCCGGTCGCCAGGTCGATGCTGCTCGCCCAGGTGATCTTGTGGACGAACGGGAAGGCATTCAGCAGCTTGCCCGTGTTCGCGTCGTTCACGTAGAAGAAGCCGTTGCGATCGGCCTTCGCGCCGACCCGCTTGCCGTTCATGTCGAAGGTGACGAACTCGTTCACGCCGTCGAAGTCCCAGCCGTCGTTGGGCGTGTTCTGGTAGTGCCACTTGATCTTGCCGGTCTTCACGTCGATCGCGACGGTCGAGCAGGAGAACAGGTTGTCGCCCTTGCGCAGGTGGCTGTTCCATGGCGCCGGGTTGCCGGTCCCGAAGTAGGCGAGGCCGGTCTTGCTGTCGTAGGTGCCGCCGAGCCAGGTCGCGGCGCCGCCTGTCTTCCACAGGTCGCCGGGCCAGCTCTGGTTGGTGGTGCCCGAGATGCCGTTCTCGTGCTTCGTGCCGTTGGCATCGAAGGTGTAGCCCATGTGGCCTTCCACCGTGGGCCGGTACCAGACCATGCGGCCGGTCTTGGCGTCGCGGGCTTCGACGCGCCCGACCGCACCGAACTCGCCGCCCGACACGCCGCTGAGGATCAGGCCGTTGGCGATGATGGGTGCGGCCGTGGCCGAGTAGCCTGCCGCGTAGTCGTCGATCCGTTCCTTCCAGACCACGTCGCCGGTGTTCTGGTCGAGCGCCACGAGCTGCGCATCGAGCGTGGCGAAGATGACGAGGTTGTCGTAGAGCGCCGCGCCGCGATTGACCACGTCGCAGCACGGCATGATGCCTTCCGGCAGGCGGTGCTCGTACTTCCACAGCTTCTTGCCGGTGGTCGCGTCGAGCGCGAAGATGCGCGAGTAGGACGCGGTCACGAACATCTTGCCGTTGTGAATGACGGGTTGCGATTCCTGGCCGCGCTGCTTCTCGCCGCCGAAGGAGAACGCCCACACCGGCGCAAGCTTGCCGACCGTTGCGGTGTTGACCTGCTTGAGCGGCGAATAGCGCTGGCCCTGCGTGTTCAGGCCCCAGCTCAGGACGTTGCCGCTGGCGGTGGCTTCGTGTTCGATCATGTCGTCGGTGACGGCCGCCTGCGTTGCAAAGGATGCGAGCGCGGCGCACACGAGCGCGGGCGAGAGCTTCAGGTTCATGGGTGTCTCCTCGGGTGGGAATCGCGCAGGGCACGCCCGCTTCGGGGCGGTGCGCTGCGCATCGGTGTGGCGGGGTCGCAGGCGGCGCGTGCCGCCTGTCTCTCGGGCCGGTCTCTCAGGGCCTGTCTTTAGGGCCTGTCCCTCAGAAGAAGCCGAGCGCCTTGGGCGAGTAGCTGACCAGCAGATTTTTGGTCTGCTGATAGTGGTCGAGCATCATCTTGTGGGTCTCGCGACCGATGCCCGATTCCTTGTAGCCGCCGAAGGTGGCGTGCGCGGGGTAGGCGTGGTAGCAGTTGGTCCACACGCGCCCGGCCTGGATGGCGCGGCCCATGCGATACGCGGTGCTGCCGTCGCGCGTCCACACGCCGGCGCCGAGGCCGTAGGGCGTGTCGTTGGCGATCGCCAGCGCTTCGGCTTCGGTCTTGAAGGTGGTGACGGCGAGCACGGGGCCGAAGATCTCTTCGCGGAAGATCCGCATGTTGTTGTTGCCCTTGAAGAGGGTCGGCTGGATGTAGTAGCCGCCCGCGAGGTCGCCACCGAGTTCGGCGCGCCCGCCGCCGATCAGGCACTGCGCGCCCTCCTGCTTGCCGACTTCCAGGTAGGACATGATCTTGTCCATCTGCATCGCCGAGGCCTGCGCGCCCATCATCGTCTCGGTGTCCAGCGGGTTGCCCTGCTTGATGGCCTTGATGCGCTCCAGCGCGCGCGCCATGAACTTGTCGTAGATCGACTCCTGGATCAGTGCGCGGGACGGGCAGGTGCAGACCTCGCCCTGGTTGAAGGCGAACAGCACCAGGCCCTCGATCGCCTTGTCGAAGAGGTCGTCGTCGGCGTCGGCGATGTCCTTGAAGAAGATGTTCGGGCTCTTGCCGCCGAGCTCCAGCGTGGCGGGGATGAGGTTGGTCGCAGCCGCCTGCGCAATGACGCGGCCGGTGGCGGTCGAACCGGTGAACGCGATCTTGGCGATGCGCTTGCTGTTTGCCAGCGACATGCCGGCTTCGCGGCCATAGCCGTTGACGATGTTGAGCACGCCCGGCGGCAGCAGGTCGGCGATCAACTCGGCCAACACCATGATGCTGACCGGCGTGGATTCGGCCGGCTTGATCACGACGCAGTTGCCCGCGCCGATGGCCGGCGCGAGTTTCCACGCGGCCATCAGGATCGGGAAGTTCCACGGAATGATCTGGCCCACGACGCCCAGCGGCTCGTGGAAGTGATAGGCGATGGTGTTCTCGTCGATCTCGCTGAGCGTGCCTTCCTGTGCGCGCAGGCAGCCCGCGAAATAGCGGAAGTGATCGATGGTGAGGGGGATGTCGGCATTGAGCGTCTCGCGGATCGGCTTGCCGTTGTCCACCGACTCCGCGTAGGCGAGCAGCTCGAGGTTCTTCTCCAGCCGATCGGCGATGCGCAGCAGCACATTGGCGCGCTCCGCGGCGGGCGTGGCGCCCCATTTCGCCTTCGCGGCATGCGCCGCGTCGAGCGCGAGCTCGATGTCTTCGGACGTCGACCGAGCGGCCTTCGTGAACACCTTGCCGTTGATCGGCGTGATCACGTCGAAGTACTGGCCCTTCACGGGCGGCACGAACTGGCCGTTGATGAAGTTGTCGTAGACGGACTTGAATTGAACCTTGGCATCTTTGGTACCGGGCGCGGCGTAGAGCATGGACAGTCTCCTGATGTGGAACGACGGTGGAACACAGGCATGTCCAGGCGCAATCACCGTGCCATCGGCGCAGGGGTGCCCAAAGTACCGTTGGGGTCAGGCCAAACCCGAGGTTTTGTTGTGCCGCGACGGGCGCAGGAGGCGCCGCGATGGAGCAGGTGTCACAGCTTGGAGCACCTGTGCGCTTGCGAATGCGCAAGAGCGGCCGCACCTTGATGCATAGACTCCAGCCAGCTGCTGCCGCTGCGCCATGTCGACCACTCATGCTGCCCTCGAACCCTTGAGCCCTGTCACTCTCGTGCTCGAGAGTGCCTATCGGTTCACCGTCGACTTCGGCCTGGACGATGTTGCGAAACTCGTGACCGACGCAACCCCGCCGCTGGGCGGCGGCACAGGGCCGGACTCGGAGAAGCTGCTGATGGCGGCAGTCGGAAACTGCCTTGCCGCGAGCCTCGCGTTCTCGCTTCGCAAATTCAGGAACGACACGGTGGGCATCAGCGCCGTGGTCTCGGCTTCGCTGGCGCCCAACGCGCACGGACGCCTGCGCATGCACGAGATCGCCGTCGACATCAGCCTCAGCGAAGCTGCCGCCAGGCTGCGGCTCCTGGACCGCGCCTTGGCGCAGTACGAGGACTTCTGCGTCGTCAGCCAGAGCGTTCGCGCGGGCATCCCGGTGACGGTCCGGGTGTTCGACGGCGAGGGCGTCTTGCTCACGCCCTGCGCGCCCTAGGCGAAGCTCGAGGCTTCGCCCTTGGCACAGACAGCGCGTGCGCTGCGACTGTCAATGCGACATCAGCACCGGCACCGTCATCGACGCGAGCAGGCCGCGGGTTGCGCCGCCCAGGACCAGCTCGGTCCAGCGCGAGTGGCCATAGGCCCCCATCACGATCAGGTCGGCTTCGGTGTCGGCGGCGTGCGAGAGCATCGCGTCGGCAATGCCCACGCCGGATCGCTCGATCCGGACGGCTGCCGTGACGCGCTGCCACATCAGCCACTTCTGCAGCGCATCGAGCTGCGGCCGCAAGGTCTTCTCGTTGGCGCCCGAACGTTCGTCCCAGGTCACGACCTCCACCTGCGGCGCGCGTTGCAGCAGGGGCAGGGCGTCCGACACGGCACGCGCTGCCTCGCGGGTGTCGTTCCAGGCGACCATCACGCGGCTGCCGATTCGCCTGACGTCACTCGCGTAGGGCAGCACGAGCGTCGGCCGCGCGCTGTGCAGCAGCACGCTTTCGACCAGATCCTGGGCCACGCCATGATTGGGCTCCGAGGGATCGGCCTGGGTCAGCACCGTCAGGTCGGCCCATCGTGCGTGCCGCACCAGCGAATCGACCTTGCTGGCCTCCTCGATGATCGCCTCGAAGGACTCGAGCTGTGCCGCATGGCAGGCGTCGCGGAAGGTGTCGGCAGCCCGCTCGGCCTGCTCACGCAGGGCGTCCCACACCTTCGCTGCGTACTCCTGGAGCGACGCTGCTGCCTTCGGCGCGTTCGGCAGGTCGATCAGGTCGGTCGGCGCGAGGCCGACGAGGTGGCAATCGAGATCCTTGGCCAGCTGGATCGCGCATCGTGCGCGAGCGGTGCAGGCCGATGTGTGGTCGAGCAGGACGAGAAGGCTGCGATACCCCATGACGATCTCCCAATGGCAATCGGACCTGATTGTTCGGGTTCGGCATCGCGCGCGGCTTGATGCGGCTCAAGGTTTGCACACCCGGCTCGACAGCCTGTCTGGCGACAATCGACGATCAGCCGCCCCCGTACGGCTTGCTCTGCGCCGTTGCATCCGGCCTCTCGCCGGGATTGCGGGCGCGAAAGAATCGATAGGCGTACCAACGGCGCAGCGCCTCGATCTGCAGCCGCGCGCCTTGCCTGTCGCTGGCGGTGAGGTAGCCGAATCGCGCATGGCCGTCCGGTCCGATGGCGAAGGGCTCGTCCTGGCGCAGGCGGAGCCGCAGTCCGTCGACGCTCACCTCGCCCTTGACGCTCGCGACCTGCTGGCCGATCGGCGGACGCACCATGTCGACGCTGAAGTTCCAGCGCATCGCATGCGACCCGCGGGTGACGGCAAGATCGCGATACGACACGACATACGACTCGGTGCCGCGCTGCAGGTCGCTGCGCAACGCAGCATGCGCCGCGCCGGTCCAGCGCATCTGCGGCGCGCCCAGCTCGGTGAAGCGAAAGTCCAGCTCGGTGATCTCGCTGCGGCCCTCGAACCGATGGACCGCGACCACGAACTCGCTGCGTCCGCTGACGACGTTGCCGCCGACCCTGCAGGCGTCGAAGCTTGCCTTGAACGTGTCGCCGACGGAAAGGGCGCCGTCGGCATCGGTGTCGACCACATCGACCGCGACGCTGCCGCCCGCGGGGCAGGTTCTGCTGAATGTCTGATGGCGCTCGAGCGGCATCGGCATGAGTGCGCCCGTGCCGGGGTCGCGAAGACTTGCGTTGCGGGCCGACGGCGCCGCCGCCCCGAGCAGCATGGTCGAGAACGACAGTCCGCTGGTGTCGAGGATCTCGATGAGGCTGTCGCCCACATCGATGAAGTTGGCGGCGGTCAGCTCGTTCGTGGCCGCCGCGGCGCTTGCGCACAGCGTCACGGCCAGCGCTGCGCCCTGCAGTCGGGCGATGAAACGGATCATGGCGATTCCCCTAGGGCTTGCCTTCGGGAGCCTGTCAGCTCGAGCACGAAGAGCAGCGCGTCGATGTCCGAGCCGGCTTCGTCGAGCTCGAACCCTTGCGAGAGGGCCAGCCGCCGCATCGGCAGGTTCTCGCGCAGCACGAGGCCGACCATCCGCCGGGTGCCCCGTTGGTCGAGGCAGTCGATCAGCGTGCGCATCAGCAGGTGTCCGAGGCCGCGGCCCTTCAGGTCGGAGCGAACGATGATCGCGAACTCCGCGTCGACGTTGTCGGGGTCGATCACGGCGCGCGCAACGCCCAGCGTCTGCTGCGTGCCGTCGGCGAGCGTGCGGTTCGCGATGAAGGCCATCTCGCGCGCATAGTCGATCTGCGTCAGACGAGCCAGCTCGGTGCGCGGCAGCTCCCTGCGAACGCTGAAGAAGCGCAGGCGCAGATCGTTCGGCTGCAGGGATTCGACGAAGGCGCGGTGCTGCGGTTCGTCTTCCGGACGTATCGGGCGGATCACGATCGCCTCGCCTTGCCACGTCACCGTGCGCGCCAGCTCGGCCGGGTAGGGCGTGATCGCGAAACGAGCAGCACCCGCCGGCGCCGCGCGGCTCACGCGCACGCGGGCATCGAGCGCGGTCACGCCGTCGTGATCGGCCCAGAGCGGATTGATGTCGAGTTCGGCAAGTTCGGGCAGGTCGGCCAGCATCCGGGACAGCGCGATCAGCACGTCGCAGATCGCGTCGAGCCGAGCGGGCGGATGGTCGCGATAGCCGGCCAGCAGCTTCGCCACGCGGGTGCGCGACACCAGCTCGCGCGCCAGCACGCGGTTCAGCGGCGGCAGCGCGATCGCGCGGTCGGCGATCACCTCGACGGCGGTTCCGCCCTGGCCGAACAGCAGCACCGGTCCGAACACCGGATCGATGCTTGCCCCGATGATCAACTCCTGCGCGAACGGCCGGCTTGCCATCGACTGGACCGTGAAGCCGTCGATCCGGGCCTGTGGCCGTGCGGTCTGGATCCGGGCCAGCATCGCGTTCGCCGCACGTGCGAGTTCGCCGTCGTCGCGCAGATTCAGGCTGACGCCACCGACGTCGGACTTGTGGCTGATGTCGGGCGAGCGGATCTTCAGCGCAACCGGGTAGCCGATCTCGCGCGCGGCGCCTGTCAGTGCAGCGGGCGATGCCTCGACGCGCAGCGTGCGCACGGTCGAGATGCCGTAGGCCTGCAACAGCGCCTTGGCCTCGAACTCGTCGAGCATGTCGCGGCCGCTCGCCAGCACCGCCTCGATCGTGGCACGGGCTGCGGCGATGTCGGGCGGACCGTTCCCGCTCGCGGTCGGGCACTCCAGCAGCAGGGCCTGGTTGCGCCGGTAGGTCGCGAGCATCGCGAAGGCGCGCACCGCCTCTTCGGGCGTTTCGTAGTCGGCGGCGCCGGCATCTTCGAAGATGTGCCTGGCCTCGACCACCGCGGCGTCGCCTAGCCAGCAGGCCATCACGCGGCCGGGTGCCGAGCGCACCAGCGGCGCGCAGGCGCGGGCGATGTCATCGCTGCGCACGATCGCGGTCGGGGCATGCAGGAACAGCACGGCGCCGCTGTCGGGCTCGGCCAGCAGCGCCTGCAGCGTCTGCACATAGCGCTGGACCGGTGCGTCGCCGATGATGTCGATCGGGTTCGCGCGCGACCAGGTCGGCGGCAGCACGGCATCGAGCTTGCCGCGCAGGGTGCCGCTCAGTTCGCGCAGCGGCACACCGGCCAGCGCTGCGGCATCGGCCGCCATCACGCCGGCGCCGCCGCCGTTGGTCATCAGCGTCAACGCCTCGTCGCGGTTGCTGCCGAAGCGCGCCAGCGTCTCGGCGGCCATGAACAGCTCCTGCAGCGTGTCGACGCGCAGCATGCCGGCGCGCCGGATGACTGCGTCGATCACGACGTCCGAGCCGGCCAG
>Ga0105237_10003005_pt1 | contig 20354 bp, 8 predicted proteins | sample KBSC24metaG_FD_81520 | JGI IMG/M metagenome (GOLD analysis project Ga0105237, IMG submission 81520) | Corn rhizosphere microbial communities from Kellogg Biological Station, Michigan, USA - KBS C2-4 metaG | ecosystem: Host-associated > Plants > Roots > Rhizosphere > Soil | place: Michigan, USA... | reverse complement strand
TTGGAGATAATTAGCCGTACCCATGGCTGCCCCGATGGAGCGGACGGACAGCGAGGTGTCCTGGCGAAGCCGGGGCAGCAGGGTATAAATGTGCCGGGTGATGGCGTCCCAATTTTTGGCTACCTGTTGTGCATCCGGCCGGATGCCGCGGCGGCGGAGTCGTTGCAGGGCGTAGATCGTATCGGCAAAGGGAAACCAGGGCCGTATAGCCGCCGACTCCTGTGTCTCAATGGCGGACAAACGCAGTTTCTCATTAAGGTCGCGTTTGAACAGGATATAGTCGACTTTGCATTCCTGGGAAAGCCCGTCGAAATTTATCTTTTGCAACTGTTCGAGATAGCTGTGGTATAGTTGTTCAAGCCGGGCTGGCGGGGCAGGGGCATAGAATCGGGTGAGCGACTGGTAGTCGGCCCTGTAGATCTGCATAAGGGCCGGCATTTCCTGGCAGGGGCTATAGATGCCGGGGGATTGGGCCCGGGTGGCGGAGAAGGCGGTCAGGAGAAGAAAGGTCAGTAGCGTTCTCATGGCAGCGGCATGTTATCGTAAAAACGCCATTTGGTGGTGAACTCTTTTTCCAGCGGCTGTTTGGTCAGGATGGCCCTGATCATTTCCACGGGCATGGCATTGAGGTGCATGATGGCATCGTGGTATTGTTTGAACGTCATCTTACCGCTGTCTACCAATTCTTTTTTCAACGCATAAAATTGCCGTCCGCCGGTAAGGTAGGCCAGCTGGTACAGCGGCGGATAGTGAGTTTCGAAAGAGCGACGGACTTCGCCGGCGGCATTGGCTCTTTCATGGCCGACGCGGTCGACCAGGAAGTCGATGCATTGCTGCGGTGTCCATTTACCGAGGTGATAGTTGAGTGAAAATATGATACGGGCGCAGCGATGCATGTGCCAGAATAAAAACCCGATGCGGTCCTCCGGGGTCCTGGGAAATTTCAGATCCCAAAGGATCAGCTCCCAATATAAAGACCAGCCTTCTGTCCAGAAGCCAGAGCCAAAATTGCGATAGGTGCGGTAACGGCTGTTCATGAACGCCTGCAGGTTGTGACCGGCGATGAGCTCATGGTGCACGGTGGCCATCGAAAAATGAGGATTGTTGCCACGCATGCTCATCAGGCGATCGTCCTCGTCCATCGTGTTGGTCGGATAAGAGATACTGATCTCGTTGCCGCCCGTGAAAAAGGGATTGACCAACTGCCGCTCGGGCGTCATCATGATCATACCCCAAGTCTCCAGGGCCAGCGGGGGGATGGTAATCAAATCGTGTTTTTTCAGGAAGTCGACCGATTGGTTAAACAGCCCCAGGATCATTTCCGGCTGTTGCCCGGCGGGGACATAGGAGTTCTTAACTTTTTCCAAGGCTTCTTTCCAGTTGTCGCCAAAACCCATTTCACGGGAAGCTTTCAGCATTTCCTGGTCGCACCAGGCAAACTCTTTATTGGCGATATCGATCAACTCTTCCGGCGTGTAGGGGATCATTTCGTATTTCAATTGCCGCATCAACTCTTCACGGCCGGCGGGATGTCCGGCGATGCCACTCTTATCGGGTGCGGCCAGGCTCTTACTTTTGTCTTTAAACTCGTTGGCATAGACAGACAGGGCATCGTCCAGCTCCTTATAGGGTTTTGGTATCCACCAGGTGAAAAGAGGATCATAGCCGTTGTAAAACTCATAAATGCTGCTGATGGCTCTTTTCAGATCGCTAATGACCAGGCCGGCCTCATAGAGCGCGTCGGCGCCGAGGGTATTGTCTGTCTTGATGCTGTTCTTCAGCGTGGCGATCTGTTTGGAATAGTCAAACCAGTTCTTAGCCAGTACTTCCGAATTAAGGACATGGCCGCGGCGACGTTGTCTCTCGATGGCATAGATGCTGTCGGCGAAAGGGAGCCAGCTCTTTACCTTATCATATTGTATGGCTTCATCGGAAGCCAGTTGCAGCTTGCCTGTTAATTCCCGTTTGAAAAGAATATAGTCGACCTTACATTCCTGTGGCAGGCTTTTGAAGTCTGTATGTTCGAGCTTGTCGAGGTATTCGTGATACAGCTGCTGCAGGCGCGCTCTTTTTTCCGGCGAGCCTCCTTCAGCAGGGATGTTTCCGCCGCCGCCCCGGGCGCCGAAAAATGAGCTGGTGTAAAAACGTGTGAGTGCGCGAAGATCGGCATTATAATTCTCTATCAGGCTGGGCATCTCCTGACAGGGTACATATGGGTCGGGAGATATCTGAGCAACGCTTTTGGACAGCGAAAAAAGTAAAGGCAAAAGCATTCCGTAGAAAAGTTTAAGACATTTTCTCATATCAGGAATTTAAGGTGGATGAATGTTGGTTTTCCGGCAGTGAGGGAGATCTTATGGGGAATGCCGTTTAGCAGGACGATAGTTTCATGCGGAATGCCTGAGCGATTCTCTATCGAAAAAGAAATAGCGCCGCGTGTGAATACGACCGGATGTTCGCTGGCAAATCCATCCTGTTGCAATTCGACATCTATTTGTTTATCCTTGCTGCGGACATACAATTTGGTCCGGATGCCATCACGGGGGATGACAGAAAGTGTGTAGACATCGCGTGCATTGGCGGTCTGCTTTCCTTTGCTAACGAGCCGGCCGCCGAAAGCGCTCCAGCCAAATATCGGGTCGTCGGTGACGATGGTTGCTGCGGAGCGCATCGCACCGCCATAACCAAGATCGGTTTCTCCATCGTAATACCAGGGGCCGCGGCCCTGGGCTTTTTGTATCCAGGTGTTCGTGTATTGTTGTGATTCAAAGGCCCAGCCGGAGGCGCCGTCGTTATCTTTTCCAGGGTACCAGAATCCATAATCAGAAGCCGGGGTACCGGAATTGATCAGTGCAAAGGCGCTGAGATAGGCTGCATAACCGAGGCGTATATAGTCAGCGGGGTGGTCCGTGAAATGCAGGGCATAGTCGAGGATAGACCAGCCGCCCATCTGGGACATATAGGTCAGCGTGAAATTGTCGCTACGGCCCCGGTAGTCGCTGCCTAAATAATAATAGGCGGGTTCGATGGCTCCGCGCAAAGCGATATTGGCGGCCAGCTGGCGATCCATAAAACGGGCTGCGTCTTCTTTTTGAATGTGCGGATGGGAATACCAGCGGTTGAGATTTTTATCAAACCATAGATTACTATCGGGCTGCAGGGTATTGAGCAGGGCATATCCTGCCAGGGCCTGTGTTGATTCAAAGGCGGTGGCGTCGATAGCATATTCCGAGCGGAAAGGATAGGGGTCGTCGTAGATGAAATATTTGACCTTTTTTTCCCATTCGCTGCGCAGGAACCGGGCGTCTTCGGCATAGCCTTCTTTTTCCAGGGTAGCCATCAGCGGCACCAGGAGCAGTTCATTATAGCATCCCCATTTATAGGTCTCGTACCAGGGCAGTATCTCATAGGGGTATTTAAAAAATGCTTTGGCTGTTTCCTTTGCCCGTACCAGGTAGCCTTTGGCATCGAGATAATGTGTTTTGCCTGGGTTGTATTTTGCCACCTGGTACATATGATAATATAACATCATGATGTGGGGGTAATCGTAGGAACGCCAGACATGCATTTTATTTTTATTGCGGTCGTTGGCATTGGCCCTGCGCCGGAGCGTATCGCGATTGACCAGCCAGTTGGGGGTACCGTATACGCCATAAGGGTAGGGTGTTTCCGTATCTGTTCGTTGCAGTTTGCCCCAGACAAAATGCCGGATATAATATTCAATGGCATCAATTTCGTGCTGGTCAGGATAGTACACGTTCTTGGCTGCCACAAAGGGCGCTTTGCAAAGCGCGGGGTCATCGCAGGTGAGTACATAACTCAGCCGGCTGGTATCGAAATAGTCGGGATTATCGGGTCCGCGCAGCACATGGTGTTTCATGTCGTAGACAGAGAAAAGTCCGTCGTACCATTTGGTGGAGTCTTTGTGTTGCTGGCGGTTGACGATAAATGCTGCTCTTTTTTTATAGAGCGTTTCGAGTGGTTCGGTGACGAAGAATTCCAGATAGCTGGTATAATGGTCGCCATATCGGATCGTCAGGCGGTTTTCGCCAAGCCGGGAGAAGTTGAGTTTATACAGATGAACACCGGGCTGTCGTTGCGGAAGCGGGGTGATCGTCGTAGCGGCGGGGAATTCGGGCAGTATGGCCGTTATCTTTTGTCTTGTGCGAAGGGCGATGGCCGCGTCGAGATCGGTAGGGACGGTCATACCCGGCATTACCTGTACATCGATGCCGCCTTCTTCTACCAGGATGTCGCGGACGCCCTGGTAGTTGTCTGCCCAGCGGAAGATAAATTGATATTGGCGTTCTGTACCGGTCTTTAAGGTAAGGGAGGTAAAGGGCTGGCGCCAGTTGCCTCTTTTTTCTGCGTTGCCGCTAAAGGCTGCGTGTATAAAGGCCTGGAAGGTGCCGCGGGATTCGCCGTGGGTATAGGTTGAAAAATATTCCAGCGAAGTGCCCGGGGAAGGAACCATTACCAGGTAGGGGCCGATGCCGGTGGGTCTTTCCCAATACAGAAAAGAGTTATTGCCGGAAATAAAGTGGTGTTTTATGACGCGTTGTTCGAATATTTCGGTGGGGTTTTCGCCGCCGCCGCTGTTATAGGGCAGGGGCAGGGAAAGATCTTCGATTGTGAGCGGGCCGTTGGAGGTGTTGGTGAGCGTGATGGTCCAGATGAGTCTGGGGCCATCCAGGCGGAATGTGCTGTTGAGTTGGAGGGGGCCGGTTCTCAATGAATCGCGTGAACCATCCGGAAGGCGGTAGCGGAGCAGGACCTCGCCGAACTGTCTGCCTTTGCGGATATAGTTCGTGGCGTACCGATCATTTGTCTTCCACAAGCCGCTGAGACCGTCGCTGCTGCGTTGAATGGTGAAGGCATCGTTCTTGTCCCCCTGTTGCTGCGCATGTAGCAGCAGGGGGAAGAGCAAGCCGATAAAGACTTTTATTGTTTTATCCATATGATGGAACTGGCAGATCTGTTGATGTATTGGGGTGGTTCGTTCGGGCGGCTGGGCGCCAGTACCTGTTGGGCTTCGGGGGTTGCCGTTGTCGGGGTGCGGTTGAGCCGGGCGTAGTTGGGTATCGCCAGCAGGGGTGAGCCGTCGGCCCAGGTGCCTTTGATGGTCATGATCCCATGCAGCATATCGCCTTTCCATTCTAATGTGAGGGGAGTGTTCCCGATGGATTGGTTGATATTGGGATTGTCAGCTGTTTCGACATTGTATAAAAGGGGGCCATAGCGGAGGGCAACACGGCCACGGTCCGCCTCGATCTTATTATCCGCGACGACCTGCTGGATCTTCATGGGCAATTCCATGTCGATCTTATCGCCTTTTTTCCAGGTGCGGCGAATGACCGCATACCCGTTGACGATGGTCAGAGTAATGGGTTTGCCATTGACAGAAAGGGAGACAAGGCCATTCACTTCGGGGGTAGGTTTATAAAGTTCGCTGGTAGTGCGGTTGGGAATACGAAGGTGGATCGTAAATTCTTTAGTGCTGGCGGGATTAACGGTCATCGCTATCTTTCCACTCCAGGGGTAGTCTGTCTTTTGCACCATTTCTACGTCCGTACCGGCGATCTTTTCCACTTTGATCGTGCTGCCGACAAAAAGATTGACATAGAGTCCGTCTTCGCCGCGCACATAGGTCCAGGTGGGCATCATCAGCAGGGTGCGTGGAATATTACCGACGCAGCAGGGACAGACATGCCATTTGTAACGGCCCTGAGAAGTAGCCAGCGCATTGGTATAGAGAAAATCCTTTCCGTCCAGGGCCAGGGAACCGAGGAGCGCATTGTACATCGTCTCTTCATAGAGATCGGCGTATTTGGCATCGTGGTAGGCCAGATTCATCTTATACTCGAAGAAGATCAGACCGCAACTCGAGCAGGATTCGCAATAGGCGTTGTTGCGCAGGGAATAGTCGGGGCCGAAACCTTCGGACGTCTCGCCGCTGCCAATGCCACCGGTGATATAATATTTCCGGTTGACCATATTATCCCAGAGCGAGAGGACGGCGCTCTGGTAGTCTACGTCCTTCATTTCTGCGGCTACATCGGCCATGCCGGAATAGGTGTAAGTGGCGCGTACGGCATGTCCGACGGCCTCGTATTGTTGTTGTACGGGGACATGGCTCTGGTCGTATTCGCTGCCATTCTTTCTATTGTCCAGCAGGAATTTGGCAAGACTGATATAACTGTCGCCGTGTCCATTTCCCTCCATATCATTTACAAAGCGGCCAAAGCGGACGAGGGCCTGTTCCATTTCCTGGTGACCGTCATACCAGGCTATTTTGCCCGGGCCGATATTGGCGACCCAGCAGTCGGCTAGTTTTTTGGCGGCGTTGTAAAGCCGTTTGTCTTTCCCTTCCGTGAGGGTATAGTGATTAATAGCCGATTCGATGAAATAACCAGAGACATACCCTTCGTGATTACCGCGGCCTTCGGGCGACCAACGTTTATGCCAGCGGGTGCTGTCGCGGAGGGTGAATGCGGTTTGCAGATAACCGTCGGGTTCCTGTGCGGCAAGGATGATGGGTATCCATCTTTCGAGCGTGGTCTTCATTTTATCCTGCGCTGCAATTATTTCTTTGTCGCCTTTCGGGTCGACCATGAGCGCTTCACACATAGCTTCTACCGTCTGATGTACCCAGGCGTTGGAGAAGACATATCCTTTATGACCGGCATGGGGTTCGCCGCGGATGGCTTTGGCTGCTTCGATGAAATTGTCAAGACCGCCTTCACCGGTGGTAAGATCCGTTCTTTCGCATTGTTCGATGCAATAGGGTATCCAATTGACGATGATGGCTTTGGCGCGATCGTTCCAGAGGCGGCTGTCGATGGAATAGTGTTTGGTATAGACCACGTCCAGTCTTTTGGCCGGTGGAGGGTTGACCACTTTAACCGTCAGTGGGGCCGAACTGTGCGCATCGCCCTGCCAGGCGGTGAAAAGCAATTTATAGGTGCCGGGTGCCGAAAAAGTCGCGGTTCCCTCTTTGGCGCCGGGGGCGCTGAAAGATACTTCTCCAGGTCCGTCCGTCTTTGTCCACTCCGTCCGGGTGATCGAATGAACGCTGCGAATTTCAGGAGAAAGATAGGTTTTACCGTTGCTCATCACATCCCGGTCGTCTCCTGCTGTAACGACCGGAGCGATAGCCGGTGAATGTTCGGATTCATAGACCTTCCATTCTATGAGGGTGCTGGCGAAGCGGTCGAGGGAGTCCATGGCTAGGCGGAGGCGGGTAGTGCTGATCTCGTCGAAGCTGGTCGTGTTGAACTCATTGTTTTGCAATCCGAGACCTTTCGCGTTGTTCACCGCCACAAACTGGCTGCCATTCCAGTATTCGATGTGGTAGGCGGAGGGAAGATGAACTGTACTGGTATAATCCCACCAGTAAACGGCGATCTGGTGTGTGCTTACGGGTTGTGTCCAATCATATTCCACCCATTGGCCAGCCAGCCGGGCGGGGGTACGCGGATTCCGGGTATTGCCGCGGGGGGTGGGGGTAAGCCCGTCGTTGAGAGTGGTCAGGGGAGCGCCGGGCCGGCCTGAGCCGGTGGCCGTGGCGACGATGGCAAGATTGCCTTCGGCGGCGGAAGGCTGCGGAGTTGAGTTTTGGGCTATTACCGTGATAGGCGCAGTGACAATAAGGTAAATAAGGGCAAGCAAGGTTAGGAAACAGTGATGTTTCATATTAAAGTGGATTGGGACGCTCTAAAAGTACGCACACTGGCGAAAGCGGCCTATCCAATTCTTCACTTAATCCAATCCTATTTTAACCGTTGTTTTGACAAATATTATTGCCGCACGTCCTGCAAGTTGGTTGCAGGGGACGGCCCTTTGGTTGCGGAAAATAAGTCATAACATTACACCATGAAATTAGGGTTTATTGGAGTTGGGAAAATTGTCTCGGCGATAGTCGAAGGATTATGTACTGCGGATGCAGCCGGCATAGAACTTTTTTTGTCGCCGCGTAATGAAAAGATGTCTGCCTCGCTGGCCGGAAAATATTCTACTGTCCGGCGTTGTGGAAACAACCAGGACGTATTGGATAGTAGTGATATAATAGTGATCGCCTTACGGCCGGCGGCGGCGGAGGAGGTATTGAAGACCTTGTCTTTTCACCCCCGGCATACCGTAGTATCGCTGGTCCCGTTGTTGAAATATGCCGATCTTTCCACCGTGGTGCAGCCGGCGGGCTGGGTTTGCCGCGCCATTCCCTTACCAACAGTAGTACAGCACAATTGTCCGATACCGGTGTTTCGGGCGCCGGGATCCGTGGTGCAAATGTTCCGGCTGTTGGGACAGCCATTGGAGGTAGTGGATGAGGAGCAATTACATGCGATATGGACATTGACGGGACTCATCACGCCTTTTTATGAATTGCTCGGTGAGCTGAGCAGCTGGACGGTGGGCCGTGGGGTAGAGGAGGGAATGGCGCGTGCGTATATTGCCGATCTTTTTCAATCGCTGGCTTATATGGCGCAGCGTGCGGGAGGTGTTGACTTTGCAGGGCTGGCGTCACATGCGGCGACACCGAATGGGATGAATGAGCAGGCAGGGAAGGAGATCAGGGAAAAGGGGGCGCATGAGAGTTGGAAAGAGGCAGCGGATCGTTTGCTGAAAAGATTTATATGAGACAATTGGAATCGGACACCAACTGTATCAAAAGCGAACATTTCTAAATAAAATAAGGACTTCAACTAATTGATTAGGAGATAATAGTAAAAGCGGCATTTTTCATGTAGCGGATCAGTACATTATAAAACTCCTCCATGTTTAAAAACTATTTCAAGACGGCCTGGCGTAATTTATGGAAGAATAAGATCTATTCGGTGATCAATATTTCAGGGTTGGCAATTGGTATGGCGGCCTGTATAGTGATCATGCTCTTCGTGTTTTACGAGAAGAGTTTTGACAGGATGCATACAAAGAACATCTACCGGTTGAATGAAGTACAGAAATTCCCGGGTATGGTGGCTTCGCAGAAAGTGGCTTTGTCTATGTTTCCCATGGGGCCTACGATGAAGGAGGAGTTCCCGGAGATCAGGAACTATACTCATATCCGGTGGAATGATAAATACCAGATGACCTATAAGGAGAGGCGGATCTATCTGCCGCACGTGTATAATGTGGATACGAGTTTTTTGCAGATGTTCGATTTTCCGTTGTTGAAGGGAGACCGAGTCACTGCGCTGCAAAAGCCAAATAGTATTGTGCTGACGGCCTCCGCCGCGCGGAAATTATTCGGTGATGAGGATCCCATGGGAAAAACGATCAATCATTATGCTGCGGATAGTGTTTTTTTTACGGTGACGGGTATCCTGGCGGACGTGCCCGAGAATTCCCAGCTGCAGTTCGATGCGCTCAACTCCTTTAATACCTTTATCAAACCAGATTGGATGGACGGATGGGGCGGTAATTGGCTGAACACCTATTTCGAGCTGGCGCCCAATACCGATGTTGCGGTCATGGCAAAGAAATTCCCGGCCTATCTGAAGAAACACCTGGACAGGGGGGAGGGGTGGAAATATTATGAGTTATTCCTGCTGCCCTTGAAAGACGTGCATGCGGGTGCTGCCGATATTGGTCTGGACTATGTCAATTTTCAGAAGTTTGACAAGAACTATACAAATATCTTTACGGTGATAGCGCTGATCGTACTGGTGATCGCCTGCATCAACTTCATGAATCTTTCTACAGCGCGTTCTGCAGAAAGGGCCAGGGAAGTAGGCATTCGCAAATCCATTGGCGCGTTACGGACCCAACTGGGTATACAGTTCCTGGGAGAAACCGTATTGTTATCGCTGATCGCGCTGGTACTAGCCTTGCTGCTGGTAGCGTTGGCCCTGCCTTTTGTCAGGGATCTGAGCCAGCGTTCTTTGGAGATCGTCCTTTTCCAGAATAAATGGATCCCTGTGGTGGTCTTGGTGGGAACGATCGTGGTGGGCTTTTTGTCAGGGCTTTATCCTGCCGTCTATTTGTCTTCCTTCCAGCCTGTGAAAGTATTAAAGGGATTACCCCAGATAGGAAAAAACAAGGGGTTGTTACGGAATGTGCTGGTAGTTGGTCAATTCGCCAGCGCTATTTTCCTGATCATCGCCACCATTTTTGTCTTCCGGCAATTGACATTTATGCGAGGGAAAGATCCGGGGTTCAACCGGGAACAGGTATTGAACATCCCGCTGGATCGGGTCACGGCGCGAAAATTCGATCTGCTGAAAGAGCGGTTGGGTTCCAGTTCGCTGATCGCTGGTGTAACGGGTGCGCAGGACCAATTGGGCAGCCATCTCGATCAGTCGGGAATCGCCTTTAAAGGCGATGGCCCTACAAGGGAACTGACTTCGACCCGGCTGATCGTTGACCCCGACTATCTGCGTCTGTACAAAATAGCGCTTGTCGCGGGCCGGGATTTCTCTCATGAAAAGCAAGCCAATGGGAAGGAATATATTATCAACGAGGCGCTGGCCCGTGAATTGTCGAAGGATATGCCGGGGAAACCGTTTTCGGCCTTGATAGGCCGACCCTTTGGATTTGACTCCACGGGCATCATTGTAGGGATTGCAAAAGATTTCAATTTCAACTCGCTGCATTATAAGATCGAGACTATGTTCCTTTTCAACAAGAAGGATTGGGGCTATAACACCCTATCGGTAAAACTGGGTGCCGGCAGAACCAATGAAGCCATCCGCTTTATCGAGTCCACCTGGCGAACCGTCTTTCCCGAACATCCGCTGGAGTATCAATTCCTTGACGAACATTTTGCAGAGGTGTACCGGGCGGATATGCAGGTATCCCGTATTGTTGGATTCCTGGCGGGACTGGCGATCTTTATTTCCTGTCTTGGGCTGTTTGGTCTGGCGTCCTATTCGGCAGAGCGCAGGATCAAGGAGATCGGTATTCGTAAGGTGATGGGCGCTTCCATCAATAATATTGTGTTACTGTTGTCCCGTCATTTTATCCAACTGGTCCTGATCGCCAATCTTATTGCATGGCCGCTGGCGTTCTGGGTAGTTAACCGGTGGTTGCAGGATTATGCATACCGGGTAACGATCAGCTGGTGGGTCTTTTTGCTGGCGGGCGTGGTGGCATTGCTCATCGCGCTGGTAACCGTGAGTGTGCTTGCGGTGAAGGCAGCGCTCGCCAATCCGGTGAAAAGTCTGCGGACAGAATAAGCCGGGGCGCCCTTAAGCGGGGGATGGCTGATCACCGCCGCCATTGCCATTGGTAGCTTCGCGGCTTGCCTTGTTTTCCGCATGGGCCTGTGCGATCTCATATTCCAGTTCGGGGTCTATGTTCTGAGCCTCGACACGGCGGGCTTTTTCCATCAATTCTTCGTGATGTTCCTGTAGCCAGGCCAACTGTTTTTTACCATAAGACAGGCGGGTGAACAGTACATACAATACCGGGACGATAAAGATAGCCAGCGAGGAAGAGGCGATCATGCCGCCCAGCACGGTAAAGCCAATGGTCTTTCGGGCTACGGCGCCGGCTCCTGAAGCCAGCACCAGGGGCATTACCCCGAGGATAAAGGCCAGTGAGGTCATGATGATGGGACGAAGGCGAAGCCGGACCGCCTCGATGGTAGACCTGATCAGCTCTTCACCGCGATCGACGCGGAGCTTGGCAAATTCCACGATGAGGATGGCGTTTTTGGCAGAAAGCCCAATTAAGGTGATCAGGCCGATCTGTGCGTATACGTTGTTGGTGAGCAATGGAATAAAGGTGAGCGTCAGGATGGCTCCAAAGGCGCTTATCGGCACGGCCAGCATGACGGAGAAGGGGACAGACCAGCTTTCGTAAAGGGCTGCCAGAAAAAGAAATACAAACACGATAGAGAACAGGAAGATGTACACTGTCATAGACCCTGCCCTGATCTCTTCGTAGCTAAGTCCCGAAAATTCATAGGTATACCCCTGGGGAAGGACTTTCGCTGCTGTCTCTTTCAGTGCTTCTATGCTTTGTCCCGAGCTATACCCCTGGGTGGGAGACCCGTCTACTTCGGCAGAACGGAAGATATTAAAATGCGTGATCAGCGGGGCCGTCTCGATGGGTTTGTACTGGATAAGCGTGCTCAGGGGAAGCATTTGTCCCGCCTGGTTACGTACATAATACTTGTCCATATTGCTGATCAGCGCACGGAAGGCTGTATCTGCCTGTACCACTACGTGGAAGGTGCGGTTATATAAGGTAAAGTTATTGACAAAGAGACTACCCATATAGGCCTGCATGGTATTAAAGACATCCGAAATGCTAACTCCCAGCTTCTGACATTTCTCGCTGTCGACGGTGAGGTTATAACTCGGCGTATGAGCGCCATAATAGCTGAAGGCCGTACTGATAGCAGGGTTCTTATGCGCGGCAGCAACAAATTTCTTCACCACCGTTTCGAAAGCATGTACGTCGTCGTTGGTGTTGCCCTGCTGGATCTGCATGCTGAAACCGGCAGCCTGACCAATTCCGCGTATCGGCGGTGGTGGTATGACCACTACGTTGGCGTCCTTGATGCCGGCTTTGGCGACCCTTTCCCTGATCACATTGATCAGCCCGGGCAACTTTTCTCCGGGTGTGTTCCGCTGTTCCCAGGGTTTGAGCATAACGAATATAGTGCCGTTGTTCGAGTTGGCGCCGCCATTGATGATATTGAGACCTGAAATGGCGGCAAAGTGATTGACGCCGGGTGTTTGTCCTACGATGCCCATCAGTTTGGTGATCAGGGCTACCGATTGCGATACGGAAGAAGCTTCCGGCAGCTGATAAGTCACGTACAATCTTCCGTCGTCTTCGGAAGGAATAAAGCCGCTGGGTTTTTTCTTAAAGAGCACGAAGGCGCCGGCGCAAATGCACAGCAGCAGGATCACGATATAGCGTGCACCTTTGATGCAGCGTTTGACACCGTTGGTATACCGGTTGGTGAACCGTTCGAACCTTTGGTTAAAGACAAGAAAGAAGCGGTCGAAGACATTAGATCTTTTCAGGTGGGAAGGCCGGAGCAGCAGGGTACACAAGGCCGGAGTAAGCGACAGGGCGATGAATGCCGAAAGGATCACTGAAATGGCAATGGTAATGGCAAACTGCTGGTAGAGACGTCCTACGATGCCGGGGATGAAACCGACGGGAACAAACACGGCGGCCAGGATGAGGGCAATGGCTACGACGGGCGCCGATATTTCCTTCATGGCATGATAGGTGGCTTCCTTCGGCGACATATGTTCTTCATCGATGTAATGTTGTACGGCTTCCACGACAATGATGGCGTCGTCGACCACGATGCCGATGGCGAGGACGAAACCGAATAAGGTAAGCGTGTTGATCGTAAAACCAAGGGGAATAAAAAAACAGAAAGTCCCGAGGATCGATACGGGAATGGCGAGCACCGGGATAATGGTAGACCGGAGACTTTGCAGGAAGAGCAGCACAACGACTGCTACCAGGGCCAGCGCCTGCAATAAGGTGAGCAGCACTTCATGAATAGAGACTTTGATGATCGTCACCGACTCGAAGGGCACTTTATAGTCTACGTCCGGCGGGAAGAATTTCTTCAGCCTTTCCAGTTCGGCATAAACATTTTGGGCGGTCTGAAGCGCATTACTGCCGGGGGCCTGGTAGACCATTAGAAAAGAGGCACGTTTCCCGTCGATAAAAGAGTTGCCCGAAAAAGTGAACTTCCCTAATTCGACGCGGCCCACGTCCCTGAGATAGACCAACCGGCCACCGTGCTGGTTGCTATCCGGAATATTTTTCACCACTACCTTTTCATAATCGGATGTTTTCTGCAACTGGCCGTTGGGCAGGACGCTAAACTCGTAGGACTGGCTGTTCTGTTGCGGAGGTGCGCCAACGGCGCCTGCGGCTACATAAACATTTTGTGCATTGAGGGCTGCGATGACGTCCTTCGGCATCAGGCCATAGGCTGCCATTTTATCGGGGTTGAGCCAGACGCGCATACTGAACTGATCCGTACGGGCAGTGATATCTCCAACACCGGGCACGCGCAACAAGGCATCCTGGATAAAAACATTTGTATAGTTGTCGAGAAAAGTGATGTTGTGTGTGCCTTTGGGGGCATAGATCCCCACCATCATGAGCATATCCGGATTGCGGGCACGTACGGTGAGTCCCAGCTTGCTGACTACAGAGGGCAGCAGCGGGGCCGCGATGCCCACGCGGTTTTGTACGTTAAGGGCGGCGATATGAACGTTTGTTCCGATGCCAAAGGTAACCCTGACACTCATACTTCCGGTATTGGTATTAGTGCTCTGCATGTATTCCATACCGGGGGAACCATTGACCTGTTCTTCGATGGGGATAGCTACCGTCTGTTCCACCGTCTCGGCGTCGGCGCCTGTATAAGAACCGCTGACCGACACCGAGGGTGGGGAAATATCCGGGTATTGGTCTACGGCCAGATTGAAAATGCAGATCAGGCCTGAAATGACCAGTACGATGGATATCACTATGGCCGTTACCGGTCGTTTTATAAAAATATTCGCAATCATCCTTGAACAGGTTTATATTGACCGCCCTTCGGGTCCATTCCGTGGAGGTCGCGGGATTTTTGTATTTCGAATTCCAGTTCGGGGTCGATATTCTGCTCTTCAACTTTTTTCGCTTTCGCCATCAGGCTGTCATGATGTGCCCGCAGATATTCCAGCCTCTTCTTTCCATAGGAAGCGCGGGTGATCAGCACGAACAGCACCGGAACAATAAAAATAGCCAGTGTAGAGGCGGCGAGCATACCCCCCAGGACGGTAAAGCCGATGGTGCGACGGGCAACGGCGCCCGCTCCGGAGGCGAATACCAGTGGTAATACGCCCAATATAAAGGCGAGAGAGGTCATCACGATGGGGCGAAGACGGAGACTGACGGCTTCAAGGGTGGATCTGATCAATTCTTCTCCTCTGTCGACACGTACCTTGGCAAACTCCACGATCAGGATCGCATTTTTTGCCGCCAGGCCGATAAGCGTGATCAGGCCGATCTGTGCATACACGTTGTTGGTAAGGCTGGGTACGAATACAAGGGTCAGGATGGCGCCGAAGGCGCCGATGGGTACGGCCAGCAGGACAGAGAAGGGAACGGACCAGCTTTCGTATAACGCAGCGAGGAACAGGAATACAAAGGTGATCGAGAATAAGAAGATATACATCGTGGTTGACCCGGCCTTGACCTCTTCGTAACTGATACCGGAGAATTCATAAGTATACCCATCCGGTAGTATGCGGGCGGCGGTCTCCTGCAGGGCCTTCAGGGCTTCGGCGCTGCTGTGGCCCGGAGCTGGCGCCCCGTCCACCTCGGCCGACCGGAAGATATTAAAATGTGAGATCAGCGGTGCCGTCTCTGTAGGACGATAGGAGATGAGCGTACCGAGCGGCAGCATATTACCTGCCTGGTTACGCACATAATACTTATCCATATCCGAGATCATGCTGCGGAAGGCTGTGTCAGCCTGGACCACGACATGGAAGGTACGGTTGTACGTGGTGAAATCATTAATATACAGGCTGCCCATAAAAGCCTGGATGGTAGTGAACACATCGGCGACATTGACACCTAGCTTTTCGCATTTATCGCGGTCGACCGTGAGATTATAGCCCGGCGTGTGAGCGGAATAAAAACTGTAGGCATTGCCGATAGCGGGATTTTTGTTTGCAGCCGCGATGAATTTCTGTACGACAGCTTCAAATGAATGCAGGTCGTCATTTGTGCTACGTTGTTCTATCTGGAAGCTGAAGCCGACGCCAGCTCCGATACCGGGGATAGGAGAGGGCTGGATCACTTCAACATTGGCGTTTCGGATGCCCGCGTCGGCGACGTGTTGTTGCAGGACGTTGAGGATACGGGGGACTTTTTCATCGGGTGAATTCCGGTCGCCCCAGGGTTTCAGCTGGCAATAGATGGTGCCGCAGTTGGAGTTCGTGGCATTGGTGATGACGTTAAGACCTGAGAGTGCGGCATAATGGGCCACGCCGGGTGTTCCTGCCACCACCTTCATCAGCCGGGTCATCAGTGCGACAGACTGGCTGGTTGAGGATGCCGGCGACAATTGATAAGTTACATAGATATTCCCGTCGTCCTCCGAGGGGATAAAGCCGGAGGGTTTATCCCGGAACAGGAAGAAGGCGCCAACACAAACGCAGACCAGCAGGATGAGGATATACCGGGATGCGCTGATAGAACGTTTTACTCCGTTGGAATAAGAATCCGTCACGCGTTGGAACCAGTCGTTAAACCGGATGAAAAATTTATTAAGACCTTTTGCTTCTTCCCGGGGAGCGGAAGGTTTCAGCAGCAGCGTACAAAGGGCTGGTGTCAGGGAAAGCGCGATAAATGCCGAGATGATCACCGAGATGGCTATGGTGATCGCGAATTGCTGGTAGAGGCGGCCGACGATGCCGGGAATAAAACCAACGGGAACGAATACAGCCGCCAGGATCAGCGCGATAGCCACTACGGGAGCGGAAATATCCTTCATGGCGTAATAGGTGGCTTCCTTGGGCGACATTTTTTCATGATCGATATAATGCTGGACGGCTTCCACGACGATGATGGCGTCATCCACCACGATGCCGATGGCCAGTACGAAGCCAAACATCGTGAGCGTATTGATAGTAAAACCAAGGGGGATGAAGAAACAGAAAGTGCCAAAGATAGACACCGGGATGGCCAGTACAGGGATAAGAGTGGATCGCAGGTTTTGCAGGAAGAGGAAGACCACGATCGCCACCAGTCCGAGGGTCATGAGTAAAGTATCGACGACATCGGCCATCGACACTTTAACCACCGTGACCGATTCGAAGGGGACCTTGTATTCGACGTCGGCGGGAAAGAATTGTTTCAGCTGGGCCAGTTCTTTATAAATTCCTTCGGCAGTGCGGAGCGCGTTACTGCCCGGGGCCTGGTATATCTGGAGATAGGAGGCGCGTTGTCCGTCGACGAAAGAGTTGCTCGAAAAAGTAAATTTGCCCAGCTCCACCCGGGCCACGTCCTTCAGATAGACGAGTTCACCGCTGGCGGGAAGAGTTTTCACGATGATGTTCTCAAATTCCTTCACCTTACTCAGCCGGCCGTTGACGAGGATGCCGATCTCAAAAGTCTGGGCCTTGCTTTGCGGCGGGACGCCTGCTGAACCGGCAGCCACCTGTACGTTCTGGGCGTTGAGCGCATTGATGACATCCTGTGGAGTAAGGCTATAGGCCGCCATTTTTTGGGGATTCATCCATATGCGCATGCTGAAGTCATCTGTAAAACGGGTGATAGTGCCGACGCCGGGTACGCGAAGAAGGGCGTCCTGTACAAAGATGTTGGCATAGTTGTCCAGAAAGGTGATGTTATGCGTGCCTTTCGGGGCATAGATAGCCACCATCATGAGCATGCTGGGGTTGACTGCGCGGACCGTGATGCCAAGACGGCTGGCGACGGCCGGCAGCAGGGGTGTGGCGATGCTGACACGGTTCTGTACATCCAGGGCGGCGACATCGATGTCCGTGCCGATGTTGAAGGTCACGTTCATGGTCATCTGACCGTTGTTCGTACTGTTGCTTTGCATGTATTCCATGCCGGGTGTACCGTTGACCTGTTGTTCGATGGGGGTGGCGACCGTCTGTTCAACCGTCTGGGCGTCCGCGCCGGTGAATTGACCTGTCACCTGCACGATGGGGGGAGTGATGTCCGGATATTGATCTATAGGCAGGACGGCGATACAGATGGTACCGGTGAGCACCAGTACGATCGAGATCACGATAGCGGTGACCGGCCTTTTGATGAAAGTATTAGCGATCATAAAGAAGTTTCAAAGTTGAGTGTTACGCCTGCCAAGGGTCAAAGCCCGGCCTGCTACTTATCGTCCGCCGCGGCCTCCCTGTGCCGGTCCCTGTCTGTTGGCGGTGGTGATCCGCGAACCGTCGTGAAGCGCCTGGATGCCATCCACGACAATACGATCGCCTGTTTTCAGCCCGGATCTGATAAGGATAGTCGAACCGATGGTTTGTCCGGTCTCGACCTTTACCTGGAAGGCGACGAGATGCGGGGCCTGGGCGGAGTCGGCTTCGGCGGGGGGTGGGTCTATTTTGCCGCCACTGACGGAATCCGCGTTGTGGTGCAGGATCGTGTCTTTTGCGATGTAGACGAAATATTCACCCATTTGCTCGACAATGGCTTTGGCAGGTATGACGATCTGGGGAGAGGATTCCAGGTTGTGCACCCGTACCACACAGCTCATACCGGCACGCAGACCGGATGTAGGATTGGGGAATACGAGACGGACGCGTATCGTGCCTGTTTGTGGATCGACGGCCCGGTCGATCACCGAGATCTTTCCGAGTTGTGAATAGAGGGTATGATTGGGCAGCTCGATGGTGAACAGCGAGTCAAGCTGGTGTTGTTTTTGTTTTTGCAATTCTTCGTATTGCGAGAGCTGGGATTCGTTGATCAGGAAGTCCACAGCCATCGGGTTATCGGTGGAGATGGTGTTCAGAACGGTGGTGCCTACACTCACCAGGTTGCCCAGTTTCACCTGGCTAAAACCGATCGTTCCGTCGAAGGGGGCCGTTATGATCGAAAAGGCTTGATTCGTGGCTGCCGTCTTAAGTGCCTGCTGGGCTGCAGCTACCTCATTTTTGGCGTTTTGCAAGGCGATGACAGCATGATCGAGCGTTTGTTTGGCTACGGCGTTATGCTGGATGAGGTATTGGTAGCGGTCGGCGTCCTGTTGCGCCTGGACCTGGTTGCCTTCTGCCACCTTCAGGTTAGCGGCGGTCTGGTCATAGGTGGCCTGGTAAAGGCGTTCGTCTATCGAGTACAATTTTTGCCCCTTGTGCACGTGAGTACCTTCTGTAAAGTAGATGCCGGTGATGTACCCCTGTACCTGTGCGTGCAGGTCCACCTGGCTGAGTGCCTGGGTGGTAGCGGGGTAGGTATCATAATACAGGACGCCTTCTGTCTTTACCGTGGCCAGGTTGACAGGGGTAGGGGGATTCGGAGCCGGCGGCTTTTGCTGGCAGGAGAAAAGCGTGAGGCAGAGGATGAAAACCAGGGACAGAGCCAGTCTGTTCATACTAGTATTATTATGTGCGCCGGGGATGGGTTTATTCCGAAACTAACCCATCCCCGGTGCACGGTTAATGATGGGCCTTCGGCCAGCGGACCCGTGGTCCGCTATCGATGAATTACAGTAATTATTCCCATCGACTTTTCCAGGTCGATCTTACTCGACAGCAGCTGGAACAACGCATTCTGGTAGCCTATTTCCGACGTGATGAGATTCGATTCGGCGGTGATGACATTGAGATAGGGTACCGTGCCCTGTTGGTACTGCAGCGTTACGATGTCATATACTTTCCGGGCCAGTGTGGTGTTCTCGCGGCTGGAGCCCAGGCTATAGAGATTACTTTTATAGGCAGCCAGCGCGCTGGTGTATTCGGAATTGATCTGCGAGCGCAGGCTGGTCTCCTGCCAGTCCAGGAGTTGGTATTGCAAATTGGCCCGGCGGATATTTTGCGTACGGGCAAATCCGGTAAAAATGGGCAGGTTGAGCGAAAGTCCTACGTACGAATAGGGATAGGCGTGGGAGAAGAGGCTGCTGAAAGAATTGTTCTGGAAGGCATAGTCATAGTCAAAGAAAGCCCCCACCGTGGGCAGCCAGGCCTTACGATAATAATTAACGAGCTGGTGTTGCAGTTGTTTGGAGGTCTGCAGTACCTGGAATTCGATGCGTTTTTCGTATTGTAAAGACTGCGTGGTGTCCATGGTGATGTCATTCGCCATGGCGACCGTGTCATAGATCACGTTGAACTGTTGCGCCGGAGGCAGGCCCATTACCTGTTTCAGCAGAGCATATTGGGGGGAAACATTTTCCGTTGCCTGTTTCAGCTGGGCCCTCGAATTGTTCAGTGTGATGAGGGCCTGGTCGTAGTCTGTTTCGTCAACGATGCCGGCGACATATTGATGCCAGGTATCGCTGACTGTCTTGCCGAGGCGGGCCGTATCTTCTTTCAGTACATTTATTTGTTCGAGTGTGAGCAGGAGGCTGTAGAAAGTTTTGCTTACTGCGGCAATCGCCTCTATTTTGGCGCTGTCCGTATACTGCTCCGACTGTTTGACATATAGCGGGGCGCTTTTAGCGGCGTACAACAGGGAAGGGTTAAAGATCGTTTGCGTGAGCGAAAGGACGGGTGTGAAAGTATTCACGACGCCTGTCTTTTGTTGAGTGAGGGTGCCCGTGTTGGCGTTTTTTATAAAATTAGTGGGCAGGGAAAGATAGTGGGTAAAGTTCCCTGAGATGCCTGCCTGTGGAAGCCAGCCGGCGGTGTTGATAGCATTGGTGGCCCGGGTGATGGCTACATTGATCAGGGCCT
>Ga0105237_10003004_pt1 | contig 20366 bp, 19 predicted proteins | sample KBSC24metaG_FD_81520 | JGI IMG/M metagenome (GOLD analysis project Ga0105237, IMG submission 81520) | Corn rhizosphere microbial communities from Kellogg Biological Station, Michigan, USA - KBS C2-4 metaG | ecosystem: Host-associated > Plants > Roots > Rhizosphere > Soil | place: Michigan, USA... | reverse complement strand
GCGGGCAAACTCACCGTGGCGGGACCATTTAGCGATGACAGTGATCTGCGCGGGATGTACATCTTTCACAACACCACCATGGAAGAAGCCCGCACACTTGTAGCCGCCGATCCGTTGGTGAAGGCCGGGCGTTTTGTAGTGGAATTGCATCCCTGGTTCGCGGCCGCCGGGCTTCGTGCAAATCCGCCCAAAGGATTCACCAAAGAAAACGACGTCGAGTTCTCACATCCGGGAGGCATGCCCCTCACGCTCGATCTGAGAGTGCCCGACAGCAAGGGCTTAGTGCCCGCGGTCATTATCGTGCACGGCGGTGGATTCGCCAGAGGCAACAAACGAACCTACGTCACGCCGCTCTTCGACGTGCTCTCCACGGGGGGCTATGCGTGGTTCACCATCAACTATCGGATGGTGCCCAACTATCAATTGCCGCAGGCCACCGAGGATGTGGACAACGCCATTCGCTGGGTGAAGGCGAACGCCGCAAAGTATCACATCGACTCAAAGAAGATCGTTCTCGCTGGTGAATCGGCGGGAGCGTTTCTAGTTGCATACGCCGGCGTGAAGCCCAAACCGGACACGCGCGTTGCGGCAGTTGTCGATTTCTACGGTCCCAACGACCTCGTGTTGCAAACAGCGGCGCGCCGGGCGGCCGAACCTTCCAAGCCGGATACGCCCGGCCTGAAGGAATTTCTCGGACTCAAAACCTGGCAGGATGCAGACGTGATGGAGAAACTGCGAGTGAATTCGCCCACCACCTACATCCACAAGAACATGCCGCCCTACCTCTTCATCCAAGGAACAGCCGACGAGCAGGTGCCCTACGAACAGTCTCCAAAAATGTGTGAGCTAATGAAGAAGGCCGGCGCCAAATGCGAGATCATCACGGTAGAAGGCGGCCGTCATGGGATGGGGAGTTGGAGCAACGATCCATCCATGCAGCACTGGAAGCCCGAAATGCTCCAGTGGCTCGCCAAGACGCTCGCAGATTAATCGATGATCCAACCGGCCTCCTGCCCTGAAACCCTGGACACCCGATGCTGCGTAGAGCGCTCAAACGTGCGCCCTTCGACGAAGAGCCCTCACGCCGCGTCCAAAAGCGCGGCGAATTTCCGGCGCGCACACCAGCACTCCCTACACCCAGCCTTGAGCAACAAGTCCCATTGCCACACGCTTCTGTTGCACTTCAAGCTTCTGAAATATTTCCCTGCGTTGCGCCGCATTCCGGCACGTATGATCGATCTTGGATTTCGGCCAGAATACGTCCACACGCCTGACGTGAAATCGCAATTTTAGCTACTGCTTAGTGTCGAGCGGGTGTTTCGCCTTCTCAAAGAACTCGTTCTGCAACCGCAGACTCACGTGATCGGCCTTCACCGAACGAATCGCATTAGCCACGTCGTCGGTCCACGCTTTCATATCGAACTCACCTAACTCCTTGGTCGCTGCCGCGCCATCACCCGCGTAATGCTCGGGAAATTTCGCGTACCACCAGATCCCCGTATATACGTTCCGTGGAAGGTCCTCGCGATTCTGGTCGGCCCCCGATTCCGAACCGGCGCGATCCAGATGCACCAGGTCAGGGCGCGAAACCATGGTGTGCGAAGTCTCCGATTCGCCCGCGTGACCATCGGTTTTTGTCTTCATTGCCGGACGCCCCGCCGGAAAGGTACCTCGCTGATGAACGTAGACCACATAGTCGTGCGGAGCAGCCATCTGCGACTGCGCGAAATAAGGCAGAAGGCTGTTGTTGCCTCCATGCCCATTCACAATCATGATCTTCTTGCACCCGTTCCGCCCCATTTCGTCGGTCGTCTCTTGCAGCAATTCCAACTGCAATCGCGCACTGTAAGCCATCGTGCCGGGTTCATGCCGCGCTTCGAAAATCTGCCCGAAATAATATTCGGGAAACACAATGGCGTACTCTTGCGCCGCTCCGCGCGTGGCCACGTAGCGCACGTTGATCAGATCCGTGCCAAGCGGAAGCTGAGGCCCGTGTTTTTCAATGATCCCGAAAGGAAGCAGGCACGTCCCGCCCGATTTCTCCAGAGCCTTTACGAAATCGCCCGCGGTCAGTTCTTCCCATTTCACTGGCAATGATTGCCCCACAGCCGCCAGGCTCACAACAACCATCAACAAAAATGTGCGATGCATAATTACCATCCATGTTAACTCCCATCCCATCGCTATAATCGAGTAACCGTGCAACTCACAACGCTCGATTGGTGCGTCGTCGCACTCTATTTTCTGTTCAACATCGCAATCGGTTTATATTACAAGGCCCGCGCCGGATCGAGCATCAGCGAGTTCTTCCTTTCCGGCCGCAACGTCCCCTGGTGGCTCGCCGGAACCTCGATGGTGGCCACCACATTCGCCGCCGATACTCCGCTCGTGGTCACCGGTCTGGTTGCTCGGAACGGAATCGCCGGAAACTGGGTCTGGTGGAATTTCGTCGCTAGCGGCATGCTCACCGTCTTTTTCTATGCCAGACTCTGGAGACGATCCGGAGTCATGACCGACATCGAATTCACCGAGATCCGATATTCCGGAAAACCCGCCGCCTTCCTCCGCGGCTTTCGCGCGTTGTACCTGGGCATCCCCATCAACTGCATTATTCTCGGCTGGGTAAACCTGGCCATGGTGAAGATCCTCACACTGATTCTAGGAGTCACCAAACTACAAGCACTGACAATCGTGCTAGGGCTGATCGCACTCACATCGATGATCTCCACGCTCTCCGGACTCTGGGGCGTTCTCGTGACCGACGTTTTTCAATTCATAGTCAAAATGGGAATGGTCATTGCGCTAGCCGTATTCGCCATCAACGCCGTCGGCGGACTAGCAGCGATGAAAACGAAGCTGCTCTTAATCGATGCGCACCGTGCCGCGGCAAGTGGAGCAAGCAATGGCTCCGTGCTCAACTTCATACCGGACCTAAACTCCGCCTGGATGCCCGTCATCACGTTTCTAACGTACATATCCGTACAGTGGTGGGCGTGCTGGTATCCCGGAGCCGAACCCGGAGGCGGAGGCTACATCGCCCAGCGCATGTTCTCCGCCAAGGACGAAAAGAATTCGTTGCTGGCCACACTCTGGTTCAACATCGCCCACTACGCCATTCGCCCCTGGCCATGGGTGCTGGTCGGCCTCGCATCGGTAATTCTCTACCCGAATCTAGCGGATCCGGAAACCGGCTACGTGCGAGTAATGATCGACTACCTCCCGCCATCGCTACGGGGCTTGATGGTAGCCGCATTCGCCGCCGCTTACATGTCCACCATCGCCACCCAACTCAACTGGGGAGCAAGCTATCTCGTAAACGATTTTTACCGCCGCTTCCTAAGACCCGATGCGGGCGACAAACACCTGGTTAACGTCTCCAAAATCGCGACCATATTGCTTACCATCATCTCCGCAGTTATCACGTTCTACATGGATTCCATAGGAGGAGCCTGGAAGCTTCTCATCGCCACAGGAGCGGGCACCGGAGGGGTCCTGCTACTGCGCTGGTATTGGTGGCGAATCAACGCATGGAGCGAAGTCTCGGCAATGATCACAGCCTTCGCAGTCTCCATAGGTCTGCAAACGCTGGGAGGATTCGACAGCGGAAAGCCAAGAGAAGAAGCGCTGGTGCTACTAATCACGGCAGGAATTACCACAGTAGTCTGGTTAGCCGTGACATTCCTGACAGCGCCCGAACCAGACGCCGTACTAATATCCTTCTACCGCCGAACCGCGCCATCCAAAGTAGGCTGGGGTCCCATCGCCGCACGAGCTCAAGAAGTAAAGCCCAAAGGAGACGGCCTGAATAATCTCATGGATTGGATCTGCGGCTGCATACTCATCTACGGAATTCTATTCGGAGTAGGAAAACTAATACTCCAAGAGACCGCACTAGGCCTAGCACTAACGGCTCTAGGGTTAGCCGCCGGAGCAGTCATATACTGGGATCTCAATCGCCGTGGCTGGAGCACAGTCGTCGACTAAATCTTATTCGCGTTCATCTGCGTTAATTCGCGGCTCAATAGTCTTTGCCTTTTGTCACGCGGTATACGCAGGTCCAACGGAATTCGGCCGCGCCGAACTCGACGCCGCACTAGCTGCCCGCAATCTCTCGCTTCGAATCACCACCGAGATGTCCACGGAAGCCCCGGAATGTTTCCAGATCGAAAACAACCGGATCCAGGGAGGCGACCTCCGAGGCCTCATGTACGGCATGCTGGAGGCGGCCGAACAAATTCGAAATACCGGCCGTCTCGCAACCACCAAGGTCTGCCCCGCCACACCAATGCGCGGCATCCGAACGTTCGTGCACAGCGCCGATGTCGAGCAGCAACACACGCGCGAATACTGGCTCGCCTTCATCCAGATGCTGGCCCGCAATCGCTTCAACCGCTTCAATCTCGTATTCGCGCATCAGACCGATTACCTCGCCCCACCCTACCCCTTCTGGCTCGACCTGAAATCGTTCCCCCAGATCAAAGCGCGAAATCTCACCGAGGAACAGCGCCGCCACAATTTGGAGATGCTTCAGTACATCTCGCAAACCGCGACTGCGCACGGAATCGACTTCACCCTCGGCATTTGGGAGCACAACATTCAACCGAACATGAAACCCTCGGTCGACGGCATCACGCCCGAGAACATCGGACCATATAGTTACGAAGCCTTGAAGACTCTGCTCGATCTCTGCCCTGACATTCGAAGTGTGCAGATGCGCACCAATTCAGAATCCGGCATTCCAACGGATCGCCAGGTGGCTTTCTATCGCGACTACGTTTTCCGGGCCCTCCATGATGCCGGACACTTAGCCGCGCTCGATCTTCGCGGATGGGTGATGAGTCCCGGCCTGCTCGAAGCCGCCACAAACGCCGGCGTCCCCTTGCGTCTGTCCTCGAAATATTGGGCGGAAGACCTCGGCCGTCCCTATCAACCGCCGGAGACATGGCCGAACTACAGCTACATCAACTTTCTGGAGAAAACCACGAAGCTCGCGGAGCAGCCGAGAATCGATCCTATAGCCCCGAGTCTTCCCGTGACTGTCGCCCACCACCAACACCAGCGCCCCTGGCACTTCTACTGGGAACTGTGGGCGCTTGGCTCACATCGCCTGCTGCTCTGGGGCGATCCCGAGTACGTTCGCCGCGCCGTCTCCACGTTCACGATGTCCGACAGTGATGGCTTCGAGATCGACGCACCACTCGCGCAGAAAGGCTTCGGCAACGCACCCAGCTCATGGCTGCTTCCCTCGCCAGGCCGCTTTGAATTCGAACGCTACTGGATGTTCTATCTTTTGTGGGGCCGCCTCAGTTACGATCCCAAGACGCCGGACAAAGTTTGGTTGGCCGAACTCGAGCGTCGTTTTGGCAGCGCCGCCGCCACCGTGTTAGAGGCCTATCACTCCGCGTCAAACATCCTGACTGAAATTGTAGCCGCACACCTCGCCGACCCGAACATGTACATCTGGCCTGAGATCAACCCCGGGGGACTCATCGAATCGTACCGGGAAATTCGGCCCAGCGATTGGGCCTTCATCGCCGGCATTTCCGAAGCCGTGAAAAATCGAATCAACGGCGTCGCATCCGCCAAACAGACGCCCCTCGATACCGCTACGCGGCTCCACGAACTCGCCCACAAAACTGAAGCCGCCGTAGACCACGCGTCCAAATCGATCGGACCAGCAAACAAAGAGTGGCAGTACTCGGCCAACGACTTTCAAATCTTATCCACACTCGCCCAATACCACGCCCGGAAACAAATGGCCGCGGATCAGCTCACGTATTTCTACGAGACATCGGACGATACTGGACTCTACGCAGCGCGCCGCGAACTTGTCGGGGCCCAGCGAATGTGGAAGCAGATTGTCAAGCTGACAGATGGTGCATATCCGCCGGACATGTCCTTCGGCCCCGACGATAAAGGTCACTGGAAGGACAAATTGCCGTACGTACAGCACGACATCGCCCTGCTCGACGAACGGATCAAATTCTGGGAGAAGTTCGGAGCATTCGACTACGGATTTGATTTCGGCGGCCCCGTCCATGCACTCGGATTCGGTTACCGAAGCGGTGAGTCTGTGTGGGGAAACAATATTGAACCAAGGTTCAGGGGCATCGACCCGAAGTCACCAAATTGGATCTCCGAAGGCCCACGCGAAGCCATCGCAATGCCACTGGCCTCCTATCTCACGATGCGTGGAGTCACCAAAAATCCTACCGATCTCCCGAAGAACGCACTCTTCGGCGACTCTATTCGAGGCACTGGCCCGCAGGTCTTCCGGGTGAAAGCAACCGCAGGACAGTACAAAGTAATCTTTCTCAATCCCGACCAGTCCGCACGAGAAGAAACCGTCACCGCGGCAGACAACAACCTGGACATTCACTTCCCTGAAGGTGACTGGAACATCGCTGGTCTCATCGTGAAAAAGATCGGACCCCAGCCGGATCACGAGCCCGAGCGATGGCCGCTTCCCGTACCACGTCCAGCCATAGAACACACCGCGCCAACTGACACCGCGCCCGACAAGCCATTAGTCCTCACGCTGCACATCAACCCGGTCGCGAATATTCGTTCAGTACGGCTTCACTATCGTCCCGTAAATCAACTCGCGCAGTTCAAAGTAATCGAGCAGCAACCCGGCAAGCTTTCATTTACCATCCCCGCCGGCGATGTATCGGCGAGATGGGATCTCATGTACTACTTCGAAATCCTGAACAAAGAAAACACCGGCTGGTTCTTCCCCGATCCCCAAATCGCCACGCCGTACTATGTCGTCCCGGTTGTTACTTCTCCGCCACCACAACTTCCGAAAGAGGGTCCTGCCAAATCACCCGCAGGTGTCGCCTCGCCACTAAATCGCGCGAAGAAGGCAGCAGCACAAAACAAGTGAAATCCCCGTCCGGCTCGCGATTTAGTTGTGGAACATGGTAATACTGCAAGGTCTGCAACAACTCCCACGACGCCCCGACCGTCATACATTTCTCCCGCCGCAGCAGCTCGGCCACCTGCTTCGTCGCGGAATCGAAAGCCCACTCGCCGTAATAGGAAATTCGCCATTGCCCTAAGTAAAACGCGATCATCACGAACAGCGGAGCCGCAAACAGCCAATGCCGTCCGCGCAAAGCAAGTAAACACAACAGAGTAAAAAACGGAATCAGGTAAAGTCCAGTCCGCAACTCCGGATACTTCAGGTTGGCAAGATACCGAGCCGCAACCAAAACTATCCACATAATCCCAAACGATGCCACCAACAACCGAAGCTGTTCGTCGCGTCCACGCCACGCCACCGCCGCGATCACGATCACCAGCCCGATAGCCACTCCAGACACCTGCCGCATCCAATCCTGCCCCACCGACATCATCGTTACAGTCAGAATTCCTCTCCACGCTGTCTCGGAGCCGACATAAAAACTACCAGGCTGCATATGCGAGATCGGGATTACTAGTACAACGAACGCGGTCGCAACGGCCGGCAGCGCCAACCGGTCAATGAACTCGAACGGCTTCCGCAGTTGCAGCGCCATCAAGGCGACAATCGGAAAAAGAAGCGTCAGATTCGCCGCCACAGCCAACCCGAAGGCCACGCCGGCGCGCGTCGAGCGGCCATTCCACATCCAATACAAGCCAAGCAACCACAACGCGATCCCCATCCCGTAGCCGCGAGCGCACGACAAGAAATCCAGTACATAAGGATTCAAACTCATCGCGGCCACAGCCAAAAAAAACAACCACCCCTCGCCAAACAGAAACCGCGCCAACAGATACACCACCACGAAATACAGAAGCCCCGCCAGCACACCAGGCAAACGGACCACCCACTCGCGTTCCCCGAACAGCTTCACCGCAGGCTTAGCCAGCAACGTGTAGAGAACGTGATTATTCGCGTCATACTCCGTCAAGGCAACACGAAGATCAGTGGAAAGAAAACGATTGTACGTGTAAGCCTCGTCAATCGTCAGCGACTGGGTAACCGCCCGATACACATTCACGCCGAACAGAAACATCAGCAATGAAATCGCGGCCCATTTCCACATCACAAACCAGACATCCGTTCAGCCAATTCCTTCCGCAGCACCGGCCCGGTCCGCTTCATCTTCCAAGCCGGTACCGGCTTAGGAAAATGATCCTCGCGCCAATCCGTCCAGTAAAAAGGAAGTTCGGCATGAAACCAATTCCGGTGGTCTGAGGCCATCCATCCATGATCCAGCGCAAGTTGAACCGCCTCAGCCCGCGAAACATGTTTTCCAAAATAAGCAGCGAGAGCCGCGGCCGCTTCGCCACGAATAACAGGAGCATCCGGCGAAGCATGCAGGTCATAACCACTCAACGGATAAACACCCCGAATCGCCTCCAACTGGATCGCCGCAAACGAGGGATGACTCACTGGAAGATCGTCAAACCAAACAATCTGAATACCAGATTTTACGAGTTCACGTTGAAGCGCCGCCGCATCCGGTAACTTGCCCGTGCGAATCGCCATGCTCGCCATGATCGCCGCCACTTCTCCAGCGTTCCATTCGATCGGGTGCAAACGAAAAGCCCCATTTGTGAGATGAGTCACGCCGAGTGTTTTCCCTGCCGGCAGAAGGTTGTCCACTCCCTCCGGAATCAGCGTCCCCATCGGAATCTGAAAAGGCTTCGGCATCATCATGCGCCCCTTCTCGTTCGCTCCGCAAGGATGAATATCGACCATGTAAAACCCAGTGCCCACCGACGACGCGAACCATCGCGCGCGCGACTGCGACTCCGATTCGATCACAATATCCTGTTCCACAACACGCTCGCGCCCGCGAATCCGCCGCGACTCGCGGATGTACGGAAACTTCGAAAGCCCATCCTCCGTGCCCATCTCGTCTTTACGAAGCATCAGCTCCGGATAGCCGTGACCCTTCCCATCATCGCGAGGCACATCCGTCTGAAGCCAGTAAAGAAACGCCATCGAGACACGCTTAGCCGCTTGCAGCACTCGCGCAGTATCGAGCGGAGTGCGATCGATCAGCGACTCGGTATGATAATCCTGTTTCGGCCAATTCATCAAAGCCAAATCGTTCGGAACCTCCGATCCTGCAAAGTTCTTACGCGCCAGAACACGCCGCCAACCGAAAAACGGCCGCGGCGACATATTGTTCGGAATCGGAGGATCATCACCAAACATTCGATATTGAACATCGCCCTTCCATCCAAGCTCCACCGGATAATTCACGCGAAGACTGAACGGCTGTGTATCCCGCCATTTCTCGTATTCCGGAGGCTTGGCAATGCGATGCTGTTCGCCCGGCCTGTGCTCGATCACAAAAGGGTACGTGAAGCTCTGAACGCAAGCGGAGTTCGGTTCCAATGAGGCAGTAGGTTCGTTCGTATCGCGCTTAGCCTCCGACCCAACCACATAACGAACCTTCGCCAAAGGCAAAAGATCGCCCAGCTCTGTGGCATCGAGAAAGAATTTCGCCTTCAAGCGCACCACTTCGTTCCGATCAAACCGATAAGCAACAGCCGATTCCAAATGGCCGCCCCGCATAGCAACATCGAAGACCCGAGTCCGAAGGAAAAGCTGAATGTGGTACGGCTTCAGCATCTCCTCCAGCACAGCCTCACCCACCTTCGGCTCGAAACACAAGGGCGAAACATAGCAGGACCCCGGATTCAAATTCTCCAACATCGCGGCCGCCGGCGACAGCCGAAAATGAGACCGATAGTAATCACGCAGCCGATTGCGAAATTCGTAGTAACTCCGCGTCCCCCCGGCAATCTCAATAAAGCGATTCTCATCGAGCGCCGAAACACCGCCCGCCGTAATCTGTCCGCCAATCCAATCACTCTCCTCCGTCATACAAACGGACACGCCCCGTTTCGATGCCTCCATGGCGCCCGCGATACCGCCCGGCCCCGCCCCCGCAATCAGAATGTCGCAGTTCACTTCACGTGGTTGCGCCTGTATATCCACAGTGCGCAACGCAGTGGCAGGGTCGCCATCGATGCGAACGCGATCCACATCCACCAGCGTAAATTGCAATAAAAAGGCGAGCAGCAGCATCCTTCAGCAGAGTATCGCAGTAAAGCGCATCGCAGTAAACTGAGATCAGTGAAAATAGTCCTGATCTCCACATATGATCTAGGCCGTCAGCCCTTCAATCTAGCATCACCAGCCGCCTGGCTCCGCGCGGAAAAGCACGACGTCACGTGCGTGGATACCGCGGTAAGCTGCCTGCCGGAGGACGTAATCCGTCAAGCCGATCTAATCGCCATATCGCTCCCAATGCACACCGCCACACGTCTCGCGGTAAAAGTAGTTGAACGCGCCAGGGCTCTGAATCCCACTGCTCACCTGGCGTGCTACGGGCTCTACGCGCCCATGAACGCGGACTACCTGCGCGCCCTCGGAGTCCACTCCATTCTCGGAGGCGAGTTCGAGCCCGCGCTGGTACGCATCGCCGCGGGCCTCGCCAACACCGGGCCCCTGGTCTCACTAGATCGCCTGCAATTTCGCATACCGGACCGAATCGGCCTTCCACCCCTCGCCCGCTACGCCAAGCTCCATGTCAACGGTACGGCCAAACAAGCCGGCTACACCGAAGCCACGCGTGGCTGCAAGCATCTCTGCCGTCACTGCCCGGTCGTCCCCGTCTACAATGGCGCCTTTCGCGTAGTGCAGCAGGATATCGTGCTTGAGGACATCCGCCGCCAAGTATCCGCGGGCGCGTCGCACATCACCTTCGGAGACCCGGATTTCTTCAATGGCCCCACCCACGCCCGCCGCATCATCGAAGAACTACATAACGAATTCCCGGCCGTCACCTACGACGTCACCATCAAAATCGAACACCTCCTGCAGCAACGGGAATTGTTGCCAACGCTCAAAGCCACGGGATGTCTGTTCGTCACCAGCGCCGTCGAATCGGTGGAAGACAGCGTCCTCGCCAAACTCGAAAAAGGTCATACGCGCGCGGATTTCATAAACGTCGCCCGCGAATTTCAAACAATCGGTCTCACCCTCGCGCCAACATTCCTCCCCTTCACGCCATGGACAACGCGACAAGGCTTCCAGCAACTCCTAAACACAATTGCCGAGCTACGTTTGATCGAAAACGTAAATCCCGTCCAACTGGCGCTGCGCCTATTGATCCCATCCGGCTCGCGGCTACTCGAATTGGACGAGATTCAACAAGTTATCGGCCCCTTCAATCCAGCAGCATTGATGTACCCGTGGAAGCATACCGATCCCTCGGTCGATGAACTCGCGCAATCCGTCATGACGCTCGTCGACGGAGGCAATCGTCACGAGATCTTCCAGCGAATCTGGAAACTTGCGCACGGAACACCCATGGACACCACTCTCGTAGCACCGCCGCCAGCCGCCATTCCATACCTCGATGAAGCCTGGTATTGTTGCGCCGAACCAACGGAAGACCAACTGGCGCGTGTCTAACGAATGAAACGAGTTCTCCTGCTAGCGGCCACAACCGGTTACCAGACGCAAGTTTTCGCCGAAATGGCCCAGGTTATGGGCCTTGAAGTCATAATGGCCACCGATCGCTGCCATGTACTCCCCGATCCCTGGGGCGATCAAGCAATTCCCATCCGCTTCGAAGATCCCGAAGGCGCAGCGGCAACGCTCGCGGCCATTCATCCGCGCCCGGATGCAATCGTCGCCGTCGGAGACCGCCCTGTGTATCTGGCGGCGCTCGCCGCCCGTCAGCTCAATCTCCCCTACAATTCCCCCGAATCCGTAGCGGCATGCAAAAACAAATTCGCAGCCCGGGAAAAGTTCCGCGCCAACGGCATGCTCGTGCCCGCATATCTTCGCTTGCCCGTCTCCACCAATCCCCACAACGCCGCAACAAACATAAAGTATCCATGTGTCCTCAAGCCGCTAGGTCTCTCCGCCAGCCGGGGCGTCATTCGCGCCAACAACCCAACAGAATTCGCCGCAGCCTTCGAACGAATCCATGCGATCCTTGAAGCACCCGAAATCCGCCGTCTCAACGAAGAGCACGACCAATTCATTCAAGTCGAAAGCTACATCGAAGGCCGTGAGTTCGCGCTCGAAGGCATCGTCACCGAAGGGCGTCTCAAGGTTTTCGCGATCTTCGACAAGCCCGACCCGCTCGAAGGTCCCTTCTTCGAAGAGACTATCTACGTTACACCCTCTCGTGAGCCGCAGCAAGTTCAACAGGCCCTAGCGAACACTGCGCAGCAGGCCGTCACCGCTCTAGGCCTCGCCACAGGGCCGCTACACGCAGAAATCCGCTACAACCGCCATGGCGCCTGGATTCTCGAGGCAGCAGCGCGGCCAATCGGCGGACTCTGCGCAAAAGCGCTGCGATTCCGCAACAACAGCAGCCTCGAGGAACTCATCCTCCGCCATGGGCTTGGCGAAGATACAAGCACCTGGGAGCGCGAGGAACAGGCCTCCGGAGTCATGATGATTCCCATCCCCAAGAACGGAATCTTCCAACGCGCCTCCGGAGTGCATGAAGCCGCGCAGACACCAAACATCACGGAAGTCATCATCACCGCAAAAGAAGGGCAGAAGCTCGAGAAGCTTCCTGAAGGCGCTACCTATCTCGGGTTCATCTTCGCGCGCGCCGCCACCCCGGATCAGGTTGAAAAGGCGCTCCGCCACGCCCACGCCGCGCTCTCATTCGAAATCGCCGCCGTGTTAGCAGTAGTCTAGTTGGTAATGAACGAACAGAAGGTGCTCGAACAGATCCACGAGGCTCTGGCCAGCACGGACACCCGGCAACGGAAGGCCGAACGTATTTCCGAGATCATCCGAAAAGCCGGGCCGTATCGCTGGGTCGGCATATACGAAGTGGATTCCAAAGATATTACTGTTGTCGGATGGAGCGGACAGGGTGAACCTGCCTACCCCCACTTCCCGGCATCGAAAGGCTTGTGCGGGTCGGCCGTTGCTTCCCGGAAAACGGTCCTGGTCGGGGATGTGACGAAAGATCCCCGCTATTTGACCACTTTCGGGAGCACACGTTCCGAGATCGTGATTCCAGTTATCAGGAAGGACAACGGCTCAGTCGTCGCCCTGATCGACGCGGAAAGCGAACGGCTGAATGCGTTTACTAACGAAGATCAAATTCTGCTGGAAAAATGCGCCGCCACCATCAGCGAGATCGGCAAGAAGTAACTCAGTTTTTCGTTTTCGGCGCAACGTAACCCGGGGGCAGTGCGGCTCCGTCGCCAAAAAAGTAATCATCCATTTGCTTGAGTAGGAATTCCTGCGCTTCGGGCGTCCCTAAATTCAGCCGGTATTCATTCATGATCATCTTCATCTGCTCAAGCCACATCTTCCATGCTTCTTTAGAGACGTTTTCGTAGATTTTTTGTCCTAGTGGATGCCCGTCAAATGGCGATTCGTCCAATCCCGGCATTTCCCGCCCGAATTTGACACACATCACCATCCGGCCGCCCGTCTTTTCTTCCGGAGGTGCACTCGGAATGCCGCTACCGCCGCCACAACCCATTTGAGCCTTCTCCTAAACCTCAGGATAGCACTCGAAAGCCGTGGTGCCCCTGGGGTGCCTGCCCCTACCACGGCCCGCGCCCGCCCCTACGACGCCCGCTTACACGCCTTTCGACCAAGCCCATTCCGCCGCAGGTATTCCGCAAGCCGGAATGGCTGCGATGCACCGTGCTCCAACTGCTTGGTGACCGCTTTTTGATACCGTATCAGCGTTCGGCGCTTCTCGCTAGGCCGCATTACGCAACTCTCGATATCGACCAACAAATCAACTTCCCATCGATTAAACGCGTTGCGCTCCAATTTACCTTGCAAAAGGCTTTGCATCAGCCGGTTGAATCGGACGCACACCGCTTCACTACTGATGAAACTCTCGTGGATGAAGTCTTCCCTCATGCCGGTTCATATCGGCGAGGTGGGCTTGAGTTTGAGCGCTTGGTGTAAGTTAACTAGTGATTCCCTAGATACGTAACGTGAACGTAAGTGCCCAACCTCTCGTTGTAGGCCAGATACCAGCCATCGTGGTCCGGATCTTCATAAATCACGATCGGGTCGCTATCCCATAACCAACCGCTGGTATAGTCGTAATCGTACGGCGCGACGCCGAAGTAGAATCCGTTGAACCAGAAACGGTCCCGGTTTCCTCCCTGAAGTCTGAAAACGTGGCCACGGCCAAAGCCGCCGGTGAAGCGTCCATGCTCCCACGGGCGATCGAGGTGATAATGCGGATCGTTACGGCCGGAATCATGTCCAATCCATTGATCGTTGCTGTGAACGTGGGGCGCCTCCGGATGACCGGGCCTATCTGCAAAGGAACGGCCTTCTGGACCACGACCACGACTTTCCGGAGCAGGGCGCGACTCCCCCCGTGGAGCAGGCCGCGATTCCATCCTTGATGGGGGCGGACCGTGAGCGGGAATGTGTCCGCCGCCTGCACCACGATTACCGCCCTCACCACGTCCGCCGCCCTTCTCGTCCCCGAACGCGGGGACTAAGAAAATCAACGATGTAAGCAGAATTCCGATAGTTTTTTTCATACTTCCCCCTGCTTGAATCCTATCATCCAGAACATGGGGAACTTGCGCTTGAAACACCTGACTGATGGGTTCAAGCTACTACGATTTATCGGAATGGATTGAAGAGTCTTGAAGAGATAATCCGGATCAGTACTATCTAGGAAATTTCGTACACAGCTTAGGACACGAATCCGCGCCAAGTATTGCCTTTTTCATCCCGCAAAACTACACCATAGTGGTCGGAGATTCCGGTAATCGAGTTGCCCTTGTTGTCGCGAAACCGGTAGCGTATTGCATTGTCTTCATCGCGCTGCGCGGTTCCGCGCCAGACGTTCCCGAACTCGTCCCGCAATTGAATATACTCGCCCTCGCCAAAACCGTAAACTTTTGTTTTATTGATGTTCTCGAAATGGTGGAAGCCCCCGGGAACAAAACTTCGGCTGTGGCGTCTCCGGTAGATCACCTTTCAATTATTGAGTACCTTGGTTCTAAATGAAATAGGTACAAGACATTAGGTGGGTACTGCTGTACTAGGGCCTGCCACCCCTTTTATCCTGCTATCCTGGCGGACGGATGGGCGTACTGATCAATCCACCCGCGTCCCGTCTGGGCGAATGCAATGCAATCCTCTGGGGACGGGCGCAGCACCGCTACCATGTGCGCGAATTTCCAGGCCCGCTGTCGATCAAATCGCTGGTGCGGGGCGCCGGCGAGTGGTCGGTGGGAAAATCGCGATTCGAGGTGGATTCCGGCTCGTATCTTATCTTGAATCAGGACCAACCCTATTCGCTCACTATCGATTCGAAAAGCGCCGTAGAAACGTTCTGCATATTTTTCTCCCGGGGCTTCGTCGAGGACGCGTGGCGGACTGGTGTAACTGCCGATTGCGTGCTGCTCGACGAGCCGCTTACCTGCGCTGGCGTCGGATTCTTCCAGCGTCTCCATAGAGGAGATGCGCTGGTCTCGCCCATTCTGCACGATCTTCGCGAGCAGGCATTGCGTGGGGACGCCGATCTGGAAGAATCGTTTTTCCGTCTGGCAGCCGCCATGGTCCGGCTGCGATCCGGCTGGCATCGCGAGGTGTCGCGGCTCCCTGTCGTACGAATGTCGACACGGGCCGAGTTGTACCGCCGGGTGCACAGTGGAAAGCAGATGATGGACGAATTGCTCGGCCAGGTGCTGACGCTCGACGACATCGCGCGATCGGCTTGTCTCTCGCCCTTCCATTTTCACCGCGTGTTCAAAGCCGTATTTCACGAAACACCGCATGAGTATCTGCGCCGGAGAAGACTGGAGCGCGCGGCGCGCCTGCTACGGGAAACGGATGCCTCGGTGACGGAAATTTGTCTCGACAGCGGTTTTGAAAGCCCGGGCAGTTTCAGCACGCTGTTCCGTGCCCGATTCGGCGCTTCCCCACGCGAGTTCCGCCGTCTAGCGAAATAGCAAGCATCGAGAAGAACTGCGTCCACTATTCGTAGTTCAATAGATCCTATGACGACCTTGGGATTGACCCGCATAGGGCAGATAGCGATCACCGTGAAAGACGTGGAGCGCTCCGTCGCGTTTTATCGCGACTCGCTCGGAATGAAGCTCCTCTTCCAAGCGCCGCCGAACCTCGCTTTTTTCGATTGCGACGGCATTCGGCTGATGTTGAGCCCCTCGGAGGAGAAAGGTGAGGCCTTCAGTTCCATTATTTACTTCAAGGTCGATGATATCGCCAAGATGCACGCAGCGCTTTCATCACAAGGTGTGGTGTTCGACCGCGAGCCGCACATGCTCGCGAAAATGCCGGACCACGATCTGTGGATGGCCTTCTTCCGCGATCCGGACCGGAATCTATTAGCGTTGATGAGCGAAGTGCGCTGACTTGATCCACAATCAGCGTTCACTTGCGGCCACTAATGCGGGGCGCCAATCATCCTTCGAATCGGCCTCACGAGCAAAGCAAGCACCAGACCGAGGCCGATCGTAATAGCAGCGCCAAGTCCGAACAGGTTCGGCAGTGAAAACGTCTCGTAAAGCGATGCCAGACGCCCGGCGATATAGTTGCCAAGCGATGTGGCCAGGAACCAGATCCCCATAATCAGGCCGCAAAAACGTACTGGAGCAAGTTTTGTCATCGCACTCAGACCTACCGGGCTAAGCAGAAGTTCCCCGACCGTCTGGATGAAATAGCAGATCCACAAATACGCCGAGCTCACATGAGTACCGCCAGCCGACCGAATCGCACCCAGCACCATCACAACGAAACTGAGCCCCACAAGCATAAGCCCAAGAGAGAATTTCGCCGGGCTGGAAGGATCGCGCTTGCCAAGCCGGACCCAAAGCCACGCCAGCGCCGGAGCAAGTCCAAAAATGAAAAATGAGTTCACCGATTGGAACCAGCTGGCCGGATATTCGTAGCCAAGAATGACCCGGTCCGTATTGCGCTCGGCGAAGAGATTCAGCGTAGAGCCAGCCTGCTCGTAGACCGCCCAGAAGAACGTCGCGGCGACGAACAGAACGAAAATCACAATGAAGCGATTGCGTTCCGCCGGCATGTTGCCGGCAAAGAAAATCAGCCAGCCAAACAATACCGCGGTCACAATAATCAGTCCCATGCCGACGACGTCCGCCAGATTATTCGGTGTTACGGGAAGCACGCCGGTCGCCGCCGTAGCGATCGTCGCGACGGCGATCGCGGCCATGATCAGTATTCCGTAAAGCAAACGCCGCCGGTCGGAAGCGCCAGCCACAGGGTCGCCCACCGTACACGGGTACAACCCCGCCGTACCCAAATTCTTTGCACCAAGCATGTACTGAACGAGACCGGCTGTCATGCCGATTCCCGCCAGTCCGAAGCCCCAGTGCCAGTTCACTTTCTCGCCGACATAACCGCACGCGAGGGGCGAAAGAAATGCGCCGACGTTAATGCCCATGTAGAAAATAGAGAAAGCGGCATCACGGCGGCTATCGCCCGGAGCGTAGAGGGAGCCGACCATCGTGCTCACGTTGGGTTTAAGCAATCCGGTGCCGATGACAATCAAAACGAGTCCGAAATAGAAAGTCGCGATCGTAGGCACGGCCATGAAAAAATGTCCGCAGGCGATCACGATTCCACCGTAGAGCACGGATCTGCGCGCGCCAAGGATGCGGTCCGCAATCCATCCGCCCGGCAGGCATGCGAGATAAGCCATAGCCGTGTACAGACCGTAAATTGCCCCGGCTTTGTCGGTATTGAATCCCAGGCCCCCATTGGCCACCGTCGCGGTCATAAACAGGATGAGCAGCGCGCGCATCCCGTAATAGCTGAAACGCTCCCACATCTCAGTGAAATAAAGAGTGGCGAGACCGCGAGGATGTCCGAAGAACCGCGTGTCGTCCGCGGTGGAGGGAACTGCGCTCGGCGGCAGAGATCCAATCATAAAGCGGTTGTTCCTTATTGTAGACGTGCGGCGGCCCAGGTCAGATACTCATTCACCGAGTAGAACACCTGGTCCTGCGTGTACAACCGGCCCTTGTCCTCGACGAGTTCGTGCCAGCCGTTCTTCCAGGAATCTCCGGTGCGCCGCATCCATCCATCGAGGCGGTGTTCCATCTCCCGAAGGATCGCCGGCGCGCGCCGATCGTCCAACAGATTGCGCATCTCACTCGGATCCTGCAGCAAATCGTAAAGCACCCAAGGCTTCGATTCAAATCGAGCGTACATGTACCGCTCGGTCCGGACGCCGCGCCACCCGTCTTCGGTCCCATCGCCTTCATACGGGCCAAAGATCTGGAAAAACGCGGAATCCGGCCCGCCCGATTCGTGGCCGGCCACGTGATCCCCCAGATCGGTCCCCTGCATTCCAGCCGGCGGTTTGATGCCGCATAACGACAGTAGCGTCGGCGCGAAATCCACGTGAGTGAATAACACATCGGAAGTCCGGCGTGCTTTCACGCGCCGCGGATACCTCAAAATTCCTGGAACGTGAATCGATTCCTCCCAAGGCTTCCGCTTTAATTGGCGGCCGTGGGAACCGAGCATATCGCCATGATCTGATGAGATCAGCACGATCGTGTCGTCGCGCAGCCCAAACTCGTCGAGCGATTTCATAAGGCGGCCGATCTGATCGTCCACCGCTGTGACCATCCCATAGTATTCGGCTATTTCCACCGGCCCAGGCATCCCCGGCTTCGCCTGCCAGTTAGGACGCATGGTGAGTCTCTGCGGATCGTAGAGCTTCGAGTACTCCGGCGGAGCCTTGTAAGGGTCGTGCGGCGGCCCCATCTGAACGGTCAGGAAAAATGGACGCGCGTCCGTCTTCGCTCCCTGAAGAAACTCGATGCCAAGCTCGGCCCAAACCTCCGGCTCGAACTTATCGATCGGAATTGGCTGGTCCGTATCGCGAAAATATTGCGAATGGAAATGCGAGTGGTTGCACTCGTTCGCTGCCCAGAATTCAAAGCCATGCCGCCGCGGCCCTGGCGGTACAAATCCCGGCAGCCGTTTGCCGCCATCCAAGTGCCACTTGCCCACCAAGCCCGTGCGGTACCCCGATTTTCCGAGGACCTCTGCAAGCGTCGGTTCCGATTCGCGCAGCCGCAGATCGTTCGCCGTCATGCCGTTCTTGTGCGCGTATTTACCCGTCAGGATGTTCGCGCGTGCCGGGCAGCACACAGGCGTGTTGGCGAATGTATTTCTGAACAAAAGCCCTTCCGCCGCGATCCGGTTGATGTGAGGAGTGCGCACGTCTACATTGCCCATGCAACCGAGCGCCTGCGCCCGCAGTTGATCGGGCATGATGAACAGGATGTTGGCTTTCTTCTCCGCCGCCGGAAGCGAGGCGGCCGCCAGCGCCCCGGCGGAAGACTGGAGAAATGCACGGCGCGTTGGCATCTGCGTGGATTCTACCGCAGATTTCAGCGGATCTGCTTCGTCTGCAAATCGCTCAGCATGTGCTCGAATTTCTGGCGCTGCTCTTCATTCAGCAGCTTCATAATCCGGTTCTTACCAGTTGCGCGTACATCGTCCATCTGCGCTTGCAGCGTCTGATAATACATCATGAAGTCGTCGAGCACACTAGCAATCTGTCCAGCCTGGTCCGGCGTCAGATTCAACTCACTCTTGAAGCGCTGGAGAGAAATATCGCGTCCACCTTCTTTCCAGTAGGGGCCGGATCGGTGCCGCTCGGGTTGAAATCCGAAACGCATTGTGAGAGCTCCGGCAACCGCGCCCGACAGAAAAACCAAGAGCAGCGTATAGACAATTCGAGGATTCTTCCAGGGAGCCGGCCTCGAGTCCATCATCTACTCTTGGTATGTCGCCAGATTGACCAGAATCGCCTCACGGTCCTTTTGCTGATCCACTCCCATGGAAGGCGACAGATCGTCCCCGGCCATAATCGCCTCAGGCGCGCTCGATGCCAGCGGCTGCTGCGGTTCGGTGGAGGAAACGAAATAAGTGCCGAGGAGTACCAAAAAAGTAATGGAGGCGTACGTAAGCCGCTTGGCAAACATCGACTCGCCGAACAAGCTCCACACCGACGGCAGAGGTTGGCTTTCAATGCGCTGTAAGACCCGCGCGTAGAAACCGGCCGATGGCTCCACTTGCCTTGGCGATTTCAAAGACCGAAGAATCTCTGCGTGCTTCTTCATCGCCGTCAATTCCAACCGGCACGAACTGCACTGCCTCAGATGCTCGTCGACTTCCGGCAGAGGCGTGCTTCCGTGCAGGTAATCTTCAATGCGTCCCTTTACAGGCTCATGCATAGCTTCTTCCCTAAGAACTAAAACTACAATGCGAGTCTATGCCCGCTATAAATTTCTATCGTTTTCCGGTCAGGCAACAACCGAACCGCTAGTGCGAATCAGCCGCTGTGCCGCCTTCAATAACTTCTGTCGTGTACGAAACAGCTTCACTT
>Ga0105237_10003003_pt1 | contig 20380 bp, 20 predicted proteins | sample KBSC24metaG_FD_81520 | JGI IMG/M metagenome (GOLD analysis project Ga0105237, IMG submission 81520) | Corn rhizosphere microbial communities from Kellogg Biological Station, Michigan, USA - KBS C2-4 metaG | ecosystem: Host-associated > Plants > Roots > Rhizosphere > Soil | place: Michigan, USA... | reverse complement strand
CGCGTTGAACCACTGTTGCTCCCCGTCAGTATAGAGATTGGGACCGGCACCGACAGACCCAGCACCGGACGACGCAAGACTAAAGTTGTTGGTTACGGCCCCAATCTTACCCTGGGAAAATGCATCTGCAGCGTCGGTGAGCGCCTTTGGGACAGACCGACCTGGGGCAAGAGTCTTAAATGTCTCGACTACCGATTCGGTGTGAAGTCCAGCAACTCGCGGGGCTTGGTCAAGACGACCCTCCTCGGCCACCGTTAACCCGCCATTCTGATCTTTGAAGAAGTGAACGCGGTGGCCTGGTTCGAGCGTAACGGAGGCCAGGTGAGAACCGGCAGTAATATTGGCCGGCGGTGCGCTATCGTCAGCTACAGCATCACTAGACGCGCTCCCGGGGCTATCAGCAGCACCCGCCGCCGTCGTGATGACCAATGCGATCCCCACTCCAATCGATCCTGTCAGTCCTGTTCGCATGACACTGTCCCTTCCATTGTTGTCGATTACCCGCCGGCGTGCGATTCCGAGATCGCATCGGAAGGCGACCTATGAATGCATTGTGTTTTTCGCCATGTCAACGAAGCTCGGCCGGCGTATCCAAAAAGATGCGCGAGCCGTGACCTCCATCATAAATGCGTGGTGACGATCGATACGCGTGCTGCGACGACGATCACCGATCTGTTGCGCCTACGTACAATGCCGACCCAGAACTGATGGCGCGTGGACGATCTCGGCCGATCAGGAAGCAGCGGCGGGTGTATTGAGTATCCGCGGGTACGGGCCAACGTCGTGGCTAAAGCCTGCCAATCGCAGCTCGGTCGTGGTGATCGTGAGCCTCATCTGGCATCGCGGGAATCGCGATTAAAGTACTCGACGGCAAGGACAAACCGGGCTTTAGGGGCGCCGAACTCTGACTTCAGGCCGGCCCCGGCGCCGAGTCTGATGCGCAGCTGCCGTCCCTTTCGTTGTGTGCCCTCGACTCGTGTCGACAATATACCTTCGAGGGCCGTAGTACTTGAGCCGAACAGCGAACCGAGGGCGGAAGCAGCGTAGATCTCGGGACCGAGAATCAATGCCCAGCGGCCCCGCGAACCGAGCGCAAATTGCGCCCCGGCGGCGGCGCCTAAGAGTAGTTCGCTTCCTCGTGCGGACCCCGGAACACCGCCGTCGTCAAGCGGACGAACGTGGACCCCTACCTGCGTCGCGTAACTCAGCCGACCCGCGTCCCCGGCGCCGAGAGCTCGAACCATTCCGCGAAAGGTGTCATCCGTCAGGTATTCACTACGCTGCGCAGTCGGCGCCAACAGCTCCAGGCTCATCCCCAGCCGTAGGACTCCGCCCGGGTCGCCATAGAAACGCATCTCCGCTCCCAGACGTGCATCTGAGAGTGCATCGGGGTGTGAGCCAAGGGTGACGTCTGGCGCGGTGTACTGCACGCTGCCAACCGTTCCACTGTGACCTCGAACGACGATGGGCGCATCGAGATTTAAGAAGAATCTCCATCGTTCGTGCGTCAGCGCGGCCCCAAAAGCGACGAAGGCCTGGCGAGAAACGATAGTGAGACGTTGCGAGCCCGACGCCACCTCCAAGGGAGCGACGGCGTAGCCGGTTGTCAGCCCCATCGCTCCGCCCAGGCGGCCGTTCATATCGAGATCGTCCATCACGAGCCATCCGGAACCCGACGGCGCTGGATAGAAGCGCTCGACCGCAAAGCCCTTGGCCTGCTGCTGCGCCAGGGCCCGTGAAGTGTGAACGCTGACTCCGCCGAGCGTGAGAAGGAGATAGAGCCGTGTGTTAAAACTCGGCATGGATCCTCCCCCCAAGGATTTCGACGGGACCGCGGTCGGCGTTGTACCCGGGGTTCCAGAGGAACTGGACATCGCCCGAAAGCCAGACGGCCTTGGCCACGTTGTAGCTATAGAAGCATTCCACGATTCCCTCAGCGGCTTGGCGAAGGAATCCGTCACCGACGAAACCATCCACACCGCCCATTGCCAGATATCGGGCGTGCGTCGCCGAGATCCAGCTGATCCCCACGCCCAATCCCGTCAAATCAAACGGCCGGTTCCAAGAGCGGCCTTTCGCAATCCCGCCTACCGCGATCGAGCGATCAGCCGAGTTGAAGGCGTATACCTCGGTCCTCCCGTCGGAGTACATGCCCCGGACGAACATGCCGATGTCGGCCGTGGCGTACTGCTCAACGTCAAGACCAATACCAAGCTTAGTCCTAGGCTGTCGGACCCAGCAGAGATCGGGGGCGGTCGTGTTCTGGGAGCCGTAGTTGTACAGGGCGGCCGCATTGCACGCGGCAGCGTTTGCGGCCGGAGTGGCCAGGAAAGTAGCGATCGCGTCGCTGAATGAGCCGGCATTCACACGATTTCGGTATCCGAGCAATCTCAGAGCGCCCGGACGACCACCGATCGTGTGGTCGTGTTCGAGCTCTACCGCGTCTCCGTAAAATCGCCAGAAGTGAAAATCTATGCTCGGGGCGTTCGGGTCTTGTGGTGGAAGAGTCCGCGCGATGCGGACAACCCAGTCGTCCCAATAGAGTTCTGCGGCTAAACCGTAAGTGTAGCCCCTAGCGTCCGCTGGAAAATCCCAGGAGGCGTAAGTCATAAACGCCATATTTAGGAATGTCTGCCGAGGATCCCACGACACGGAGTTCTTGTCGAAGACGTCGAGGATTGAGAAATTGCCGGCCGTAAGAACTAGCCGCCGGGCCTGTGACGCTGTAGCGAGTTGCATCGGATCCGAGTCATGGTGGCCTGCGACTCCGCCGAGGTCGAGTGTCTGCCTCAGGTAGGTGCGGGATCTGTAGAGTTGAGGCCGAACCAGTCCTTGCTTCTGAAGCTCGAAGTTCTGGATGGCTCCGCCGATCCCATGCAGATCGGATAGCGGCTGTTCGGAGATCACCTCGGGGACGAGATAGAATTCACCTCCCGTCCAGAGACGTAGACCAAAAAACAACGAAAATGACCCGGTAAAACTGCGTTCGGCGGTCGGTACCAAGGAGTTGGGACTGCCGTTCAGGTTGGTATGGAGTGCGTGAAAGGGAAGCTTCCAGTTTGAGATGTACGTAAATTGGCCGTATGCGTTCCAGCTCTCGTTTTCAATCTCGTGCAGACCCCTGCTTGCGAGAAGGTTCATGAAGTCAAACGCCCTGTCATCATGCGGCGCTGGCGGCGCTCCCTGGGCCAACGCCGTAACGCCTGACAGAAGGATGCTTGCCAGAAGCCCAGCCCCCACCGCATAGCGTAGGATAGGGACGGCGGCGCAAGGACTTCTGATCCCCGTTCCGATGTCAACTCGACGATCGAGGTGTTTCAGCACTGGGCAGCCAGTCGGAAGCTCATCTACAGGTGGCAGAGGTCGTCTCCTCAAATCGGCGGAACACTAGGCTTCGTGGCCCATCACTTCAAGACGGGTCTCTGGTCGATTCGAAAAGGAGGCGTGGTTGTAACAGGTTGTCACTCGTCGCGCCGATTCACGTTCCGGGCTCAGGTCAGAGGAAGCGCGAGACCGGTGGTGTTATGGTGTTGAACCGGTGCCTAGCGATGGTGGCCGCCAGTGTGGCGGTAGTCCGGTCGTGCTCCGGGTGGGTCCGTCGACGTCTTCGCCGCGAGGACGGAACCGTGCGCGACTCACTGCTGTTCTCCATCATCGCGGAAGAGTGGCCTTCGGTGCGCGCGCAACTGCGCTAGGTTGGGGGCGTCCCACGAGTGAACTGCCAATCCTTTCGTGCGCCCTACCGTGGCAGTACCCGACATGCGGGACGCATCGACGGCACTCGTCCGCACACCTGGAGAAATCCCGTCAAGCACAAGGGGCAGGGCGGGTCCCCTACGGCGAGCGAGGACTTGAGGGCTCTGTGGTGAGAAGCCGGGAGACAATGCACTCGTACTGATGCTCACCGACGAGATTGGCCAAGGTCCGGCGGCCACGGCCGAGCCGGGCCCGTCACGACTCCAGCGAAGTCGAGCTTCGGCTGTGCGCCGATAGGCCACGCCACAGCGTTCACGCTCCGGAGATCTCCATCCGAAGGCTCACCCCTCCTCACGGGCCCTGGTGAATGGCAGCGGCGGGCAGAATCCGGTGCGGGCCCTCCACGCGGGCGCCCGAGTCGGAACGGGGTAGGGGACCCAGGAACCCGAGCACCCAGACGTCCAGATGCTGCGTTAGGGTCGCTCGGCGCCACGAGCAGCCCGGTAGAGGCCGCGGCCGGCGCGCTCAAGCTGCCCGGCCCTTAGAAGGCGCTGAAGCGCCGACTCGACCGAATTCTTGCCGGCATGGCCGGGGAGCAGAGCGCGGAGATCCCCAGCACGGAACGAACGAGTCGGCTCCGCCAGCACCAACTGCAGGACCACTCCTTGAACGTCCACGCCGGCCGCGCCGGCAGCCTCCCGCTGGCGCGGCGCCTTCGACGAAGCCCTGGTTGGGCCCTGCACCGAGACCTGGCGATCACGAGCCCCGACGAGCGCGTCGAGTTCGGCGCGCGCGGCAGCCATGTCCGCCTCAAGTGCGAGCAGGCGGCGGGCGAGGGCCAGGACCTCGTCAGTTTTCGTCACCTGACAGACTTTAGGCGCTAATGGGATATTTAGGCAACCCCCACTCGGCAGGATTGAGATCCGCCTAATTCCCTCGCCTAACTATGCCTAGTTTTCAGGATCCGTCGCCTAAAGTCGCCTAAGTGGGTCAGCCGGAAGCGGCCAAAACGCAGTCCCAAGCGACACCGGCTGACTGTTCCCTGAACTGCTTTCGAGACATACTAGTCCAAGTCCCTGTCATGATTATATTCCGTCAACCACGCTTGGTTCGGGCGTCTTCGTACGGAGAGGCCGCGGCCGATACCCCAGGCCAGCGCATTCGGGCTTCCGCGTACGGGCGCGTATGGGAGACAGAGCAACCCCCGTGGATTAGGCGGCGTCACCGGGCCTCTTCGTACGGTGGCCCGAGTTATCCACAGGTCCGCCCAGTTATCCACGGGCCTCTTCGTACGCGAGATCGGGCATCTCCGTACGGCTTTTCCGGGCGTCTTCGTACGGGCGATCCGGGCCTCTTCGTACGCGAGATCGGACCTCTTCGTACGAATGCTCGGGCATGTCCGTACGCCACCGGCTGCCCGATTCCCTAAAAGCATAGCTGTATCGAACCCTTCGGCGCTGCCCCGGGCTCTCCCAGATACTCCCAGGAACTCTGGATCAGGAATAACGCGCAGCAAATCTCAGGAAATGGCGCCACGACGGAGCGGCCGGGCGGGCGTCGGGCTGCGGGGGCGATGGACAGCCCTGCTGGATTCGCGATGGCCTCGCCTGCGGCGAGCCCACTGCGAACGGGCCCTAGGGGCCCGCCCTTCGGGTCCACAGACCTGCCCACACCCCCGGCCTTCGGCTGGACACGCTTCGCGTGCCCACAGCCCTGGACGGCGCAGACGCCGTCCCCGTCCGCCCGGCCGCCAGCAACCACCAATCTTGTCTTCGACGAGGAGAGCTGGACCAGAGCCAGACGGAGAAGATTGCCGAGAGGGAAGGGCGGCAGCCTCCCCACGGATGCGGGGGAAAACACGGGCCTACTTGGCGAAGTACGCCGAGGAACAGCGACAGGCCCGTTCTCGAGCCGACCCAGACAAGCGTCGGTCTCCGCCCACGGACCACTTTGACGACGATGACTCACCGCGAGTTCCCTGCGACCGCCTTCACCTGAAGCCACGCTTATACGGGCTGAAGCCGAATCCGCTCCGCCATGGACGCCCATGACCCGTGGATGGAGGCCCAGATGTATCGTATGCCGCGCTGCATGATGCTTAGGTGAGTAAGAAATGTCGTGCTATGGTATCCACTGTGAAGAATCCCCATGCTGTCGCCTTGGGTTTACTCGGGGGGACCAAGGGTGGGCTCGCGCGGGCCCGGAATCTCACGGCCGAGCGACGTCGCGAGATCGCTCGCTCGGCCGCCGCTTCGCGATGGAGCGGGCGAGTGCCCGAACTTCTCCGCTCGGCGTTCTGGCAGTACAAGCTCGAGGACCTTCACATCGACGAGCACCGAAGCCTCATCATGCTGCACGTCCTGACGAGCGGAACCGCTGAGCAACTGGGCTGGCTCCGCCGCCGCCTAGGCGACGAAGCGATCGAGGCTTGGATTCGAGAACGTAAGGCGCGGGGCTTGACCGTTGACCAAGTCGCCACGTGGATTCCGCCGGCTACTGTGCGCGAGTGGCACCAGGCCGATCCAAACTCTTCGGTCTGGGAGGCGCGCTGAGATGCCGCCTCGCCTTCACCCAGAGGTGCTCACGGACGTGCAGCGCCGACTGCTGCACGCGTCCTCGACGCCGGCGGCGGAATGGGGCGCCTACCTCGCGGGCGGCGCGGCCGTCGGCCTTTATCTGGCCCACCGCCGATCAGTTGACCTGGACTGGTTCTCGCCTCGGACGGTGCCACCGAATGATCTCCTCGCGTCCATGAAGAGCATTGGGAAATCGGTCTCGGTCATCCAAAACACCGAGGGGACCTTCAACGGCAGCATCGACGGCGTGAAGGTCAGCGTCTTCCGATACACCTACGACCTTCTCCAGCCAACGGTCACCCATGCGGGATGTGCCATCGCCTCCGCCTGCGATCTGGCTGCCATGAAGCTGGCGGCGGTCGCCCAGCGTACGACCAAGCGTGACTACATCGATGTCCACGCCCTCATGAAGGCCGGGCTTGATCTGGAGGCACAGGTGGGCGCCTTCCAAGAAAAGTTCCCCAAGGCCGATGCCCGCGTGCTCGTTCGGGCGTTGGGCTACTTCGCCGACGTCGACAAGGAGCCGATGCCTGAGATGCTTGTTAAGACGACCTGGGACGACGTGAAGCGCGAGCTGACGCGCGCGCTGGAGCGATTCGATCTCCCGCGTGCCCTTAAGACCGGCTGTCAGTCCCTTGCTCTCCGTCACGGTGGGCCCTCGCTCTGACCTGCGGTCGCGCGCCCTCAACGGCGGTCGAAATGCCTCGGAACGTCCGGCTCGGAACACCATGAGGGGCGGAGGTTACCGTCGGACATAGCGGCGCGGACCGGAAAGGCCCCCGCGAGCGACCAGACCGCCACGCGCTGATATCCGTCCGTGACGGGCCTCAGTGATCACCCAAAAGCGGCCAAAGGGAGTAGCACGAGCCGGAACGTTGACGACGGCATGCTCTACCTGAGCCGGAGTGGTCGCTTTCAACTTCGAGATCGAGCGGCTGCGGTCGCGGATAGCGCTGGCCCTTGCCTGCCTGGCGCTTGCGGCGGGGCTGCGGCGTCCGGTACTGGCCGAAGCGGGTGGTCGCAACCGCTGGTGCCTACCTCCTGTTCTGGGTTGGCTTCATCCAGGTCAGGCACGAGGACTTCCGCGCCATCCCCGACCTCTCGTATGGTCTCTACCTGTACGGGTGGCCGGTCGAAAAACTCGTCGCTTCCGTTCGGTGCCGGGGCCCGCTGTCCGTGTTCGCCGTCAGCTTGGCAGGCGCGCTCCTACTCGGCTACGCGAGTTACGTCCTGGTCGAGCGCCCGGCGCTGAAGCTCAAGCGGGCGCGCCCCCGCGCCGTTCCGGTTCCGGCCGTGTCCGCCGCAGAGCCGTAAGGCGCTAGCTTTGCGGCCGCACCATCCGTTTCCAGGCGGGCCGAAGAGTCTGAAACATGTCTTCGGCTTCGTTTAGCAGAGGAGCCGTCCAGATGACTCCGTCTTCATCCACGGCCAGGATATGGCGGCCATCAGGAGAGAATAGGACCTGTGTCACCTTAACGGAGCTGGGGCCGGGCGGCCTATGTACCGTCGGCATCAATCGCACCCACACGACGGGCTCTGGCTCCCGTCGCAGCATTCGGCGTGGCCCTTGCTGCAACCGCAGACCCCATGGTGATGCGAGCAGCAGCCGCTGTGCTCGACCGGCCCGGGCGCCGGCGCGCCCCACGAACTGAACCCGGCCACGAACGCCAACGCTGACACCACGGCTCCTATCAGAACGACTCGGCGCATGGGGACCTCCTGCCTTGGGCGGCGGGAGGACGGTGACAGGGGCAGCGCGGCAAGATCAAGTGGACGAAAACGGGCGGGCAGTCATGATGCGCGGCATACTGACGGCGACAGGACTACATGCAAAGATAAGCCCGATGCAACGAGGGGTCGTCGCAATGATCGATGCTCTTGGATTTAAAGGAGCCTGGGGTGCTGATCCAAAAAGCCCTTCAACCGAGGTATTCGCAACCCTGAAAGCGGTTCGTGACGCAGTAACGGGGGAGGCATCGGCCCGCGCACAACATCTAAAGCCGAAGAGCTTCCCTCGCGAAGTGCAAAATCTAATAAAGTCTCCGCAACTGACGATCCGGCTTCTGTCAGACACTGTCGTGATCGCAGCTTCTGTTGCTCCGAGAACCCGGTCGCCTCGAAAGACCCACGAAAATGAGGCCTTGAAGTCGACAGGACTTTCCTTTCGTCAGCGAAACGCCGCCGTAGACGGATACCTTCGGTACGTGGTGTCGTGCTGTATATGCTCGGCAATCCGAGCAGCCGCGCTAGCGCCGCGACCTCTCGCATACCGAGGTGCCATCGCTACCGGGCTTTTTGAAATACAGGAAAACTTTGTACTCGGACCAGCGGTTGATGAAGCAGCGACCTTGATGGAATGTGCCGACGCTGCCATCGTGATGTTTGCCCCGGCCGCCGAGCGTCTCCGGCATCTGATTGTCGACGCCGATGACGCTTGGGATGACATGGCGCTACGTGTCCCAGTGCCTCTCAGGGATGGACGCACCGTGCGCGCCTTAACGCTGAACTCGTTGGCGCGGTGTTCGGTGGCGGAGCAAAAAGAAATTCGGCGCCGCACTCTTCTGTCAATGACAAGCGATAAGGTCGACATAATCATAAAGCGGCAAAACACCAGTGAGTTCTTTGGTTTTATTGATTCCCATCGCCGTGGTCTCCAGCGAAAGGCAAAGCTCGCCCAGAACGCGGCAGCGTCTTCGCCCGGAACTTCTCGTGCTCCGAGCGAGTCGCCCGGCGGAGCCGTATGAGAAACTCGCCTACGCTCACTGACTGACGGGCACCGGTTCGGGCGTCGGTCTAGGAGCGGTCTCAGGCGGCTCCGCGGGGTCCTTGACGGGTGCGCTGGCACTCCGGTCTGGTTCGCCGGGCGGTTCCTTCAGTGGCGGCGTCTCTTCGGGCGCATCGCCGGACGGCGGCCCCTTGGGGTCGTGGCGTCGGATGGCACGGGTCGCGGCAACTACAGCGCGGCGGTGGTGCTCGCTATCAAGGGCACGGGGCGCGAGGCGGTCGCTTTTGAGGTGGTCATCGAGGGACGCGCAGCCCGGGTACGAGAACGACCCCTGAACGCGCGCGCTCTTGACCTTGTGCTCGCGGAGATGGCCGCGACCGGAGGCGCACTACGGTAACTACCCGGGCCGTAGCGCGGTTGGGACGAGCTCGGATGTAGTTCTGGTGCTGGGAGCCGTAGTTCTTTTGTTCACGACGATTATCCCTTAGGACCTCCGCGGTGATCTGCTGCGTAGGCTAGTTCGCATCAGTCCGGACTGACGAGCCCCGTTCGGGCCCGCGGTGTACGCCGTGTCCCCTCGTCATCAGAGGAACTCTGCCCGGTCGGAGGCACTCGTCGTGACGAGGCGGTGAGCTGATTACCTCAGACGAGTTCTGCGGTGAGCTCGGCGTTTAAGCAGGCCGCCACGGGCTGGCTTCGCGCGCCCTACTCTGGCGGCGTCGTCGGTGAACCTGCATGCCGGGTACGCCGAGCAAGCCCAGAAGGGACCGTTCTTGCCCTGCTGACGTCGAAGGTTGCCGCCGCAGCCGGCGCCAGGGCAGGGCCGGAACTCGGTGCGTGGCAAGCCGATTCGACTGGCGGCGCGTCCCTCGTTGACGAGTTGGGTGATCTGCCGGCGAACTGCGTCGAGAAACCCCTGCAGGGGGGCTGAGCCCTCGTGAACCTTCCGGAGCGTTGTCTCCCAGAGAGCTGTCATATCGGGTCGGGTTGCCACCTCAGGCAGGGCCTGAATGAGGGCGCGTCCCGTCGCAGTCGCGGTGACCTGGCGATTCTTCTCCTCGATGAACTCGCGCTCGAACAGCGTCTGAATGATCGAAGCCTGAGTCGCAGGCGTGCCGATGCCGTCGGTGTCCCTCAGAAGCTGCTTGATCTGAGGGTTGCTGACGAAGCGGGCGATGCCGGTCATGGCCTCGATGAGCGAGGCGGCCGTGAACCGCCTCGGCGGCGTGGTCTTCTTAGCCAGCGTTTGTGTTCGTGCCGTCCTCAAGGTCTGACCCGTCGAGAGCGGCGGAATTGGTGTGGCCTTTTCGTCCGAGCGACCGGCCGCTCCGACGTCGTCATCGGCTTGCGCCGCTGACGGCGGGAGAACCTGCCGCCAGCCGAGGGCGACCGTCTGTTGACCCTTAGCGACGAACAGTTCGCCAGCCACCGTGAGGTGCGCTTCGAGCTGGTCGAACTGGTGGGGTGAGTAGAACTGAGCAAGGTAGCGGCGCGCGACCAGGTCGTACACGGCGCGCTCTTCTTCATGCAGGCGGACATCGCGCGCTCGCCTTGGCGTCGGAATCAGGGCGTGGTGGGCGGTGATCTTCCCGTCGTTCCAGGCCCGAGAGCGACGGGTAAGGTCGGCGGCCGACGCGAGCTCGGCGAGCCGAGGCTCTACAGCGACGACAGCCCGCACGACGTCAGCGCTCTGGCTGAGATGGCCCTCGGGCAGATAGGGACAGTCCGAGCGCGGATACGTGATCAGTCGATGGGTCTCGTAGAGGGTCTGGCAGATGTCGAGAATCCTCTTTGGGCCGAGATGAAGGCGTTTGCCTCCGTCGATTTGAAGGTCTGAGAGGCAGTAGGGAAGGGGAGGGGGCTCGGCCTGGCGCTTTCTGGTTGCCGTCGCGACGACGGCTGGCTGGGCGGCAGTTTTGCGCTCGATAGCGGCGGCGACCGAAGCGTCGACGAGGTGGCCCTCAGAGTCGAGGGCGGCTTCGGCGGACGTGCCTGGCCGCCAAGTCGCCACGAAAGGGTGAGAGGCGCCGGCGATCTCGGCGAGGATGGTGTAGTAGGGCTTCGGGACGAACTTCTCGATTTCGATGTCCCGGCGCACGATGAGGCCAAGAAGCGGCGTCTGCACGCGGCCGACTGATAGGACGCCATCGTAGCCGGCAGCTCGGCCGAGCAAGGTATAGAGGCGAGTCATGTTGAGGCCATAGAGCCAGTCGGCGCGCTGGCGGCCGACGGCCGCGTCATAGAGGCTGCGGAACTTCTCGTTCGGCTGCAGCGAGGCAATCGCCTTGCGGACGGCGTCGACATTCAGGTCGCTGATGAGCACGCGCTCGACCCGGCCCTTATACCCGAAGTGGATGAGGACCTCGTCGACGAGGAGCTGGCCCTCGCGATCTGGGTCGCCGGCGTGCACGACGCTGGTCACGCGGGCAAGCAACGCTTTGAGAGTCTTGAGGAGATCGGGAGTCGTGACGGTGAGCTTCCATTCGCTCGGTGTGATGGGGAGATGGTCAAGCCGCCATTCCTTGAAGGCCTGGTCGTAGGCGTCGGGTGCAGCGAGGGCGAGAATGTGGCCGGCGCACCATCCGACGAGGTCACCGTTGCCGCACTCGATGTAGCCGTCGCGGCGCTGTGCCGGAGAGGGGAGCGCGTCGGCGATGGCGCGCGCGAGGGAGGGCTTTTCCGCGATGAACAAACGTGGCATGTGGCTTCGCGATGGTGAACGCAGGGCGCGGCCGAAGCCGCGCCCTGCAGGGTTCTAGATGGTGCGCTCGGGGTTCTTGCGGCGCGCGCGCGAACGCGTGCGCTTGGCCTCGCCGCCGGAGGGGTCGACGGCTGGCGATGACAGATCCTTCCCCGGCTGGCCGGCCGGGCCGTCGAGCGCGCGTTCCAGCACTTGGAACCGCTGGCATTCGACGGCAGAGAGCTTTCGCTCGTGCCCGTTGTCGCCCGGGACGGATCGGTGGCGGAGAGTGCCGTTGATCGAGATCGTGTCGCCGGCCTTGATGTCTCGGGCGGCGTCGGCCGTCTTTCCCCAGAGCGTCACGCTGTGCCAATCCTCGCGCTCGTGTGGTCCTTCCCTGCCCTCCGCCATGGTCCGGGTGGCGAGGCTGATAGTGGTCATCCGGACGCCGCTGTCGAGAGCGCGGTTGGTGGGAGCTTCGCGGACCTCGCCGAGCAGCCGGGTGATGTTACGCGAGGGCTGGTTGTCGCGGTTGGGCTGAGCGTCGTCGACGTGCAGCTCGGTGACGCGGTTCTTGAGGCCGTCCTTTTCGTAGCTGTTGATGCGCAGCGCGCCGGACAGAACGACGGAGTCGCCCTTGTGGAAGTGCTCGGCGATCTGAGTCGCCTTGTCGCCCCAGGCGACGGCGTTGTGCCACTCGGTCTTGTCCCTGATTTCCCCCTTGCCGGCGGTAAACGTTTCGGAGGTCGCGATCGACATCCGGACGTAAGGGGTCTGGTCTTCGGCGTACTGGAGGTCGGGCTCCTGCCCGAGGCGGCCGACGAACTCGGCGTTGCTGATGTGGTCCCGTTTGGTCATGGTGCGACTCCTGGAAAGGGTGGAAGAATGAGGTCTTTGGTGACGAGGACGTTTACGGAGAAGCCCGGGCGGATTTTGATCGTGGGTTGGATCTGCAGGTTCTTGGCGGTGATCTGCTGGGTGGCCTGATTCACGCCCGCGGCCGCCCCGCCTACCCACAGTTGGGGCAGTGTCGGCTGCACGCCGGTGACGTTGCCCTGGCTGGCCTGAGCGGTAGCGGAGACCAGACTGCCGATGGCGACCCCGGCGATGATCCGCCACCAGTGATGGTCGACGTCGTCGGCGAAGCCGGAGTACCCGGCTAGGTCGATGCCGGGCATGCATTCCAGCGAGACGGACGATCCATCAGGGCGGATAAGGCGATTCCAGCAGACCAACACGCGCTCTTGACCAAAGCCGACCATGGAGTCGTACGTGGCGAGGAGGCGAGAGCCCTGGGGGATAAGCAGGTGTTCGCCGGTCACAGTGTCGTAGACGTTTTCGCGGACCTGGCCGAGGATCTGCCCGGGTAAATCGCTATCGATGCCGGTGATGAGCGACGTGGGGATGATGGCACCAGCGAGCAGTTCATACGGGCTTCGCGGCCGGAGAAGAGGTTGCTCACTTCGCGTGGCGGTGTTGACGCCAGCGTGGCTCAGGAAGTCGTTCTTCCGCTGCTGCATGTTCTGATCGCCGGCGCCGCTGCCGGAAGCGGCAGGAGACGATGGCGCGGCGCTGTCAGGAGCGGCCGCCGCTCTCGGCGTCGTTTCAGGGAGTCGGCTATCGAGAGACCGATCTCGGCGCGCCGGCCCGCCCTCATCCGGCGAGTCATTGAGGTTCGCGAGCAGGGGCGCAGCGCGCGCCCGGTCGCGCTCTTCGAGCAACGCTTGCTGCCGTGCCTGGCGCCGCCCTGCGGGGCTCGAGGGGTCGCTGATGGCAGGTTCTTGACCAGGGGAGTTGGCGCTAGCTGCTGGTGCGGTCCGTCCGTGCAACGGGGGCCCGAGCCGAGGGGGAGGAGGGGCCGGCAGGGGGGCATCATTCCCCGGGGCGGTCCGAACTGCGTCGTCGATTGCCACGTCCTTGGAAGGAGGGGGCGGCTCGTCGGTGCTGGTCTTGGGCGCAGGGGAACGCGTGGCCACAGCGACAGCGGCGCCTGTCGCGAATAGCAGGCCCACGGCGGCCGCCAGGGCGGGGCCGGTTTTCAGAGTGCGCGGGCGTGCTCGATTCAGGCGCAGGCCGGGATGATCGGGAGGTACCTTCGCCGCATAAGTGAAGACAGACGGATCGTCTCGCTCCATGGAAGCCGAGGGATTCAGAGATGGCGGCAGTGCGGATTCGGAATGTGGCTGACTCGGCTGCTCGTTCATTGGCGCCTCCAAGGGGTAGCCGCGTTACCGGCCACGGATGATGCGGACGATCTCTTGGTCCTTTTGGCCGAGGCGCAGCTCGGCCTCCTGAACCAAACGGTCGACGATGAGGAATGAGTTCTTCACCCGGTAGTTCACGAGCTGTGTCTCGTTCGTCGGCGACAGGACAAACAGGACCGGCATCTCCGCGGTGAGAACGGACGGTGGGAAGCGGATATAAGTCTTCTTGCCGTCGTCGAAGACCTGGGTTGGCGTCCACGGTGGACGCCCGGCCTTGATGACAATGGAGTAGCCAAAATTCAGGGCATCGACCTGGATGTTCCCAGCGGTCGTTGCCTGGGCGAGGGCGGACTCTTGGGTGGCCGAGGCCTCCAGCTGGGCGAGCTCGTCCTGGGGGTAGCGCCAGGCGACGGCGGCCATGTACGTATCCTCGTAGCTGTGCAGCTCGAGCAGGTACGATCGACGGTCGGTGTTGATGGCGATGGTGGTGTCGAGGTCGGGCCTGGTGGGCTTCACGTACAGGTGCTGCTGCGCGTTCGCTCCGCCCGACGAGGTTCCCCTGGCGAGGATCCATCGGATGCTGTCACCGGCTGCCGGCTTGCCCACGATCTGTTCGCCCGGCTGCAGCTGGATGTCCGTCAGCCGCATCGGGGCCGTATAGACTTGGTAGAGTGCGCCGGTGATGTAGTCGTAGGTCATGATGGCATTGAAGTAGCCGTCGGGGTCTGGGGTAGAGGTGGCCTTCCGGTTGGCGGCTCGGATGACGTCGGCAGGACCGCGGTGCTTGGCCACCGAGTTCGCCTCGTGCGGCTTCGGGGCTTGGAACGGGCGAAGCTGGCCCGGAAGCGGCAAGGGCGTAGGGACCTGAACAATCGCTGGCCGAGACGGCGGGTCGGCGTCGCGCTGCGCGCGCACATAGTGCGGCGGTGGAGGGGTCGCGCACGCGACGTCGAGGAGAATGCCGAAGAGGATGATGGGACGCATGGATGGCTCCTGGGTGGTGGGCAGCTATGGCGCCTTGGGGTCGTTGATACGCAGCTCGGCCCAGTGGAATTCGTCGATGAACAGGCCGATGGGATTGCTGATGACGTCCGCTGCGGTCTGCGGAACACGGAAGACGACGTGGAAAGTCGCGCGCCAGACGGTCTGGCTCTTCATCGAGCCGCCGTCGTCCCAGCTGGTCTCGGTCCAGTCGGACTGCCAGGTGTTCGCCGAGAGCGGAAGAATCCCTGCGACCTCGACGCTAATTCGCTCGGCGCCGACGCGCGTGAGGGGGTTGTGTTCACGCAGCCAGGTGCTGAGCTGGTTAGCGGCGGCCGGGGTGACGAGTTTATAGGCGTCGAGGAAGTTGGCCTTGGCGATCGCGGGATCGGAGGACAACGAACGCACGTCAGTAAGGAACCGGCGCAGGTGGTACTGAACCGAGGCCGCCGGCGGAGCACTCTTGGCGGTCCGCTCGAGAGGACCAAGGCACGTGGGGGCTCCGACCTTGTCGACCTGGACGAGGTAGGGCTCCACCTTTGGAAGCGCCCCAAGGTAAATGAGCCCGATCAGGGCGACGAGAAGTGCGCCCAGCGCGCCGAATGTGGCCCGGCGCCAGTTGAGAGCCTGGAGCGTCGCCGTGCCGAGTCGAAGGTCCCACTCCTGCTGGGCCTTGCGATACGGGGTATCGATGCCATTAGCCGCGGTCCATGAACTACGCTGATGTTTCATTCCGCCCCAGTTGTCGTCTGGGCGGCGAACGGGTTGCCCTCTGAGGGGCGCTCCGTTACTTCAGGCCCTTTTCTGGCGAGACGTCTGCGACCCAACTGGGCGGAGCGTCGCCGGCGGGCGACTGACCGCTACGTGCGGCGCGTGCGCCCGCCGCGGCCGCCGTCCAGAGCATCGAGGCAGCCTGGCGAGACCCGCCGAAGCTCCTGGCTCCCCCGGAGGTATGACCGGCGCCGGCGCTCTGGGCGGTACTACCGGATGACCCGTGGCCACCAGCAAAGGCGCGGCCGGCGCCGCGCGCTGCAGCCAGCATCCCACCCGCTGCCCCGGTGGCCATCATGGCCCCGGTCGTGACGCTCTGGGTGATACCGGCCGCGCTGAGGGTCGGCGAGCCCGCGAGGAGGCCCGCGGCGAGGCTCGGAGCGGTCCAGACGAGAAATGCCATCGCTGCGCTACTGAGGATGACAGCCATCAGCTCGTTCAGGCTGATCTCGCTGCCGGCGAACTTGATGGCGCTGAGGGTCGGGCCGAGAACGGCGAGCATGAAGCCCAGGACCATCAGCTTGATGCTGGTCGCCACCACGGCCCCGATCGCTTTCTCAGCGAGAAATTTCGTGTGAGAGGATATTCCGAAGGGGATGAGCGCGACAGCCAGGGTGGTGATCAGGTAGAACTCGATCACGGCCAAGAAGACCTGCAGGGACATCACGATGTAGCAGGCCATGATTACCAGGTATGCAAGACTGAAGACGAAGACGTCCTTGAAGTCTGTCACGCCCAACGTGTCGAGGAGCTTGACCAGCGGCTCTGTCACGTCGAGACCCTTTGCGGCGATCCCCGACGGGTCGAGGAGGAGGCCGAAGTTGCCTGTGGCACCGCCTGCTCCGAGGCCGATCTGGACCAAGGACTCGCAAAAGGCGTGGGCGAGCGATCCGAACTGCTGGGCGAAGAAGATCCAGAACCCGAGGTTCAGCAGTTTCTTGAAGATGGACCCCATGCTGCTCGCATCGAGGGCAATCCAGCAGGCCGCGAGAGTCACCTCGATGATGCCCAGGCCCCGTAGGATGTTGCCCTGTAGCCGCTGAACGGTCGACTGGCCATTCGAGAGGACTCCGACCAGGTGAGTGAGGCTCGTCGTCAGAACGTTCATATCCATGGTGACGTTGTCGACGAAGGCCGCGCTCGGTTGCTCCTAAGTGTCATGGAGGCGACAGACCGGCCCGCGGGGAGTCGGCGGCAGAGTCGTGTCCCGGCCGGGCAACCGGGCGCGAAGGAAGAAGCGAGGCAGAGGTGGCGGAGCTGAGCGTGTCGTCGCCACGAACAAGGGCGTGCCGGCGGGGATTAGGGCAGCGTTTGCAACCGCTGGGGCGTCTGGCCACGGTCCGTGTAGTTCTGCGTCCGCCTGATGGCCGCCTCCCGGTTTGCCATCTTCTCCCCTGTGGAAGCAGCGGCCATGTCGGTCAGCACCCGACCAGTGGTGGCCAGGTTTTGCACTAGGCTGATAATCCCCGCGTGGATGAGGGCGAGTTGCTGATTGATGAGTTGCAGCTGCCGCACTTCACCCGTGGTCGAGCTGTTCGACGCGTCGAGGAGGTCGATGATCTTCTGGTTGTTCTTGTCGAGCGAGGACACACTGCTCTGCGCCCGGCTGGCGGCGAGCGTGGCTGAGGTGATCTCCCCCCTCCAATTGTCTCGGTACCCGTCGAAGTCCGAATAACGGACGTTCTTCCAGTCGGCCTGCTTTTTGGGGAAGAGCTTGGCGAAGTTCCGGTTGACGTCGTTCACGTTGTAGCCGATCGAGTCGACGTCTTGGCGGAGCATGTCGTAGGTCATCTTTCCGTCGGTGAGCAGCGTCTTCAGGCCGGAGAAGGTCGTAGGGTCGATGCTCTTCAGCGTCTGGAGCTGGTTAGTGATTTGGTCCTTGAGCCGTTCGATCTGCGTGAGCGTGTTCTGGACGGTGTTGTAGGTGTTGGTCGCGATGGTGATGCTCTGAGCGATGTTGCCCGCGTCGACCACCGCCCACTGCGCCTGGGCCGCGCGCTCGATGCAACAGACCGTGATGGCGGCAAGGACTAGAGACACTCTGACGCGTGTGGTCGACTTCATGGACGGCTCCTTTATGACTTGAACGTCTTCGCTCCGGTGGCCATGGCCTTTCGGACGAGCTCGGCGGCCCAGGGCAGGCCGCGGTGGCGGAGAATCAGTTCGGCCGGGGCAGCGCCGGATTTGTCCGCGGCGATCGCGTCGAGCGCTCGCTGATCATCGGGAGATGACATGCCTACGAAGGCGAGGGCCACCGGTCCGAGGTCGAGGCTGAAGAGGCGGCGGCCTCGGGGCGAGCGGTAATAGTAGTCACGCTTTTTCTGTGCCTGAGCGAGGATCTCAAGCTCCGTGCGGCTGAGGCCGAATTGGCCATAAGAGGCGGCCATGTGCGGCGTGAGCGCTTCGTCATTGGGCAGGTAGATTTTTGTGGGGCAAGCCGAGAGGATGGTGTCCAGAATCGGGCTGTTTGTGGCGTCCGCGATCTCCTGGGTCGCGAAAACGACGTAGACGTTCTTCTTCCGGAGGGTTTTGAGCCAGTCCTGCAGGCGGCTGGAGAAGCTTGGATGCTTGAGAAACAGCCACGCCTCGTCGAGAATGAGGAGGGTAGGGCGTCCATCGAAGCGGAGCTCGACGCGGCGGAAGAGGAAGGCCAGGGCGGGCACGACGGCTGCCTCGCCCAGAGCCATGAGGCTGCCCATCTCGAAGAGCTGGCAGGGGTTCGATGCGATGTTGTCTGCGCGGCCGTCGAAAATCTGGCCGAAGTTGCCGGCGAGCGTGTACGGCCGAAGGGCGGCGGTGAGAGTCGGCGGCAGCATGCCGGTCAGGGTGGAAAGGGAACGGTGTGTACGGGGCACGTCGGCGAGAGCCGTGACCACGCGGTCAACCGTGGCCTTGATGTCAGGGGTCTCGGCGACGTGCTGTGCTGCCAGCAGGGTGAGAACGAACTGAGAGGCCCAGAGCTGCTCGCTGCACGTATCAACATCTGCGAGCGGTTGGAAGGCCATCGCCGCAGACTCGTTGCCGGGTTCGTAGACCTCTCCTCCCACCGCCATGGTCGCGGCGCGCGCCGAGCGGTCCTTGTCGAAGATGATGACCTGGGCGTTCGGGTAGCGGCGCCATTGCAGTGCCAGCAGGGCCAGGAGGGTGCTCTTGCCGGCTCCCGTCGGCCCGACGATCAGGGTATGGCCGACGTCGCCCACGGCGAGATTGAGGCGGAACGGCGTGGAACCCGCGGTGCTGCAGTACACGTGAGGTGTCCCGACACCCGTGGCTGTGCGGAGGTGGTGGTTCTCGACGTCGCCAGCCCAGACGGCGGAGACTGGGATCATGTGGGCGAGGTTGACGGTGTTGACGATCGGCCTGCGTACGTTTGGGGTGACGTGGCCCGGAAGGGAGCCGAACCAGGCCTCGCGGCTATTCAGCGTTTCATCCTTCACCACGAAGCCACGAGACTGGATCACTTGCTTGACGGCCTGCATCTTCCGACGCGCCTCGCCGAGGTCGGGATCAGCGACAGTGACGGTGGCGGTCACGTAACCGTAGCTGGCGATGTCCTCGCCCAAGGTCTGGAGGGCGAGATCGGCGTCCTGCGCCTTGAGAGCAGCAGCGTTGTCGAGCAAGGACGTTTCCTGTTTGGTCGCCTCTTCCTTCAGCATGGTGAAGAGCGTCTTCCGCTTCTGCCACCAGTTCCTGCGGAAGCGCTCCAGCTCGACCCGCGCCTCCGATTTGTCGAGGCAGATGAAGCGGGTAACCCAGCGATACTCGATGGCGAGGTGGTTGAGTCCGTCGAGGATGCCGGGCAACGTCGTGGTGGGAAAGCCGGCGATGGTGCAGGTGGGGATGTAGTGGTCACCCAACATGGGGACGTCCCCAGGCACGAAGGCCATGTCTGGCAGGATCCCGTCGAGATACATGGGTACATCGGGCACGGCGACCGGATGCCGGTTCGTCGAAATCGTGCTGTGTAGGTAGGTGAGGGTTTCGGCGTCGCTGAGCTCGGAGATGTCGGAAAACACTCCGCGCATAATGTCGGCGAGCTCCGCGACTGTCCGAGTGAACTCGGCTAGGTCTCGATTGGTGTGCTGCGACGGTTCCTTCAGCTCGGGATCGTCGTAGAACAGCGATTGCACCCGGCCGTGGTGGTCCGGAGGGAGCTGCCAGGCGAAGGTGAGGTAATAGGCCGATTCGAACCGATTCCCGGCTTCCCTCACGCTGCTTCTGCGCTCCAGGTCGACGATCCACGCGGCGGCCCGGTCCCAGGTGGAAGCCGGATAGGAGGTCGCCTCGGTACGTTGCGCCTCTAGGAACAGAGACCAGCCCGACCCGAGGCGCTTGAGGGCAATGTTGAGGCGTGCCATGGCTGCCACCAGCTCTTCGGAGCTGGAACTGGCGAGGTCCTGGCCGCGGAAGGTGAGCGTCTTTTGGAGGACGGCGTTCTTTTGAAGCACCACGCCGGGTCCAACGAGGGCTGCCCAAGGGAGGTGGTCAGGGAGACGGTTGGTCGGCTCGCGGTGCTCGCGAAGAGAGAACATGGTGAACCTCAGGGCACAAGCGGGCGTTGACGACGGATAGCCCGCAGGAATATCTCGAAGAAGTGCGGGTCGCGTTTGGTTAGCGCGGCGAAGAGCACGTGAAGGGCGACCGCCACCGGCAAAAACCAAAGCTGGTACAGGCCGAGCACGATGCAGAGGGCGCCCGTCCACAGGAGAAGGGCGAAGGACTTGGGGACACCTGCGAACAAGATCGG
>Ga0105237_10002997_pt1 | contig 20404 bp, 18 predicted proteins | sample KBSC24metaG_FD_81520 | JGI IMG/M metagenome (GOLD analysis project Ga0105237, IMG submission 81520) | Corn rhizosphere microbial communities from Kellogg Biological Station, Michigan, USA - KBS C2-4 metaG | ecosystem: Host-associated > Plants > Roots > Rhizosphere > Soil | place: Michigan, USA... | reverse complement strand
TTGTAGTCTTATTCGGTCCGCTTACGCGAAAGCCCCGGGCTCTGCCCGGGGTTCATGAAGGGGCGAAATATGGGATCTCGATGCAGAGACGGTGGTGGTAGCCGAGGACGGGGGGAGCGAGGCGAGCGGGGGCATCCTGGTCACAATGGGCGCGACGGGCGCGATGGGAAAGACGGATCGGACGGGCCTCCTGGACCCAAAGGAGAGCCGGGCGAAAGCTCCGTTCTCGTCTTGGCCACAGGACGCGATCTCGTCCAAGGAATTCTTCTTCCTCGCGATGGAAAGCTCCGGAGACTGATTGTTTTTGCGAAAAATGTCTTTCCTTTCGATCTCCGCCTTCACATCACCCTCAACGGGATTTTCACCGAACTCGCCACCACCCTTCCTCAAGGATCGAACAAGATCTCCGAAAAACATGTGTCCGTATGTGGGAAAGAAGGGGATCTCGTGAGTCTCGTCCTCGAGCCCGCCCTTCCCACAGGTGCTGAAATCTTCATCTCTCTCCTTTTGGAATGAATTCGATGACGGAATCTCCCCTTCTTTGTCTGGTCATGATGGTGAAAAACGAAGCGCGCGGCATCGAAGAAACGCTTCTCTCCGTCAAAGATATCGTCGATCGCATTCTCATTCTCGATACAGGTTCGACCGATGACACGATCGTCATCATTCAAAACGTCATGGGCGAGCACGGACTTCAGGGTCACATCGCCTTTGAAGAGTTCGTCAATTATGCCGACACACGCAACCGCGCGTTGGAATTGGCGGATGATCTCGGATGTACCTTTTCGCTCATGCTCTCTGGTGATGAAGAGCTGATAGATGCTCAAGGACTTCGTGATTTTTTGGAGAAAAAACAGTTCTCCCAAAGTCCCTTCGACGAAGCCTTCTACATGAATGTTTCTCTTGGATGCATCTATCCGTCCACACGCATCACCCGACGCGCGTCAGGTTGGCAGTATCATGGGGTTACTCATGAATACATGTCCAAGATGGGTCATCCTCTCCCGGTCCATCTCGCACCCGGTCTCATCGTCCACCATTACGAGAGGCGGACGGAAGAAGAAAACCGTGAGAAATGGAAGCGCGACAAATCGCTTCTTCACCGAGAGCATGAGAAAAACCCACTCGATGCTCGCACCGTCTTTTATTTAGCCCAAACCTACCGTTGTCTCGGGGATCGGGAGCGTGCACGCGTCTACTACCAAAAGCGGGCCGACATGGGCGGCTGGCCTGCCGAAGTCTATGAGGCGCTTTACAACGTGGCCGAGATCACAGGTCAAGACGAGGACTACCTCAAAGCCTACGCAGCATCTCCCCACCGTGTGGAACCCCTCGTCAAGCTCGCTGAAAAATGGGCGAACCATCCCATGGTTTCTTACCTCTTTGCCACACGCGCTTGCGAACTCGATTTCCCTTCCATTGGTCAGTACGTCTTTTTGGATGAAGACGCCTACCACTATCGAAGATGGGATCTCTTAGGCCGAAGCGCTTGGTACACAGGACACTTTGAAGAAGGCAAAGAAGCCGTCGAAGAAGCTCTTCGGAAAAAACCTGGTGAGCCCCATCTCCTTCGAAACCTTGCTTTCTACACTGACCACGAAAAGGACGAAACGTGATTCTAGGTCAAGGCACAGCGTACTACGGCTACTGCTTTGAAGAGATCGACCAGGCGGTGCAACGCCTCACAAAACGCGTCGTTGTCTTCAACGAGAAGCACTACTTCAAAGCTCCGCCCCAAAGCATCATCTTCAACCTCGAAAATGTTCCCGGTCAGGTCAATCCAGCATTATGGAAAGGACATGAAATCTGGGACGCAAGTCTTCGAAACATTTCGCGTTATCCGAAGGACGTGCCTGTCACCCATGTTCCCATGGGCTACGAACCTTCGATGAAACGTTTCGAACGAAAGCCGCTCGAAGAACGTGACATTGACGTTGTCTTTTCTGGATGCATGAACGAGCGACGCGTTCATGTCATTAGCGAACTTCGAAAGCTTGGATGGCGTGTCGAATTGCCACCGACCTACGGAAGCGAACGAGATGAACTCATCGCGCGAAGCCGTATCGCTCTCGACATGCGGTACTACGAAGACGGCATTTTCCCAACCTTGCGATCCCTTCATCTGATTGCCAACGGCATGCCGGTGGTCGCCGAGACGTCCCCCGAAATGTACCCGTGGGTACTCGAGCATGTGCCTTACCACCAGCTAGTCAGCCGCATCGATCATCTCCTCCACCACGAACGACAACTCGATCAGCTCGCCGAAGAATCGAATCGGATCCTCCAAAAATATCCCCTGACGCTCCCTCCCGAGACTTCCTCATGACCTCGATCGCCGTGTGCATTGTCATTCACAATCGCCTTCCGAACCTCAAACGGTGGATCACGTGCTGGAAGCAACGCATCCCGTGTGCGGACGTGGAAGAACTCGTCGTCATCCACAACCACTACGGTAATGCGCGCGATCGCGATCTCTACGCGTCCATTTGCAAGGAAGCGGGCATCACCTACCTTCCTCGCCACCGAGGAGGCTTCGACATCGGAGCCTTCCAAGACGTGTGCCGAGGAAGACTCGAAGGATTTCCAGAAACCGATCTCCTTCTTTGGTGCACCGATGATTGCATGCCCATGCGAAAGGATTTTTTGAAGCCTTTTCTCGAGCAGCTTTCTCTTCCCACCATCGGCATGTCCTGCATGAAGATTTCGTCCGAGTACGCACTTCATGCACGTACGACCGGATTTTGCCTTCGGATGTCGACAGCCAAGCAACTTGAATTTCCCGTCGATCCGATCACGACCAAAGAAGACTGCTACGCGTTCGAGCACCGCGCAGGCCGAAAAACCCTCTATCAACAAATCCTAAGAATGAATCTCCAGGTGGTAGGCGTCAGTTCCGAAGAAACGTGTCCTCTCTGGGATTCGGACTTTAGCCGTGCTCTTCCGAGACGCGAGGAACATGAACGCGCTTTCCGCTGGAAAGCTGACGTGGACAGCATTGCCGAAAACCAAGCACGCCATCCCGAGTTCTTCGAAATTCGAAACGACATCCGAGAATCAGGAACCGACAGTCTCAGCTTCTTTCAGAATCGGTATGCCTTTGAAGGAGGCCTTTCTCTTCAACAGAATCCCGACGAATTCGCAGCTCTTTGCACCTTTCTCCATGAGCAAAATGTGCAAGGAAAGACCTATGTAGAAATCGGATCGGCAAGCGGCGGAGCCTGCCTCTTTCTTCATCGACGATTTCTCTTCGGACGCCTCCTTTCTCTCGATGACGGGCAACACCCTCGAGCCCGTGAACAGATCGTGAACTTTGGCCACATTCCCCAGATGGTGCAGTACGTCGGAAATAGCCATGATCACGAAGCTGCCCGAGGCTTTTTGAACGTACATTTGAAAGGCGAGCCCATCGACGTAGCCTTCATCGATGGAGACCATTCCTACGACGGCGTGATGCAGGATCTCGATCTTGTCTTTCGGTATTCCACCAAAAACACCATCGTCATTTTCCACGACATTACGGCCGTTTCGGACGTAGCTCGCGCCTGGTCCGAAGCCCAAAGGCAGCATCTGCTTACGCCTCTTGCAGAATATGTAGGAGCGGAAAAGCCCTTAGGAATTGGCATAGGTCGGCTCTTGGCTGGAGAAAAACCGCTCGCTTTTGCGTAAGCCCAGGATTCCCCTAGCCAAGCGGTTTTTGGGTCAGTAAACTTCATGGCAAGTTCCATGAAGCCTTCTTCCGTCACAGGTCTTGTTCTTGGCGGAGCTGCCTTGGTGGGCGGCCTTCTGTGGTGGAAGCGCGCCTCGGCTGCTCCGTCCCCTTCAACGACCAATCCTTATGCAGGATTTGTCGATGTGGTCCAAGATCCCAAAGTTCCTGGAGGATCCTTCCAAGTCTTCAAAGAAGCACTTGGAAAATCTTCCTTTCAACAAATCCTAAGGCAACCCGTTCAGGAAGGGACTCTGACAGGATATCCTCTCGCTGTGGTCCAACAGCCAGGTTCCCAAGGACGCACACTTCAAAGCTTCTTAGATAGCCAACCTCCAACATCCGTCACTCTGGCTTCGACGAACCTCCTCGTTCCCTCTCAAGCAGAGATCAAGCGAATCCTCGTACTTCCGCTGAGTGATTCTGCTGCCATTTTGCGCTACGCAGGGCCCGGCCAAGCCTATGCGGTGGTAAGCTAACCGACTTTCGAACGAACCTGCCTTCGTCGAAAGGCAGAAAGGAAGCGTCACCGTTATGGGATCATGCTCGAAGAAAAAGGATAAGGCCGCTCAATGCGTGCCGTGTGTCGAAGAGGCATGCCCTCCCAAGACGTCTTCGGGGAGCGGGCACATGCCGAGCGGAAGTGCCAAGCATCCCGTCGATTTCATCGTCGTCGGTGCGGGTACGGCGGGCGCTCCCTTGGCGAATACCCTCTCCCAAGATGGCAAGACAAGCGTGCTCGTCCTCGAAGCCGGTGACAACGAAGGGGATAACCCCGAAGTCATTCAAGGCGCGCCGTTTGGAAATCCCGATTTGGGCGGAGATCCGGCCGTGTCCTTCGAACGAGCTGCAACCCCCTTCGAAGGCGCCGATGCGGGCCTCTTTTCAACGGGACGCATGTGGGGCGGAAGCTCCGGGCAAAACGATTTGCTCGCTGTGCGCGGCACCCCCGACGTCTACAACCAGTGGGGCCTTGTCGATAACCGCTGGAACTACTTCAACCTGCTTCCGACGATGCGGTTCATCGAGACGTTCACGCCGAGCGGACCGACCCCGAATCCGAACGAGCGCGGCTTTTCGGGCCCGCTCTACATCACCCAAGACGCACAACTCGACATGACGAACCCCGTCTACGTCGCCCTCGCCTCGGGTGCCAATGCCCCTCCCAAAGCTGACTACAACGAGAGCTTGGGCGACGTGGGCACGTTTTCGACCCAATGGTTCATCACGCCTGCGGCGACAAACCAGCGCTCGTTTACCCAAACTGCATTTCTTTCAGCCAACGTGGTCGATGCGAACGGCAACGGCGTCAAAGGGCGAAAGCTCAAGATCCAAAGTCAATCCACAGTCGTCGGCATCATCTTCGACGTTCAAAAAGGAAAGGCTCCGAGGGCCATCGGCGTTCGCTACGTCACGAACGATAACCCCGAAAAGGTTCTCGAAGTCTACGCCAAGAAGAAGGTCATTCTTGCCGCAGGCACAATTGGCTCGGCGGCTCTTCTTCAGCAATCCGGCGTAGGGCCGAAAGCACTCCTCGACAGCCTTGGCATTCCCGTTATCGTCGACAATGCCAACGTCGGGCAGCACGTCCAAAGTCTCTACGGCCCGACGGCTCTTCTCACACTCGGCGTCATCCCCGCACCCGTCCCGAATCAAGTCGTTCAGACCTTTGCCGATGGAAGCGGCACAGGGCTCTCGCAGCCCAACGACGGCGTTCGACGCCTTCAGCTCATGACCGTGCAAGGAAGCTCGCTCTTGCCTCATGCGGTCGTCACCGCCTGCGGAGGGACAGGCGAAAACACGCTTTCCATTCGAGCCTTCTTGCTGCGTCCGAACGATCTGGGCACCGTGCAAATCGTGAGCAAAGATCCACTCACGCAACCGAAGATCGATCTGGGCATGTACCAAGACTCGGGGCCCCAAAGCGACTTGAACCAAGCCGTCTTGGCCTACAAGGTCATCGCCAACATCGCGATTGCGCTCAATGGCACGATGCCCGTCTACCCGCCCAATTCGCATTACTCGGACGACGCACTCTTGGCCCAAGACGCCAAAGATGCACCGCTTCTGACAACCTTTGGTCCTACGGGAAGCTGTCGCATGGCCAAAACGGCCAACGATGGCGTCGTCGATGGAAACCTCGACGTCTTTGGCACGCGCGGACTTGGCATTGCCGATCTCTCGATCGCACCGGAAATTCCCACCGGAACCACGACCGAATTTGCTGCCATCGTCATCGGACTCCAAAAGGCCAAGATCGAGGGAGCCTCCGTCAGTTTCTAACCGAAACCTACTTCTTTTCCCCGATCCCGCCCTTGGGTCACCCTAAGGGCGGGATCCTCCATTTTCCTAACCCAAATCCATGCCCTCGACTTCCGAAGAACCCGAAATTTACGTCTGCACCGCGTGCCGCAACGAATTCGAAACCTGGAGCGGCAAATGCCCCGAGTGCCACGCCTTCAGTTCCCTCGTCAAAGAAAGTGAGCTTCCCGACGACGAGGAAGAGGGAGAGGAAGAAGACGAAGACGACGATGACTCTGACGAAGAAGCTCCCGAAGCTCGTCCGCTCGACGAAGTCGATACCGAAGATGCAGCTCGGGTGCCTACGGGTATCTCGGAATTGGATCGTGTTCTCGGCGGCGGCGCCGTGTTGGGAGACATTAAGCTCGTGGGAGGCGATCCGGGAGTCGGAAAATCCACACTCCTTCTGCAAGCACTCGCCAGTCTCAGCGATCAGGGAGCTATCTCGCTCTACGTGACAGGCGAAGAAAGCGCCTCGCAAGTCGCAGCTCGCGGACGTCGCATTGAGAATGTCGTTCCCAAAAAGCTTCTCATCCTCTCCGACCAGCGAACCGAAGTCATCTTGGAAGAGATTGAACGCGTCTCTCCCCACGTGATGGTCATCGACTCGGTACAGACCATTCACACCAAAGACGGTCAAGCCGGCACCATCACGCAGCTACGTGAAGTCACCCACCAAATTATCCGCATCGCCAAACGAAAGCGGATCGCCACATTCCTTGTCGGTCACGTCACCAAAGACGGAGGGCTTGCAGGTCCCAAGCTTCTCGAACACTTGGTCGACACCGTGCTCGCCTTCGAAGGCGAAAAAGGACAAGCCTTCCGCACGCTGAGAACCCAGAAAAACCGATACGGTTCGGCCACCGAAACCGGCATTTTTGAAATGACGTCCGAAGGGATGCAAGAAGTCCCCAATGCCTCCGAGTTCTTTCTGGCCGAACGAAACCTCGACGCTTCGGGAAGCATCATTGCCGCTACCTGCGAAGGCAATCCTTCGATGCTCGTCGAAGTCCAATCGCTCGTCAGCACCGTCAAGGTGACAGGAGGTCGTGTCACGTCCAACGGCGTGGATGCCTCACGACTTTCGATGATCCTCGCCATTTTGGAACAAAAACTTGTCGGCAAAACCGAGCTGTTCTTGGCAGGTCGCGATATTTTCGTCAACGTCGCAGGCGGCCTCAGCATCTCCGAACCAGCCATGGATTTGCCGATTGCGTTGGCAATTGCCAGTGCGCTCGTTCAAGTTCCACTTCATCCTCATCTCGTCGCGTTTGGAGAAGTTGGATTGACGGGAGAAATCCGTGGGGTCCCTCGCGTTCCCGCACGACTTTCGGAAGCCGGAACGATGGGATTTCAAATTGCGCTTTTGCCCCAAAGTGTTGCCGGCGGCAAAAAACAGAAAAGCCCGCTACGCCTTCAACCTGTACGCCATCTGGGTCAAGCGCTAGACTTGATTCTTCCGGCAGGGAAAACGAAGGAAAGGAAACGCGCATGAAACCGACGACCGGATACGAGCCGAGCCCGACTCTTTCCCTAGGATGGGGCGCTGTACTCGCCATTGCCTTTGGAGTCCCGTATCTGACACTCAAATATGTTGGCAAAAACCGCTAATCGAGAACTTCCATGAGTGCCCAGACGACGACGCTTTCCCCCGCGCTTCTTTCCACCGAAATTCCTACCCCTCGGCCTTCAAGCCTTCAGGCCGCGATGGCCGATGGCCTTTACCCTGAATGGCTCCGAGAAGAACTTCGGAAAGAAACGGAATTACCAGGACAACTTCAAGCGCGGATCGCTGAACAGCTCGAAGCGATGAAGCTTCAAAGTCCCGAACAGCGGATGGAAGAATACAACTGGATCGTTCGGTACTACTCACGATCCAATAAGGGTTTTGAAGACACGTCACTTCGTCTCTTTGAGCATCTCGGATGCCCCGAGAGCACGATTTCCGAAGGCTCCTACGACAGTATGGAAGTCGCCCGAAATCTTCTCGAGGGCATTCGCCTCTACGACCACGACAACATCGTCCCTGTCTTGAGTCAAATCCGCGACTACCTTCTTCAGAATTTCAAACATACGAACATTCTTTTTTTGGGGCGCGACTTCTGTTCCACGTACCTCTCGATCGTGGAAGAACAATGCCTCCCTCGCGAGCAGCTCTTTCTCACCAACGTTTCACGTTACGTCCGTGACGTTGCTCTCGGTGGAAAGTTCGAAGAATTGCGGCTTGTCCTCGAGCGAATTGGTTTGACGAAAGACGTCCTTCTCGACAAGGGATTTCTCATTGCCGATTCCTGCATGCAGGGAAAGATCCCCGCGGTCATTCTCAAAAGCCTTGCATTGCCGATGACCGAAGAGGAGCGCTACCAATTTCTCACCCATAGCTACATCCGTTACCTCAAGTCATCGCGACATTCCGGACGAACCCTGGCCGAAAAAGCGTACGAGCTGGGGAAAAATAAGAAACTCAGCGATCAGCACCTGGAAGAGCTTCTCGGCGAAAAGATCGAGATGATCAAGGAGTTTCCCGTCACCTATCCCAAAGGTGTCGAGGAATTCATCCCCAGGCGGCACAAAACCTTCGAATGGCGTCCCAAGGTGTCCTTGATTGCCATGGGCATCGAGGTCGATGAATTTGGACCCCGCTTACTCGTAAGCGAGCCTAAATCTCCGTCCGAAAGAATCCTCTGCGACCTCGGACTCTATGCCGATATGGAACTGTGCAAATTGGCTCAAACTTCCCGTTCGGACATTTCTACATGCACCTCCGAACGGGAATCGACACGTGATCTTCACAACGTAGGTGCCTTTGAACCCAAAAAGATGGCGCTCGAAGTCGCACTTTTGCCATCCAAGAGCCTCCGGCATGGCCAGCACATCGTCTCCAAAGGAAGCTACCAAAAACCCACTCCCAAAGATCCCAACTGGTTTTTGAAAGAGATTGACCAAGCTCTTTCCGGAGGCCTCGAAGGCCTTCGCGCCTGGCAAAACCATGTGGATCCCCACGTGGGATCGGTCGCTGTCATGCGCACGAAAGACGTCGAATACCCCTACGAGCTTGTCATCAATGGAAAGGTCATTTTCCGTTTTCGCGCGATGGTGGGTGAAGGCAACAACGTCAAGGTCTACCTCAGCGATCAAAATTCCATCGTGAAGGTCATCAAAGAACCGAAGCACGTTCGAAAGAACCTCCTTCTTGCCTGGGCTGAACCTCACGTTCGAAACGTTGGGATCCGCACTGCTAAAGTGCTTCAGGTCAATCCCACCGGCCTTTACCTCGAACAAGAAGCCATGCCGGGAGAATCTCTCGAAAGTCTCTACGGAGAAAAACCCTCCATCCCGAACGAGATTTGCGATCAAGTCATCTCCGACTTCCGAGCAGGGAAAAAGCTCATTGCCGAAAAAGGACTCTGGCTCGATCTCAAAAGCGCCAATTACCATCTCAAAGAAGGCGGCAAGATCGTCAACGTCGATTACGCCCCACGTCTCAACGCCACCTACTACCGCTACTTTCAAGCCGATCCCGAAGAAACCGAGCTAGCCAGCGGCCGACGCGAGCTGAAAGAAGACGAGTTTCTCGAGAAATTCTTCCGTCACGACATCCAAAAACGCTGCAAGATGCAGGCAGAAGAAGCAAAAAAACTCGCAAAGAAAGAGAAGAAATAAGTGAATCCGTGGATCTTCACGCTCTGGATCCTCGTCGGCTTTGTCGCAGGATTTGTCTCAGCCAGCCGCATCTTCATCTACGGCCTTCGCATCTCGCCCAGGCTCTATCGAGCCTTCGTCGAGTACCTCTTGGTGAGCCAGCCCGATGAGTTCCAGAACGCTCTTCGGAAGTACTACAACATCGCTCCGCCTGAAACGGAAGTGCCTCCTACCCTTGCAGATCAGGGAGCGGGACCCGTCCCGCCGCAGGCGGAACCTGTCCCGCGGAACGCGGGATGAAACTTCGCCGGAAGAAATGGGATTTTTTGATGGAGGATCGGAAGATTGTACGCAGTGCGGGAGGGATCCTTTCGCGCCGAAGTGCTTGTGGATGCAAGGAAGTCTTGCTTGTCCATCGCACGCGTCACCGCGACTGGGGATTTCCCAAAGGTCGAATTCAAAAAGAAGAGACCTTTGAAGAAGCCGCTCTTCGCGAAGTTTGGGAAGAAACCGGATATGCCTCCACCTTGTCCGAACCGCTACCAACCCTTCGCTACATGGATCGAAATGGGCTTCCGAAAGAGGTCTATTATTGGAACATGCTTCCACTCGAACCTTGGCCCGATCCTCGAATTGTGATTCCTAATGAGGAAATCGATCAGATTTCTTGGTACACTCTTTCCAAAGCCGAAAAGGTGCTGACCTATCCACCGGATCGGATTCTCCTCACCCACCTATCCTCCATGGAGGCATGAGACATGAGTCACGACTGCAAGAAGAAACACCACAAGCGCATCGGTCCGACCGGACCGACGGGCGCGACGGGTGCTACCGGGCCGGGAGCCGATCTCTGCGAAACCAGTGACCAAGCTTTTTGGTTCATTTCGGCTGCCACCGGAAATGATGCCAATACGGGTTTGAGTCCTGACCAAGCCCTGAAAACGGCTGCCGAATTGGCTTGCCGTCTTCGTGGCAAGCTCATCGAGCCTCCGATCGTCTTGACCCCGACGCCTGTCCGCAAGGTGCTCGTGACCATTCTGGACGATCTCCCCTCCTCGGACCCCTTGGCCATTCAAGCCACGTTGGGCCCCGATACGATCCTTCAATTTCAAGGAATCGCCACCGTCGTCAGCCAAGGCACGTTGACCGCAGTCACGCCTCCCGTGGTGGCTCCTGCAGGAGCCACGGCTCCCTACAAAGTGACCGATGCCGCACGCACTTCGTGGCCGCTCTTTATGCGTCTTCGCATTCCGAACGCTGGCGGATCCGGACTCGACGCCATTTCCTACGTGGCCGAAGATCTGGGAGCTGGACAAGCCGCGACCCTCGACTGGTCGATTCCCAACCCGGCACCCTTCCCGGGAGCAACTCCGGTCGTCATTTCTCCTGGCGAAGCCTACGTCATCGAAAAGCTCACACTTTTCACGTTTGGATCCAACTGGGATCTCAAGCAGACGGGCAATAACCAATCACTTCCTGGAGCGTTCCTCGTCTTCGACAGCCTCGAAGCTGAATCCCATCCACAAACCGTGATGTCCTACGCTGGAACTCCGGCACTTCAGACCACGTTCCGCCAATGCCGAATTCAGCCTCTCGCATCGTTCTTCAGCTCGGTCATCTATTCAGTGTCGACGGCGTGGCTCAACGCAGCCGCATTCTTTGAGTCCTACGTCATCATGGACGGAGGCGGCGCGTTCCGAGCCAGCGCTTCACCTCTGGCGATTCCTTCCGGAGCTGCCATTCCGGCAGGAGGCATGCCCCTCTCGCTCAACCTCCAATTCGATGAAGCCACCTTCGCTCAATTGGGCGGATCGGGTTCGCCTCCCGGCTGTTACGGCGGGCCTATGTGGCACGTCGGACCCTCCGGTTGCGACATCATCGTGCGCACGGCTTTCACGTTCAAGAGTGTCACGGCCAGTGGCCATCCCGGCTGCGGCATGATGCTCCTCGGACCTGGCAATACGTGCTACATCGTCGGGATTTTCTACGGCAGTGGCAACCAGGTCAAAGGCGTTTACGTCTCGGCGCAAAGTAACCTCAATCGCGTCGGACCTTTCGCCAAAGTCACAGCCACAGGACCTGTCACCTCGCTCGTCGTGGGAGCCGTCACCGACGATTACGCGTTGGGCGAAACCGGCAATTCCACCTCCACGGCGTTGGATCCGACCACCAACACGTTCCTCTTTCCGAATCGCAACAACAGCTGGACCACCTTGGACGCTACCATTGGAGCTGGCGGATTTGGCGGCAACTGTCTCACCCCCAAGGATGGCGCTGTCATCCGAACCACGTTTTCTTTCTCCTGAGGTTTTGCCATGAACGACGAACTCGAAGGTACGCAATCCGGTTACGTCCGGACCATTCGCAACGACACGTTCGAAGGGATTTGGCACAAAGCTTTCTGGCGAAAGTTCATGCCATCCATGATCGGAAACACCCCGTGCGGACCCACCACCTTGCAAAACATTTCCAAATGTCGCGAGATGGTGTCGAGCACGCGCGTGTTCGATCAACCTTTCGACAGCTGTGAAGTGTGCAAGGACTGTGACGATCCGAAAAAGGCGCCGCCGCTTTGCACCAAGTGTCAGGATCCCATGTGCCTAGGAGACTGCTCCTAAAAAGCAGGTTTTCGAACTCGGAACGGCTCTTGGGAATCACTTCCAAGAGCCGATTCCGTTTCGATCACAAACCCCCAGCAGGGCGTCCGTCGACAACGAGCACACGGGAGAAGCGAATGAACGAGCCCGAGAGGCTCATCTCCCACACCGACGCAGTCGCTACAGACACGACATCGAAATCGGGGTTTGGGTTTCGGATACGCACGCATCAAAGCTTGTCCGAGCCGAGCGAGACCAAAAGCACGTGAACGAACCAGCACCATCCGGAAGCACAAAACGCATTCGCCAACGCAATCGCCAAAGGCTCCGAAAAGCCAAGCAGCATCGCATGCCTTCCGATCAGATCGAAGCCCGGACCCAAATGCGCTTGAAGCGACATCACCAAACCCACCCACCACGCTGTGCACATCGGACAACGCAAAAGCCCTGTCGGATCCGATTCTCTCAAAAACCGAAAGATTTTCGAGGAAGTCACGATCAGCGTGATTCCATAGGTCAGTAAACACCAGAGGATCATCGCGGCTGATTGTACTGTCACCCTCCTCACCACGAAAGAAGGATTTGTCACCATGAGCAAGCACGATTGCGACAAGAAGTGCAAAAAGCACGGATGCCCGACAGGCCCTACGGGCCCGACCGGTGATACGGGTCCGACAGGACCCTCCAGTACGGGACCTACGGGACCGTCCGGATCTCGTGGCACGACAGGACCTACGGGAGCCACCGGACCGTCTGGTGGAGTCGCCGGTCCCACAGGCCCCACCGGCACTCCGGGAGCCACGGGACCTACCGGTCCTGCAGGAGCCACAGGTGCTACCGGAAGCGGCACAACGGGTGCTACCGGAGCGGCGGGTCCTACAGGTGCAACCGGTGCCACAGGGACTCCGGGTACCGCAGGCGCTACCGGCGCCACCGGCGCTGGCGTTGATTGCACGGGAGGCGTCTTCGTTGTTCCGTGCGATGCCGAATCGATTGGAACGAATCCCGCTCAAAGCGGAACCCTTCGCCTTCCCAACAACAGCACCCTCACGGGCCGAAACAGCGCAGGCACGGGAGATGTCACCCTACTCACCATCGATGTCATTGACGAAGTCGTCGTAGGTACAGCGGGATTCGTCACCAAAGTCGTCGGTAATAGCGTCGATTTGACAGGTGCTCTTTCCACCTCGATGAGCCCAGGATTTGCCGAATTTGTTCGTGCCGATCCCCAACCGAATCTCAAAATTGGCCCCAACGCTCCCACCTATGGAGGAGGCGTTGGTGTGGTGAACCTTCAGGACGCGACCGTCGCTCCCACCACCAATCCTACAGGAGGCGGGATCCTCTATTCGCTGGGAGGCGCGCTCTTTTGGCGAAATCCGGCAGGCGTTGTCACTCCCATTGCTCCCTAAGAACGAAGAAAGACACCTGTGTCCTTGATTCGCTTTGGAACGATCTCCGATTTTTGGAGATCGTTCCAAGGCTTTTTCACTGGAGAAAAGACCATGCCTTCGAACCAAGGACCCACAGGACCCACAGGACCCACGGGAGCTACCGGAGCGAGCGGAATCGCTGGAACCACAGGAGCTACAGGTGCACAAGGACTTCAAGGCAATCCCGGTCCTCAGGGATCGCAAGGAGTCCAAGGTCCCCAAGGACCTCAAGGCGTTCAAGGTGCGCAAGGTCCTCAAGGGGTCGTAGGCCCTCAAGGGATCCAAGGCATTCAAGGGCAAAGTGGCGCCACGGGTGCCACAGGGCCTACTGGCATCGGCGGCGCCACAGGTGCCACTGGAGCCTCTGGCCAAAACCCAGGAATCGCTACAGCAAGTCGCGCAGTCACACACTCCGCACTTCAAGCTTTGGATCTCGTCTGCGCCTATGCCAATCCCAGCGATCCCACGCAACCGCAAATCACGCTGGCTACACCCGAAGCTCTCGCCAAAGTTCTTCTTCCCAGCGGATTTGCACTCGAAGCGGCTTCCGCCGAAAGCGAAGTCAACTACGCAGGGCCGGGCTCGATGCTGCCCTTGGGCCTTCCCACGCCTCCCAGCGGACTTCCCACACCCGTCGTCTTAGGACCCACAGGACCTAACCTTCAACTTGCACCTCGTTCGGGCGATACCGTTCTAGGCCTCGCTGAGACAAGCCGCGGTTCCGTTCTCGTCCAACCTCACCTGCATCATGGCGAGCTTCACCTCGCCGATTTTGGAGCTGATCCCAACGGCGTCGTTTCGATTCGAGGCCCTCTTCAACTCGCCATCCAAACTGCGGTCACCGACGTCATCACAGGCGACGGACCGATGGTACGCACACTCACCCTTGGCCAAGGTGGATACTTCTATACCGATCGGCCACTTCTCATCCAACAAGGAAATCTTTGGCTTCGTGGTCAAGGACGTACTTCCACATTTCTCACGTCCCGTGGAACTCAAGCTGCACCCTATGTTGGACCGCTTCTCGTCCCCGTCGCCGCTGACGCGCAACCCTTTACTCGCCATGAGAACGATTTCGATGGTGGTTATACGGCCGACATCGACGGTCGAAACTTCATCAACTTGTGCCGCTATGGCGAAGCCTGGAGCCTCAACGGACTCAACGCCTTCTGTATCGAATGGATTGCCAAATTCACCGAAGACAACGAAAACGATTCTCCAACCCTCTTTTCTCTCGCTGGGACAACCAACGATTCGGTCGGGATCACCACCGAACAAATCGACGTTACCTTCCTAGGCGAAGGCTTTGGTCATACGGGCAGTCAACTTGCTCCTCGTATTCGAATGACCACCACCAACGGAACGGCGTATGCCGACTCTCCTACCGGGGACATTCTCACAGACGGTTCCGATCATGATCTCGCACTTGACTACGACGGAAGCATTCTCCGCTTTTTCGTCCGAGGCGAACTCAAAGTCCAAGTGGCTTGCTCAGGTAGTGTTGTCCACTGGTGGTACCAAACGGTGTGCCTTGGATGGGGCGTTCCTTCAGGACACGACGGTATCAATTTTTGCACCAACGCCCCCAAAGGGATGCGCCTTGCCTCCATGCGCCTCTCCCATGTCTCGAGATATTCAGAAAACTACACACCTCACACTTCGAAGTTCGAAGAAGACGCTGACACCCAATTTCTGATCAACTTTGACGAAGTGGACGGCCCTCTCATGAAGGCTCGTTCACGCACCGTCGAATTCGGAATGCTCGATGCGTGGCTTCCCAATCTCTATGGCTCTGGAAATCAAATCGGCCCGATCCACATCACCGATATGTACCTCGCCAACGGGTTTGGACCCGCCATCGATGCCATCGCTTCGCCCAACTTGAGCGTGCGCGATGTGACAGCGCGCTCCCAGTCGGGAGCTATTCTTTCCGCTAATTGCTACGTTTCCGAATTCATTCGCATCAAATTCCTTGGAAACGATCGGCTCCGAGGAACCGGCATCCATAGCGGACCCGCCTGCAATTACGTCCACTACGAAGACACCGACATCGGTGGATTTGACACAGGCTATGTTCTCAGCGCTCAAAGTCACTTCACAGGGCACAATTACGTCAAGCACTGCGCCTATGCCAACTACGTCCTCGATCCCAATTCGTTCAACAACGTCATCGCAGGAATGACTCTCCTCTCCGATGAAGACAACACCGTCCCTTGCAAATACGGACTCATCGCTCTCGGATGGGGAAATCTCACGCTGATTGGCGTTCTTTTTGGAGACAACAAATTCACAAGTGGCGAGCGATCGGTTTGGCTTTCCAAAGCTCAACGGCCCATCAGTTACGATGGAAAGTGCAAAGTCACCTTCGACAGCTGCGTCTTCTCCGAGCAGCCGTCCAACGCATCGCCTCATGTGCTTGTCAGCGACATGGACGAAGGCGACAACGTTCTTTTCCGAAATTGCACGTTCCAAAATCCTATCTTGGAACGAGGCTCGAATGGAAATGCCAACGTACGTGTCGAGGAATGGGAATACGGAGCTGAATTCGAAATCAATGGCGGAGACATGGATGTCACGTTGAAACAGGACGACTGGCTCCATGGTCATCTAGCCTTCGTAGGAGCACAAACCGAAGCAAGGACCTTCACCACGCCCAACGTCCCTGGATACCGTCGTGTCATTCGCAACGGGAGAACCGGAGGATTCGATATTCTCCTTCAAGCTGAAAATTCAAGTGTCGTTCTCAGCATTCCTCCCGGATCACAGAAAACCGTCTACTGCATGAAATCGGGTGATCTCCGATTCGAAGCGTGACCCGCGCTTTCGCGTAAGCCCTAATTCCATGAGTCATTCTCATCACGAGTGTCGAAAGAAACGGCGTGGACCGACAGGCCCTACCGGAGACACAGGTGCAACTGGAGTGACCGGGAAAATGGGACTGCAAGGTCCCACCGGCTTCACGGGTTCTACTGGACCCACAGGAGCTACCGGAATTGGCGTTACTGGACCTACAGGCGCTCCTGGAAGCTCCACCGGTGCTACCGGAGCCACCGGGCCGACAGGAGCCACCGGGCCCGGTCCTTTGGGTCCCACAGGACCGACTGGGCCTACCGGATCGACAGGCGCCACCGGTAGTACTGGAAATACAGGCCCGAGTGGAAACACCGGCAGCACAGGTCCCACGGGAGCCCTCGGAGCCACGGGTGCGACAGGAAGCTCAGGAGCGGTAGGAGCCACAGGTTCGACGGGAGCGACTGGCGGAACAGGGCCCACAGGATCGGCAGGGAATGCCGGAGCCACAGGGACCACCGGCGGGACAGGGCCCACGGGAAGCACGGGCGGAACTGGAAATACCGGTGCGACCGGAGCTACAGGGACCACCGGCGGGACAGGGCCCTCCGGTGCGACAGGGGATCCTGGTGCGACCGGCGCCACAGGACCTTCCGGTGGACTCACAGGGCCTACTGGACCAACCGGAGCTACAGGTCCTGGGCCTATCGGACCTCAAGGCCCTACGGGAGCGACTGGAGCTACTGGACCCACCGGTGCAACCGGAGGGGCAGGGACAACGGGAGTCACCGGCGAGACCGGATCGACTGGAGCCACGGGAGCGTCAGGAAGTACCGGAAGTACAGGTGCCACTGGAACCACAGGTGCCACCGGATCGACAGGTACAACCGGTCCCACCGGGCCTACTGGAGGGACAGGAATCACCGGTTCTACCGGTCCTACGGGGAGCACGGGAGCGACTGGATCCACTGGCCCAACCGGTCCGACCGGCAATGTGGGTGCAACGGGTGCTACCGGTGCTACCGGGAGTACAGGCCCTACGGGCTTGACCGGTGTCACCGGTGCAACCGGAGCAACAGGTGGAACTGGTTCGACAGGGCCTACCGGACCTACCGGGAACACAGGTCCGACAGGTTCCACAGGACCCACTGGAGCCACTGGAAGTACGGGAAGTACCGGACCCACGGGTACGACGGGGGGCACGGGTTCAACGGGCGCTACAGGCGCTACCGGAAGCTCGGGAGCTATCATCCAAACGGTTTTCAAGGAAATCACAGCCGATACAAGCTTTGCTCCAGGCTCTCTCCCTGCCACACTTCTTTCTCAATCCATCACGGTCCTTGCGAACTCCAAGCTCATCATTCATTTCGATTGCTCGGAAAGCGTGACCGGACTCGTCAGCATTACTTCGAACGTTCGTTTCACGCTTCGCATTGACGCGGTCGTTCAACGTTCCACCTCCGACACGATCACCCTCTTGGACAATCCTCAATGCTCCGCTCTCACCTTTAAGTCAGGAGCCTTGACGGCTGGAGCCCACACAGTCGATATTCAAGTCGATGCAACGGGGCTCGGTGTCGGTCAAGTCGTCAACATTCGACCTGTCACTGCCGCCAACCGTGAACACGCCAGCCTTCTCATCGAAGAAGCCACCGCCTAATCCACCATGATCGACCTGACCTATGTTTGGGATCCCATCGATCTCACATCGCTCCAAAATCAAGCAGGTAATGGCATTACTCTCCACCGACTTGAACCCAAAATCGTCGTGGTCCTCACCATCGACGAAACCACCGTCGATCAAACCGCACTCAACAACGCGATGAAATCCCAAGGATGGATTCCCAGCAACTCGTCATAAAAAAGCCCTCGCTCGACCCAACCAGGTCCAGCGAGGGCTTCTGCGCCTCTAGAACGACGGGAAAGTTCTAGAGGCTAGCGTCTGCAACCGCTCTGACAGCGCCGCAGAAGCTGGATCCGCCAAGCCATTTCCTTCGACATGATGCACCTCCTTTCGCATATTTAGTGTAAACCACCTTCATTCAAGACACACCCTACTTCGAGGAATTTCGGAAGATGACTCAGCAGAAGTCGATGAGCGAGCAAGGTACCGTCAAGTGGTTCGACAGCGCCAAAGGTTACGGTTTCATCCTGCGCCGAGGAAAAGATCTCTTCGTTCACCATTCGGCCATCATCAGTGACGAACGAATCAAGACCCTTCAAGAAGGACAGCTTGTCGAATACGACATTGTCGAAGGGAAAAAGGGTCCACAAGCAGCCAACGTCGTCAAACTGTGACAGACTTCTTCTAAATGGCTCAGGATCAACTCAATCCTGCTCTCGCGGCTCAGCACACCTACTATCGCGTAGGTGTGCCTCATGAACACTTCGGGCACTACGTCGAAGTCGGACCTGGGTACACCAAAAAGACCGCTCTTTGTGGAACCGAGCCGCTCAAGCCCGATGCCCAGGGGGAACTTGTTCCTACCCGGTGGGTCGTTCGAGGGATCTCTGGACCTATGTGCAATGGCTGCCTTTCCAAAGCATGCCAACAGCCTTCACGCGTACGACCCCCGCCTGACCGATGGTACCAGAGGCCCCAAGGCGGTTGAATTCTACAAATTCATCCTACTATCTCAGGGTTTCCCCGATAGACTCAAGAAAGGGTCATTGTTGACCCTCTCTTGTCATGAGCCACTCCCACTCTTGCCGGAAATACCGAGAAGGTCCGACAGGACCGACGGGACCTACAGGAGCCTACGCTCAAGGTGAAACCGGACCTCGAGGGCCTCGTGGCTCAACAGGTCCTACTGGAATAGGAAACACCGGCCCCACAGGGTCTACTGGAGCGACAGGCCCTCAAGGATCGATCGGACCCACAGGACCCTCACAAGGAGTTCCTGGAGTCACCGGAGCCTCTGGACCCACTGGGCCTACCGGTCCGTCCGGTACAACAGGAGCACAAGGCGCCACAGGAACCGGGGAAATCGGTCCCACGGGACCCACCGGCGCATCTGGCAGCCCTGGAAAAACTGGACCTACTGGCGCTCAAGGTCTTCCTGGCACCGATGGAACTGATGGTGCACAAGGACCCACGGGATCTACAGGTCCAACAGGAAGCACTGGAACTTCGGGTGTCGATGGGGCGACTGGAGCTACAGGACCCACCGGAGACACGGGTGCCATAGGCGCTACCGGATCAACAGGGCCTGCGGGAGATACAGGAGCCACTGGTAACACAGGCGCTACTGGAGCAACAGGAGCCACGGGGGGCACTGGTGACACAGGCGCCACAGGATCCACTGGAGCTACGGGCGTCACCGGTGACATAGGCGCCACTGGATCCACTGGAGCTACGGGTTCCCAAGGAACTCAAGGCGTCACCGGTCCTACAGGCGCTACTGGATCCACTGGAGCTACCGGCTCCCAAGGGATCCAAGGCATCACGGGTTCGACAGGCACCACGGGCGCCACCGGTGCCACGGGCTCGCAAGGAACCCAAGGCGTCACCGGTCCTACAGGCGCTACGGGATCCACTGGAGCTACCGGCTCCCAAGGCACTCAAGGCGTCACCGGTCCCACAGGCGCTACCGGATCCACTGGAGCTACGGGCTCCCAAGGCAGTCAAGGCATCACCGGCTCGACAGGGCCCACCGGCGCCACTGGTGCCACGGGCTCGCAAGGAACCCAAGGCGTCACCGGTCCCACAGGAGCTACTGGCTCGCAAGGCAGCCAAGGCATCACGGGTTCGACAGGACCCACGAGCGCTACGGGTGCCACAGGCTCGCAAGGCACTCAAGGCGTCACTGGTCCCACAGGCGCTACTGGATCCACTGGAGCTACCGGCTCGCAAGGCAGCCAAGGCATCACGGGTTCGACAGGACCCACGAGCGCTACGGGTGCCACAGGCTCGCAAGGCACTCAAGGCGTCACTG
>Ga0105237_10002991_pt1 | contig 20415 bp, 19 predicted proteins | sample KBSC24metaG_FD_81520 | JGI IMG/M metagenome (GOLD analysis project Ga0105237, IMG submission 81520) | Corn rhizosphere microbial communities from Kellogg Biological Station, Michigan, USA - KBS C2-4 metaG | ecosystem: Host-associated > Plants > Roots > Rhizosphere > Soil | place: Michigan, USA... | reverse complement strand
GCCCTATTGCCAAGCGCGGAAATGCATGTGTATGATGGTTGTCTGTTGGGGCGGTAGCTCAGCTGGGAGAGCGTCGCGTTCGCAATGCGAAGGTCGGGAGTTCGATCCTCCTCCGCTCCACCATAAATTCCAGTAAAAACAACGCACTACGTCGCACGATGTAGTGCGTTGTTTTGCATTTGGAAGCAGTCGTTTGCAGACTTGGTGTGGCAGATTTGTGGCAGCAGACGCGGGCGAGGTTGTTCCGCAACGCGTGACATTGCTCAATATTGCGACTAGACTGCCTGTGATCCGAGAAATCGGATTCGCCCCTCGTTTTGACGCCGTGACTTTACAGTCCCAAGGCCGGGCTTCGGCGTCGCCCAGGTCAATTACCGACTAGCTGCGGTCCCGCAGCTAGCTCGATGTTTTCGCAGCACCGCTCCGCGAGTTGCTGCTTGTCTCGACATCGTGATTTCACCCTCCAAAGGCCGGGCTTCGGTGTCGCCCAGGTCAAACACCGAGTAGTCTCCCGGCGCAACTGCTCGATGACCCTAGCCGCTATACAGGGTTATCGAAATGACACTGACTCCTGTTGGTAAAACCGCGGTCATCTGTATGGTGCCTGCACGTCGGTCGCTGCATCCAGCGAAAACACCTGATGCCGTTGTCAATGCAAGCTGCGTGCACCGCGTGGCTTGCTGCACGCCTGCTACGCTGGGAGGGACTCGTCAATGACAACCCTCCTGACGGTAGATCAGCTTGCGGAGTGCCTTCATAAATCGGTCGCCAGCATTCGAAGCGACGCCACTCGGAATCCCCGATCCCTTCCGCCGATCTGCAGGCTGCCCGGTACGAAGCGCCTGCTTTGGCGAATCGAAGACGTCGAGCGCTGGCTTGAACAGTACGTCGAATCTGAGCCCAAGTTACAGGAGGTGCCGCTACCGAGTGAAAGGAAGCGAGGTCGCCCCACTAAAGCGGAGCAGATGGCCCGTGGGTCGCTCAAGATCGGCAATCGCGGACGGGGTGTGGCTGATGCGCTATGACGAGCCAATCCAGACCCCGGAGTTGGACGGGGACGAATCGCCTTTGTTGCGACGAGTCAAGGAAATCGCTGCACGTTTCGCGCGCCGATCTGAGCACCAGCGCGACATCGCGGATGGCTCAGCCCCACAAGCAGGCCGACTGCTCCCGTTTTGGCCAGAGTCTTGTCGTGGGACGCCGAATCTGTGGCTACGAACTGCACTATTTGCGGCAATTCACGGGAAGGATCGGCAAGCGTTTCAGCGAGTCGCATTGGCCACCATCGGTGGGGTAGAAGTACGATTTTCTGGTTGGCAGCTCGTGCAGTCGGACCTGGATGTGTGGGACACCGCCGTTCACCTCGCTCGTGCGCAAGCGCTAGGCGGTCGAGCAGAGTTTTCTGCATACCAGATGCTGAAGTCTCTCGATCGACCAACTGGCAAAAGCGACCGCGAGTGGTTACGCGACACGTTCGCGAGGCTAGCCGGTGCAGTGATCGAGCTAAAGGCAGGAAATTTCGCGTTCTTTGGAGCCCTCTTGAAGGGAGCGCGAAACGACGCTACAGGACGATACGTAATCCAGCTCGATCCCACGCTGGCAGCGATATACGACACCGGCTGGACGCGCATCGACTGGTCGGAGCGGCAGAGACTTCGCCGAAAGCCGCTCGCGCTCTGGCTGCACGGTTGGTATAGCACGCATGCGCAGCCATACGCGATGCAAGTTGAGACGATTCGCCGGATCAGTGGAAGCTCCAACTGTCACGGCGGGAGCTTTCGACGACAGCTCCGCAAGGCGCTCGACGAATTGATCACCGTGGGATGCATCACTTCGTGGTCGTTTGACGGTAGCCTCGTGCGCGTGCAACGACGCCCGACCATGAGCCAGGCAAGGCATATTGCCAAGAAGGCGGGCAAGTCCGTAGTTCGCCGCTGAGCAAAGTCGGAGCGCTAGGGGGATTGAGTGCATCACGACGTGGGATGCGATGCACGTTCTTAGGGGGATCCGACGCACAGATCAGCGGGATACGGTGCATTCGGCCGCCGTCGGGACGTCGCGCAAAAGCAAGACAGCAAAGGATCTGACGCAAATAGCCGCCGTAGCTAATCGACTTTAATCTTTCTTAACTCTTCGTCTTGGTCGTCGACGCGGCGCGTCTTCAACTTGACGAGTATCTGACATGAGGACTGCTCACGGATCTATGTTCTTTTTCAACAACGCGGGCCGCTCAACTGGCGTCCAATGGGACTGGCCTTCAGGGTAGGGGCAATGCGTAGCGGATTTATCACGGGGTTGCACATATGCGCGTCGATGTTGCGAACGGCACGGTGGCACGTGGTGTGGCTGGCGCGTCGGTGATGCCGACAAATCGACGCGCCCCATCGCTGCGCGGATTTTTCTTGGAAGCATCCTGCTGACGTATCGATTCGTATCGGCTGTATGCTGAATTTCTCCTGCTGTTGTATCGACAGAATCCTGAACGATTTCGACAATGTCGTGCAATGTCGCGACGTAACACCGGGCAAGACAGGTGATGTAGGCCTACGCGCAAACGCGCAGTCCTGCATCACTTTCCCGCTTATTCGCGCTTCGCGCTCAACTACGGGTCTTGCTCTGCGAGACCAGTCGGTTACCGCCGATAACAATCAAGAATGGACGCCACGATGGACGACGTACCACGTAGAAAGCACCAACCGATTCGCGTCTGGTGCCTGCCGGAAGAAAAGGCACAAATTGAGGCGAATTGAGCGTCTCGCGATATCTGCGCAATGTTGGTATGGGCTACAAGATTGAGAGCGTCATTGACGCTAACCTCGTTCTGCAGCTAGCAAAGATCAACGGGGATCAGGGGCGCCTCGGGGGCTTGTTGAAGCTATGGCTGACAAACAGAGAGAAGCTGGGAAGCCAAGACCCGGAACACATGCACCGTCTCATTCATGGCGTCCTGGACCGCATCATTACGATGCAGAGTGGCCTGCTCAAGCTCGTGAGTGAGTCAAGGCCAAAAATTTAGCGGCTAAACTTTAACAAGCCGTGACGAAAAATTCAGCCGCTAAATTTTTTCAACGATTAGCGGTGCCCGGCGCGACAGAGGAAGCAATGGAGAAGCAGATTTTTGAGCCCGTACCGAGTCTGCGACAGGCAACAGACACTGTCCGAGGTAATCGCAAACGGCGAACCCGTCGACGACTAGCTGAGCGCATCCGTGAAGAACGACAGTTGCTGCAGATGATTGGTCCTCGGGCCTTCAGACAGAAGCGGCCGCGGCCAAGACACCTTCGCGTCCGGCATCTGTCAAATCGGGTCGCCATACGAAGGAAGGTCGTAGCGAGATAGCCGCTTGATGACGACGCGCGATACGGACGCAAGCGCTCGGGGCAGTTGCCATCGCGCTCTCAGGGAGCGCGGTAGGGAGGCGGGATGCTCAGAACGGAGGGTGCTAGATGCTCCGCCCTTCTACCAAATAACCGAGCCGTGCGCGCAAGGGGCCCATGATGAATTCCGAACTGGCCGCCGAATTGGCTGACGAGGCACAACTGAAGACCGCCATACGCGAGTTGCGCAAGCTGCGGAAAGAAAGCGAGCCCCTTAACCGTGCATGGTCCGATACGTGGGTCGCCAGACAGAGGTACGAGCGGGAGTACGCGTTCGCGGTCAAGCAACTACAGGAACGGGAAAACCATATTATGGATGAGCTACGGCCCTTTCTAGTTAAGATTGAGGCGCTAGAGAAGCAGGTGAGGAAGTTGGACCGCAAGATACGGAAAGCGCAGTCCGGCTCGAGGGTTTGTCCGAGCGGACGGCGGCGGACAGCCTGATTGACTGGTCCGAGCACGCGGACCATCTACGGTTGGGTTGTCCAGGCCGATCGTGAAGCTGCACACGACACGGGAGTGGCCTCACCGATGCTTCGTGCTGCTGCGGTGCCTCGACTGCCTCAAGCACGCGTGTCTTGCCGAAGCGCGCAGAGTGATTGGGCTCGCGTACCGACGCCGCCGGGATCACGGGCATGACCTGCGCGGAAACGACCTAATCAAAGACACGCCGGTTCGCGGTCAGGCGCTTCTTGACGGACAGCGCCGCGCGCCCGGTCGCCTGCATCTCCACCTAGTTTGTGACACGCAGCGGCTGCGCGTCCGAAATCGACACGACGCCCGCCTTGCACACCCGGCTAGTAAATCCCTACCGTACTTGCATAGGCGTGGCGCATGTGCTGCCTACGGAACGCCGAGGCGAAGTACTCGAGAAAGCGCACGCTGGCGCAATCCCGCAGCGACGACCAGTGCGCCAAACCCGGAACTAGGGGGTTAATGGTAGGGGCCCGAAGCGATGCTCAAGCACCGCATCCAGCGACCTTAGCGGCGTGAATACGCTTCCTGGAATACGTGAGAACCTGATTCCAGGGGGGGCTCTACTGCTTGCCCAGAGCCTGCTGCGTCGTTGCGCCCTGCATTCCTCCGACGCTCGGTGACCACCGGTATACTAGGCAGCTTACCCATGCTAATACCAGCTCGATGAATGTCGACATCCTCCACCTTTCGGACCTGCATTTTGGCAACCCCGCGCGGCACCTGCGCCGGAGGGACGTTGCACAGGCGCTGGACACCCTTTTTTCTTTGCTGACGGCGACGACTTCGCTCGTAATCGTTTCAGGGGACATCACCTTTCAAGGAAGAAAAGAGGGGCATATCGAGGCGGCGGACGCACTTGCCGAAGCGATTGATCGCCAAAAGCTTGAGCGAACCAACGTTTTCCTTTGCCCTGGCAATCACGATCTTGTGCGCGAAACCGACGGCGTTGCTTCGTTCGCAAGTTTTGATATCTGTAGCGCCCTTGTCCGGCGAGACAAACGGTGCACGTTCACCGGGAACTCTGCTCAGTTAATCGAGCATTCGTCAGCGGATATTTTGTTGTTGAATAGCGCTCATCATCTGGATCATCAATTCGGTCTGGTAGATATCCCGGAGGTCGACCGCTTGCTCAAAACGCTGCCCAGTGAAAAGGACAGCAGAGTGGGACGGCTTCGACTCGCGGTCATTCATCATCACATGATCCCGGTCTTAAGCGAGGACGTTTCCGCAATTCGAAACTCGTATCCGCTGCTTACGCGGCTGCAGCGACATGGATTTTCCGCTTTGTTGCACGGCCATCAACATGCGCTCCTTGGCCTGAATATCGGGGATTCGAACATGTTGCTGTCCGGCGTCGGATCGTTCGGTTTTTCGACGCCCGGGTTCATAAACAGTGCAGCGATTTATCGATGTTCGGAGGGCTCTATACAAAGCGCGGAACACTTCGGCCTGTCGCTCGACGCTAGCTCGGGCGTAGTGCGGATTAGCAAAGTAGACGGAGAGCCAAGCTAATGAAACCAAAATTCGTAGTTTTCGAAGGCCTTGATGGTTCGGGTACGTCTACACAAGCGTCATTGCTTGAAGGTGCTTGGATCCGTTCGGGGCGTAAAGTGATGTTGACGTGTGAGCCATCTCCGGGTCCGGTTGGGAATCTCATTCGACTGGCGTTTAAAGGAAGAGTGAACTTTCAGTCCGATCGGGAATTGTTTGATGAGCAGATGGCTTATCTGTTCGCCGCGGATCGCTTCGACCATCTCCACAACGACGTCGACGGCGTCATTCCCATGATGGGCAAGGGCGTCTCCATAGTGAGCACGAGGTATTACTTTTCTTCCTTCGCATATCACTGTACAAAGGAGTGCCACTGGGATTTGGTTCGGAGGCTTAACCTTGATTTTCCAGCTCCTGATCTAACCGTGTACTTGCGGAACTCCGTTGATGAATCGATGCGTCGGCTCGGAAGTCGGGCTGTCTTGGATAGCTATGAGGAAGAGCATAAACTCACGCAGGTTTACGAAAATTACGAGAGAATTTTCCGGGAGTATGAGGGGGCGAAGTTGATTATTGATGCAACTTTAAATCCGAGTGAAATCCATAGTCGCGTTATTCGCGAGTTGGAATTGCACCATGAGTAATAACCGTCTTTACGAGTTGCATCGAGATGCTGTGGCGCAATTCGAATCGGGGCATCGATTTAACTGGATTTTGGAGTTTGACTGCAGTGTCAGCGAACTTCGGGAGCTTGTAATAATTGAGGCCCGAGACGATGCTATGGGTTGGCGATCGGAAAATCCGCCAAAGGATTTTTACTTTAGTCACGCACAATATTACCGTGATGGCGTTAAGCATATTGTTGATGAGCTAAAGGCGAAGTCTACGAGCAATCGCGCACTTTATTCGCTTATCTCTCAGTCGGACATTTCTGGTTCGGGGGATCGGCCTATACCGTCTTTTCTGACTCTGCAGTGTCAAATTGAGGGTGAGACGCTGCATTGCACCTGTTGCTTCCGAGCCCTCGAAGTTTCCAGTTTTCTAAAAACAAATCTTGAGGAAATACGGCAGACGTTGGTGGAGATTTACGATGGTGTTCCGACGTTTAAGAAAATTAATCTTGTCATTTTCGCATTTCATGCCTATAAGGATGTCACCCGGTCACCGTTGAAGCGGCCGAAGCTTGACTACTTGTGTCAAGCGGAACTGATGCAGCGCCTCGCGGAGAAGGCGGTTGCGCCAGAACGTTCAATGGATGAGATGCTTGAGGAATTAGGGCGCGCGGTGACTTCAGTTGATCCTAATTGCTTGAGTAATCTCAAGAAATTGTTGGAAACAAATATTCCAGGTTTCGCTTTTCATAAGGGATTCAACGCCCCTCAGTTTCTCATGCAACTGGGTCGAGCTATTGATGCTGAAAAGATTCTGGGGGGCTTGCGCTCAAAGGCCTCGAGAGGTGAGGGGGTCGATACTGCGGCAGCCAATTATCAACGGGAAATTGGCAAATTGCGAGAGATGCTCAACCTCTAGGGGAGCGAGATGGACCTGAGTCAATTAATCGAAATTCAGTCTGCGTTCGACAAGAGCCACGCCGGGCTCGAGCCATTTTTCGTTCCCATTTCTTCCAGCAATCCACGTGATCTCGAGCATCTGATCGTGTGTATGTGCGGGGAACTCGGTGAGTTCGCCAACGTTACGAAGAAAATCGTTCGAGGTGACCTCACTTTCGAGGCTGCTGGGCCGATGTTACGTGAGGAGCTCACTGATATTTTCATTTATCTTCTAAAAGTGGCTGGCCAAACGGGGATAGATCTCGAGAAGAGCTATCTCGAAAAATTGGAGAAGAACAAAGTCCGGTTTGCGAAGTGGAGCTTGCCGTGATCTCGGTGGTTGGTTTGTCTCCGAATGCCGCGTATTGGCGTCTATTACATTTGGCTGCGTTTGGTTCGCTTCCTGTGGCTCATTCGCGAATAGGCGACATAGTGGACCTTGGTCACGTTTCAGTTGAACTCGATCAGGGAGAGCGTCTATGCATGTTGCAGTCACGCGGGATCAACCCGGCGTTCGCTTTGGTTGAGGCTGCTTGGCTGCTTATGGGGCGCAACGATTTGTCTCCGTTGCAGTCGATATTGCGCAACTACGGTCAGTACTCGGACGATGGTGTGACGTTGAACGGCGCGTATGGGTGTCGATTGCGTAAACACTTCGGCGTAGACCAGATTGAACTGGCGATCGACACGCTACGGAAAAACGCAGACACTCGAAGAGTTGTACTTACGCTTTACGAAGTTGCGGATCTAGGCAAGGATTCAAAAGACATCCCTTGCAATACGCAGGTCGTGCTTCGCATCGAGGACGGTCGACTGGCGATGACTGTCTTCAATAGATCTAATGATCTTTGGCTCGGGGTCCCGTACAACTGGTTTGTATTCCGCGTCCTGCAATCATTTATAGCAAACGAATTGGGCTTGGACGCTGGCTTCCAACGACACGTCAGTACATGCATGCACCTGTACACGAAGGACATCTTGGCGGCACGACGGGTAGTGGCTACCAATTCACTGGAGTCTATTGCTCAATTCGAACAGGCGACCGTACCGTTAAATCTGGCGACTGTCATTGCCGATGCTCCGGGCCTGTCGATCGCCCAGTTTGATAACCTTCGGTCAGAGGAGCTGACTAGATTTTTCCGCCGTTTCAAAGCTGCAAGTCACACCGCTATAATCCACGAGGCAAGCGAAGCCAGTTGCAATGTCGATCCGCGACTCGGTCCGCGAGGTGCCTTGGATGTTGCTTTAAGTAATTGGTTGAGTGTAAAGATACCCACGAAGGAGTCGGCCTTGTCTACTAACGTCTCGCAATCATCTGCTCATATCGCAGTGCGCACGGCAATTCAGAACTGGGCATTGGCTGGCGGTGGCGACCGCCAGCGAATGGTTGAGGAGCTGGATGTCGCCGCGATGAACCTGCGGCCCTTTCTGCAAACGCTTTTGAGCCGCGATTTGCCGATCGGCGTACATGCTCAGCTCGATGACCCAAACTCGCTTTCTGTCTGTCGTCACCTAGTTCTAGAGATCGTTCTTGGCTGTCTAGACCCTCTTCTTAGCAGCGCGCCGCTTGGAATTGCACTGAGGACTAACCTAGAAGAAATGGCGAAAGCTGCCGGTCTGCCTCCGCAACCGATCAAAGGGAGAGAGGCAGCGGAGGATGTCCTGCTGGCGGTGTTTGGGCACGTGTTGCATTGATCTCTCTCCTTGGCGTGCATGCCCGGGTGCGTTCGTTCAATTAGAAAAGCTCTTGTCAGCGAGTCGAGCATACCGGGAAACACATCGCAAGGCGTCGCGGGCGGCGTGCGTGCAGTGGGGAAGGGGGGCGACTTGGGGGAGCCTTTGGCCTCCAGATTAGGGATACTGGTGTTAGATCAGCTCTGCCGCGTCGCGTATCCTTTGCGCCGTAGCGGGCAGCCCACCTCGTTCCAGCCCCTGCGCAAAATCCTCGGCCGTCGCCTGAGGATTTTTTCGGCGAGCACGCATATGTTTAAAAGCGGTCATGGCCGTAACGGGGTCTAGGTCCCACTGATTGATGATGAATCGGTCTGGATCGACGACCTCAATGCCGTATGCACCGGCAATAGCAGCCGGAAAGTCACGTAAGTTTGCCGTCACGATGCAGTCCGTGTGTCCGGCTATGGCGGCTGCGAGGACATGTCTGTCGTCAGGGTCGGGAAGCTCGTACGCCGAAACAAGCGGTGCCCAGGCAGTCTCCGGGACCTCCCAGTCCGGTACCGACTCACGCATGCAGTTCCGCCGAAACTCGAGCTTGCCTTTCAGGTCTGGTCGCTGATTTTCGAGCGCGGCAATCCATTCCTGTTCAATTCTTGTCGACCATTTCGCGGCGAAAAGCCCCGCGGTAGCCAGGCTCATCAACGCGTCCGCAATCGCGATCGGATAGAGAACGCACGCATCCAACAACGCTGTGTAACGAGCGTTGCCAGCAATCAGTATTCCAGCCCCAGTTCACGAGCGTTGTCCGCCATGCGTTCGAGCGCGGCTGCCTGTTTCTCACGCATGTCGCTGGCATACTTCATCAGGTCGTCAAAGGTGATCCGCCGGTGCGTTCCGACCATCCGATGAGGTAGTCGGCCTGCTTCGATTTCCTTGATCACGAACGGCCGTGACACGTTGAGAAAGTGGGCGGCCTCGACCGTCGTGAACTCTCTGTTGGCCGGCAGAAGGGTGATTGAACGCCCTTCGCTCATGGCTCCGAGCAGTTGCCCAATGAGTTTCAGTGCGGCCGGTGGTACGTCAACAGACGGTTGTTCGCCCTTGTCCGTGGTAAGGGTAATGGCCGCTGCCCGTGAGTGATCGAGTGCTTCCATAATGCAGCGCTGAGCGACGCGTGCCATCTCCAATTCGTCATCAGTGAGCGGTGGCGGCGCCACCTCACGGATTCGGTCTACGGTACGCATATCGGTCCCCTTTTTCATAATGCGGTGATGCAACGTGTCACCGCCTTGCTTCCGTTAAGCGGGAGCAAGGCTACCCGACATCTGTATTAAATGCAATAAGTGCATTAAATGCAACGAACACACTGCTATCTGATCCTGCATTGATACCTCCACTATCTTTAACGTAATTAAATTACGTTTGACGGAAGGAAATTCCCTTGATAGTATCTCGCCATCAACATGGGAAGAAAAACAACATGCAACAGACCCGACACATCAAGCAGCGCATGTCCCAGCGGGGAATCAGCCGCGGCATGGTGGAGCTTGTGCTCGACCATGGCGTCCCTGACCAGGACAAGTACGTTCTGGGACGCAAGGATGCGCTTCGTCTCCTGGAAGATCTCCAGCGCTCCGAGCGTCTCCTCAAGAAAATTCTCGACAAGGGTGGAGTGGTGGTTGTCGCCGACGGCGACGCATTGATTACTACCTACAATTACAAACAGTAATGGACGGTCCGGTGAAAGAAAGTCTCGTCTGGCAGATCATTGAGCGCGTTCGCGGCGCCATGGAGCCGTGGCACGCGCTGGAACTGGTTCTTCAGGTTCTCGTCTGGGAAAAATGGTCGAACGAAGGTCGCCTTCCGGTATCACTGCGATTCAGCAAGGCTTTGGACATACAGCAATGCATCGACATATGGCAGCAGTTTGGCCGTCACGACGCGTCGCTCAAGCAGGCCTTTCCGGACACCCGGACACTTGCCTCGTCGGGGGCATCGACGTTGCAGGCCACGCTGGAAGTTGTTTATCAGTTGCGTGAAACTGGCGTCCTGAATACCGACGATGTCACTGATCTGGTGGTGCGTTTGCCGACCAGTAGCGGCGGTGAGATAGCCCGTCCGGCGGAACTGGTGGAGCTGATGTCTGCGGTGTGCCAGATCCAGCATGGCGATACGCTGTACGCGCCGTGGGATTCAAGTGCACAGCTTTCCGTGCGGTGCGCGCAGCACGGAGCGCACGTCTATCTGGAAACGCCGGTCCCCTCCCCATTGCCGGCGCTGATCGGGCTTCTGACGGATGGCGCATTCACCGTCCATCATGGTGACCCTATCAGCTCGCCAACAGCCATCGAGAATGGAAGGCCACGCCGGTTCGGGATCGCCATTGCGTTTCCGCCGCTGAATCAGCGTTATGACAATGAAGTTGTGAATCGGGACTGGTTCGGCCGCTTTCCCGAAAAAACCCAATCCGGCACCGTCCTCGCAATCAGACATTTGCTGGCACACGCGACCAGCCGGATCGTCGTCGCCGTAGCGCCGAGCCTGCTGTTCAGCCGGGGGGGCGAGCACGCGTTACGCGAGGATCTGGTCCGTCGCGGCGTCGTGGAAACGGTGGTCGCCATGCCTGGCGGATGCCTCATCGGCACCAACATCCCGTTTGCACTACTGGTCTTGGATCCGCGGGGCGGGCACCAGACGGTGCGGTTTATCAATGCCGACGGGGATAAGTTTCGTGAACCTGTCTCCAAGGCTCGCACGAGATTGATCAACGTTCCGGAACTGATCTCCCTCGTCGTTGGAGAGTCCACTAATGATGACGCCGTAGCCGTGGTGCCTGTTGCCGAGATTCTGGGCAACGATGCGCAGCTTCAGGTCAGCCGCTATGTGCTCCCACCCTCGCAAAGGCGGCTTCAGGTCAAAATGGCAAATGCCAGACAAGTATCACTGGGTGAACTGGTGACGACCATTCGCCCGGTCTCGACGAAGCCGGGTGCTGATGGTGATCGCTTTGATGTGTGGGAGATCGGCGCGTCCGATCTGCCTCCATTTGGCTATATCCAGGCTCCCACGAAGACGATTTCCGTCGAAGGCCATAACGTGCAGGCAAAGCAGTATCTGATGCCTTACGACATCGTGCTGATTGTCAAAGGCAGCGTCGGAAAGCTAGGAATCGTCCCGGGGGACGTTCCTCCGCCTGGACCCGGCGGATGGGTTGCAGGCGTATCGGCGATTGTCTTACGAGTCGATCGGGAAGACGTAGAGCCTCGCGCGCTCGCGCTTCAGCTGCGTTCGCCGTTGGGGCAGGGGTTGCTTCGCAGCATTGTGTCTGGTGGGACGACCATCCGGATGATCAACCTGCATGAGTTGACCCGTCTTGCCGTCTGGCTGCCGCCTTTGGCAGAGGCACATGCAGCAGCCCAGGCGCTCGAAGAGGAGGCACGGATCCAGCAAGAAATTAGCCGGCTGTCCCGTCTGCAAGGTGAAGTCGCGGCAGGGCTCTGGACACTCGACTGAGTCACATTCAATAAGCCATCAGTGATCGAAGACATCGAGTAGACCCTCGCTACCCGAAGCAGGACGGTATCGGGATGGCGGCAAAAGTCTCATTCGACTGCCTACTTTCCAGCACGTATCGAGCAAACGGTGGTTTTCCCAACACAACGAAAACACGCATTCCGAGATAGCCGAATCCCGCTTGACGCGTTAACATTCTCGTTAAGTTTTCAACGTCCTGGTTGTGTCAATGAATCAGCGTATAGGGTATGCGCGGGTCTCCACGGAAGACCAGCATCTGGACTTGCAGCGTGACGCGCTTCAGCAAGCTAGGTGCGGCGTCATCTACGAGGAGGCGGCGAGCGGGAAAAGCGCTCTACGCCCGGAGCTTGAGCAATGCCGCAAGGCACTGCGGAAAGGCGATACGTTGGTGGTGTGGCGGTTGGATCGACTCGGCCGCAGCTTGCCTGACCTGGTGCGTATTGTGTCTGAGCTTGAGCGCGAGGGGGTGAACCTTGAAAGCCTGACCGAGAAAATCGAGACAGGCAGCGCGGCGGGCAAGCTGGTCTTTCACGTCTTCGCGGCCTTGGCGGAATTCGAGCGCAGCCTGGTCCGCGAGCGGACCCGCGCGGGGCTAGCCGCAGCGCGAGCCAGAGGTCGCTCCGGCGGCCGAAAGCCAAAGCTGGGGGAGAAGCAGGTGCGGGAGATTAAGGCACTGCTTCGCGACCCTGACATCCGGGTGGCAGACGTTGCGCGTCGCTACGGGGTGTCACGAACCACGCTTTACAAACACGTCGGCGTCATAGCTCCGCGTCACCAATGATCGTTGCGCGGCTTTCCGCCCAACCCAGGAATAACAAACAATGCTTCTCCGGAGATCACATTGAGCATTGAAAGAACCCTCTTCGCCGCTGCCGACAAGATGCGCGGCGCCATGGATGCCGGGGAATACAAGCACATCGCGCTTGGTCTGCTGTTCCTGCGATACGTGTCCGAAGCCTTTGTGAGGAGGCATGAGCTGATCGCAAAAGAAGGCGGTGACCCAGAGGACCGCGATGAGTATCTGGCGGAGAATACATTCTTCGTGCCTCCCTTGGCGCGCTGGTCTGCCTTGGCTGCTCAATCCAAAGACGCCCGCATCGGTGTGATGATCGATGACGCCATGCGCCAAATCGAGGCCGAGAACCCCAGCCTCAAGGGCGCACTGCCCAAAGTGTTTGGCCGGGAATCCATCGACCGCGCTATGCTGTCTGGACTGCTCGACCTTTTCTCCAACCTGAAGCTCGATGGCACCCGCGCTGATTTCGACCTGATCGGCCGTATCTATGAATACTGCATTGGCGAGTTCGCAAGCAGCGAGGGCAAGCGGGGCGGCGAGTTCTACACCCCCAAATCCGTCGTTGACACGCTGATCGAGATGATTGAGCCCACCCGTGGCCGCGTCTATGACCCCTGCTGCGGCACTGGCGGTTTCTTCGTCCAGTCGGAAAAGTTCATCGACGCCCATCAGGGCCGCAGCGATGACATCGCCATCTATGGGCAGGAGCGTAACCACACCACTTTCGGCTTGGCTCGCATGAATCTGGCCATCCGTAGCATCTTCGCCGACATCCGCTGGAACTCCGAAGGCACCCTGCTGCGCGATGAATTCCCAGATGAGCGCTTCGACTACATCCTGGCAAATCCACCGTTCAACATCTCGGACTGGTCTGGCAACCTGCTGCGCGAGGATCACCGCTGGCGCTTCGGTGCGCCGCCAGTGGGCAATGCGAACTTCGCTTGGATCCAACACATCCACGCGCATCTGTCGGCCAGCGGTATTGGCGGCGTGGTCATGGCCAACGGCTCCATGTCCTCGACGTCAGGCGGTGAGGGCGAGATTCGGCAGGCGTTGGTGCAAGGCGACGGGGTGGACTGCATGGTCGCCCTGCCGGGGCAGTTGTTCTACGGTACCCAGATACCGGCCTGCCTGTGGATTCTGGCTAAGGACAAATCCAACGGCATCGCCATGAACGAGAAGCTGCGCGACCGGCGCGGCGAGGTGCTATTCATCGACGCCCGCAAGATGGGCGCGCTCGTGGCCGGATCGCGCAAGCAGAAGGAGCTGTCCGAGGGCGAGATCCATCGCATCGCCTCCACCTACCACGCATGGCGCGGTGAAGCGCGCGAGGGCAGCTATGAGGATGTGCCCGGTTTCTGCAAGTCGGCCACATTGGAAGAGATCGCCGCTCACAAGTTCGTCTTGACGCCGGGTCGTTATGTCGGTGCCGGTGCGGCCGAGGAGGATGACGAGGCTTTCGATGAGAAGTTTGAACGGCTGATGGGAATCCTGCGCGAGCAGTTCGCCGAAGGGCGGCGGCTGGAGGCGGAGATTGAAGCGCGGTTGGGGGCGTTGGAATGAGCGAGTGGCAGACACTCTCACTCGGCAAAGCCGGAGTCCGGCTCATTGACTGCGTTCATAAAACACCCGCTGCTTTAAGCGACGGCTACGCCTATGTCGCGATTCCCGACATGAAAAGCGGTCATATCTCGTTTGATAATGCACGTCGGATTAGCGATAGTGATTTCGCAGAATGGACAAAAAAAGCTAAACCTCAAGCGCACGACGTCATTCTTTCTCGTCGGACAAATCCTGGTGTAACTGCCGTTGATACGACCAACACACCTTTCGCATTAGGACAAAACTTGGTCCTTTTGCGGGCGGATGGACGTTCAGTATTCCCGCCCTTTCTCAGGTGGTTATGCCTATCGCCAGCTTGGTGGGAGCAGATCGAGAAATACATAAATGTTGGCGCTGTTTTCAGCAGCCTGCGTTGTGGCGACGTTCCAAATTTCGAATTACCGATTCCGCCCCTCTTCGAGCAGCGCGAGATCGCAGCTATTCTCGGAGCGCTGGACGACAAAATCGAGTTAAACCGCAAGACGGCGGCGACGCTGGAAGAGATGGCACGGGCGCTCTATCGTTCGTGGTTTGTGGATTTCGACCCGGTGCGCGCTCGCACTGAGGGCCGCACCTCTGCCCACATGGACCCTACCACCGCCGCACTCTTCCCCGACAGCTTCGGCGAGGATGGGCTGCCGGTCGGCTGGACGTTGGGAGCGTTCGGCACCGTCTGCAAGCAAATGAAGCAGACAGTGAAGCCGATGGAAGCAACTGACGCCGACTTTTGGCATTTCAGCTTGCCGGCTTTCGATTCGGGCAGGGCCCCTACATTCGAGCAGGGTGCGCAAATCAAGAGCAACAAGCTGTTTGTTCCGAACGACGCGATCTTGTTTTCACGGCTCAATCCGTCGATCCCGCGCGTTTGGTGGGCCAGATCGGACCATGCAAAGGGTATCCCGGCCGCTTCGACCGAGTTCTTCGTGGCCGTCGCGCGAAGCGAGAAAGAAACGCCATGGCTTTACTGCTTGCTTTCTTCGCCAGAATTTCAGGAGCAGGCTGTGTCGCGGGTCACTGGAACGTCGAACAGCCACCAACGAGTTTCGGCCACTGCATTGTCGGACATCGGGATCACGACCCCCGCCGTCGAAATCATAGCCGCGTTCGGCAACGCGACCGTGGATTGGTTTGAACGAATACACGCTCTCGGGGAGGAAAATTGCGCCCTTGCGACCCTACGCGACACGCTGCTCCCGCGCCTGATGTCCGGCGAGCTTCGCGTCGGTGCCGCACGCGAGTTTGTCGAGGAGGTCGTCTGATGTTTCGCGCCGACTGCCTTTTGGATGAGGGCAGAGACTGATGGCCTGGATCAGCGAGGCACAGCTTGAAACGCACTTCATGGAGAGTCTCGCGCCGCTTGGCTTTGAGCCGACGCACGGGGCGAATGTTTCACCCGAGGCGAAGGTCCCCCTGCGGGCCAGCTTTCGCGAGACGATCCTGACCCCGGTGCTGCTAGGGAGCCTGTCGCTACTGAACCCCGATGTACCACAAACGGCGCTGGAGGATGCAGCACGACGGGTGACGGATAGCGTCTTTGCTTCGGACGTGGTGCAGGAAAACCGGCGACTGCATGAGCTGATGGTCAACGGCGTGCCGGTGACGTTCTTCCGCGATGGGGAGGAGCGCAACGCCCGTGTGCAGTTGGTCGATTGGCTCAACGCCGCGAACGATTGGCGCGCCGTGCGGCAGTTCGATGTGGTGGGTAAGACGGCGCGCATCCCTGACGTGGTGCTGTTCTTGAATGGCATGCCGCTGGTGGTGGTGGAACTGAAGGGGGTTGCGGGGGCAGACATTAAGGCTGCTTGGAATCAGATCGATACCTACCGTGCCGATATCCCGGATTTGTTTCGCACGAACCTGCTGACGGTCATCTCTGACGGGCTGCACGCGCGCTATGGTTCTCTGTCGGCGGGGTTCGACCGTTACATGAGCTGGCGCACAGTGGATGGTGCAACGCTGGTGCCGAAGGGCTCGACGTTGGAGTTGCCGACCTTGACGCAGGGGCTGCTGGCGCCTCAGGTGTTGCTCGACATGCTGCGCTGGTTCGTGGTGTTCGAGGATGAAGGCAAAGGGCCGATCAAGAAGATCGCCGGCTATCACCAGTTTCACGCCGTCCGGAAGGCGTGCGAGACGATCCTGAGCGCGCGCGCCGGCGACGGCAAGGGCGGGGTCATCTGGCATACTCAAGGGTCGGGCAAGAGCCTGCTGATGACCTTCCTGTCGGGCCGTGTGATGCACCATCCGGCGATGGAGAACCCGACGCTGCTTGTGCTGACGGACCGTAATGATCTGGACAACCAGCTTTTCGCAACCTTCGCCCGTTGCAAGGATCTACTGGGCGAGGAGCCGATGCAGGCCGACAGCACTGACGATCTGCGCCGCCTGCTCGACCGCAATGTCGGTGGCATCATCTTCTCGACCATCCAGAAGTTCCGCCCCGAAACCGGCGAGACGTTCCCCGAACTGACTGCGCGCTCCAACGTCGTGGTGCTGGTCGATGAAGCCCACCGGACGCAATACGGGTTTGAGGCCAAGCTGAACAAGGAAACGGGCGAAATCCGCCACGGCCTTGCCTATCAGCTGCGCCGGGCGCTGCCGAATGCGATCTATGTAGCCTTTACCGGCACGCCGGTTGAACTGGTGGGAGCCGACACGCGGGGCGTGTTTGGCGATTACATCGATGTTTATGACATCGCACAGGCGGTGGCCGATGGTGCGACTGTGCCGATCTATTACGAGGCGCGGGTCGCGAAGATCACCCTTGACGAAGACATCGCTGTTACGCTGGATGATGACTTCAACGAAGCGACCGAGATGCTGGCCGAGGATCAGGCCAGCGCGACCGCGAAGAAGTGGGCGCGTGTTGAGGCGCTGGTAGGAGCGGACCGGCGACTGGACACTGTGGTGCAGGACATCTTGACCCACTTCGACGCGCGGCTGGAGGCGATGGATGGCAAGGCGATGATCGTCTGCATGAGCCGTCGCATCTGTGTCGAGGTCTACGACCGGATTATCGCCGCACGCCCTGATTGGCATGGCGAGACTGACGATACGGGCTCGATTAAGGTCGTGATGACGGGTTCGGCGACAGACCCGGCCGCCTTGCAGCCGCATATCCGCTCCAAAAATCGGCAGGAGGCGATTCGCGGCCGCTTCAAGGATCCCGTAGATCCGCTGAAGCTGGTCATCGTCCGCGACATGTGGCTAACGGGCTTCGATGCGCCCTGCATGCACACGCTTTATGTCGACAAGCCAATGAAAGGGCACGGGCTGATGCAGGCGATCGCCCGGGTGAACCGTGTGTTCCGTGACAAGCCAGCCGGGTTGGTTGTGGACTACATCGGCATTGCCGCCGAGTTGAAGGCGGCCCTGGCGCACTACTCGCAGACCGATCAGGCACAGACTGGCATTGATGAGGCTGAGGCTGTTGCGGCCTTCCTGGACGCGCTGGATGTGGCCCGTACGCAGTTTCACGGATTCGACTATTCCATGGCTCTGCATGGGACGCCGGGCGAGCGACTGGCCGTGCTGCCGGGCGCAATCGAGAATATCCTTTCCAGGGACCAGGGTGGCGGCAAGGAAACGAAGCGCTTCCACGGCGCAGTGGCGGCACTGGTCAAGGCGTATAAGCTTGCTTCGGGTAGTCCGCAGGCAATCGATCATGCCAAGGAAGTAGCCTTTTTCGCCGCTGTGCGTTCCAGCCTCGGCAAGCTCGATGTGGGCAGCGGGCGCAATGATGGCGGCACTGACTTCGCGATTCAGCAGTTGATCAACAACGCCGTTGCCTCAACCGAGGTTGTGGACATTCTAAAGGTCTGTGGCTTCGATCGGCCCGATATTAGCGTGTTGTCGGACGCCTTCATGCTTGAGCTGCAGAATATGCAGCACCGTAACCTTGCAGTGGAAGCGCTGAAAAAGCTGCTGAATGGCGAGATCGCGGCGCGGACGCGCACAAACGTTGTGCAGCAGGAGGCTTTTTCCAGCAGGCTGGAGCAGGCCATCGCTCGCTATCACAACCGGAGCGTCGACGCGTTGCAGATTCTCCAGGAGCTGATTGCCCTGGCGAAGGACCTGCGCAACGAACCGGAGGACGGCCTGAATGCGGCAGAGCGGGCCTTTTATGATGCACTCGCCCAGAACGAGAGCGCGGTGCAGATCATGAGCAATGAAGAGCTTAGGGTGATCGCGACGGAGCTCGTGACGACCGTTCGCAACAACTGGGGGGTCGACTGGTGGAGGCGAGAAAATGTGCGAGCCAAGATGCGGGTGGCCATTAAACGCATCTTGGCTCGGCATGGCTATCCGCCGGATCTCGCATTAGAAGCTGTGAAATTGGTACTGCGCCAGGCCGAGGCTTTGGCGATAGCGTGATGTTGCTATCGCAGTATCGCTTGAGTAGCCTCGCCGGCCGAAGGAGTGTGCGTCTTGGGAGGCATCTCTGGGCATGACGCCCTGAAAACGGACCGTTGGAGTTACGACAGTTTCTTTGCGAGATCCTCGGCCCTTGGATGATAATAACGCATCAACATGCGCGGGTCTTTGTGGCCCGTTATCTTTGTCAGCTCGTGCATGGGGAAAATGGATGCCAAGCGTGAGGTTGCTTCGTGCCGCAGGTCGTGAAAGCGAAGATCAGTCAGGAATTTGCCATCTGGTCTCTGATGGGCATCTTTGGACTCATCGATGTAAAGCTTTCGAGCGCGCGTTACTGCGCGCTCGAAAGCTCTCGTGACTGCGTCGCTGCGAATATCGAACACGCGGCCGGCGTCGTCTTCGTTACTCTCGCTTGTATCATTCTTGGCACGATCACGCGCGTCTTTCAGCGCCTGAAGCACCGCAACCGCGCGCGAAGATAGTGGCACGTCGCGGGCGTCTCCGTTTTTCGTCGAAGGCAAGTGCACGACGCGGCGATTCAGGTCCACGTTCATCCACAATAGGGACACGATTTCACCCCGGCGCATTGCGGTTTCGACGGCCAGCCAGATGATGGACGGCAGTAGCGTCGAGCCGCTAGCCTTTGCTACCCGTTCAAGTTCACCGTCTTGCGCGCCACGTTCCGACTCGAATGGTTCCCCTCCTACCGTGCTGACAGATGCGCTGTTGACAGCAATGCGCCGAGTGCGAGCGTTGTTAGGCCGCGGCTTTCGGACCAGTTCGACCGGATTCGACAGACTGTCCATCCCCCATTCTTTGCGGGCGACGCTGAACACATGGGAAAGTACCGCCAAGCGGCGCAGGACCGTCGCGGGCTTGTAGTCCTTCAGCCATTCATCCCGAAGCTTCGCTACGTCTGCGCTGCGGATCGTTGCTAGTGGCCGCTTCGCCAGGTCAACTGCCTTGCAGGTCTTCAAGACGGACAATTCCTGCGCGGCTCCCTTCTTTGGCAGCGAAATTTCTTCCTCGTAGCGTTTGAGCGCCTCATATAGCGTCGTCGCTTCGGCCTCACTGCGGCTAACCCATATGCCACGCGACATTTCCGATTCGATCATGTTAGCCCACGCTTCCGCCTCGGCCTTGGTAGTAAAGGTCTTGCTCTGCGCTGGGTAGCCGCCACGGCGCACTTGCGCTTCCCATTGGTACTGCCCACGCTTTCGGATGGTCGGCATTTCTATCCGTTCTCGAATTGAGTGTGGCAAGATTGTGGCAAATAATGGAGAAGATCGCCAGAGTCCTTGAATTTACTGGTGGTGATTTTACATTCGCAATGCGAAGGTCGGGAGTTCGATCCTCCTCCGCACCAACGAAAATCCGAAGGGCTCGGTCGCAAGACCGAGCCTTTTTGTTTTCCAGCATTCCCCGCGTAGCGCAGGCGCCTCGTATCCCTTTCGACCGGCCCGTTCCTATTCGGCCGCGTCGCGATCGTGCGCCGGCCCCGCCAGCCCCTGCCTCGTCGCGTGGTAGTGCCGTCGCGCCTTCG
>Ga0105237_10002989_pt1 | contig 20424 bp, 23 predicted proteins | sample KBSC24metaG_FD_81520 | JGI IMG/M metagenome (GOLD analysis project Ga0105237, IMG submission 81520) | Corn rhizosphere microbial communities from Kellogg Biological Station, Michigan, USA - KBS C2-4 metaG | ecosystem: Host-associated > Plants > Roots > Rhizosphere > Soil | place: Michigan, USA... | reverse complement strand
CGCGTCGCAATCCGCGCGCGCGGCGGCGGCCTATGTCTATTCGGCCGCAGGCCCGGGCGAGAGCACGACCGATCTCGCCTGGGATGGGCAGGCGATGATCCACGAGCTCGGTCATCGGCTCGCCGCATCGGGGCGGTTCGATCACGAGCCGGAGCTGATCTATGCCGATATCGACGTGGCGCGGCTGCGGCAGGCGCGGATGCGTTTCGGCACGTTCAACGACAATGCCCGCGCCTTCGGCCATCCCGAGGCGCAATTCCGCCGCGTGACCTTCGCGCATAAGCCGGATTTTGCCGACATCGGGCTCAAGCGGACGATCGCGCGCTTCCCGTTCGTTCCGGCCGATTCCGACCGGCTGGACGAGGATTGCTACGAAGTCTTCAACATCCAGGTCGAGGGCCTCGCAAAGCGCATGGCCGCGACCGGATCGGCGCATCTGATCATCGGCATTTCGGGAGGACTCGATTCGACACACGCGCTGATCGTCGCGGCAAAAGCGTGCGACCGGATCGGCAAGCCGCGTTCGGCGATCCTGGGCTTTACGATGCCCGGCTTTGCGACGGGCGAAACCACCAGGAGCAATGCCTGGGCGCTGATGAAGGCGTTGGGCGTCACGGGCGCGGAGATCGACATCCGCCCCACCGCGACGCAGATGCTCAAGGACATGGACCATCCCTTCGCCAAGGGCGAGCCGGTCTATGATGTGACGTTCGAGAATGTGCAGGCGGGCTTGCGCACCGACTATCTGTTCCGTCTCGCCAATCAGCATGACGGCTTCGTCATCGGCACCGGCGATTTGAGCGAACTCGCGCTCGGCTGGTGCACCTATGGCGTCGGCGATCAGATGAGCCATTACGGCGTCAATGTCGGCGTGCCCAAGACCTTGATCCAGTTCCTGATCCGCTGGGCGGTGAAGACCGGCCAGTTCGACGGCGACACCAACCGCATCCTGACCGACATCCTCGGCACCGAAATCTCGCCCGAGCTGGTGCCGGCGGGCGCGGACGGCGCGATCCAGTCGACCGAGGCGCGGATCGGGCCTTATGCGCTCAACGACTTCTTCCTGCATCATATCGTGCGCTGGGGGATGGACCCGGCCAAGATCGCCTTCCTCGCGCTGCAGGCCTGGGGCGACGCGGGGGCGGGCGAATGGCCGCTCGGCGTGCCGGAGGCGCAGCGGGTCGCCTACGACCTGCCGACGATCCGGCACTGGCTGGAGCGCTTCCTGTTCCGCTTCTTCCAGATCAGCCAGTTCAAGCGCTCGGCGATCCCCAATGGTCCCAAGGTCTCGACCGGCGGGGCGCTGAGCCCGCGCGGCGACTGGCGCGCGCCGTCGGACGGAACGGCCGCGCCCTGGCTGGCGGCGCTGGAGCGGGTTCCTGGCGGGAAGCGGTGAGTAGCTTCCAGCTCGGCGCCCTGCCGCTCGCGCTGTTCCTGGGCTATGCGCTGTTCGAATAGGCGCCGGGGCGGCTGATCGTCCGAGCGGGGCGGGCCCCATGGGACGCCATCGGAGGCTGATACCGGAAGGCGGACGGAGAGCGATCTCCCCTCCCTTTCAGGGAGGGGTTTTCCTGGAGCCGGAGCTATCTTTTCCGCAACGCCTCGGGCTTGTGCGCCGCGCGCTTGCCCTCGTCGGTCTCGACCAGGAACTGCGGATCGTCCTTCGAGGCCGCGACGATATGGCCCTTCACGCTGGTCTGCCGGGTGAGCGTCTTCACCACCTCGCCTTCGGCCGTCCCGCCGTGGGAATTCCATTCCACCCGGTCGCCCGTCTTCACCTTCGCCATGTCCGATCTCCTCGCGAAGAGAACAAGCGGGCGCGGGGCGGCGTTCCGGCGTCCCGCGCCGGGACTCGCGGGACAGCGAAATTCCCGCTCCAAAAGGGTAAACAGTTCGTTAAGCTGCGACCATGTTCGAGGCATCGCGCACGCTTATCGCACCGTCCCTCTCCGCAGGGCTGATCCGCCGCCGCAAGCCATTGCTGCTGGCGCCGCCGGCTTATCACGTCACGCTGCCGGTCGAGGTGGCGGAGGACGCCGGGCCGCGCTGGCGGACCTGGCGCGAGGATCTGCGCTTCTTCGCCGGCTGCTACGTCGCGGGGCTGGTCTTCTTCTTCATCATGTTGAGCTGAACGCCGGGGCGCAGGCCCGGTGCAGCCGCCAGGCGATGGCGGCCGCCGCGACGCTGCCGGCCGCCGTCACCAGCAGCGTGTCGGCGACATGCACGCCGAGGCGCACCAGCCCCGCGAACAGCAGGGCGCCCAGCACCATCGCACCCGAATTGACGATGTTGTTCGCCGCCACGGTGCGCGCGGTGTGGAGCTTGTCCACCGTGGTCGTCAGGAAGGCGTAGAGCGGCACCACGAACATGCCGCCGAAGGCCGCGACGCCGAACAGGTCGAGCAGGATATGCTTGGCATGCGGCAGATCGACGAAGGCCTGCCACCCGACCATCGCGTCCGGCGCATCCCAATGCGAGGTGCCGTAGTGGAGATCGATCAGGCAGAGGCCCATCAGCAGGGCGGCCGCCGGCGCGAAGCGGGCGGAGACGGCACCGCCGAGCAGCCGGTTGATCGCGATCGAGCCGATGCCGACGCCGATCGAGAAGACCGCGAGGAACAGGGTCGCCACCTCCTGGTCGGCCGCCAGCACGTTCTTCACCAGCGGCACGAACAGGGTGCCGAGGATGGCGGCCTGCATCCAGAAGCAGCTGATCGCCGCCACGGCGAGCATCAGGCGCGGCACGTGCAGCGTTTCGGAGACCAGCCGGATCGAGGCGCGGACGACGTGGAGATCGACCGTGTGATCCTCCACCACCGGCGGGGCCGCGGGCACCTGCGCGCCCACCACCCGCCCGATCAGCGCGATCGCCAGCACGGTCGCCGCGACGGCTGGGGGCGGGATCACGCCGCCGGCGAGAATGCCCAGCAGCACGCCGATATAGGTGCCGGCCTCGATCAGGCCGGTGCCGCCCAGCACCTCGTCACGATGCAGGTGCTGGGGCAGCAGCGCATATTTGATCGGCCCGATGAAGGTGGAATGCGCGCCCATCGCGAACAGGGCGAGCAGCAGCAGCGTCACCGAGGGCAGCAGCAGCCCGATCGCGCCGACCAGCATGATGGCGATCTCGACCGTCTTCACCCAGCGGATGATCCAGGCCTTGTCGCGGCAATCGGCGAGCTGGCCGGCGAGCGCCGAGAAGAGGAAGAAGGGGAGGATATACAGCGCATTGGCCGCAGCATTGAAGACGGCTTCGAGATGGTTGTCCGAGAAGATCCGATAGGTGACGAGCATCACCATCGACGTCTTGAACAGATTGTCGTTGAAAGCCCCCAGGAACTGGGTGGTGAAAAGCGGCAGGAAGCGCCTGCGCGCGAGAAGACCTAGGGATGCCTGCATACCGGAACTGAAACGACCCATCTTCCCCCAACGATCGCGCGGGCATAGCGCAGGAGGGCGGCTTCGCCAAATCCTACGATAGGCGAAGCGGTCATTGGTTCATTGCGGGTGTTCAAACGGGGGCGCGCTTGGGCTAGGCTCCCATCCCGATGCTATCCCTGCCCAATCTCCTCACCCTGTCCCGCATCCTGGCCGTGCCGATCCTCGTCGGGCTGCTGTGGCAACCGGGGCCCGTCGGCTACGTGCTGGCCTTCCTGCTCTACGCGCTGGCCGGCATCACCGATTATTTCGACGGCTATCTGGCGCGCGCGCAGGGCACGGTGTCGAAGCTCGGCATCTTCCTCGATCCGATCGCGGACAAGATCATGGTGGCCGCGGTCATCGTGATGCTGATCTCCACCGAGCGGGTGATCGGCCCGCATCCGGTGGTGACGGGGTGGCACGTGATCGCCGCGCTGGTGATCCTGCTGCGCGAGATCGCGGTGTCGGGCCTGCGCGAATTCCTCGCGCAGCTGCAGGTCTCCGTGCCGGTGAGCCAGCTCGCCAAGTGGAAGACGACCTTCCAGATGGCGGCGCTCGGCCTGCTGATCCTGGCGGGCGCGCTGCCGGGCATGCCGTGGGTGCATATCGTCGGGCTCGTCTGCCTGTGGCTGGCGGCGGCGCTGACGTTGCTCACCGGCTGGGACTATCTGCGCGTCGGCCTCAAGCACATGGATTGACGATGGTCCGGCTGCTCTATTTCGCCTGGGTGCGCGAACGGATCGGCCTCGATGGCGAGACGGTCGAGCCGCCGGCGGACGTGGCCGACGTGGCCGCGCTGATCGCCTGGCTGGCGGGCCGGGGCGGGGGCCATGCCGAGGCCTTCGCCGAGCCCGGCCGGTTGCGCGCGGCGGTGGACCAGGCTTTCGTGGCGCTCGACGCCCCGATCGCGGGCGCGCGGGAGATCGCCTTGTTCCCGCCGGTGACCGGCGGATGAGCGCCCGCGTCGCCGCGCAGGAGGCGGATGTCGATGTCGCCGCCGAACTGGCCCGGCTGGAAGCGCTGGGCGGGGGCGGGGTGGCGAGCTTCACCGGCGTGGTGCGCGGCGGCGGCGGGCTGACGGCGCTGCGGCTGGAGGCCTATCCCGGCATGACCGAGCGGGCGCTGGCGGACATTGCGGCGCAGGCGATGGCGCGCTGGTCGCTGCTCGGCTGCACGGTGATTCATCGCCACGGCACGCTGGCGGTGGGGCAGCGCATCGTGCTGGTCGGCACGGCGGCGCGCCACCGCGGCGCGGCGCTGGAGGCTTGCGCCTTCCTGATCGACTGGGCCAAGACGAAGGCCCCGCTCTGGAAGCAGGAATTGTTCGCGGACGGCACCGCGCGCTGGGTCGAGCCGCGCGCGGAGGACGATGTCGCGGCGGCGGAGTGGGACGCCAGCGCGGAGCATGGGAAGCCGTAAATACCTTCCCGGAACGGGGAGGAGGACCGCTCGCGAAGCGAGTGGTGGAGGGGCGGCGGTGGCACACCGCCGTCTGCGACGGCGGCCCCTCCACCAGCTTGCGGCTGGTCCCCCTCCCCGTTCCGGGGAGGTTTATTAAGCCACCTTCTTCAGCGCGTCCGCCAGCAGCAGGAATTCCTTGGCGCGCGGGCTGCCCTTGCGCCAGGCCAGCGCGATCCGCCGACTGGGCTTCTCGGCATCGAGCGGCCGGGTCAGCACGTCGGTGCCGTTGAGGATGCCGGCCTCGATCGCCATTTCGGGCAACAGGGTGACGCCGAGGCCATTGTCCACCATCTGCACCAGCGTGTGGAGCGAGGTGCCGAGCATCGCCGCTTCCGCGCCCAGTTCCGGGCGGTTGCAGGCGGCCAAGGCATGATCCTTGAGGCAATGCCCGTCCTCGAGCAGCAGCAGCTCGCGCTCGTCGATCGCCTCGGGCGGCACGCGCGTCGCGAACTCGTCCTTCTGGGCGCCGGGGAAGGCGAAGACCAGCCTGTCCTCGAACAGATCGGCGGATTCGACGTCGCCGCAGCGATAGGGAAGGGCGAGCAGCACGCAGTCGAGCCGCCCGCGCTGCAGGGAATCGCAGGCCGACGCCGTCACCTCCTCGCGCAGGTAGAGCTTCAGGTCCGGCCATTCCGCGCGCAGCTTGGGCAGCAGGCGCGGCAGCAGGAAGGGGGCGATGGTGGGGATCACGCCCATGCGCAGCTCGCCCGACAGCGGTTTTCCTGCTGCACGCGCGAGATCGGTCAGCACGTCCGCCTCGGCGAGCACGCGCCGCGCCTGCCCCGCGATCCGCTCGCCCACCGGGGTGAAGCGCACGACGCGGCGGGTGCGCTCGACCAGCGTCAGCCCGAGCAGCGACTCCAGCTCGCGCAAGCCCGCGGACAGCGTGGATTGCGTGACGAAGCAGGCCTCCGCGGCATTGCCGAAATGGCCATGCTCTTGAAGCGCCACGAGATATTGGAGCTGCTTCAGCGTCGGGAGATAGGTGCTCATAGAACGGCTTTTTCGATCATGGGGGTAGGAATAATCGATTTGCTTGCTACATTGCAATGCGGCAAATGGCCCCTCGTTCAACACGCCCTCTCAGGAGAATCGAAACCATGCTGACCGTTGGCGACAAGTTTCCGGCCCTCACCCTCCCCGTCCAGCAGGGCGTGTCCGCGCTCCCGGCCGGCGAGACGATCGACACCGGGGACACCGGCGGCAAGTGGAAGGTCGTGTTCTACTGGCCGAAGGACTTCACCTTCATCTGCCCGACCGAGATCATCGGCTATGGCGAGCTCAAGGGCGATTTCGAGGACCGTGACGCCGTGCTGATCGGCGCCTCGACCGACACCGATTTCGTCCACTTCGCGTGGCGCAAGTCGGACGAGCGTCTGGCCAATTGCGATTTCCCGTGGATCGCCGACAATTCGAAGAAGCTGGCCTCGGCGCTCGGCATCGTCGCCGAGGAGGCGGGTGTCGCCTATCGCGCCACCTTCATCGTCGATCCGCACAACGTCATCCAGCACGTCACGGTGAACGGCCTCAATCAGGGCCGCAACCCGCAGGAGGCGCTCCGCGTCCTCGACGCGCTGCAGACCGACGAGCTCTGCCCCTGCAACTGGTCGCAGGGCGAAGAGGTCCTGAAGCCGGCCGCGTAACCGCCCGCTTCCTACCCTCTAGCGCGGCCGGCACTCCCCCTCCCCGAGCTGGCCGCGCTTTCTGGGGCGCGCGGGACCCCGTCTCGCGCGCCCCTTTCTATTCGTGCTTCCTTCTCCGTTCGCACTGAGCTTGTCGAAGTGCTGTCCTTCTCTTTTTCCCGAGGTTGAAGGGAAAGGGCAGGGCTTCGACAAGCTCAGCCCGAACGGACGGGGTTTCAGGAGAATTCCAATGTCCCTCAAGACCTTCGCCGAAGCTCTTCCCGATTATGCCAAGGATCTGCGCCTCAATGTCGGCTCGCTGGTCGGCGACCAGACGCTGGGCGACCAGCGCAAATACGGCCTGCTGCTCGCCTGCGCGCACGGCACCGGCTACAAGCCGATCGTCGAGGCCGCCGAGGCCGAGGCCGAGGGCAAATTGTCGCCGGAGGCCGCCAATGCCGCCCGCGCCGCCGCCGCGGTGATGGCGATGAACAACGTCTATTATCGCTTCGTCCACCTCGCCTCGAACCCCGAATATGGCACGCTGCCCGCCAAGCTGCGGATGAACGTGATCGGCAGCCCCGGTATCGAGAAGGACGATTTCGAGCTGTTCAGCCTCGCCGTCTCGGCGATGAACGGCTGCGGCATGTGCATCGATTCCCACGAGAAGGTGCTCAAGCAGCATGGCGTCTCGGCGGACGTGATCCAGGCCGCCGCCCGCATCGGCGCGGTGATCAAGGCGGTCGCGACCGTGCACGCGACGCTGTGATTTTCTCCTCTCCCTGAAAGGGAGGGGCTGGATCGAGATCGAAAATCCTCCCCCGGCAGGGGGAGGTGGCGCCGAAGGCGACGGAGGGGAGGATGGCGGTGCGCCCGCCTGGATGTCCCGCCGCCCGCCCCCTCCGTCAGGCTATGCCTGCCACCTCCCCCTGGCGGGGGAGGATTCCGGTTCGCCGCGGCTGAATGGCGATACGATCTGAAGGGCAGTCGGGCGATCGAGCCGGCGAGCCCCTGAAAAGCCCCGCTTATCACTCCATAAGGAGGCACCCCCTCGCAATCTTTACCGTTCGGTCCTAAATGAGGGGCAGGACAAGGGGAGTTGCATCCATGCCCGGCCGACTGGTCGCCTATCTGGATTCGATCAAGGCGCGCGATCCGGCGCCCCGTTCGCGCTGGGAAGTGCTGCTCTATCCGGGCGTCTGGTCGGTCTTCTACCACAAGATCGCGCATGCCCTGTTCCGGCGGCGCTGGTTCTTCCTCGCCCGCGCGGTGAACCACTGGTCGCGCTTCGTCACCGGCAACGACATCCATCCCGGCGCGGTGATCGGGCGCAACCTGTTCATCGATCATGGCTGGTCGGTGATCGGCGAGACCGCGATCATCGGCGACAACGTCACCCTCTACCAGCATGTCACGCTCGGCGGCACCAACCCGGTCGACGGCCAGGGCGGCAAGCGCCACCCGACCCTGCTCGACGGATCGGTGATCGGATCGGGCGCGCAGGTGCTCGGGCCCGTGACGGTGGGCGAGGGCGCCAAGGTCGGCGCCAATGCGGTGGTCACGCGCGATGTGCCGGCCGGCGCCACGATGGTCGGCATCCCCGCCAAGCCGACCCTGGTCGACGCCGCCGAGACGCAGCGCTTCGTGCCCTACGGCACGCCCTGCGGCGAGCAGTTCGACCCGTCCAGCCAGAAGCTGGAGATCATGCGCTGCGAGATCGAGCGCCTGTCCAAGCGCATCGAGGAACTGATCCGCGAGCGCGACGATGCCCGTGCCCGGCTCTCCGGCGTCGCGCCCGATCGGGAGAGCGCGTGAGCGCGGTCGTCACGCCGTTTCCGGGAAGCGGGCGACCGGGCCAGGTCGCCTTCGAGCGGCCCGAACTGATGCGGATCCTCGATCTCTACGGCCGCATGGTCGCGGCCGGGCACTGGAAGGATTATGCCATCGACTTCGGGCGCGAGGCGGCGATCTTCTCCGCCTTCCGCCGCACCGCCGAGCGCCCCGAATTCCGCATCGAGAAGCGCCCGGCGCTGCGCCACCGCCAGGGCATGTGGGCGCTGGTCGGCGAACATGGCGCGGTGCTCAAGCGCGGGCAGGATCTCGGGCCGGTGCTGGCGCCGGTCGAGCGCAAGCTGATGAAGCTGGTCGAGGACTGATTCCCTGTGAGCAAGGGCGTGCGCTCATCGCGCTGATATCTGGCGTTCGCCCTGAGCTGGTCGAAGAAATGTTCTTCCGAACACGAAAAGAAGGGCAGGGCTTCGACAGGCTCGGCCCGAACGGAAGAGGCTAGAACCGCATCCGGAACTTCACCTTCTTGCCGCGGATGCGCACCGGCGGCGGATCGCGGGGCGGTCCGGGCGGGGGCGCGATGTCGGCGGTCAGCCAGCGCGAGGCGGCGATATGGTCGTCCTGCTCCGCCACCGGGTGCAGCAGGAAGCGGGTGAGATCGAAGCGGCTGGCGAGCGGCATCCGCCCCTCGCCGACGGGCGCCGCCTGAGCTGCCCCGGCCGAGACGAGCAACGCTATGGCAAGCCATCGACGCATGACTTGAACCCGATCCGCATGACGCCGGGTTCAAATCATGCGGGGCGATGGAGTTCCCTCGGATCAGGCCGAACGCGCCACCGATGCGCCGGGATGATGCGCCTCGGGCAGCCGGGCGCGCAAACCGTCCGGCAGCGCGGACAGCACGGCGGCGCGCACGTTCGTCCAATAGGCCGAGAGCATGAGCAGAGCCGAGCCCAGCACCAGGGCGGTCAGCGCGATGTTGAGGCTGACCGCGCCGAACTCGCGGAACAGCTCGGACAGGGCGTAGAGCACGTAGGCCAGGGCGGAGACCATCAGCGCGCGGCGGTCGATGGCCAGCGCCACCAGTCCGAGCGCGATATAGAGCGCGACGACGACGCTCGCCCCGCCGAGCCCGACGCCGCCCTTCAGCAGGCCCATCATCGCGAACACCGGGTGCACGATCAGCGGCGCGGCCAGCAGGTGCAGCCAGAAGGCCACGTCGGCGCGGCGCGTTTCCCGCTTCGGGTCGCTCATGTCCCAGCGCATGGCGAGCCCGAACACCACGAGGCCCGCGACGAAGGCGGGGGCGGAGAGCGTCTCCCGCACGGCGGGCAGGATCGTCGCGACCAGCGCCAGCACCACGCCGACCCCGGCGGCCGCCCCCGCCGCCACCGTGATCGGGACGTGGAAGCGCCGCCAGTGCGCCCAGGCGCCGCCGCCCGCGACGAGGGCGGAGCCGGCGATCACGAGCGTGCCGATCACCCGGTCGAGCCGCTGCGCGTCGCTATTGTCGAGCATCGCGGCGAGGGTCGATCCGGTGAGCGCGAAGAGGCCGCCGACGAAGCCGAGCAGCAGCAGGATCGACGGCAGCGCCATGCGCCGGCGCGCCGTGAACATCTCGGCCAGCCCCCAGCTGGCGATCGCGACGAACAGGCCGCCGAGCGGGCGGGGGCCGTTTTCGAGGCCGATCGGGATCGCCTGACCGATCCAGCCGAGCGCCACCAGCAGCAGCACGCAGGCGATCGAGACGAAGATGTCGTTGAAGCCGGTGATGAGCCGGAAATGCTCTTCGTCGACCAGGCTGGTGCGGTGCGACCGCGCCAGAAAATCCCGCATCCGTTCGACCGACGCCCTGTCCATCACGCCCGCCGCGATCACGGCCTCCAGATCGTCCTCGCTGTACATGGCCTATCCCTCCTGTCCGGGCAGGATAGGCTTAGTGTGTTGGTGATGCAATACGGTAAGTAACTCCCCCTCCCTGGAAGGGAGGGGGGTCGAGGCACGCATGACTTTGCCCTCATGCCATGGGGCATCGGTATCGAGACCCAAGACCCACCCCAACCCCTCCCTTCCAGGGAGGGGCTCTCATGCAAACGGCCCGGGCGATCGCTCGCCCGGGCCGCCGCACCCTCTCCGAGTGCGCGATGACCGTCCGTCTTACGCGAACTGGTTCATCGTATTGTGGGCGCCGCCGGCCTTCAGCGCGGCCTCGCCGGCAAAGGCGTCCTTATGGTCGTCGCCAATGTCGGAGCCCGACATGTTCTGGTGCTTGACGCAGGCGATGCCCTCGCGGATCTCCTTGCGCTGCACGCCCGCGACATAGCCGAGCATCCCCGCCTCGCCGAAATACTCCCTGGCGAGATTGTCGGTGCTGAGCGCCGCCGTGTGATAGGTCGGCAGCGTGATCAGGTGGTGGAAGATGCCGGCGCGCTTCGCCGCATCCTTCTGGAAGGTCCGGATCCTGTCGTCCGCTTCCTTGGCCAGATCGGTGGTGTCGTAGATCACGCTCATCAGCGCGGCGCGCTCGTAATCGGACACGTCCTTGCCGGCTTCCGCCCACGCATCATAGACTTGCTGGCGGAAGTTCAGCGTCCAGTTGAAGCTGGGGCTGTTGTTGTAGACCAGCTTGGCGTTGGGCACGACCTCGCGGATGCGATCGACCATGCCGGCGATCTGCTCGATATGCGGCTTCTCCGTCTCGATCCACAGCAGGTCGGCGCCGTTCTGCAGGGAGGTGATGCAGTCGAGCACGCAGCGGTCCGCGCCGGTGCCGGGGCGGAACTGGAACAGGTTGCTGGGCAGGCGCTTCGGCCGCATCAGCTTGCCGTCCCGCTCGATCACGACATCGCCGCGCAGCGTCGAGAGGTCGGACACCTCCTCGCAATCGAGGAAGCTGTTATACTGGTCGCCGATGTCGCCCGCCGCGCGGCTGAAGGCGATCTGCTTGGTCAGGCCGGCGCCCAGCGAATCGGTGCGGCTGACGATGATGCCGTCCTCGACGCCCAGCTCCAGGAAGGCGTAGCGGCAGGCGCGGATCTTCGCGAGGAAGTCCTCATGCGGCACGGTGACCTTGCCGTCCTGGTGGCCGCACTGCTTCTCGTCGGAGACCTGGTTCTCGATCTGCAGCGCGCAGGCGCCGGCCTCGATCATCTTCTTGGCGAGCAGATAGGTCGCCTCGGCATTGCCGAAGCCCGCGTCGATATCGGCGATGATCGGCACGACATGCGTCTGGTAGGTGTCGATCTCGTTGAGCAGGAAGCGCTCGCGCGCGGTGTCGCCGGCGGCGCGGGCCGCGTCGAGATCGCGGAAGATCATGCCCAGCTCGCGGGCGTCGGCCTGCTTGAGGAAGGTGTAGAGCTCCTCGATCAGGGCCGGCACGCTGGTCTTCTCGTGCATCGACTGATCGGGCAGCGGCCCGAAATCGGAACGCAGGGCCGCGACCATCCAGCCGGACAGATAGAGATATTTGCCCTTGGTGGTGCCGAAATGCTTCTTGATCGAGATCAGCTTCTGCTGGCCGATGAAGCCGTGCCAGCAGCCCAGCGACTGGGTGTAGTTCGCCGGATCGGCATCATAGGCCGCCATGTCGGCGCGCATGATCTTCGCGGTGTATTTCGCGATGTCGAGGCCGGTGTGGAAGCGGTTCTGCAGGCGCATGCGCGCCACGGCCTCGGCGCTGATCCCGTCCCAGGTGCCGTCGTGGCGCTGGATCAGCGCGTGGGTGGTGTCGATATGGCTCTGATAGGTCATGATGGTTCCTGGGACGTTGAATGAAGGGAAGGCCGCCGGGGTCAGCCGAGGCGGCCGAGGCGGTGGTAGAGATTGCTGAACTTGACCGAGTCCGGGCTGTCCGCGACGGTCCGGAGGTGCGCGGCGACGGCCTCGCGCAGCAAGGCGAAGTCCTCGGTCGAGAAGACGGCGCGGGCGCGGGCGGGCTCGGGGTGGCTCAGGGTCTGGGTGGTCATCGTGTCTCTCCGTTGGTTGGGCGATCCGCAGCGGTGGATCGCGTCATGAACGGGAGAATGGGCCGCGCGGTCCGGCCTTTGAAGGACGATGAGTGACGGTTGGTAGCATCGTGACACGATCAATCTGTCATGATGTGACAACGTGATTGGAACCCGAACGGTCAGCCGCGGTTCAGTCGCACGGGCTCAAGGGGCTTCGAACAGGGTCGATTTTTCGAGGTTTGATATGCTGAGCGGTTCCATGTCGCATCGCTTGTTGCTGCTGGTCGGCGCGTCCGCCGTCCTGTCGTCGGGGGCGACGGCCGCTTTGGCCCAGCCGCAGCCGCAGGACGGTTACGGATCCTACCAGTCGCCGCCGCCGGGTTATGATGGCCAGCAGGCGCAGGGCGACGGTTATTATGACGACGGCAACGACGCGCCGCCGCCGGGGCAGGGCGGGTATCCGCCCCAGGGGCAGGGCGGCTACGCGCCGCAGGGGCAGGGTGGCTATCCGCCGCCGCCTCCCGGCCAGGGCGGTTATGGCCAGGGGCAGGCGCCCGCTTACGGCTATGGCAACGGGTACGGATCGCAGACCCCGCCGCCGCCGCCACTGCAGGCGCCGGCCGGCTATGACGGTTCGCAGCCGCCGCCCCCGCCGCCCGGTTACCAGGCCGGGCCGGATGCCGCCCAGCAGGCGGCGCAGGACCAGCAATATGCCGCTTATGCGCAGCAATGGTCGCAGGCCTATTGCGTCAAGGCCCATGCCGATACCGGCACCGGCGCGGTGATCGGCGGCGCGATCGGCGCGTTGCTCGGCTCGGGCATCGCCGGGCGGCACGATCGGGCGGGCGGCGCGCTGCTCGGTGCGGGCGTGGGCGCGCTGGGCGGCGCGGCCGTCGCCAGCGGGACCAACAGCAACGCCACCAGCCCCGGCTGCCCGCCGGGCTTCGTGGTGCGCGGCGGCGCGCCCGCCTTCGCCTACAGCGCGCCGGGTTACGCTTATGCGGCGCCGACCTGGTATCGCCCGTGGGTCTTCTATGGCGGGGTGTGGACCTATCGGCCCTATCCCTATCATGTCTGGTATTCCCGCCATTATGGCTGGGGCCCGCGCGGCTATTATCGCGGCCCGCGCGGTTACTATCGCCGGCACTGGTAGGCCGGTCGCCTTCTAGAGCGTGATCGCCCGGGGTTCGGCCGGGCGATCGGGCCGGCGCCTCAACCAGGCGCCGGCCCGATCACGCACCGGCATGTCGTAGAGACGGAACAGGATGTGCGCCGCGGCGATGCAGGCGGCGGACACCGCCGCCGCCTCGAGGGCGCGGGCAGCCGGTGGCAGCCCGCCGCGCGCATATTGGCCGAGCGCGCTGACGATCGGATAGTGCAGCACGTAGAGCGGGTAGGAGAGATTGCCCAGCCAGCGGCAGAGGCCGGCGGTGCGCTCCGATGGGCTGGCGCGGGTCGCGAGCAGCACGGTGAGCGGGAAGAGCAGCAGCACGAGCACCGCCTCCACCCATCCTTCGCCGCGCCAGCCGGCCGGCATGGGCACGCCGACCGCGAGCGCGTAGGCCAGCGCCAGCACCCAGAAAGGCAGGCGTGGCAGGGCCGGCAACCGCCCGGCCCGCTCGGCGCGATGGATGCCGACTCCGGTGAAATAGCTGAAGCAGAAGATGGCGACGCCGCCGGAGAAATTGCCGTTGCCCCAGCCGACGCAGAGATCGCCGACCGCGCGCGCGGTCATCACCGTGCCGAACGCCCCGATCGCGACCAGCGCGCCCAGGATGCGGGGCGTCAGCTGGCGGACGAACAGGGCGTGGAAGGCGTTGCCCCAGACCTCGATGAACAGCGACCAGACCGGGCCGTTGGCCGGGAACAGCTCCATCGCGCCCGACACGGTGGGGATCAGCAGGGCGACCATCGCCACCCGATCGGCCGGGAAGCCGGCCAGCACCGCCAGCAGGCAGGAGAGAGCGAGCATCGGATAGAGGCGGATCGCGCGGATCGCGGCGAAGCGGGCCAGGCTCATCCCCGCCAGCAGCCGATGCTCGTAGGCGCGGGCGATCACATAGCCGCTGATCACGAAGAAGAGCGGCACCGCGAGATGCAGCCGCCCCGGCCAGCCGGCGAAGCCGAAGCGGCCCGGCACGTGCAGCAGCAGGATGCCGATCGCGGCGAGCCCGCGCAGCCCGTCCAGGGCGCCGATCGCGCCGCGATGCGCGCTTGCTGGCGAGGCCGTCTCCATGAGGACCGGTCTTGCCGCGGCACCGCTGATATTCGGTTAAGGCGCGGGCGCCTGCTGGGAAGAGCGGCCGAAAAGCGCCGTGTCGGCGCTTCCCGGCAGGCCCTCAGGCGACGCCTTCGGAATCCAGCGCGTAGCCGGCCGAGCGGACGGTGCGGATGATGTCCGGCATGGCGCCGTCATCGTTGATCGCCTTGCGCAGGCGGCGGATGTGGACGTCCACGGTGCGCGGCTCGATATCCGCCTCGCGGCCCCAGACCGAGTCCAGCAGCCGCTCGCGCGAGAAGACGCGGCCGGGATGCTCCAGGAAATGGCGGAGCAGGCGGAACTCCGTCGGCCCCAGCGCGATCGGCGACCCGTCGCGGCGCACCTTGTGGCCGACCAGGTCCATCTCGATGCCGCCATATTCCAGGCGCTCGCCGGCCAGCGCCGGGCGCACGCGGCGCAGCACCGCCGAGACGCGGGCGAGCAGCTCGCGCGGGGAGAAGGGCTTGGTGACGTAATCGTCGGCGCCGGTCTCGAGGCCGCGCACGCGATCCTCTTCCTCGCCGCGCGCGGTCAGCATGATGATCGGCAGGTTGGCCGTCTCGGGGCGGCGGCGCAGGCGGCGGCACACCTCGATGCCCGACAGGCCCTCGACCATCCAGTCCAGCAGCACGAGATCGGGCGTCTGCTCGGAGGCGAGCAGCAGAGCCTCCTCGCCATCCGGCGTCCGCTCGACGTCGAAACCCTCGCGCTCGAGGTGCCAGGACACGAGCTCGGCGAGCGCCGCGTCGTCCTCGACCAGCAATACCCGTCCGGGCATCCGTTTACTCCGCGTCCGCCGTCAGCGGATCGCCGCCGCGCGGGCGGTCGATCAGCTGCTCGCCGGTGGCGGCGAAGAACACCATCTCGGCGATGTTGGTGGCGTGATCGCCGATGCGCTCCAGATTCTTGGCGATGAAGAGCAGGTGCGCCGACTCGGTGATGCTGGTCGGATTCTCCATCATGTAGGTGAGGAGGGTGCGGAACAGCGAATTGTAGAAATCGTCGACATGGCGGTCGGCCTCCTGCACCGCCACCGCGCCGACCGCGTCGCGCGCCGCATAGGCATCGAGCGCGCCGCGCACCATGTCGCTGACCGAGCGGGCCATCGCCGGCAGGATCGCCATCGGCTCGGACGTGCGCATCTCGGCGAGCAGGGGGACGCGCTTGGCGATGTTCTTGGCGTAATCGCCGATCCGCTCGATCACGCCGGAAATCTTGAGCGCGGCGACCGCGTCGCGCAGATCGTCGGCGAGCGGGGCGCGCAGCGCGATCAGGCGGATCACCTGGCGCTCGACCTCGGTCTCCAGCTCGTCGATCTTGCGATCCTCCTGCACCACCTGCGCGGCCGCCTCGAGGTCGATGCGCTGCAGCGCCTGGATGCTGGCGGTGATCGCCGCCTCGGCGCGGCCGCCCATCTCGGAGACGAGGCCGCGGATCTGGCCGAGATCGCTGTCGAACGCCTTTACGGTGTGGCCGGTGGTCGCCATGTCGTGCTTGTCCCCAGTCGTGCGGGCCAGCCTAGCCCGCGACGGCCGCAGGCGAAAGGTGGTGCTCTCGCGCCGCCTCTGCATGGGAATTGTTACAATATCGGGTCAGGGGCGATTCACGCGCCGATGGCGGGGCTTCGCAGCTCGGGACGGGGCTTGCCCAGGGCGTCGCGATAATAGCCGAGCAGGCGGTCCAGCCCCGGCACCGGCGTGGACTCTTTCGATCGTGTGACGAGGAAGAGGGGCAGGAATCCCCCGTCCAGCGGCATCGTGACCAGGCTCTCCTGGTGGGCGAGCGCCTGGGCGAGCGGACTGATGCCGACCGATCCGGGCTTCTCCGCGACGATGCGCGCGACGAGATCGGCGTCGGCCCCGTGGCCGGCATAGGCGCCGTCGCCGCGGACCTTCTGCCCGACCCGCAGAATCGGGCCGTAGAGCGTGTCGGCGATGCCGGGAGCGGGTGTCGGGCCGTGGATCATGATCGGCACGGCGGGCAGGCCGGGGCGGACCTCCGCCCAGGTCCGCGCGTCCGAGGTCAGCGCCTTGGCGATGTCGGCCCGCGTGAGGCCGGGGATCGGCGTCGCGCCCTTCGCCTCGACCAGCACCACCGCCGTCGTGCCGATCGCGCGCTGCTCGACATCGGTCGAGCCGTCGGCGGCGCAGCGGGCCCGCTCCTCGGCCGTCATCGTCCGGGTGGTGATCAGGATGTCCGGCCGCGTCGGATTGTCCGTGTCGCAGAAGCGGGCGATGCCCTCGCCGGTGCCGCCGGCGCGGACCAGGGGCGCCAGCACGTCCGGATCCTCGCGCATCAGCCGCTCGGCGACCTCGGTCGAGAGCGGGTAGCCGGCGCTCGATCCGGCGATGTGGATCTGGGGGGGCGCCGAACCGGTCGGGCCCCTGGAGCAGGCGGCGAGGGACAGCAGGGCGAACAGGGCGAGGCGGCGCATGACGGCGGGTGTAGCGCCGGATGCCCCGGCCCGGAAGGGCGGCCGATGCCCGTCCGGCCAAGAGGGTGAGAGCGAAGGGCCGGGCAGGGGGACTTCCGGTGTTGAGGGATGGAAGGGCCCGATCCTCCGCTCTCGTGAGCAAGACGGAGGCGATCGCGATCGCCCTTGGTCCGTTTCGCCTCCGTTCTGTGAGAATGCTTCGCAACAGGCGATTTCGCTGCACTTTTGGGTCCGGGAGGCGTTAGGGAGCCCGAACCCTTTCCCCTCAGCCCAAGGAGATGCCCGATGGCTTTCGTCCTCCCCCCGCTGCCTTTCGAGAAGACCGCGCTCGATCCGATCATGTCGGCCGAGACCTTCGACTATCACCATGGCAAGCACCACAATGCCTATGTCCAGAAGGTCAATGGCTGGGAGGAGGAGAAGGGCCTCCAGGGCAAGAGCCTGGTCGAGGTGATCCACCTGTCCAAGGACAAGGGCGACAAGGGCCTGTTCAACAACGCCGCCCAGATCTGGAACCACACCTTCTTCTGGAACAGCCTGGCCCCGGCCGGCACGACCAAGCCGTCCGAGAAGCTGGCCAAGCTGATCGACGATTTCGGCGGCCAGGACGCGCTGATCGCCAAGCTGAAGGACGAGGCCGTCGGCCACTTCGCGTCCGGCTGGGCGTGGCTGGTGCTCGATGGCGGCGCGCTCAAGGTGACCTCGCTGCACGATGCCGACACGCCGGTGGTGCATGAGGGCATGAAGCCGCTGCTCACGCTCGACGTGTGGGAGCATGCTTATTACATCGACTATCGCAACGCCCGCCCGGATTTCGCCGAGAAGGTGCTGAAGAACGTCGTGAACTGGGATTTCGTCTCCCAGAACCTGGACGGCGAGGGCATCGGCCGCGCCGATCAGCCGGCGGCCTGATCGCGGAAACACCCACGTCCGTTCGGCCTGGGCCCTGAGCGCCTGCCTTGGCGGGCAGTCGAAGGGCTCGGTGCGAACGGGCGTGGAGTGCTGGTCTGGCTGTCCAGCGCCGGAATCAAGAAGGGGCTGCGGGAGGATATCCCGCAGCCCCTTCTCTTACCCGCCGCCCGGAAAGCTGGCGGCGGGCCGGGGGATCAGGCGAAGAGCGCGCGGCCTTCCCGCGGCTGCTTCTCGTGCGAGATCGCCGCGTCCAGCTCGACCGCGAAGCCGACGAGCGCCGCGCCGGCGAGGAACCGGCTGAACAGGCTGCCCAGCTGGTCCAGCGTCTCGAAGGCCGAGCCGGGCCTGGTGTTGTCGAGATCGGCCTGGGTGGCGTCCTGCCCGGTATAGGCCGAGGTCCAGCCGCTGCCGTCGGTCTTCTCGTTCAGCACATAGCCGTCGGCGGTCCCGCTATCGAGGGCGCGGCCGTCCTGCCCCATGGTGATGGCGAGATCACCCTTGGTCTGCTCGGACAGGCCGGTGACGGTCATGCCCTGGCTGCCCTTGGTGATGGTCAGCGAGTCGGCATAATAAACGTCGGGGTTGCTGTCGCTCTGCTGGGTGTTGACGGTGATCTTGGTGCCGTTGGGCAACGTGAAGGTGGTGGTGCCGTAGAAATCGAACTGGTGCTGGCCGTTCACGACGACGTGCGGATCTCCCCAGATCTGCGTCGTCTCGCCGGTATTGGCGTCGGTGATGGTGGCCGACGAGCTGTTCTCGTCGAGCTGCAGGCTGTAGCCGTCGCCGAGATCGATCGAGGCCTGCCCCTCGGCCCCGGTCGACGCGGTCCACTGGGCCTGCGGCTGCTCGTTGGAGAAGAGCGCGGCCTGCCACATGGCGGGCAGCTGCGCGCTGGCCCAGGGGCCGGCGCCGAGCGGATTGAGCATCCGGCCGATGATGCTCGCGGTGAGCATCAGCTCCTGCGCGTTCGTGGCGGCCTGGAGAGTCTGGGCCGGGCTGGTCGAGGCGGTGGTGATCGTGGTCATGAGGGCGATCCTTCCTGCATTCCGAACATCCGGGATGATGCACGGCCCGCCGTGGAAGGGCTCTCCACGATCCGATTAGACGGCCTAGTCGGTTCGATTAGGGCGCCTCGACATCCTCCCCCGCCAGGGGGAGGGGGACCATCCGAAGGATGGTGGAGGGGGAGGACGGCGGTGTCTTGTCGGCGGGAACACCGCCGTCCTCCCCCTCCGTCAGGCTGCGCCTGCCACCTCCCCCTGGCGGGGGAGGATGAAGGGCTCACTCCGCCGACGGCGCGTCCGCGATGGCCTCGGCCGGGGTCTCGCCGAGGCCGTGCTTGAGCAGCATCGGGATGTTCGCGGCGGCGAAGATCATCGTGGCGGGAAGCGCCCCCCACAATTTGTAGCCGATCCAGAAATCGAAGCTGAAATGGCGCCAGACCACCTCATTGGCCGCCGCCATCGCCATGAAGAACAGCGCCCAGTTGCGCGACAGCAGCACCCAGCCGCGTTCGTCGAGCCCCGGATAGGCGGAGCCGAGCGCGAGCTTGAGCGTCGGCTTGCCGGTCAGCAGCCCGAACCAGAGGATGCCGGACACGAGGAGATAGTAGAGCGTCGGCTTGACCTGGATGAACCACGGCTTCTGGAAGACTAGGGTCAGGCCGCCGAGGATCAGGACCATCGCCGCGGAGAACCATTGCATCAGCGAAATGGCGCCGAGCCGAACCCGCGAGACTACCATCGCGATCGCCGTCGCCGCCATGAACGTGCCGGTCGAGGCATAGATCACATGCGGATCGGCGACGCCGCCGGGCTGCGCCGGATAGACGTGCTTGAACGCGGCGTAGGACAGGAAATAGATCACCAGCGGGCCGAGATCGAGCGCGAGGCGGAGCAGCGGCCCGGCTTCGGGCTTGGCGGGGGTGGCGGCTGTCAAACTCATCCTCTCCATTTTCGGTCGGCATAGACCCGGCCGGCCTTCGCAATCCTGAACGCGCCCCGATCCACCACGAACCTCTCGATCCGTTCGTCCTGAGCCTGTCGAAGGACTGTCCTTCCTTTTTCGCGGCGTAAGAAGGAAGGGCAGGGCTTCGACACGCTCAGCCCGAACGGATCGGGATCATTTTGCGTCCGCTATTTCACGCTGGCCTTGCTGCCGGCGATCAGCCCGGCCACCTCGTCCGGATCGAAGGGGCGGAAATCCTCCAGCGTCTCGCCGACGCCGATGGCGTGGATCGGCAGGCCGAACCTCTCCGCCGCCGCGACCAGCACGCCGCCCTTGGCGGTGCCGTCCAGCTTGGTCATGACGAGGCCGGTGACGCCGGCTTCCTTGCCGAAGATGTCGATCTGGCTGATCGCGTTCTGGCCGGTGGTCGCATCCAGCACCAGCACCACGTCGTGCGGCGCGGCCGGGTTGAGGCGGCCGAGCACGCGGCGGATCTTGCCGAGCTCGTCCATCAGCCCGGCCTTGTTCTGCAGGCGCCCGGCCGTGTCGATGAGCAGCACGTCGGTGCCGTTGGCCTTCGCTTCCTGGAGGGCGTCATAAGCCAGGCCCGCCGCATCCGAGCCCTGCTCGCGGG
>Ga0105237_10002977_pt1 | contig 20477 bp, 17 predicted proteins | sample KBSC24metaG_FD_81520 | JGI IMG/M metagenome (GOLD analysis project Ga0105237, IMG submission 81520) | Corn rhizosphere microbial communities from Kellogg Biological Station, Michigan, USA - KBS C2-4 metaG | ecosystem: Host-associated > Plants > Roots > Rhizosphere > Soil | place: Michigan, USA... | reverse complement strand
TGCCATGCCGAGCAAATTACCTCTGATCGTCTCGACGAGCGCCTGCCCGCCGGCGAAGTGAGCGATGAGCTCGGACACCTGGCACGGGTCTTTAACGGCCTGCTGGCGAGGCTAGAGCAGTCTTTCGATCAACTGCGCCGCTTCACCTCGGACGCCTCGCATGAACTGCGTACGCCGTTGACTTCCATACGTAGCGTCGGCGAGGTTGCGCTTCAAAAGGACGGTAGCCGCGAGGATTATCGCGACACCATCGGTAGCATGCTGGAAGAAGTGAATCGCTTGACGGCGCTGGTTGACAGCCTGCTCACGATCTCGCGGGCGGACGCAGGCCGCATCCAGTTACGGCCTACCAGTTTTTCGGTAATCGATCTGGCGCGCGAAGCAGCGGGGCTGTTCGACGTGCTTATCGAAGATAAGGCTCAGCAAATCACGGTGGAAGGAGACCAGCGGCTCCGTATTACCGGTGATCGAGTGTTTCTGAGGCAAGCGGTAGTGAATATCATCCATAACGCGGTCAAATACTCGCCGGCCGGCGGTGCAATTTCCGTGACAGTGCGTGACCAACCCGGAGGAATGATCGGCCTGGAGGTCGGCGATAACGGCCCGGGGATCGCACCGGAACACGCCGAGAGAATCTTCGATCGCTTTTATCGCGTCGACGAATCCCGCTCGCGCGAGGTTGGCGGAGCGGGGCTTGGGCTCTCGATTGCCCAATGGGCCGTTCGAATACACGGTGGAGATATTCATCTGTCGACGGCACCTGGGCAAGGTTGTCTGTTTCAAATTTGTTTGCCGCCCATTATGTCGGGTGCACGCCAATAGCTTTGCTCTACAGCGGCCGAGGGGCGAGCCATCGTAGGGCGCAAATTTCGTCGGGTCCAATACAACTAGGACTCACGCTGTGGGGCCGTTTCCTTAGCGCGGCCCTGGTGGCTGTGGCCAACAACGATCTGCGGGACAACTTGTAAGCTGGCCGATAACGAACATTAACGGAGTCCAAAATCTCATCCTAAAGCGCCCGAGCGAAGGTGTATGCACCGGTGAACCAGTAGCCTTGTAGGCTGTCGTGGATCCTACAGCCTCGCTGTAGGTCGGCTAGAATACCCGAAAGAGCCAAATTGTGATGCCGCAACTCACGATCGATTGTCCCTCTCTTTCCGCCCTAATGTGCGATGGCATGGGATGGTTCTCCAAGAATGACTTCAAACGAATGCTTTTGCTGTACGACAAAATAATGTATCTTGTCCCGTCGAGGACTGTAGAGTTCCGCGACGTGAACGGCCTCCCGAATTACATTTTGATTTCCAAGCGTCTACAGGAAGTGGGCTTTCGGTTTCAGTACTACGAGCCGGATAACGCTATGGCCGAGGCAATCATTCACTCAGCTGCCATCGATGCCAAGCGGGCTACCTTTGCTTCTATCATTGCGGGTATTCCGGAGGCAGAGCGTATATATACGTGGCGAATCACAAATGCCGACGCGGATCTCGGCAGAGGAGCATCACTGGCGTTACATCCCCATGACGAGACGCTCGCACACGCCCTTTTGCTCAATAAGTTCCTGATGGCTGCATATTTGATTGACGCCGTCCCAATCACGGGTAAACGCTACATCCATTCGCTGGTGAGCGAAAAGTATCGAGTCGCCCACGACTCGACAGAAGCGACGGGAATTCTACCAATTCGAATTTGTCGCTTAACCCGATAGCCATTCAGGTGATAAATGCGATCGTCTCGGACCACGAATTGGAGCGGCGCAGCGAGCTTGAAATCGTCGAATACAAGGAAAGGCATCGCCAGCTTTTCGATATGTTCAGCTATACGATTCGCAAGCTTGTGAAGCAAGTTTCGGAGCTTCCTGGATCGCACGATTTCGATAGGCAGGTGTCAGAGCTGGTCAACACCGAAGTGTGGCGCGAAAAAATGGAGGTCGAGACGGAGCTTCGAGATGCGTGGGCAACGTTTTTCAAAAGCTCAATCAAGTCCGCCGTTGCCGGAGCTGTAACGCTCGGTATCACTCCCTTCCTCTCCCTCGGGAGCCTCAGTATTGCTTCTGCGCTGGCTGGAGTTGCAGCGGCAGCACCGTGGGCGACATCGGAGCTGATCAGCCTTCTCGACAGGCGCAAACACGCAGAACAACACGGGATGTACTACTTGATGAACTTCACGTCTTGACGGGGGCCAGGAAAGCAATGCACTCTACTTGCCTGATAAGGAGCATTATCGGTTGTTATCCTGACCGTCAAGCTTAGGAATGGGTACGGTATACCCAGGAAAGTTAAGTCGTCTGTCCAGCGGCCTGGTTTATTGCTTCTTCTTCGGAGTCGCGTTGGGACGCGGCGCGCTCGCTGTGGGGTTCCCCTTCAGCCGTTCAGCAAGGTCCTGGTATCTAGATCCGTCCCGATTTGTTGTGCGGGCGTAGGCGAAGTAGTGCTCCAACGCTCCCACGATTAGGTCAATCTCCGCTTCGCTCACTTCAATCTTCATGGCTTCCATAATCGCGCCACTCTGTAAGTGTGCGCACTTCTGGCACTCTCCAGCCGCCGCCGATTCCTGTAAGCAGGGGCGGACGAAACTGCGTGTTGATTTCTGCGAAGAAGCCAGGTGTGCTGTAAGAGTCAGTCGAGCAGTGTTTAATCCTTCCAGACTGATTGGCTGTAAGGGAACCTGGCTAACGGGGTTTGCCACGTTGAGAATGAGATGAAAGGCTGTGGAGGTCCTCCCCGTGGTGGGGCTTACGAATAGCCTCTAGTCTCGGCACGATGCACTGCTGTACTCTGTCCTGGCAATCCTGGCAACCGGACAAGTGCGCTTCTAACGCGGGAACACGCTCCGGCTCCAGGTGTCCGGCGCTGTACAGTTCGAGATCATCTTCGTGGATATGAACAGTGTCGGGCATGGGGTTACAACCTCCCCTAGAAGCTCGATACAAACCGCGGCCAGAGTGTTTCAGCACATTGGGGGCTAGGATTAGAGGGCCTCTTCTAGGCCGCAAGTGCCCCCTTCCGCACTTGTATAATTCCCAACCATTCTCTACAGGGCTGACAAGAGTCGCCCGTGTGTGGAATTCTAGCGGGTTACCCCAAGGCCAGGGTGGATTTGGTGCCAGCGTTTCACCTCGCCATACCTCACCCGCCATCGGCCGCCCGACACAACGCCAATCTCGAACACCGTATCCGGACCTGGCCGTGCGCCCAGCCAGTGATCCGATTCAAACCACTCGATTGCATTGTGAACAACCCCAGACAGCGTGCGGCCCGACGTTACGTGACGTGGACATGTACCTCGCCAGAAATGCGGAAGTTAACGCAACATGTGCAAACTGACTCAAAACAGTCCCATGCCCGCGGCCGCTGTACCAACCGATCGCGGATCACGCCTGAATTTTCGGCGTCCGAACTTCCCCGCCTTCTTGGCCCCACCGCGCAACCGCAGCTTCCGCTTCAGCCAGGGCGTTTTCGGCATCTCCGAGCCCCAGGGCGGCGATGCACTGCGAGATGTGAACTCCAGTCTCATGCAGCCGTTCAGGTCCGAATTCTCTGGAGTCTTCCGTCGGACGCATAAGCCGATGAAATTCGAGGACCGCAAGGCCAGCCTGCGCCTGTTCTAAATTCCCCTCCCTAATCTGTTGCACCGTTTGATTCAAAGCGTTTGTGATCGCGGCATCGGTGAGTATCACTCTCGAGTCCTCCTGTCCGCGCGGGCTTCGTGCGCCAATGATACACCTTGGAACGGAAACACGAGAGGCCCGGCCGCTTGACATCAGCGGAAAAAAGGCGGAGCCTCCAGCTACGGCGAGGAGACGTGAACTTGTTTAGGCGGTGCGCAGAATACGATGCGTATTGGCAGGAGCATCAGGCAGCCGGCAAGACTCTTTATGCGTCCCTCCGAGCCCTCGTCGCACTTGTTGACAATTCAGCCCTAGACTCAGACTTCAATCTGGCTCATTGGCGAATAAGAGCCGACCTCCGCACTTGTCAAGCGGCTCAAGACGCCATGGAACGACACCAAGAAGAACACGGATGTTCAGGCTGATCCCTGTGGCATTTTCAACAACTTCACCCGTTTTGTAGAAATGATGTCGGGCAAATAAGGCTGTTTGGGAGTGTTCCCTGGGCGACATTCGCCGACGGGCCGAAGTCAAAAGCGCGAAAGAGTTGTCCCGATAACCACCATTATCGGCACTCGAGAGGCCGCGAATTGTATAGCTTCGTCCTACGCGGTCACTCGGGTGCTGTCTTTGCAAAGTGAGTTTATCCCGCGCAGAGCTCCACGCGGGGCCGTGAGATTAACTGTTCCAAGCCACAAGGTGCTGAGCAACTCACCTCATTGGTCCAAGACTTGACTCGAAATCCGTACGGTCAGTTTGGGGAACGCGGGGTCATTGGTGTCAATGAGTAGTGAGCCATTGAAGGAGCCGGGTTTCACTTTATCAGGATCGAGGGAGATTGTCGCCTGGTACCGATCACCTTGGGGTCCGCGTTCCCATTTCAGGGTCAGCATCGGCAAATCCGTGCGCAAGGTAGCGCGAAAATCAGAGCCGCCATCTTGATAGACCATCAATGTCTGGATGAGCGTGTCCAGAATGCCGGGATTTTTCCGGATTTGCGACATTGGAATGGCCCCAAGGTCCACAGAATCAGGGAACGAGTAGATGCGCTCGTGAAGAAAAGTGTTTGCGCTGATCTCGAAGGTAGGTTGCGCTCGGCTGGAGGTGGTGACAGTGATCGGCTCCGACTTTCGCCCGCCTGGACCATCAGGCTTGAGATTCAAAGTCAACCTGTAGCGCTGGCCGGTCTCAATCGTTTCCAACTTCGTCGCGAATCTCTCGTTCGCATGCTCGACTTTGAGAATGCGCAGCGGCTCCTGTTCATGATTGATGATTTCGATGGATGCAGAGGCCTCTTTGCCGCGTAGGCCTGAAACGAAAAAGGCGGGCAGAGGCGAAACCTCCACCGGCGGGATCACCACGCCTTCGAAGCTCAAGTCAGCTTCCGGGAGGCTCGGATCGTTTAGGAATACTGTGATATGTCCCTTAAAGGGGCCGCTGAGAGCCGTAGTGTCGAGCTTAAAGTGGATCATGCCCTCGCCGCCCGGGGCAAGCTCGCGTGGCATGCGAGTTACCAATAGCGGCGAGGTCATGCCTGCCTTTATGATCTTCAAGGCGGCGGAGCCTTCGTTCCTGAGTAAGAAATCGTGCTCCACCACAGTTCCGTCCATCGCTCTGCCGAAGTCGAAACCTGGGTCCGGGAAGACTGCCTTCGGAGCTTCGGCTCCGGCGAACGCGGGCAGCGACAACAGTGCAGAGAGGAAGAACACCTCCCGGCTTAGATTCCGTTTCACTGCGGGTAAAAGCGAACCTGTGCCAGCTTCAGCCCGAAGTTATCGTATTGCCAGAAGAAATTGAGGAAGCCGTCCTGAAAGAGCGAAATGGTTCCCAGGGTGGTGGAAATGGTGGTCAACTCCGAGGTGACGTTCTTGAATTTCTGCTGGCCGCTCCCCCGCATGAGAAGGACAGGGTTGTCGGTGTTGCAGATGACGGTATTCGTCAAGTCAGTCGCGCAGGTCGTGACGATGGCGTTACCGCCCGGCTTGCCCAGCGCTCGCGCCCAGATCGTATACGCCTGCGACGTTCCTGTCAGGCAGGTGTCGGTCAATGTGTCGCATGGGAGCTGGAAAACAGCGCCAGCCGCAGCGACTGTGCTGCCGTCGCAAGCATAGGCGGGATCGAAGCCGTTGCCGTCGCATACGGTGAACGGACCCTGAGTCAGGAAGATGTTCGTGACGATGTCCCCGCCCTTCTTATTGACTCCGAGCCCTACAAAAATCGTGTGGCGGTTGCTGCCGGTGAGGGGTTGTGTCTTAGGATCGGACACTCCTATGATGCCTAGCTCGTAGTGAGCGCCGTTCGGTGCCCCGTTTCCGTTCCCGTTCTGGGCCAGAAGGGGCATAGCGGCCATCGCAAGAACGGCCGCGGCCATGGTCAGTCTAGTTTGCATCAGATACTCCTTGGATGTAATTTCGGACTGTAATACGTTGTTTCAAGATGTTCGATGGAACCTAACCGTTAAATTCTTGAGGGACAATGCACACAACGAGGGCTGCGCAAGATCGGAAAGCGGCGGAGCCGGGACGGTCCCCTCGAAAACTTGCGGGTGTCCACTAGGCATCTCGGTCTCCATTCAGTATTCCTTGTAAAACAGGTAAAACAGGGCGCGGGAGCTCCTGACGCAGGCGTGGAGACGAGTAGATTTTACGTCCCCGGTAGTCTTTCCCTGTTGCCTTCCTTCGCTGATCGGTACTAAACATCGGTGGGTACCATCACTCAGCAGGAGGTTACCACCCACTGCTTTCGCCGCAAATAAGGAAACCGCCTGATAGGCTCTTGCGAAATGCCTTACCACTACGATAGGTATGTTTCGCGTCTTACAGCCCTTGTACGTCGGGCGGATTAACAGGGCCGATCTCTCACAAAGGGAACAAAGGCTGGCACTTGGCTATACTCGCATCCTGATGTGGTTTGATGACCGGCGGTGGAAGACGGATCGCTTCGACGGTTTGCCGACTTCAAGTCCAACTGAACGGAAGTGGATTGCAGACCCTCAGGATCTCTCAGTGGAAGCGGCAGGATAATCCCGTTGTTCCACAAAGTCCGTTGTGTCACATTATCGGTAACGATCCCGGGCGTTACCTTCCCGCCGATTTCGCCTTCACCAAGGTCGTATACTGGGCTCAACCAAGAAATTAGGATGCAGACTTCGGCCCGGGAGGCTCATCGCTTGTGCAAGTTGCTACAGGTTCACAACCACCTCCACCCTCCTGGCTAATCGGCATGGGCACGCTAACCTTCGGTCTGGTCGCCGGTTTTGTCATAACGGCCCTGCCGTTCTTGCTGAGCAAGGCCGGCGTCCGTGTAGATCGCATTGCGACCGTAAGCGCTGTTGCGGCGTCGCCCACGTTTTGGGCTTTTCTGATGACGCCCATCGTCGATGTGTGCTTTACGCGCCGTACATACGCATTCTCCTTCGCGATCGCTTCCGCCGCGAGCCTAGGGGCCGCTCTGTTGTTTTTCTCCCCTGCCCGGTTATCGTTATTCACCGCTCTTGTGCTGCTCGCTGAATTGACGATTGTGCTTCAGGGCAATGCCGTCAACGGGTGGATCTCGGAATTCGTTCCGGATACGGAGCGTGGAAAGGTGGGCGGCTGGATCAATGTGGCGAACCTGGGCGGCGGCGCTTTGGGAGCGATGGCCGTCATGTGGTCAGCGGCCCGCTTGCCGTTCCGGACATTAGGGATGATGATCGCCTTCGCGGTGGTGGCGTCCACGTTGGTTCTGCTGCGTTTTCCAAAACCGGCTGGTCCTCAACTCGGCATGCGCCAAATTCTTGGCGGTACGTTTCACAGTGTCGTGCAGACATCCCGGCAACCCCAGGTCCTGACTGGATTTCTTCTCTTCCTGGCGCCGGCGAGCTGTGTGGCAGCCATCAATCTATTTGCCGGCTTAGGCAAGGAGTTCCACGCGAGCTCGCAATGGGTGGTCTGGACTACCGGTGCCGGGGCCGCGGTCACGAGCGCAATCGGTTCTGTTTTGGGCGGCTATATCGCCGATCGGGTGGACCGTGGTGTGCTCTACCTAGGTGGCGGTATCTGGGGATGGCCGTGACTCCGCATACGCAAGCCACCTTCACTGTTGGCGTCCTTGCCTACAACTGTGTGGCGGGCGTTTGTTATGCGGCATTTTCAGCGTTGGGATTGCAAATGGTGGGAATCCGCAATCCGACGGCCGCAACGCAGCTCGCCCTATTCGCTGCCGCTACTAACGGCGCCATCGTTTATATGACCTGGGCTGACGGGCAGGGATTCCGAATGTTCGGCATCCGGGGCCTGTTAATGGTGGACGGCCTAGCCGCTATCGGTGCGGCCGTTCCATTGCTTTTGTTTTTAGGATGGCGGGCCGCCAAAAGCTGCATCGCACTTGACGTTCCCGACTCTAACTGAAAAGGTCTGAAGTTCCCGTTGAATCGGTTTAGAAAGGCCAGCGAAGCCAACCGTTCACTCAAAGCCACTGAAACATCCCGTTAATTCCTATTATCGGTAGCCATCCACGGGGGCGTCTTCGCCCCGAGGATCAATTTAGTTTTGGGTCGAAAGAACTTCAATTCCAGTGACTTCAGGTGACTGGTGTGTGAATTTTTCCGAGATACGATTTCATCGCGTGAGGTTTCTCGTTCTTCCGTTGAGTCCACGTCTTGCCTTCCCACCGTGATGGGTATTTGTCCGGCTGCTCATCGAGACGTTTGCAGATTTGATCGTTGGTGTTGCCAGCGTCCCATAGCTCGCAGATGCGCCGGTCGGTCCTTTCCTTCACCGGGTCTTTGGTGCGACCGTACCGTGCCACACCCACGGATGGGCGATTGGGATCGTCATTAGGGCGACCATCTCTTCCTTGAGTCGATCCAGAAGTGTGTAACTGTGCCATAAAGGGTCTGCGCCCCTGAGTTCCCATGCGAAGTTTTGACGAAGATGATCGCCAATTAGCGTCCTGCAGGCGCAGGAGGATTGATTACGGCGCTATCCCAGTGTTCCACCAGTTTGCCGTCCTTGATGCGGAAGGTATCGAAGGTGAAGGCTTCGTAAAACTTGCCGGGTTCGGCGGTCGGGTCCTGGCGGAAATTCTTGTGGACGACAGTGACGATGTCGCATTCCGCGGTTACAACTTCGAGGGGGTTACCCGGCGGGGGCGTTGGACCGGTGGCGGGACCGCGACCGCCGCCACGGCCGCCGGAGAATGCGGCCTTGAATTCCTCATAGTCACTGACCTTGTTCTCTTCGGCGCGTTTCTTGAACGCCGGATTGTGTTGTTTATAGGTGGGATCCGCCAGAGCGAGACGGTCTGCTCCAGGGCGGAAGAACTCGAGCGCGACTTTCTTGTTGGCTTCTAGCTGCGCCGGAGTCGCGCTGCAGCCAGGCGTGGGGTTAGCCTGTTGCGCAAGTGCTGCCGCGCCAGTGAACAGGACGCTGACCGATGCAGTGAGGATAGCTTTCGTCATGTGTATTCCTTTTCGTTACGAGAGGCTGATTTTGCCGGTGCTGTCGCCAATTTTGTCCTGCTGAATGCCCGCCATTTCGAGCATGGGCAGCAATAGATTACCCATAGAGGTTCCTTTGGGATTCTGGATGTGGCGGCCACCCTTGATCTGTCCGATGGCGCCTCCGCCCAAAAGAACCGAGATGGGATCATGGCTGTGGACGTTGCCGTCGCCCATGCCGCTGCCGTAAAGCACCATCGAGTGATCGAGCAAGGAACCGTCGCCGTCCTTGGTTTCCTGCATTTTCGTGAGGAACTTGGAATAGAGCTGGACGTGATAGGTGTTGATCTTCTGATGCTGCGCCATTTTCGGCGGATCGTACTGGTGATGCGAGATGGAGTGGTGCTGTTCGGGCACTCCGATGTACGGGTAAGTGCGATTGTTCAGCTCGCGCGACATCATGAAGGTGGACACGCGGGTGATATCGGCCTGGAACGCGACTACTTGCAGGTCGAACATCAACCCGACGTGGTCTTCGTAGGTTTCTGGAATATCGATGGGTGCGTTGGGAACGGATAACTGCTGGTCCGTGTTGCGCTTCTCCACTTGAGCGATGCGGCGCTCAATTTCGCGCAGGTTGTCCAGGTAATCGGTGATGCGAGTCTTGTCCTGCGCGCTCAAGTTCTTTTGCAGGTCTCTGGCGGAGCCGGTGATGTCGTCGAGGAGGCTGCGGTCGTCTTGCAGGCGTTCGAAGCGTTTCGCGGCGGAGCTGCCGTCGCCGAACATGCGCTCGAATACAACCTTGGGATTGATCTCGGCGGGGAGCGGCGTGGTGGGCGTGCTCCAGGACATAGTGTTCAGATAGGCACAACTGCTGGTGGCGTCGCAGATGCCGATCATGTTGGATACGTCTTCGATTCCCAGTTCGAGCGACGGGATGGGCGTGTCCTGACCGATCTTGCGGGCGATCATCTGGTCGATGGTCGTTCCGGCTTGCACGTCTTCGCCCTGCGTGTCTTTAGTCACGGCGGCGCTTAGCCAGGTGGCGCTGCTCGAAGCGTGGCCCGAGCCCGCCTGCTTGGCCTTGTTCTCCGCCAGATTGCTGAGGATGATGAAGCGGTTACGGAAGGACTCGATGGGCTTGAGGATGGGCGTCATCTCGTAATCGGTCCCGGTGGTCTTGGGCACCCATTGATCCAGGATCACGCCGTGCGGAGTATAGATGAAGGCGGCGCGGAACTGGGGCTTGGCGGCGGTCTTGGTCTGCGCCGTCAAAGCGGGGATCATGGAGTCGAGCAGGGGCAAGGCCACGGCCGTGCCTGCCAGACCTCGCAGGAATGTGCGGCGGGGCAAGTGCTTCTTTGTGACGATCATTGTTCCGGTCTCCTCATTTGATCTAAACTCTGTTTGGCTGACGCGCTTTGCACCACGTCGGCTTGTTTCATCCGCATCTGGAACTGCGGGCTCTGTACGATCCCCATCAGGATGGATGAGAATTTGTAATCGTTCTTCGAAGCCTCGCGCAGGATCTTACGAACCGCCGGCATGTCTCGGTAATCCATGGGGCGGCCGACGGCGTACATTAACAACTTCTCGGTCATGGTCTGGATGAATACTTCGCGGCGCGCCAGCAGGAAGTTGCGTAGGCCGACGGCGCCGTCTACTTTGGTGCCGTCGAACATGGTGTCACTGGCGTCGATCTTGGCATCACCGTCTTTCAGTCGCCAGCGGCCGACTCCGTCGTAATTCTCGAGGGAGAAGCCAATGGGGTCCATGACCTTATGGCACGTCGCGCAGAACGGATTCGCGCGGTGGACGGTCATGCGGTCGCGCATACTCTGCGCTTTGGCGGCACTATCCTCTTTCAAAGCTGGAACATTTGGCGGCGGAGGTGGCGGTGGTGTACCGAGCAAATTGATTAAGATCCACTTGCCACGCGCAACGGGCGAGGTGCGGGTGCCTACCGAAGTCAGAGTCAGAATGCTTCCCTGTCCCAGCAGGCCTTTGCGAGCATCGTCCGTGATCGCCACTCTACGGAACTGATCTCCGTAAATTCCGCGGATTCCGTAATGACGCGCTAGGCGCTCGTTGACGAAAGTATAGTTTGCTGTCAGCAGGTCGGCTACCGAGCGGTCCTCTTTGATGACGCTGTCGAATAACAGTTCGGTCTCTTTGACCAAGGCCAGCCGCAGATTTTCGTCGAAGTCGGGGAAGACGTCGGGGTCGGGGACCATTCCGCGCAGGTTGCGCAACTGCAGCCACTGGGCCGCGAAGTTCGTAACCAGTGCGTCCGCCTTGGGGTCGGACAGCATGCGGCGAACCTGCTGTTCCAGCACCGTGGGATCTTTCAGCTTGCCCTGCGCGGCGAGGTTGAACAACGTTTCATCGGGCACGGTGCTCCACAGGAAGAACGACAAACGCGAAGCCAATTCCAGATCGCTGATGCGATAAGGAGTGTTCGGAGCAACGTTCGCTGGATCGTTCTCGACGCGGAATACAAATTCCGGGCCAGAGATGATGCGGCGGATGCCCATCTCAATTCCTTGTTCGAATCCGCCCTTGTTGCGGCCTCTTTGGTAGAACGTCAAGAGGCGTTCCATGTCTTTGTCGTTCACCGGGCGACGGTAAGCGCGGCGCGCCAAATTGGAGAGAATGGTTCGCGCGCACGGCAGCTCGTCTTTGCCGGGAACGGGGCGGCACGTGAAGATGCGGCGGCGCGCTGGCGTGTCGCCGGGGCCGTGGGGATCGAAGGGCCCGGAAACGATTACTTTATCCAGGTGCGGGAAACCTTTGGTTTCGTTGGCGTCGATGGCAGTTCGCTGGTATTGCTGCCAGATCTCGGCGGTTTGCGCGGAGGACTGGCGCAGGAACGATACCGCCAGAGTATGCGGGCCGGCTTTCACGGGGATGCGGAAAACTAGTTGCGCGTGCAACTGGTTTGCATAAGCCATCGATTCCGGAATGGCTTTTACGATGCCGTCGTTGCCGCCGAAGTTCAGTAGCTTCACACGAACGCCGTCGAGCGTGATCTCCATGGCGTGGCGATCTTCGAGGCCGTGAATCATGCCGAGAATCGATTGCGATAGCCTGGGTTCAAATTGATACTCGCCGTCGAGCGGGAAGTAGTGCGTCACGGCCATGCCGCCGAGGGTGCCGACGGGCGTGCCTTCAATGTGGGTATCCTGCGAGAGGTCGGGGCGCGGGCGGTAGGTGGAGACGACCACACCTACATCGGGATCGCCGATGGCGAAGCGGGTGACTTTGGCCGATGCGGAAAGGTACCGTTCGAGCAGCGCCGGCGAGATGGTCAGCATCTGCGCGATGTTGTCGAAACCGTCGGCGGAGTCGTCGGGCGGGAGCAGTTCGGAGGCATCGACGTCGAGATTCAGCACATCTTTGATCGCGTTAGCGTATTCAGTGCGATTCAGGCGATGGATCATAGTGCGGCCAGGATTGGGATTCGTGACGGCGGACGTATCCAGAGTGTTTTCGAGCCAGGTCGCGAGCTTATCGATCGAAGCTTTGCCGGGACGAGGCAGACCCACCGGCGGCATTTCTCCGGCGCGTAGTTTGCGGACAACCTTCTCCCAGACTTCGGCGTCCTCGGCAACGTGCGAGTAATCGCGGTTCTCTAAATCCACACCGGCGGTTTTGAGTTTCTCGCTATGACAGGTAATGCAGTACTGATTCACCAGCGCCGTCTGCGCGGGCGGCGCTGTCTGGCCGAATAAACCTGTGGCGGCAAGCAAGAGAGTGCCGGCCAACCTCAATTGAAAAATCCTACTCATGCTATTGAGCTGTCGCCACGATAGCGTCAGTAGTCTTTCCGTCTTCCGCCGGCATGCCCAGCAATTTCCGCAATAGCGCGGCCGTGCTCTCGTGTTTCACAAGCGGCGGTCCTTGCACGGGAGGGCCCGGCAGCGGCTTGGCGTTGGCAACGTCCAGCGGCGTGCGCTCGCGTTTGTCTTTCACATCCAGTTTGGCGCCGTGGTCGGCAAGGAACTGCACAATTTCATCGGCGCCCAGGTTGGCGGCGCCGTGGGCCGCGCTCTGGTTGAGGCCGTCCAGGGCGTTGATATCCGCGCCGTGATCCAGACACATCTGAATGGCTTTGATTCTCTCTTCGCTGGTGGTGGTCTTGCCGCCTACTCCGAAGTTGCCGCCGCCTCCGCGGCCACCGGGTGCGACTCCCGCTGCAGCGAGTAGGGGAGTTTCACCATCCTTGTTGGCGAGTTTGGCGTCGGCGCCTTTCTCGAAGAGCAGGCCCATGACTTCCAGGTCGGCGGTCTTCGCGGCGCGGTAGAGGGCGGTGAAATCGCTGGCTCCGGGACCTGCGCCGCCGCTGCGGGTGGGCACTGGGCCGGCGAGGATCGAATCGGCTTTCGCACCGTGAGCAAGAAGGGCCTTGATTACTTCGAGAGAGGTCATTGAATCGGGGCCGCCGGATGCGGGGCGCGACAGCGTGGTTCTGGTATTGCGCACTTCTTCGATCTGTGAAAGCGAGCCGTCGTTCACGTCGGCGCCGCCCTCGATCAGCAGATTCGCCATGTCCCAGTGGGCGTTGGTGATGGCGATTAGCAGCGCCGTCATTTTGTCGGGGGTGCGCAGGCTGGGGTTGGCTTTGGCCTTCAGCAACACTTGCGCGGCTTCAAAGCTGTTTTCGCGGGCGGCTTCCATCAGCGGAGTCAAGCCACCGACGGGCGGCAGGGACATGACGTCCTGTTTCACGATCAAGGGATATTTCAACTCCCGGCCTTGCGCGTTGACGTCGGCGCCGTGTTCGATGAGCAGACGAACCACGTCCGGGTGATTTTCGCCCGCTGCGGACATCAAAGCGGTTTCCCCATGCCAGGATTCCTTGGCTTCCACCTGCGCGCCGTGATCGAGGAGCGCTTTCACTGTCGGCACGTCGCCGGTGCGGGAGGCGAGCATCAGGGCGGTGTCGCCTTCGGGCAGTTCGGTGTTGGGGTCGGCTCCGGCCTTCAGCAGCACATCCACCAGGACGGAATTCCCCAGGGTGGCGGCTTCGGTCAGGGCCGAGACGCCGTAGCGACTCACAATTTTGACGTTCGCGCCGGCCTTTAGCAGCAGTTCGGCGGCCGGAAGGTCACTGTTGTGAGCGGCCCAAATCAGGGCGGTCATCCCATCCGGCTGGATGGCGTTCACCTCGACGTGCTGGGCCAGCAGCGAACGGGCGGTGGCAATGTCGCGGGCGCGGACGCTTTCGGCGAGCCGGGTATCCGTGCCGAAGGCGAACAGGGCCGAGACCGGAACGAGCAGGGAGATGGACGCGAAGCGCAGAAAACGGCTCATAGCAGAGAAAGTATGGCTTGGCAGGTAGAGCAATCACAAGAGGCTATTGGCCAATCAGGTCGAAAGTTAAAGGGTCAGGGGTGAACCAGGGACTTGCCGGGGTGTTAACTGAAACCGTTAACACTTGTAAGTTACTGATACAAATAGATTACGGATTGAGCTTCATGCGGGTCAAAAGTTCGGGGAACCGCGGGTCTGAGCGCAGGGAATCGTACAGTGGGTCGGACTCCAGCCAGAGGTTTATATCCTTTTGATCGATGGCGCGGCGGAGCCAATCGAAGGCGCGGTCCTTGTCGCCTAGACCTATATAGATGTGGGCGACTGGTAGGGCGCGGACTGACCCTAGGCTGGAGCGATGGAGGAGGTCGGTGAGGATCTGCTTTGCCATGTCAGTCTGGCCGGCCAACGCGTACCCGTAGGCCAGTTGACCGGTGATCATGGAATCGCCTCCCATGAGCTGGCTGGCGGTGCGGGTTTCGGCGATGCCTTCGGGATACATTCCCTTCTCCAGGTAGGCGAGACCGAGGCCTTGCCGGACGAGGCCAAAATTGGGATCGAGGTCGCGGGCGGACTTGTACTTCTGAATGGCCTCGTCGTAGCGGTGGAGATGGTAGAGAGACCGGGCTACTCCACCGGCGGAGTTGGCGGAAACCGGGTCGGACTCGAAGGCGGTCTGATGCTCGGCTAAAGCTTCTTTCACACGACCCATCTTCACTAGGTAAGAACCGTACCACTGGTGCGCGAAGGTGTCGCCGGGACTCAGGTCTAATCCCTTGCGGAGTTCCTGCTCGGCAGACGGCCAATCGTAGTCGTACATGTAGGCGAGAGCGAGGTCGATGTGGGCTTCGCCCAGGGTACTGTCCAGAGCCAAGGCTTTCGAAGCGCCGTCACGGATTTGGGCAGCGGCTTCGTGGGAGGGGATGGCGGCGTAAATGGGAATGGCAGAATAGGAATGGGCGAGTCCCAGGTAGGCGAGAGCGTAATTCGGATCCTTCGCGATGGCTTGTTGAAAGGAGCCCATGGCGGCTCGCGTGTCTTCGGCGGTACGTTTGTTCAAGGACGCCAGGCCGTGCAGGTAATCCTGATAGGCTTCGGGATTCAGCGCCGGTGAATCACCGAGCGGGATTTTCGAGCCGTCGGTGGCGCCCTTCCCGGCGAATTGGACTCCTAGCGCGCTTGTGATAGCTTGGGAAATCTCGCGCTGAATCGCCAGGATATCCTTCATTTCCTTTTCGTAACTCGCCGACCATAAGTGATAGCCGGTGGAGGCATCGTCGAGCTGCGCGCTGATGCGCACGCGGCTTCCCTCTTTTCGAACACTGCCCTCGAGCACGGTGCGGACATTTAACTCTTCGCCGATCTTGCGGACGTCAGTGGGCTTGCCTTTGTACTGAAAGGCGGAGTTGCGCGCGACGATGTGCAGGCCGGGCACGCGGGCGAGGGAATCGATCAGTTCTTCGGTGAGTCCGTCGCTGAAGGACTCGTCGGTTTTATGGTCGCCGAGATTCGCGAAGGGCAAGACTACAATCGAAGAAGCGGTGCCTATCGGGTTGGGTTTGGAGCGGACTACCACCAGGTAAATGAGCGCAGCCACTACCACCAGGGACGCCGCTATCGCAATGTTCCTTAGTGGAATCGGCTTGTTGGCAACGGTAGGCGTTACCGGTACGTCCGGGATCGGCGCTGGAATAGATTCGGTTTCCGCCGGCGTAACAACGGCCGTAGTGGTCGGTACAGCCTCCAAATTACTGAAGACCGGAACATAACTCCCCTTCAGGAATTCGATGCGGACCTGATCTTGTTGGCCTTCCTCTTCATAGTATTTGACTAGTCGAGCGCGGAGCTTTCGCGCTTCGACACGAACAATGCTGTCCTTGCGAGGATCGAAAGAATCGGCCCGGCCGAGAACCTGAGTTGCGATCGAATACTCCTTAATGTAGTCTCGCCCTTCGACGGTCCGCTCGACCGCATAGCGAAGGAAATTCTTTTGTCCTTCAGCGGAACGAAAGGTGCGGCTCGAAAGAATTTTTTCAAGCTGGGTGAGAACGGCTGGCGCCGAAGGGAGAGTCGGGAGTACCGGTTGTAGCTGCTCCCTGCTTTGAGCGAAATTCTCTTCCACGAAGCCTTTCCCGCATCTGAGCGGCACTACTCGATTCGAATGCCTGGTAATCAATATAGCAAGCCGCTCAAGACGCCCTCAATGCACTTTTGGCTTAGAGATCTAGTTGAGTCATGTGTCTCCTCTCGTTAGTAACGGCGCTCTTATGAACCTCGCTCCCCTCCGCTGTGCAACGCGCTGTCTGGTTCCTTAAAAGGTACTGGCCAGACCCGTTAATACTCATTATCGGTAGGCATTTCTAGGTGCGACCGGTGATCGCCGCTGGGGCCACCTGCCGGAGGGAGCGCCGTGACTGAGTACCATTGATTCGGTTTCGGTTCCATCTCCATCGACGAAGACAATTGTGTGTTCTGTAACGCCGTGGTCGGGTGGCGCAAGCTCAGCTTCCAGTCGCTCCAGGCGCCGGACGAGTGTGCGAGTGATCACTCTTGCCCGGCCTCGAACTTTTTAAGCGCCGCTTGGCCATGCCAGATAGCTTCCGCAATCGATTGGTGGCCACGACAAGCCTCGTGTAAAACGGCCATCCTCCGTTGTTCTACAATCAATTCTTCCGTTGTCATATAGCTCCGTCGCGCCTCCCAGATCTTTTCTGCTGCCGACCGCCAGCGCTCCGCCCGTGCTTTGTCTTCCGCGGAAAGACCCAATCGAGCCTCAAGTTTGGAGATTCGCCTGTTCAACACGTTCATGGCTCATCAGGTGAGCCGAACCTCCTCATCGCTCGGATCGCCCTTATTTAGCTTCTGATCTTCGGTATGGCCGCTATGCTGGCCGGCCGTCTTCCGCTGCTACAAACCTTCAAAGCGCAGTACTATTCGGTTTTCACGGATCGGAGCCGCAATTTTCTCAAGTCTCGCGATTCTTCTCGTTAGATGAATAACGTCACCGCCCGGAACGCCCCGTATTTGCTTCTGCGGCTCGCTCCAGTTCTGTCAAGCGGGCCTCAAGGCTTTCGATCTCGATCGCCTTTATGGTGTGGTCCAAGATACTGTCCGCGGCCCTCACTCTGGTTGCTGGTGGCGTGCCAGGCTCCAGCATCACTTTGCCGAGCGTCGTCACAGCTGCGCTGGACAGATGATGTCGCCGCGCAATCGATTGCCCGAATGCCGCGCGTTTCGCTGCCTGGTATGCCGCGTCGAATTCGGGCTCCTTCATCCACCTCAGGAGCGTTTTGGCGGAAATGTGCGCCGCTCGCGCCGCTTCCTCAACCGTACGGGTCGTGAGGAGGGCAAGGATCGCCTCCTCCTTCTTCCGGCCGAATTTTGCGCCGTGGCCAGTCATCTGAGGACACCTGCGGATATCTGCGCGTAATCTGACCCGAAATTGTCGCCCTGCCGAAGCGCCTTACCTGGTGCGCTCCGCTCTTGATCTCGACCGGATCCGCAAATCTCGGCGCCGTTTCTCCGGAGATAGAGCTCTAGTTCCGTCGCATTCAGTCCATCCGGAATATCCCAGAAGGATAGGACGAGCCAACGGGTTGTCGGAAGAAAGCCGCATTCGCGGAGGATTTCGATGCACCTGTCCCTATCTAGAGCGAATTCTTGCCCGTATCGGACCGTCAGCCAGATACTCTGCTCGTGTCCTTTGTCGGGGCACAATTGCTGCTGAAGCCGGCGAATTCTGCTACTGATGGCTTTCATTCGCGATTCTTCCAAAATTGACTTGCATCTTCGGCGCACTAGAGTGATTGATGTCGTCACCGCGGCGATTACCGCGAAAGGAGATCACATGAACACAGCCATTGAAGAAACCGGAACCGCCCAGGCGGCTAGCGAGAAGCCGAAAGCCGGCAAGAAGGCCAGCGCTGGCCAAAAGCGCGCCCACGTTGGGCCCACTAAGGGCAAGGCGACCAAGAAGGCCAAGGCCCCCAAGAAGGCGCCCAAGGCCGCGAAAAAGGCTGGTGAGGCCCGGGACGGCAGCAAAGCCGCCAAGGTTCTCGATTTGCTGAAACGACCCGACGGAACTAGCTTGGCCGAGCTGATGAAGGCGACTGGTTGGCAGGCGCATAGCGTACGTGGTTTTCTGTCGGGAACCATTGGCAAGAAGATGGGCTTGGCGATCACGTCCACGAAAGCTGAGGACGGCGAACGAACCTATTCCGTCAAAGCCTGATCCCCATCCGTTCTGTTCCCCTCGCGCCGCCGGGTTACTGCCTGGCGGCGTTCCTTTCTTACGTTTCTGCATCATGCTCCCCCATGCGACCCGTTGATTTCGATCGCCTCGGTCATAGAGTTGAAGACGGTTTCGCTGAGCCTTCCGCTGGAAGAATCACTGCTTGCTGTTGGATTGGCTGCCGCCTGGCGCTCTCGCTTCTGACGGAAGTAATCGCCAACCACGGTCGGGAACCACGAGAAGTGCCGCGGACCACTTCGTCCTCCCGGCTTGAGGCCTCGCTCGTCACGAAGATAACGCAGGCAATCGATCACTTGCTGTTCTGTGGCACCCTCTGCCGCATCCATGACATCAACCACATGGCGACCGCGAGGATAGACCCTTTCTTCGCCCTCGCCTTGCATGTAATCGGCGAGCGCTTCGCGCAGCTGGGGATATTGCTTGCAGCCAACCGCCGACGTTCCGGCAGCGAATCGCGGTTTTTGCGATTCGTGGCCGGATAGTCCAAGTCTGCTTTGCTGACTCTCTTCTAAATGACTCTCTTTAATCTGACTCTCTTTGGGTGAACGATCGTTCACCCCCTCTGAAAGATTTCGTGCCAAAGAAACTCGAAGGCATTACTGGTCTGTGCCCGGTTGGCGAATCGTTCGACACGCCGGATCAGACACGCCTTCTCTAGTTCAGCGAGGTACTTTTGGGCTTGCCGCTCTCCCACACCTATCTCGCCGCCAAGGGTTTTTACTGTCGGAAAGCAAAGTCCGTCTTCCCCTGCGTATCGTGCCAGCCGGCCCCATGCCATTTTTGCCCCCGCGCTGATCGAACTAGCGCGCGCGAGTCCTTCTGGAATGAACAGTCCGGTAAACATGCGATAGGGATTAAAGGCTTCTCCTGGCCGCAACTGGAAAGTCATAGTGCGTCGCGGCGAACACTTCAACGCCGAGCGAACGCATGCGCGTCGCCCAATCTGAATTAGAAACCCTTCTTACTGAGCAAGAGTACGCCCGCATCACCAAGCGCAGCGTAGCGAGTGTACGGCGGGACCGGTTAATACGGCAGGGCTGCCCCTACGTGAAGCTTGGGGCCCTTGTCCGTTATCGTCCGGAGGATGTACGAACGCACCTGGAACGGAGTTTGCGGCAACCCGCGGCAAGAGACTAGCTGGACCCCCACCTTCGAAATGAACGAGGCCACCCAGCCGATGATGCGTGTCCGTGATTGGGATCGGATCTATGAGAACAACCGAAGCCGTGATATGAAGCGGACGAATTGGTTTCCGGCTCCTAACGACCTCAGTGCCGACAGCTACGTGGAATTGGTGTCCAACGATGACGGCGCCGCACATTTCGGGGTTTGGATCGCTTTGTTGATGGTTGCGTCCCGAACAAAGCAGCGAGGGTCTTTGGCGTGGGAGGATGGCCGGTCCCAAACGATCGAATCACTCGCTCGACTGACGCGACTGCCTGAAACGATCGTCAGGCCTGCTATCGAACGCCTGCTTGAGATCGGCCTCTTGGAAATTGGCGGGGACAAGTCGCGTAGAAAGAGCAAATTGACGCCGCACCTTAGTGCGGGAATCCCGCATGATGCTGCGCTGTCACCGCAGGTAGGTGCCTTAGAAGGGAAAGGAAGGGAACATCATCATCAAGAAGAGAAAGGAACAGAAAAGAAAGGAACGGAACGCGCGCGCGAAAAGTTGAAAACTGAGGATTCGAGGGCGTCCGCTAGCGCCGCTGCTGCTTCTTCTCAGAACGGTGATGCTGCTGATGAAAACCCCAAGGTCGAGTACGCTTCGCCCGAGGATGAGCTAAAGGCTGTCTACCAAGCCAAAACTGGGGAGCCCATTACCTCTGAGTTGTTGCGTGCGATTCGCGTCAATCTCGAGCTTTCCGGCGTGAGCCTAGCCGATT
>Ga0105237_10002976_pt1 | contig 20479 bp, 20 predicted proteins | sample KBSC24metaG_FD_81520 | JGI IMG/M metagenome (GOLD analysis project Ga0105237, IMG submission 81520) | Corn rhizosphere microbial communities from Kellogg Biological Station, Michigan, USA - KBS C2-4 metaG | ecosystem: Host-associated > Plants > Roots > Rhizosphere > Soil | place: Michigan, USA... | reverse complement strand
GCGCCGGTAGGCGATCAGCGCCTGCAGCAGATCCAGGCCGCCGCCCACGAAATGGCCGATCGGGCCGGTCCAAAGCCACGTCTCCAGGCGCCGCTGCGGGCTGCCGCGGTGATGGGTCCTCACGAGGCGGCACGGTATCGTGGCGTTGGTGACCGATGCGCTGCAGACGACCGTCGCCGAGCTGCCCGAGTCGCGCGTGCGCGTGCACGTGCAGATTTCGCCGCAGGAGGTCCAGCGGCGCCTGGAGCGCAAGGCCAAGCAGCTGGGACGCGAGCTCAAGCTGCCGGGGTTTCGCCGCGGCAAGGTGCCTGCGCCGCTGGTCATCCAGCGCGTCGGGCGAGCCGCCGTTCTCGACCAGGCGGTGCGCGACTCGCTCGCGGGCTGGTACGCCGAGGCGATCCAGGACGCCCAGATCGTGCCCGTCGGCGACCCGCAGCTCGACCTGTCCGACCTGCCCGGCGAGGGCGAGGAGCTGGAGTTCTCGATCGAGATCGGCGTGCTGCCGAGGGCCGAGCTGGGCGATTACGACGGGCTGGAGGTCCCCCGCCGCGAGACCGCGGTCGACGAGCGCCAGATCGAGCAGGAGATCGACGCCGTGCGCGAGCGCCTGGCCAAGCTCGAGACGGCCGAGCGAACCGCCGCCGAGGGCGACTTCGTGGTGATCGACTACGTCGGCTCGCTGCGCGCGCCCGCCGAGCGCGACGAGCCCGAGCAGGAGCCCGAGCTGGTGCCATTCGCGGGCGGCGAGGGCCGCGACCAGCTCATCGAGCTCGGCGGCGGCAACCTGATTCCGGGCTTCGAGGAGGCGCTTGTCGGCGCGAGCGCCGGCGACGAGCGCACCGTCGAGCTGACGTTCCCCGCCGACTACCCCAACGAGGAGCTGGCGGGCCGTCAGGCGGCGTTCGCGGTCACCGTCAAGGAGGTCAAGCTCAAGCGGCTGCCCGACGTCGACGAGGACCTGGCGATCGACGTCGGCTTCGACAGCGTCGACGAGCTTCGCGAGGACATCCGCGCGCGGCTGGTCGAGGCCGACGAGGCGCGCGTGGAGGCCGAGTTCCGCGAGGCGGCGCTCGACGCGGCCGTCGCGCAGGCGACCGTGCCGGTCACGCCGCAGCTGGTCGAGTCCAGGGCGCGCGAGATGTGGCAGCGCATGCTGCATTCGCTGTCGCACCGCGGAATCACGCGTGAGGCCTACCTGCAGATCGCCGGGCGCGAGGAGGCCGAGATACTCGCCGAGATGCAGGGCGACGCCGAGCAGGCGCTGCGCCGCGAGGCAGTGCTGACGGCGATCGTCGACGCCGAGCGGATCAGCCCGACCGAGGAGCAGGTGCTCGAGGCGCTTGCGCCGACCGCCGAGCGCGAGGGCGTAGAGCCCGACAGGCTGCTGGCCGACCTGCGCGCCAACGGGCGCCTGGAGGAGCTGCGCGAGGACCTGGCGGCGCGCATGGCCGTCGAGCTCGTCGCCGCGCGCGCCAAGCCGATCTCGGTCGCCCAGGCGCAGGCGCGCGACGCCCTGTGGACGCCCGGTCAGGAGGACGAGGCGCCGCAGGCGGCCGCCGGTGAATCGGGATCGGCCGCCGGCAAGCTGTGGACACCGACCGGAGAGCGATCGGCCAGCTAGCCTCTAGAGGAATCTGGCCGGCCAAGCGAAATCAAAGCGAGGACTATGAGCCCACTTGTTCCAATGGTCGTAGAGCAGACCTCGCGCGGTGAGCGTGCGTTTGACATCTACAGCAGGCTGCTCAACGAGCGGATCATCTTCCTCGGCACGCCCGTGGACGACCAGATCGCCAACCTGATCGTCGCGCAGCTCTTGCACCTGGAGTCCGAGGACCCGGAGAAGGACGTGTCGATCTACATCAATTCGCCGGGCGGCTCGGTTTACGCGGGGCTGGCGATCTACGACACGATGCAGTTCATCAAGCCCGACGTGCAGACGATCTGCGTCGGCATAGCCATGTCGATGGGCGCGCTGCTGCTGGCCGGCGGCGCGGAGGGCAAGCGCATGGCGCTGCCCAACGCCAAGATCCTGATCCACCAGGTCTCCTCCAGCTTCGAAGGTCAGGCCACCGACATCGAGATCCACGCCAAAGAGATCATCGACGTGCGCAAACGCCTCGACGAGATCATCGCCAAGCACACCGGCAAGGAGCTCGACGTCGTCAGCAAAGACACCGACCGCGACTACTTCATGTCCTCCGAGGAGGCCAAGGAGTACGGCATCATCGACAGGGTCATCTCCGAGCACTGAGACCTGGCAATGGCGCGACCGACAGATTCCAACGAGCAGCTTCTGTGCAGCTTCTGCGGCAAGTCCCAGCGCCAGGTCAAGAAGCTGATCGCCGGGCCGGGCGTCTACATCTGCGACGAGTGCATCGACCTGTGCAACGAGATCATCGACGAGGAGCTCTCCGCGCCGCCGGCCTTCGACCTGGAGAACCTGCCCAAGCCGCGGGAGATATACGAGGTGCTCGACGAGTACGTCGTCGGCCAGGACCCCTCCAAGCGCACGCTGTCGGTCGCCGTCTACAACCACTACAAGCGCGTGCAGATGATGATGTCCGGCGAGACCGACATCGAGCTGCAGAAGTCCAACATCCTGCTGCTCGGCCCGACCGGCTGCGGCAAGACGCTGCTCGCGCAGACGCTCGCGCGGATCCTCAACGTGCCGTTCGCGATCGCCGACGCCACGGCGCTGACCGAGGCCGGCTACGTCGGCGAGGACGTCGAGAACATCCTCTTGAAGCTGATCCAGGCGGCCGACTACGACGTCAAGAAGGCCGAGACCGGGATCATCTACATAGACGAGGTCGACAAGATCGCGCGCAAGGCCGACAACCCGTCGATCACGCGCGACGTCTCCGGCGAGGGCGTGCAGCAGGCGCTCTTGAAGATCCTCGAGGGAACCCAGGCCTCGGTGCCGCCGCAGGGCGGGCGCAAGCACCCCCACCAGGAGTTCCTGACGATCGACACGACCAACGTGCTGTTCATCTGCGGCGGCGCATTCGCCAACCTCGACAAGGTGATCGAGCGGCGCATCGGCCACAAAGGCGTCGGCTTCGCCGCCGCCATCGAGGCCAAGGCCGAGCGCGACGCCGGCGAGGCCTTCGAGCACTGCCTGCCCGAGGACCTGATCGAGTACGGGCTGATCCCCGAGTTCATCGGACGGCTGCCGGTCGTCTCGGCCGTGCACCAGCTCACGCGCGAGGATCTCGTCTCGATCCTCGTCGAGCCGCGCAACGCGCTCGTCAAGCAGTTCCAGCGCTTCTTCTCCTTCGACGGCATCGAGCTGGTGTTCTCCGAGGACTCGCTGACGGCGATCGCCGAGAAGGGCCTGGAGCGCGAGACCGGCGCGCGCGGGCTGCGCTCGATCATCGAGGAGATCCTGCTGGAGGTGCAGTTCGAGCTGCCCTCGCGGCGCGACGTCAAGAAGTGCGTCGTGACCAAGGAGACCGTCGAGAAGGGCCTGACGCCGACGCTCGTCACCGAAGCAGCGCCCGAAGAGGAGCAGGACTCCTCCCTGCGCGAGGAGTCGGCCTAGGCGCAGCGTGGCGGGGCGGCTGCCGGCGCAAGCCGCAGACCCCCGCACGCGCACCGCGCTCGCTAGTATCGCCCTGTGGCCAAGCACCTGCAGCCCAAGTCGCGCCTGAAGCGCACCGCCGGCGCTGTGCCGTGGCTCGCCGTGGCGCGCGGCGCGATGATCGTCAGCAAGCGCTGGAACGCGCTGTCGGGCAAGGAGCGTGCGCGCCTGGCCGAGCTCGTGCGCCAGTCGCGTGGGCGCGTGAGCAACCTCAGCGTCAAGCAGCGTCTGGAGCTGCGCAGGCTGGCCGGCAAGCTGGACCTCAAGGGCATGGCCCGCGAGCTCTCGTCGCTGTGGCGCGGCGGACGCGGTCGCCGCGGGCGAAAGCGCCGCTAGCGCGCCGATGCCCGGCGCCGCGACCAGGCAACGAGCGAGCGGATGACCGACGAGGATCTTGACAGCCTGTCCACGCGCGAGCTGCACGACCGGGCTGTGCATCGCGCCGAGCGCCACCTCGACGTGAAGTTCTTCTGGCGGCTGTTGCAGCTGATTCCCGCGGCCGAGACGCTGAGCGGCGACGCGGGCGAGGGCGACTACGACATCCAGTCCTCCAAAGGCCTGATCTCCGACGCTCTGCACAGCGGCGATGGCGCCCTCGGCGAGGCCCTGCGGCCGGTCTTCATCGACTACCTGCGCGAGCACCCCGACGGATAGTGCCCGCCGCCTGGAGCGAGGCGCAGGCCGAAGCGCACCTGCGCTCGCTGGAGCTGTTCGGCATGCGCTTCGGGCTGGACCGGATGCGCCGGATGATGACCGTGCTCGGCTCGCCGCAGCGGCGCTACGACACGATCCACGTCGTCGGCACCAACGGCAAGACCTCGACCACGCGCATGGTCGCGGCGATCCTTCAGCGCCACGGCCTGCGCACGGCGGCCTACACGTCGCCGCATTTGATCTCCTATCGCGAGCGCCTGCAGGTGGGCGAGCGCGACGTGTCGGCCGAGGCGTTCGCCGCGTCGATCGCCCGCGCGGCGTCGGCGGCCGAGCGTGTCAACCGCACGCTCGCAGGCGACGACCACGTGACGCAATTCGAACTGCTGACCGCCGCGGCGCTGTGGCAGATCGCCGAGCAGGGCGTGCAGGTGGCGGTCGTCGAGGCCGGCCTGGGCGGGCGCTATGACGCCACGGCCGTGATCGACGCGCGCCTGACCGCGCTGACGAACGTCGGTCTCGAGCACACGCGCTGGCTGGGGCCGACGCTGCACGACATCGCCGAGGAGAAGCTCGCCGTCGTGCGCCCGGGAACGACGCTGGCGCTCGGGGCGGGGCTCGCCGGCGAGGCGCTGGCTGTCGCCGAGCGCGTGGCCGGCGAGCGCAGCGCGCGGATCGTAGTCGCGCCGCGGGCGTCTGACGGCCCGCCGCTGGGCGCGGCCGGCGAGTTTCAGCGGCGCAACTTCGCGCTCGCGCGCCTGGTCGCCGAGACCCATCTGCGCGAGGCGGGCGTGCAGGTGCGCGAGGCGGCGGTGCGCGAGGCGGCGGCGGCGACGCAGGTGCCCGGACGCCTGCAGGTGGTGGGCGGCCAGCCGCTGACCGTGCTCGACGGCGCGCACAACCCCGCTGCGGTGCAGGCGCTCGTGCAGGCGCTGGCAGGCGTCGTCGGCGGGCGGCCGCTGGCGCTCGTCTTGGGCGTGCTCGAGGACAAGGACGCCGTGGGCATGCTCGGCCCGCTGCTGGCGGTGGCGCAGCGCGCGTGGTTCACCGCGCCGCCGAGCGAGCGCGCGCTGTCGCCCGCGGCGCTGCAATCGCTGGCGCGCCAGCTGGGCTTCGAGCGCGTGGCCTGTGAGCCGAGCCCCGCGCGCGCGCTGGCAGAGGCCCGGCGGTGGGCGTCTGGGCGAGCCGGCGCGGTGCTGGCGACGGGCTCGGTCTATCTCGTCGGCGACCTGCTCGGCGGCCTCGCGGCGGAGCCTGCGGCGGAGGACTCGGGCGATGCCCGGCGAAGGGCTGCATCGTGAACGACGACGACGGACCTTCGGTGCTGACGATGGTCGGCGCGGTGGCGCTGATCGTCGCGCTGGTGATCCTGGTGTTCTTCGCGGCCGGTTACGGATTCGGTCGTCTATTTCTCTAAACTCGGCCGGCCGATGCCCACCCTCTCATACTTTGGAATCGAAAGCAGCGGCCTGAACCTGGTCGTCGACCTTTTGATCCTGTTCATCGTCGTCCTGTACATCTCGCTGATCTACTGGACCTACGCCGACGCGCGACGCAGGATCCTCGATCCGATGCTCGTCGGCTGCGCCACGGCGGCGTCGCTGTTTCCCTTCGTCGGCACGATCGTCTACATGATCCTGCGCCCGCCGGAGTACCTGGAGGACGTGCACGAGCGCGAACTGGAGGTGCAGGCCGCCGAGGCGCGCCTGCACGAGTTCGACCACTCGCTGTGCCCGCATTGCGACTACCGCGTCGAGCGCGACTTCGTGCGCTGCCCGAGCTGCCTGCGCAAGCTCAAGGAGCGCTGTGTCAACTGCTCGCGCCCGCTGGACCAGGCGTGGACGATCTGCCCCTACTGCGAGACCGAGGTCGCGCCGACGGCCCCCGCTCGCCGCACGCGCCGCCGCCGCACGCAGGCGGCGATCGACGCCGAGGAGGCGCGGCTGGCGACGACGACCAGGCCCGAGACGGCGCGCGCCAAGGCGGCGCGCGAGCGCTCCGAACGCGAGGCGGCGACGGTCGTCGAGGCCGACGTCGTCGACGAGGACGGCGATGAGCAGGACACGCGCGCGAGCACCGTGGCGGCGGCCGAGCCGCGGTCGCGCAGCGCCCGCGCGGCCTCCAGCCGCCGCGCGCGGCCCAGCACCTAGGTGGCCGCCGAGCGGCGCGCCTGCCCACCGGCCACCCAGCTAGACCACTAACCAGCAAAGGAACCCATGGACCGAACGTTGATCCTCGTAAAGCCCGACGCGTTCGCGCGCGGCCTGTCCGGCGAGATCATCGCCCGCTTCGAGCGCAAGGGGCTGAAGATCGTCGCGCTGCGCAGCATGACCGTGCAGCGCGAGCTGGCCGAGCGCCACTACGCCGAGCACGCCGAGCGCCCGTTCTTCGGCGAGCTGGTCGACTTCATCACGTCGGGCCCGATCGTCGCGATGGTGCTGGAGGGCGTCGACGCGGTCAAGGCGGCGCGCCAGGTGATCGGCGCGACCAACCCGCTGGAGGCGACGACCGGCTCGATTCGCGGTGACTTCGCGATCGAGCTGGGCCAGAACATGGTGCACGGCTCTGACTCGCCCGAGTCGGCGGCGCGCGAGTCGGCGCTGTTCTTCCCCGACCTCTAGTCGCCGTCTCCGCGAAGCCGCTTCCGCTCGTTCTCGCCTCGCGCTCGCCGCAGCGGCGAGCGCTGCTGGCGCGCCTGGGGGTGGCGTTCACGGTCAGGGCCTCCGGCGCGCCCGAGCTGGAGCACGGCCAGGACCCCGCGCAGGTGGCCGTCGAGAACGCGCTGCGCAAGGCGCGCGCTGCGCACCGCGAGGGGGCGGCGGAGGCGGTGATCGGCTGCGACACGATCGTCGTGCTCGACGGCGCGATCTACGGCAAGCCGCCCGACGCGGCGGCGGCGCGCCAGACGCTGAGCGCGCTCGGCGGGCGCACGCACGAGGTGCTCAGCGGGCTGGCCGTGCTGCTGTGCGACGGCCGGTCGCCGGTCGAGCAGCGAACGGCGGTGGCGCGCACAAAGGTCACCTTCCGAGCGGTCGACTCGCGGCTGCTGGACTGGTACGTGGCGAGCGGAGAGTGGCGCGATCGCTCGGGCGGCTACGCGATCCAGGGCGCCACCGGGGCGAAGCTGGCGGTCGCGCTGGACGGCGAGGAGGAGAACGTCGTCGGCCTGCCGCTGAAGACCCTGCTGGCGCTGTATCCGGAGCTTTCAAGAATCGATTGAAGGCGCCGACGGCGCCTGGAGGGAGAGCGTGGAGGCGACGCCCGGGGGCGTGCCACGATCTGGGCGCTTTTTCCCTGCAAAAGCGCTGGCGGACCTATCGGCCGGCGAAGTGCGTTCGCTACACTGCCCCACCGGGCAAGCCTCAGATCGCCGATCGGCCGGCAACTTGCAGCCGAGGGCATCGCCGGCCGATCTTCGGCGGCGGCGCGGGGTCGAGGCCGACTGCACCTTCCTTCTCATAAATGGGCATCTTCAGCTATCTGACAGGTTTTGGCGGCCGCGACATGGCCGTCGACCTGGGAACCGCGAACACGCTCGTGTACGTGCGCGGGCGCGGCATCGTGCTGTCGGAGCCCAGCGTCGTGGCGATCGACTCGCGCACGGGCGAAGTGCACGCGGTGGGCATCGAGGCCAAGCGCATGCTCGGGCGCACGCCGGGCACGATCCAGGCGATCAGGCCGCTGAAGGACGGCGTCATCGCCGACTTCGACGTGACCGAGGAGATGCTGCGCCACTTCATCCAGAAGGTCCACCAGAACCGCTGGGCGCACCCCCGCGTGGTCGTCTGCGTGCCCTCGGGCGTGACGGGCGTGGAGAAGCGGGCGGTCGAGGAGGCATGCCTGTCGGCGGGCGCGCGCACGGCCTACCTGATCGAGGAGCCGATGGCCGCGGCGATCGGCGCGGGGCTGCCGGTCGGCGAGCCGACGGGCTCGATGGTCGTGGACATCGGCGGCGGCACGTCGGAGGTCGCGGTGATCTCGCTCGGCGGCATCGTCGTGTCGCAGTCGATTCGCGTCGGCGGCGACGAGATGGACGAGGCGATCATCAACTACGCCAAGCGCGAGTACAAGCTGCTGATCGGCCAGCAGACGGCGGAGGAGCTGAAGCTGGAGATCGGCTCGGCGTGCCCGATGGCCGAGGAGCTGCAGGCGGAGATCCGCGGGCGCGACATGGTCGCAGGGCTGCCCAAGACGGTCGTGCTGACCAGCGAGGAGATCCGCCAGGCGCTGGAAGAACCGCTCAACCAGATCCTCGACGCCGTCAAGGAGACGCTCGACCGCACGCCGCCCGAGCTCGCCTCTGACATCATGGATCGCGGCATCATGCTGGCGGGCGGCGGATCGCTGCTGCAGGGCCTGGACGAGCGTCTGCGCGAAGAGACGCAGATGCCCGCCCATCTGGCCGAGTCGCCGCTGACGTGCGTGGCCGTCGGCTCGGGGCGGTCGCTGGAGGAGTTCGAGGCGATCCACCGCTCCAACCGCAGCTCGCGCAACCGCCAGCGCCGCAGGTGAGCCGCGTGCCTGTTACGGGCACGTGCACCCGGGGGTACTCTTTCCCGAACGCTTTGGAAGGTCGCTATTCGTGTATGACAAGACGGTCCGGCGTCGACGTGCGGTGCTCGCGCTGCTCGTCGTGCTGTCCCTGATACTGCTGACCGCCTATTTCGGCGAGGCTTCCGGCGGCGGGCTGCACTCGGTGCAGCGCGGCTTCTTGACGGTCGTCTCGCCGATCCAGAACGGCGCCAACAAGGCGCTGAAGCCGGTGCGCGATTTCGTCGGCTGGTTCGGCGACACGCTGCACGCCAAAGGCCAGCGCGACGAACTGCGCAAGCAGGTCGAGAAACTGCGCACCGAAGTGATCGCCAACCAGGCCGAAAAACACTCCTACCGCGAACTGCTCACGCTCTACAAGCTCGACAACCAGCTCAGCGTCAGCGACTACCATCCGGTGACGGCCACGGTCGTGGCCAAGTCGCCCAACGTGTGGTACTCGACGGTCACGATCGACAAGGGCGAATCCTCGGGCGTGCACGTCAACGACCCCGTGATCAACGGCGAAGGGCTCGTGGGCAAGGTCGCCCAGGCGGCCTCCGACGGCGCGCAGGTGACGCTGATCACCGACAGCTCGGTGGGCGTCTCGGCGCGGATCGGAGCGTCCAACGCAACTGGCATCGTGCAGCCCAAGGTGGGCGACCCCAACGACCTGCTGCTGCAGTACCTGCCGGCCAACACGCAGGCCAACCGCGGCGAATACGTCGTCACGTCGGGCACCGTCTCCAGCCCCGACGACTCGCTGTACCCGCCGAACATCCCGATCGGCCAGGTGACGTCGGTCAACGAAGAAAGCGCCTACCGCTCGGTCAACGTGCACCCGCTCGCCGACCTGCACAACCTGGACGTCGTGCAGGTGCTGACCGCCGCGAGCGGCACGCTGCCGGCGAACCTCAGCCGCCTGGCGGTGAGCCTGCCGCCCGGCCAGAACGCCGGCCAGGCCTCGGGCGAAACGCTGGCCTCGACGCAAAGCGGCGGATGAACGCGAGCTTCTCCTCCGGGCTGCTCCTGCGCATCGCCGCGCTGGCCGTCTTCGCCGTCTTCTTTCAGATCGGCGTCGTCTCCGAGGTGCCGGTGTTCGGCGTCAGCGCCGACCTGTCGCCGCTGCTCGTGGCGTTCGTCGGCTTGCTGTGCGGCTCGACGACCGGCGCCGCGACGGGCTTCGCCGTCGGCCTGCTGGTCGACCTCGCGCTCGTGCAGACGCTCGGCGTGACGTCGCTGACGCTGACGATCGTCGGCTACTGGGCGGGGCGGCTGCGCGAACTGCGCGACCCGCAGGCGGCGCTCACGCCGCTGCTCGTGGGCGCCGCTGCGGCGGCCGGCGCGGCCGTCGGCTACTCGGTCGTGCAGTTCCTGCTCGGCGTCGACGCGCCGGTCAGCTTCGAGCTGCTGCGCCAGATCGTGCTCGGCGTGGTGGTCGACACGATCGTCGCGCTGCCCGTCTACGCGATCGTGCGCCGCTGCCTGATCGGCGGCCTGCCCGACGACCCGCGCCGGCGGCGCAGGCGCGCTTACACCACAGGCGGTTTGAGCCCTTTGTCCCGTTCATGACCCGGCGAGCGGTCCAAAAATGAGCGCAATCGAACCCGCGGGGCGGCGCGACGGGCGCATTCCCGTCTCGCCGCAGCTGGCGTTGCGCGTGGCGATCCTCGGCGGCCTGGCGATGGCGATGTTCGCGATCATCTTCTTCCGCCTGTGGTTCCTGCAGGTGCTCTCGGGCGAACAGTACGTTCAGCAGGCCAACGCCAACCGTGCGCGCGACCTGCCGATCGCCGCGCCGCGCGGGGAAATACTCGACCGCGAAGGCCAGCCGCTGGTCGCCAGCCGCACGACCAACGCCGTGCAGATCGTACCCTCGGCGCTGCCGCCGGCGGGGCGCCAGCGGATCCGCTTGTACCGCAGGCTGGGGCGGCTTCTGGGCATGACCGGACCGCACATCCAAGCGCTCGTCATCAAGGGCCGCACGGCGCTGCCATACGCTCCGGTGACGATCAAGACCGACGCCGGACGCGGCGCGCTGACGGTGCTCGCCGAGCGCCAGAGCGAATTTCCTGGAGTGGCGCAGCAGCCGGTCTCGATTCGCGCATATCCCTACGGCGCGATGGCGGCGCAGGTGCTCGGCTACGTCGGGCAGGTGTCCGAAAGCGAGCTGAAGCTGCGCGCCTTCGACGGCGTCAAGCAAGGAACGGTCGTCGGCCAGGAAGGGCTGGAGTACTACTACGACCGCTACCTGCGCGGGCGCCCGGGGATCCAGCGTGTCGAGGTCAACGCGTCGGGCTACCCGGTGCCGAGCAAGCTCGCGCCGACGGCGCCGAAGTCCGGCTACAGCCTGAAGGTGACGCTCGACCTCGCCCTGCAGAGAGAGGGCGAAAAAGCGCTGCTGGAGGGCATCGAAAACTCGCGCGCAGGTGGCAAACCGGCCGACGCGGGCGCATTCGTGGCGCTCGACCCGCGCAATGGGCAGGTGCTGGCGATGGGCTCCTCGCCGACGTTCGATCCGAACAAGTTCGCCAAACCGCTGACCAAGAGCGAATACGCGGCGCTGGAGGGCAAGTCGGGCGCGTCCGGAGAAGAAGCGCCGGCGCCGCTGACCGACCGCGCCGTCAACGGCACGTATCCGACGGGCTCGACGTTCAAGCCGATCACCGCGATGGGAACGCTTGAAGCCGGCGTGATCAACCCGACCGAGGGCCTGGGCGCGGGCCAGTGCATCAGCGTCTCCACCGAGCAGTTCTGCAACGCCGGCAAGGCCGACTACGGCGCGGTCGGCTTGGTGGAAGCGCTGAAGGTGTCCTCCGACACCTACTTCTTCCAAGCGGGCGAGCTCGCCAACAGCCATGGCAACGTGATCCAGCGCGAGGCGCACAAGCTGGGCGTGGGCGAGCAGACGGGCATCGACCTGCCGAGCGAGATCACGGGCCTGGTCCCCGATCGCGCATGGCGCGCAAAGGTCGCGCGGCAGGAGCTGCGCTGCGAGAAGCGCCGCCACGTCTCGAGCTGCGGCATCTCCGACGGGCGCCCCTGGAGCGTCGGCGACAATATGCACCTGGCGGTCGGACAGGGCGACCTGCTGACCTCGCCGCTGCAGATGGCGGTCGCCTACTCGACGCTCGCCAACGCCTTCACCAACGGCGGCGACGGCTGGGTCGTGCGACCGCACCTGGGGATGGAGATCGACGCCGCCCAGGGCCGGCTCGTGCAGTCGCTGAGCTTTCCCGCGCAGCGCCACGTGCACCTAAACGACGAAGACGTGAACCTGGTCATGGAGGGCATCCACGAGGCCGCCAGCCAGCCGGGGGGCACGTCGGCCGCCGTATGGGCCGGCTGGGACCAGGCTCAGCATCCGGTCTACGGAAAGACGGGCACGGCCCAGCACGTCGGCAAAGAAGATCAGTCCTGGTACATGTGCTACGTCGGCGATCCCACGCGACCGATCGTGATCGCGGTGACGGTGGAGCAGGGCGGCTTCGGCGCAGAAACGGCGGCGCCGATCGCGCGGCTGCTGGCGTCGCAGTGGTTCGGCGAGCCCAAGAAGTTCGTCGCCGGGAGCTCGCGCACGTTTTGACACCGCTCAGCCCCATCACGGCGCCCGAGCAGCCCCCGGCGGGCGCCGGGCGCGCGCAGGTCCGCCCGCGCACGCTGCGCCTGCCGCTGGACCCGCTGCTGACGCTCGCCGTCATCGGACTGGCAGTCTGCTCGATGGTCACGCTCGGCGCCGCGACCCGCGACCTCGTCGCGGGCCAGCCGCACTACTACACCGACCGTCAGCTGACCTATCTGATCGTCGGCAGCCTGCTGATGATCGCGCTCTCACGTTTTGACTACGCGCGGCTGCGCCCGCTCAAAAACGTGATCTACGGAGCGCTGATCTTCAGCATCCTGGCGGTGCTCGCGCTCGGGCACACCGCGCGCGGCTCCCAGCGCGCGATCAACCTGCCGTTCTTCTCCTTCCAGGCCTCCGAGCTCGGCAAGGTGCTGCTGACGCTCGCGCTGGCGTCGCTGGTCGTCGACCGCGCCAGGCGCCTGCGCGACCGCGACACGACGGCGCTGGTCATGCTGGCGGCGCTCGTGCCGGCGATGTTCGTGATCGCCCAGCCCGACCTCGGCTCGGGGATGGTCTACGTGATGATCGCGCTGACGCTGCTGTTCGTCGCCGGCACTTCCTGGAAGCACCTCACGGCGCTGCTCGCGCTCGGTCTCGTGTCGCTGACCTTCGTGCTGGTCGCGGCGCCGGCGGTGGGCGTTCACGTGCTCAAGCCCTACCAGGTGCAGCGCCTGACGGCCTTCCTGCACCCGACGACCAACGCCCAGAAGGAAGGCTACCAACAGGAGGAGTCCAAGATTGCGATCGGCTCAGGCCAGAAGTTCGGCCGCGGGACCAATGCCACGCAGACCAAGCTCAACTACGTGCCCGAGGACCACACCGACTTCGTGTTCGCGGCGGTCGGCGAGCAGTACGGCTTCCTCGGCGCCGCGTTCGTGCTCGCGCTGTACGGGCTGCTGATCTGGCGCGCCCTGCGCATCCTCGTGATGTCAAAGGACCTGTTCGGGTCGCTGGTCGCGGCCGGCGTAGCGGCTATGCTCATGTTTCAGGTCTTCGTCAACGTGGGAATGACGATCGGGATCATGCCGATCACCGGCGTCACGCTGCCGCTCATGAGCTATGGCGGCTCGTCGGTCATCACCACACTGTTGGCGGTGGGCCTGTTGCAATCGATTTACATCCAGGCACGCGCCTCGCAAGCGTTGAAGGGTCGCGTCCTGCGCTGACAGACAACCGATGAACGCCCCGCATCTCCCGCCAGACCGTCAGCCCGCCGGGCACGTAGCGCAAAGCGCCGGGTTGAGCTACGACGACGTCGCGGAGTCGCGGCCGGCCATCGGTGTCATCGCCAACCCGCGGGCCTCGAGCCCGTCGCGAGGGCGCCTGCACCACAGGCGCCCGCCCGCCTCGGGTTCGGCCCCATCCAATACCGAAAGACTGGTTCACATTGAAAAAGCAAGTACTGGTCAGCGTCGATCGCGCGGAGACGCGCGTCGCGCTCCTGGAGGCGAGCGGCACGCCCGCCGCCTCGCCGGCCCGCAAGAGCGCGGCCTCGGCATCGAAGTCCGCGACGGCGAAAGCGAGTTCTCGCAAACGCGGGGCTAAGGGCCCGGACGCCGGCTACCGCATCGCCGAGCTCTACATCGAGCGTCGCGGCGGGCGCTCGATCGTCGGCAACATCTACAAGGGCAAGGTCGACAACGTCCTGCCCGGCCTGGAGGCCGCGTTCGTCGACATCGGCCTGGAGAAGAACGGCTTCCTGCACGTCGACGAGATCGTGCTGCCGGGCGTCGAGGCGCCCAAACGCGGTCGTGGCAGCGGCAGCGGGCGGCGCATCTCAGACCTGCTCAAGCCCGGACAGGAGATCGTCGTGCAGGTCGTCAAGGACCCGCTGAAGACGAAGGGCGCGCGGCTGTCGATGGAGCTGACGATCGCCGGGCGCTACATGGTCTACGCGCCGAGCGGAGAGGGCATCGGCGTGTCGCGCCGCCTGGAGGACAAAGAGCGCGACAGGCTGCGACGGCAGACGGCCAAACTGGAGATCGGCGGCGGCGGCGTGATCGTGCGCACGGCCGCGCACGGCGCCAAGCGCGAGGACTTCGAGCGCGAGCTGAAGTACCTGCACAAGCTGCACGAGGTGCTGGAGAAACGCGTCGAGGAGACGACCGCGCCGGACCTCGTCTTCCAAGAGGCGGACCTGTCCGTGCGCGTCGTGCGCGACATCTTCTCCGCGCACTTCGAGCGCGCGATCGTCGACGACGAGCAGCAGTACCGCAGGCTCGTGTCGTTCTTCACGCGCACCGCGCCCGAGCTCGTCGAGCGCGTCGAGCTGTGGCAGCAGGAGGAGCCGCTGTACGAGGCCTACGGCGTCGACAAGGCGATCGACGGGCTGCTCTCGCGCCGCGTCGACCTGCCCAGCGGCGGCTATCTGATCATCGACTACGCCGAGGCGCTGACGGTGATCGACGTCAACTCCGGCTCGTTCATCGGGCGCGGCAAGGGGGCCGGCCTGGAGGACACGATCACCAAGACCAACCTGGAGGCCGCCGAGGAGGTCGTCAACCAGCTGCGCCTGCGCGACATCGGCGGGATCATCGTGATCGACTTCATCGACATGGCCCGCGCGCGCAACCGCGACGCGGTCATGAAGGTGCTGCGCAAGACGCTCGACGAGGACCGCACGAAGACGTTCACCGCGGAGATCTCGAAGCTCGGGCTGGTCGAGATGACTCGCCAGAACGTGACCGAGGGCGTGCGCGAGATCATGAGCCGCCCGTGTCCGACGTGCGAGGGCGAGGGCGTGATCCGCTCGGAGGAGACCTTCGCGATCGAGTTCGAGCGCCGCCTGCGCGACGTCGCGGTGGAAAACCCCGACGTAGACGCGTTCCTCGTGCAGATCAACCCGCGGGTGACGGCCGAGTTCACCGGCCACGGCTCGCGCGTGCTGCACGCGCTGGAGGCGCAGACCGGCAAGTCGTTCTTGTTCGAGGGTTCCGAAGGCCTCGCGCTCGACCACTTCGCGATCACCTTCCAGGGCACGCGCGAGGAGGTGGAGGAGCGCGCGCTGCCGTTTCGCCAGGGCGACGAGGTGCTCGTGGAGATCGTCGAGCCGCACATGTACGACGTCGACGACGCGGTGGCGAAAATCGACGGCTACATCATCTCGATCGCGGGAGCCGCGTCGCACGTGGGAAGCAAGCGCATGGTGCGCATCGACCAGGTCGGGCGCACCGCGGCCAGCGCGCTGCTGCTGGACGAGTCCGGCGAGGTCGTGCTCGCGCCGGCTCGCCCGACGGCCGCGCGCAACGGGCGCTCAGCTCGCCGTTCACCGTCCCCGGCGGAGGGTGGCCGGGCGGGCGAACGCGCGCGATCGCGCGCCCGCGGGCGGCGCGCGCCGGCCGACAGCGAGGACGCGGACGTTCGCCGCGAAGCCGGTCTGCACGAGTCGGCGACGGCGATCGACTCCGAGCCCGAGGAGGCGCCCGTCGCCGACGCCGCCCGGCGCGCGTCTGCAGACGAAGCGCGCGATCGCTCCGACGAGCAGGCGCAGGTAGTCGAGGGCAAGTCGCAGGGCGATGGCGCTGACGATGGCCTACAATCCAAGCCTCGGCGTCGTGGCCGCAGGGGCGGGCGACGCCGTTCGGCTGCCAAGGCGAAGGCGAACCCGGAGTAGGCGGGATCGCGCGCGCCGGCCCGTGGCGGGCGCTTCGCACAAAGAGAGAAATCGAGACCAAACAGACATGTACGCGATCGTCAAGACAGGTGGCAAGCAGTACCGCGTCGAGCGCGGCCAGCGGCTGCTCGTCGAGCGCCTTGCCGCCAAGGAGGGCGCCGACGTGGCGCTCGAGCCGATCCTCTACCGCTCCGACGAGCCCGTCTTCGACAAGGCCGGCCTGCAGTCGGTGAAGGTCACGGCCAAGGTCGTGGCGCACGTTCGCGGCGAGAAGCTGCGCGTGTTCAAGTTCAAGCCCAAGCGCGGCTACAAGCGCCGCACCGGCCACCGCCAGGACCTGACGCAGATCGAGGTCATCGAGATCACGCAGGGCAAAGCCAAAGCGGCTGCCGCGAAAACGACTCCCGAGAAACCGGCCGCGGCCAAAGCGCCGGCGGCCAAAGCGCCCGCCGACAAGCCGGCCGCCGGCAAAGCCGCGGCCAAAGCGCCCGCCAAACGCAAAGCCAAAACGGCCGCCAAAGCGGACGGCGCCGCCAAAGCGGACAAAGCTTCCAAAGCGAAGGAGGGGCAGGCAGATGGCTCATAAGAAGGGGCTCGGCTCCAGCCGCAACGGTCGCGACTCGAACGCCCAGCGCCTCGGCGTCAAGACGTTCGCCGGGCAGGCTGTCACCGGCGGCGAGATCATCGTGCGCCAGCGCGGCACGCGCTTTCGGCCCGGCGACGGCGTCGGCATCGGCAAGGACGACACGCTCTACGCGCGCGCCGCGGGCACCGTGCAGTTCACGACGGGCCGGCGCGGGCGCACGGTCAGCGTGTTGCCCGACTCCGGCTCCTAGGGACGCGAAGATGCAGGCAGAGCGCGCCGCCGGACTGCTCGCAGCCGGTCGCGCTGCGCTTGGCCTGGCGGTGCTCGCGGCGCCCGAGTCCGTGATCTCGCGCTGGCTGGGTGGGCACGCGTCGCATCCGGTGGTGCGCTATCTCGCGCGCTCGGTGGGCGCTCGCGACCTGGCGCTCGGCGTGCTCGCGCTGCGCACGCTCGACGACCCGCACCGTGCGGCACAGGTGCAGGCGGCGTGTGCGGTGGCCGACTCGGTCGACGCGCTGGCGACGGTCGCCGTGCGATCTGAGCTGCCGCCGGTGGGCGCGGCCGGCACGGTCGCCGTGGCCGGCGGCGCAGCGGTGGCCGGCTTCTGGCTGTCTCGCGCGCTCGCCGACGGCTGAGCGCTAGCCCTGCTGGGCGGTGGGCCGCACGAGGATCTCGTTGACGTTGACGTGCGGCGGCTGGGAGATCGCGTAGATGACCGCGCGGGCGATGTCGTCGTCGTGCAGCGCTTCGCTGGGGCGGTCGTCGAAGAACGGCGTGTCGACCATCCCCGGCTCGATCAGCGTCACGCGGATGCCCGTGCCGTGCAGGTCCTGGCGAGCCGCCTCGCCCATCGCGGTGACGGCGTGCTTGGTGCACGAGTACATCGAGCCCGGCAGCGCGCGGCGTCCGGCGACGCTGGAGGTCAGCAGCAGATGCCCGGCGGACTGCGTCAGCGCGGGAATCGTCGCGCGCAGCGTCAGCGCCGCGCCGTAGACGTTCGTCAGCACCATCTCGCGCCAGTGCTCGGGCGTGTCGTTGAGGAAGCCGCGCGGGCCGCCGAAGCCGGCGTTGGCGAATGCGGCGTCGATCTCGCCGAAGGCGTCGAGCGCGCTTGCGACCAGTCGCTGCTGCGCGTCCCAGTCGGTCACGTCGCACGGCGCCGCAAGCGCACGCTCGGGTCCGCCCAGTTCGTCGGCGAGGCCTTCCAGGCGCTCGCGCGAGCGCGCAGCGAGCACCACGCGCCAACCGGCGGCGGCGGCGTGGCGGGCGGTCGCCGCGCCGATGCCCGACGAGGCGCCGGTGATCAACAGGACGCGGTCGCTGGGGGCTGCGTAGGTGGCGCTCATCTTCTGTCGGCTCCTTGCTCGGTGTCGGTCGTGGGACCATCTAGCCACATCCGACGCCCGGGCGCAGGACCGCCTGCTGTCACGATGGGCGGCGATGCTGCACGATCGCGCGAGGATCCACGTCCAGGCAGGCGCCGGCGGCGACGGCTGCACGAGCTTTCGCCGCGAAGCCCACGTGCCGCGCGGCGGCCCCGACGGCGGCGACGGCGGCCGTGGCGGGGCGGTCGTGCTCGTCTGCGACGACTCGCTGCGCGACCTGCAGAGCTTCAAGCGCAAGTCCCATCACCACGCCGGACGGGGCGGACACGGCGAGGGAGCGCAGCGACACGGCGCAGACGGCGAGACGCTGTTCATCGCCGTCCCTCCCGGCACGCAGGTCGCCGCGGCGCAAGAGGAGGCCGGAGACCTCGCGGGACGTCGCTGGGAACTGCTCGCGCACGGCCAGCGCGCGACGGTCGCGCGCGGCGGCTCGGGGGGCAAGGGCAACAAGCGCTTTGCCACGCCCACGCGCCAGGCGCCCCGCTTCGCCGAGCGCGGGCTCGCCGGCGAGGAGGGTTGGCTGCAGCTGCAGCTGAAGCTGCTCGCCGACGTGGGGCTCGTCGGCCTGCCAAACGCCGGCAAGTCCTCGCTGCTGGCGCGGCTGACGCGGGCGGCGCCGAAGGTCGCCGACTACCCCTTCACGACGCTCTCGCCGGTGCTGGGCGTGCTGGAGGGCGAGGACCGCCAGCTCGTGCTCGCGGACATCCCGGGGTTGATCGAGGGCGCCAGCGAGGGCGCCGGCCTGGGCCACGACTTCCTGGCCCACGTCGAGCGCACGCGTCTGCTCGTGCACGTGCTGGACATCGCGCCGGAGCTGTCGGGCGGCGCGGACGCGGTGGCCAACCACGCGACGATCGAGCGCGAGCTGGCCGCGCACGACCAGCGCCTGGCGACGCTGCCGCGCGTGCTCGCGCTGTCCAAGTGCGACCTCGTCGACGAGCGGCGCGCGCAGGAGGCGTTGAGGCAGTGGCGCGAGCGCCTGGGCGAGCAGGTGGCGGTGATCGCCACGTCCAGCGCGACCGGCGCAGGCGCGCGCGAGCTCGCGGGCGAGCTGCTGCGGCGCGTCCCGCCGATCGGCTCCGCCGCGGCGTCTGACAGAGCGGGCGACGGGCCGGCGCAGGCGACGGGCACGGGCAGCGGCGGCGGTGAGGAGCTGGCGGAGCACATGGTCTTTCGCCCGGCCGCCGACAGCGGCTTCAGCGTCCAGCGCCTCGGACCGCGCTCGTTTGCCGTGCGCGGCCGCGGAATCGAGCGGCTGATGGCGCGCTATGACGTCGACAACGAAGACGCGATGGCCTACTTCGAGGAGCGGCTGCGCCGGATCGGCGTGCTCAGAGCGCTGCAGGCGGAGGGCTTTTCGCCGGGAGACGAGATCGAGATCGCGGGGGAGACCTTCGAGCTCGATCCGGGCTGACGGCGGCCGTCGGGCTACGAGCCCGAAGGTCGGCAATAAGCTCCAGGCATGAGACGCGTAGTCGTAAAGCTCGGCTCGAGCGTCGTCGCCGACGGTGACGGCGAGCCGCGCGCGGAGGTGCTGGCCAACGTGTGCGAGGCGCTTGCGGGCGTGCACCGCGCGGGCGACGAGGTGATCGTCGTGACCAGCGGGGCGATCGCGCGCGGGATGCGCCTGATGGACCTGGGCCAGCGCCCCAGCTCGATCCGCGAGCTGCAGGCGGCGAGCGCGGTCGGCCAGGGAAAGCTCTACCGCATCTATGACGAGCTGCTGCGCGAGCGCGGCGTGACGAGCGCGCAGGTGCTGCTGACGTTCTTCGACATGAGCGCGCGCACGCACTACCTCAACGCCCGTCAGACGCTGACGACGCTGCTGGAGTGGCGCGTGCTGCCGGTGATCAACGAGAACGACACGACGGCGACCGACGAGATCTCCTTCGGCGACAACGACTTCCTCGCCGCGCAGGTCGCGGTGCTCGTGGGCGCCGACGAGCTGATCCTGCTGACCGACATAGACGGCCTGTACACAGCCGACCCGCGGCTCTACGCCGATGCGAAGATCGTGCGCGACGTCGACGATTTCGCCGGGCTGCAGGAGCTCGAGATAGGTCACACGACCTCGCCGCTGGGGTCGGGCGGCATGCGCTCGAAGGTCGTCGCCGCCGACATGGCCACGGCGGCTGGCATCGCCACGGTGATCTGCAGCGGCGTTCGCCCCGAGGCGCTGCCGGCCGTGCTCGCCGGCGAGCGCGAGGGGACGCGCTTTGCCGCGCGCGAGGCGCGCTACAGCTCGTTCAAGCTGTGGCTGAAGTACGCCAAGCCCTCACGCGGCACGCTCGTGGTCGACGCCGGAGCCGCCCGCGCGGTGCGCGACGCAAGCGCCAGCCTGCTGCCGGTCGGCGTCGTCGAGGTGCTCGGCGAGTTCGACGCCGGCGACGCCGTGGACATCGCGCAAGCAGGCGACGGCGAGGGCGAGGGCGATGGCCGTGAGGCGCACACGCTGGGCAAGGGAATCAGCAACTATTCCGCCGACGAGCTGCGCCGGGTGCAGGGGATG
>Ga0105237_10002975_pt1 | contig 20481 bp, 17 predicted proteins | sample KBSC24metaG_FD_81520 | JGI IMG/M metagenome (GOLD analysis project Ga0105237, IMG submission 81520) | Corn rhizosphere microbial communities from Kellogg Biological Station, Michigan, USA - KBS C2-4 metaG | ecosystem: Host-associated > Plants > Roots > Rhizosphere > Soil | place: Michigan, USA... | reverse complement strand
GTAGCCGTCGTACTTCCACCATTCCAGACCGCCGAGCATTTCTTTTACGGCAAAGCCGAGACTGGCCAGTTTCATGCTGCCTTTGGTGGAGGCGTTGCATCCTATGCCATCACAGTAGACCACCATCATTTTATCTTTTGGGAGGAAGGCCGTCGTCTCCAGGTTCATCAGCCGGTGGGGGATATTAATAGCGCCTGGGACGTGTTCTCTGGCAAAGCTTTCGGGGCTGCGGGCATCGATGACGAGGAAGTCATCGACTCCATTTTGCATGTCGGTGAATACGTCCGAAGCTTCTGTCTCGTAGCAGAGCTTGTGCATGAAGTAGGCGAGGGTGGACTCGCTACCCTGCGGCTGGTATTGGGTGACCCGTCCACGGACGTTAAAGTACGTGCTGGAGCTGTTTAGTGTTGTCATACTGCAAATGTATTCTTAACTTGGCACTACATTTTGGTCCAATTAGTATAAATCTTATGGTACCAATTATGGGTAGAAGCGCCAGACAAATATCATTACCTTTTATACGCATTGACAGGAGGGGTGTGCGTCCCGTGTATGAGCAGCTATACGAGGGGATGCGGGAAGCTATATTGAATGGGCGTTTGCAGCCAAATGACAGGCTGCCTGCTACCCGGCTGATCGCTGAGGAGCTGGGGGTGTCGAGGAACATCGTGGTGATTGCGTTTGAGCAGCTGTTGATGGAGGGGTATATACGGAGTAAGGCCGGGGCCGGGAGTTTTGTGGAAGCCATTGATGGACCTCCGCCCGCTCCGCGGGCTGGTCGCCGGCCCATATCGGGCCGGCCGGTCGAGGGGGAGTTTGTGCGCCGATTGGAAGAGGTGGTTTTACAACGAAATATAGAAAAGGAAGAGACCGCCCCTTTCCAAACTTCACAACCCGCCTTTGACGCCTTTCCCTTTGCCGTGTGGAGCAAGCTGGCGGGGAAGGTTTATCGTTATCTGGACTATCAGCATCTTGGATACGAGGACGCCGCGGGGCATCTCCCCTTACGGGAAGCCATAGCCGAGCATCTACGTGTTAACAGGGGTGTGCAGTGTGATGCAAGCCGCATTCTCATCGTCAACGGGACACAGCAGGCTCTTTTTCTGGCGGCGCAGCTGCTGCTGCAGCCTGGCGATAAGTTTTGGATAGACGATCCCGGGTATGTAAATGCGCGATCTGCCTTTTTGCTGCATGGAGGCGTGGCCTGTCCTATACCCGTGACCGGTGAAGGCACCGACATCGACTATGCCTGTCAGCATTATCCAAACGCGCGGCTTGCCTATTTGACACCATCTCATCAGTATCCTGCGGGCGGTACCCTGCCGCTGGCCCAGCGGTTAAAGTTGCTGGCATGGGCGCGTGAACACCGGCTATGGATCATCGAGGATGATTATGACAGCGAGCTGCGCTATCGCGGCAAGCCCATTCCTTCCCTACAGGGGCTGGACACCCATGGGAATGTCATTTATATCGGTACGTTCAGCAAGGTCCTCTTTCCCGCGTTGCGGGTCGCCTACATGGTGCTCCCCGATGCTGTATCGTTTCAGTCCTTTAGATCATTAAAGGCGCTGAACGACCGGCAGTCAGCTCTTGTCGATCAGCTGATACTCACCGACTTTATAAAAGAAGGATATTTCCACCGGCACCTGCGTAAGATGCGATCCATCTATAATAGCCGGCTCCAATGTCTGCTGGAGGAATTGGAGGCACATCTCTCCGAATACCTTTCCTTTACCGATCCTGCCGCCGGTATGCACCTGGCTGTTTATTTTAAAAGACCTGTGGATGAGGACAGGCTGTTACAGACCGCAGCCGATAAGGGATTGATATTGCTGAGCCTGCGTGAATATACCATCGGCGCCTATCACCGTCCCGGCATCCTGCTGGGATATTCTTCTTTCCCCGAGGGCAAGATCCGCCAGGCCGTGCGGACGCTAAAGAAAATATTAGTTGACATAGTCAACTAGTTTGCGTATCTTAGCTTCATGAAACAAAGAGTAGTGGATGAAGTCCGTGCGTTCAGCAGGTTTTACACCGAGGTGATCGGGCTGCTGGACCGGTATATTCTTAACAGCGCCTTTAGCCTGCCCGAGGCGAGGATAATGTATGAGCTGTATCACCGGGATGGTGTGCAGGCGGGGGAGATCACCACCCTGCTGGGATTGGATAAAGGATACCTCAGCAGGATGCTGGACCAGTTTGCCCGTAAGGGGTTTATTACGCGGCGGCGTTCTGCTGAAGATGGCAGAGCGCAGCATATTTTTCTGACGGTAAAGGGAAAGGAGGCGTTTGAAGGATTGAACAAGGCTTCCGACAGACAGGTAAAGGAGATACTTCGACAGGTGCCCGAGGAGGAAGGTGACAGGCTGGTGCATCATATGAATGAGATAAAGAAAATAATGACTGAATATGGGAACAACCATTTGCCTCGATGATATCGTTATACGTACGGAGCTGAAGCCGGGTGACATTGGGTATGTCATCCATTTGCATGGCAGATTGTACAAGGAGGAGTATAATTACGGCATTGCCTTTGAAGCATATGTCGCGCAGGGGATGTATGAATTTTATCAGCAGTACGATCCTGAGAAGGACAGGGTATGGATCTGTGAACACCGGGATAAGATCGTAGGTTTTCTGCTGTTGATGCACCGGGACGAAAATGTCGCGCAGCTGCGTTATTTTATCCTTGAGCCCGGATACAGGGGCATCGGGTTGGGCAAGAAGCTTATGGAATTGTATATGGAGTATTTCAGAAGTGCAGGCTATCGCGGCAGCTATCTTTGGACGACACATGAGCTGGCTACGGCCGCGTCCTTGTACCAGCGCCATGGGTTTGTGCGCACCGAGGAGAAAGCCTCCCAGGCGTTCGGAAAATCATTGTATGAAGTAAAATTCGAGCTAATATGATACACCGACATTGGAGAGGAGTGGCTAAGAGGGGCGAGGCCAATAACTATATCCATCACCTGGAGACGGAGACATTTCCATTGATCTCCGCCATTTCAGGCTTTGTAAAAGCCTCTATTCTCCGCCGCAGCACGGCCGACGGGGTAGAGTTCCTGATCATCACCATATGGGAGTCCATGGATGCCATCCGGAAATTTGCGGGTGACGATCCCGGAAGGGCCGTGGTGCCCAAGGTCGTAAAGGGCATGATGCTGAGCTGGGAAGAGCGCGTCAGGCACTATGAGGTTGTGTCTGAGCGTTGATCGTGCTTCCCCATTTCTTCAGCATGATGACCAGCTGGTCCAGGTTGACAGGCTTGGAGAGGTAGTCGTTCATACCCTCGGCCAGGCATTCATCCCTGTCCCCCGACATAGCATTGGCCGTCATGGCAATGATCACCGGTTGCGGACCATCGCCATTGCGTATGATACGCGTGGCTTCCAGGCCGTCCATCTCCGGCATCTGGATATCCATCAGGATGAGGTCTATCTTTTTCTCTTGCAGCTTCGTGAGGACTTCTTTTCCATTTTCCACAAATTCCGGCTCATAGCCCATCTTTGTCAGGATGACCATGGCCAGCTGTTGATTGATCGGGTTGTCTTCTGCTACTAAAATTTGCAGCGGGTACTTTTCCGCCAGCTGCATGGGTAGGGGTGTGGTTGCCATAGGGATCTTTCTTTTTAGTGTGCCGGGTCGGCAGAGTATTGTCCAGCTGAATACAGAGCCTTTACCGGGCTGGCTTGCTACTTTTATATTGCCGCCCATCAGCTGGATCAGCTTGTCACAAATGGTCAGGCCCAGTCCTGTGCCGCCGTATTTGCGGGTTATGGACGAGTCCACTTGCGAGAAAGCTTTAAAAAGTTGGTCTAATTTATCATGAGGTATGCCGATGCCTGTGTCCTCCACTTCGAAGCCTATCTCCAGCTTGTTGCCGTTGTCGGGACTTGCGGGCCCGGTGAGGAAGGCGCGGACGCGAACCCCTCCGTGGTGTGTGAATTTGATGGCATTGCCTACAATATTTATCAATACCTGGCGGAGACGGCCACCATCCGCCAGGATGGGAGAAGGAATAGATGCGTCGATGTCACAGTCCAGCCCTAGTCCGGACTGGGCTGCCTTGACGCTGAAGATGGCCAGCACTTCTTTTATACAGTCGTGCAGGTCTATCTCTTTTTCATCCAGCTCCATTTTCCCGGATTCTATTTTAGAGAAGTCCAGGATATCATTGATGACGGTGAGTAGTGTTTCACCGCAGTTCTGTATCGTCTCTGCATAGCTCCGCTGTTCCTCGTCGAGCCCTGTTTGGGAGAGAAGGCTTGCCATTCCTATCATGCCATTCATGGGAGTGCGTATCTCATGGCTCATATTAGCCAGGAAAATGCTCTTGGCGCTGTTGGCCTTTCGTTCGTCCTCCATTGCCTGCGCCAGCTGTTCAGTACGCTGGTCGACGAGTTTTTCCAGCCTTCGCTGCTGCGCTTTGATGCCATTGATCCGCAGCCTGTACAGCGTGACGGTTATTCCTATGATCAGCAGGGCTGCGCTCAGTCTGAACCACCAGGTCATCCACCAGGGCGGAGTAATAGTCAGCTGTACGACTGCCATACGGGGAGACCATCTGCCTTCATAATCCCGCCCTTTCACTCTAAAAATATATTTGGCCGGGTCCAGGTTGGTATAGGTGGCTGTTCTTTTGCTGCCTACATAGTTCCATGTCTTGTCAAAGCCTTCCAACATATAGGCATATTGTCTTCTCTCCATGGTGCTGTAGTTCAGCGAAGCAAACTCAAAGGAGATGACTGAGCTGGCATAGGGGAGTACGATCTCCCTCGTCTCGGTAATGGATTTCTTCAAAGGAGAAGGGTCTGCGCTGTCCCTGGCAATGGGTACATCCTTATTGAAGATCTGGAAGCCTGTGATCAGCAGCTGCGGATCGGCCGTCTGTTCTTTGATGCTGTCGGGGAAGAATTCATTAAAGCCATTCACACCCCCGAAGTACAGCGCCCCGCTGCTGCTCCTGCAATAGGCATGTTCCTTGAACTCGTAGCTTTGCAGCCCGTCCGAGGTTCCATAGTTCTTCACCTTGTGGGTGACCGTATTGAAGAGACACAACCCTTTATTGGTGCTGATCCAGAGCTGATCTTTTTTGCCCGGCAGGATACCGAAGATGACGTTGTTGGGAAGACCGTCTTCCTTGGTATAGATATGCACCTGGTGTGTGGCGCGATCGAAATAATTGAGGCCGTTCAGCGTGCCGATCCAAAGATTGCCTTTTTCATCCTCATAGATCTCACCCACTCTGTTATCGCTGATACTATTCTGCCCGGCGACGTGAATGTAGCGGGTGAATCGATGGGTCTTTTTATCAAAATAGTTCAATCCCCCTCCATCTGTGCCCAGCCAGATGCCTCCTTCCCTGTCCTCGAATATGGAATGGATCTTCCTGCTGTTGACATTCACCGGGTCCTTGTCATCATACGAATAATGGCTAAAGCCGCCCGTTCCCGGATGATACAACTCCAGTCCCCCGCCATAGGTGCCGATCCATATATTGCCGTCATGGTCCTCATGGAGCGCATAGGCATTGTTGTTGATGAGGCTCGTGGGATCCGCTGCATTGTGTCGGAAGTGTTTATAGATACCCTTTTTGGGGTCGAATACCGTAACCCCATCCCCCCAGGTGCCCAGCCAGACATGACCTGTTCTATCCTGCAGGGCGCATAGAACATAATTGCCGCATATTGTATTGGGGTTCCCTTCCTGGTGAAGAAAGTGCTGGAACTGGCCTGTGACGGGGTCAAATCTGTTGAGTCCTCCGCCATCTGTGCCGATCCATAATTTTTTATCCGCCGCTTCTGTGATGCTGAGCACGTTGTTATGGCTCAGGCTGGCGGGATCCAGCGTATGACGATAGTGCATGAACTGGCTGGAATAACGTTTGTAGATATTCATGCCGCCGGCAAAGGAGCCCAGCCACATATTGCCTACGTTGTCCTCATAGGCCGTATGGATGGAGTTGTTGCTAAGGCTCGTGGGGTCGATGTCGTCATGCAAATGATGTTGGAAAGTGTTGGTATATGGGTTGTAAATATTGAGCCCCGCATTTTCCAGCCCTATCCAAATATAATGTTTAGGACCTTCGCCTATGCCATAGATGACATTGCCGGAAAGACCTTTTGTATCGCCTGGCATATGTTTGAAATGATAAAAAATACCGCTGGCGCCGGGGTTGTCCATCCTGTCCAGCCCTCCTCCATCCGTACCGATCCAGAGACAGCGACGGCTGTCCTCGAAAAGACAGATCAGCTTGTTGTCACAGATAGAAGATGGGTCCTTCTCACGGTGAATGAATCGGGTAAATTTCCTCCCCTTTTTATCGAAGAGGTCCAGCCCATTGCCATAAGTGCCCACCCAAAGATTTTGACGGCTGTCGACATACACCGCACGGATATAGTCGCCACTGAGACTGGCAGGGTCATTGTCTGAATGATGGTAATGATAACAGCGGTTGCTGTCAGGCAGGAGGTAGATGACTCCCTGGTCTTCCGTGCCTATCCAAATATTGCCCGCCGCATCCTCTGCCAGCCGGGTGATGAGATCGCTGGGTATGGAGTTGCTGCCGCCATCCTTCCGGAATACCTGGAACTGATCCTTTGTCCTGTCATATCTGTTGAGGCCTCCGCCCCGGGTAGCTACCCAGATATAGCCTTTATGGTCTTCGATGATGTCGGAAATAAAATTATTGCTGAGACTGCTTTTATTGCGGGGATCGTTGCGATAGACTGTGATCTGATAGCCGTCGTATTTGTTGAGCCCGTCCCGGGTGCCAAACCACATAAAACCCCGGCTGTCCTGGAGGACGGCAAGGACATTGTTTTGAGAGAGTCCTGCATTGATATCCAGATGTTCGAACTGAAGACCGGGTCCCTGCTGTTGTGCGGCAGCAGTGCGACACAGGAGTATCGCAAACGACATGGCAAGGGCTTTAGCTTTGACAGGTTCGAATAGCATGCATTGGGTTTCAGGGCCTAACGAATAGTTGTCTATGGGTGCGCACAAGGGTTAACGGCGTGGAATAGGAGGTATTTTGCCTTTAAGATGCTTTCTATTCTTGATAGGGGTTTTCACCTATATTTAACTGGCTTCTAAGGGCGAAATAGCGGAAATGGGCTTAGGGCTTCCTGCAACCATCCTGCACTGTCCTGCTTCTCCGTACTGCTTCTGAAGGTGTTAGGAGGATCGAAAAAATATTTGGAATGATCGTTCCATATGTCTTATCTTTGTTGTGGAATGAATATTCCAAATAAAATTAAAAAATACTTTTTATGAGCAGGTTGTTAAATAGAACAGCAGTTATTACAGGTGGGAACAGCGGCATTGGACTGGCTACCGCCAGGGAATTCATCGCAGAAGGCGCCCGCGTGATCATTACCGGCAGGAACAGGACATCGTTGGATCAGGCAGTAGCGGAATTAGGCGCACAGGCGCGGGGCATCGTCTCCGACACTTCAAACCTGAAGGATGTGTTACAGCTGGGGCAGCAGGTATCAGCTATTTTCCCCAAGGTTGATGTGTTGTTCATCAACGCGGGTATTGCGAAGTTCTCTCCCATCGAAGGGGTCAGCGAAGCATTCTTTGACGAGCAGTTCAACATCAATGTAAAAGGCGCTTTCTTCACCATTCAGCAACTGTTGCCGTTGATGGGCGAGGGCGGTTCCATCGTGTTGAATACTTCGATAAATGCGCACATGGGTATGCCGAATGCCTCTATCTACGCCGCCAGCAAGGCTGCCGTGCTGACCTTTGCCAAAAATCTTTCCGCTGAGCTGCTGCCCAGGAAGATCCGGGTAAATGCCATCAGTCCCGGTCCCGTGGCAACGCCTCTTCACAGCAAATTAGGCGTGCCTGAAAAAGAGCATATGGAGCAGACGGCCGCAGCGGTGCCTCTTGGACGATTTGGAACGCCGCAGGAGATAGCAAAGATTGCCGTGTTCTTTGCATCGGAAGATTCCAGTTTTGTGCTGGGCGCCGAGCTGATCGCCGATGGTGGTATGGCGACCCTTTGAGTTTTTTTCGTACATTAAAGTGGAGTTCAATATGCCAAAGGAAGTTTTATTCGATGAGGATGCCGTAATGCGCCAGGCGACGGAACTATTCTGGACAAAAGGATACAATGGTACTTCCATGGATGAGCTTACCAGGGTCACCGGGCTGAGCAGGTCCAGCATCTATAACAGCTTTGGCGGGAAGCATGCGTTGTTCATGCGATGTTTGCGGTACTACCTGGATGATCAGCAGCGGCAGCTGTATGAGCTGGCCGGCAGGGTAAAGCCTGTTGTTCAGCGGATCAGGGCGGCCTTTCAATATGCGGTGGAAGAGATCCTGGCCGACAGGATGCGGAAGGGCTGTATGATGGTGAACACTACCACTGAGATGGTCAACCAGGATAAGGAGATCGCGGCTGTTGCGGCTGACAATATGGAGAGGATGGAAGGGATATTTACGGATTGGATCAGAGAGGGGCAGGCTGCAGGTGAGATCAGTAAGGTGTTTGCGCCCCGAATGCTGGCAAGGCATCTGTTCAATACGTACAGCGGGCTAAAGGTTTCGGGAAAGACAAGTCCGGATCGTAAGACGCTGGAAGAGATCGTCACAGTAGCGTTGTCTGTATTAGAAGGCCCGGGGGCGTCGTAAGCTTCTCGCCTTTGCTAACAATACCTTCTTATTATAAAAATCTTTGCAATGTTGTCGAGCCAGCGAGATAGAGTCATTTTCTTCATCAACAAAGAAACCCATATCCTCGACCTGGCAGGGGCAGTTCAAACCTTCTACGAAAGCGGCGACTATGGTAAGCCATTCGAGATCCTCTACCTCTCCGACAACGCCCGGCAGCCCAGCTCTGCACAGCTGCAATTCACAGGACTCAAGCGATACACAGGTATAAAAGTACTCCCCTCCGACATCCTCGTTATTCCCGGCTACGACCTGCGCAGGGTGCCTCCTCAGGAGAGCCGCACCTTCTTCAATTGGCTGCGACAGGCCGGTAAGGTCGGTGCTACCATCTGCTCCATTTGTACCGGGGCCTTTACCCTGGCGGCTGCGGGTCTGCTGGAAGGGAAAGAATGTACCACCCACTGGAAATATGCAGAGCGGCTGCAGAAAGATTATCCGGGTGTAAAGGTGTTGAGCAACCGGCTGTTTGTAAAGAGCGGGAATATCTATACCAGCGCAGGAGTAACGACAGGACTGGATATGGCGCTCGCCCTGTTGGAGGAAAGGTTCGGACCAGAGTTTGCCTACAAAATAGCACGGGAGATGGTGGTCTATATCCGCCGTGACGGCACCGAGCCACAGGACAGCATCTATATGCAATACCGCAGCCATGTCAACGACGATATCCATACCGTACAGGATTGGATCGTACGTCATCTTCCAAAAAAAATAAAGGTAGAAGAGCTGGCAGCGCTGATCTATACCAGCCCCCGCAACCTTACCCGTCAATTCAAAAAATCCACCGGTATCACTGTCGGCGAGTACATGGAAAAGCTGCGGGTGGAAAAGGCAGTGCACCTGTTGAACAGCAATCATAAAGTGGGCGCCGTCACCGAACAATGCGGTTTGCAGAGCGCCAACCAGCTGCGGCATATTATCCGGAAACATACGGGCAGCCTGCCTTCGGCCCTAAAAAGAGGGTAGGCACCGGCCAACCTCTGGAAGGACTGGCCAACGCCGGGAGAGCCCCGCCAGGCGATTGTCCCAAAACTGCGCAGAAATGTCCTAGTCGTCGTGACAGCGTGAGAGTATTTTTGAAGCATGAAAATACTCATCATCACCTTACTACTCGCAACCTCAACCCTGGTCCATGCACAAAGCCAACGCACCGCCAAGGGAGACGCTGCATGGTTCTGTGGTATCTGCGGGGGCAGCTGCGATACGCTGGTCTTTAACGCACCCGGTGTCTGCCCTCACTGCGGCATGTCCCTCCTTCACATGACCTTCACAGAAAGACAAGCTGTACTAAATAACTACCATAAACAAATGACTATTTGCTTTTACCTGCAGGATGGCGTGGAAGTACTCGATTTCGCCGGACCGATGGAAGTATTTGCCTATGCCGGATTCCGTGTTTTCACCGTCTCGAAGACAAAAGCCCCCATCATCACACAGGGGATATTGAAACTCATGCCGGATTACAGCATTGACGACGCACCCCCAGCGGACATCATGGCTTTCTTTGGCGGCAACGCAGGACCACCCTCGATGGACACAAGCGTCATGACCTGGATCAAAGGACGTAAGTCATCCACCTCTTATTTCTTTTCCGTGTGTACAGGCGCTTTTATCATCGGCAGGGCAGGACTGCTGGATAGTCTCACGGCCACTACCTTCCATGCCAGCATCGAATCCCTGCGTAAGGCGCTGCCCAACACAAAAGTGCTGTCAGATGTACGATTTGTCGACAATGGCAAGGTGATCACTACAGCGGGTATTTCTGCCGGTATCGATGGCGCGCTGCATCTCGTATCCAAGCTCAAAGGCGAAGAGGTGGCCAAAGAAGTGGCTGCCTACATGGAGTACGACAAGTGGATACCTGCTCAGGGGCTGGTCATTTCTCCACGGGGATTGTGATCTCCTCCCCCCAGATATATTTCCCAAACCATTGCCAGTTATGCCATATGGCCGCCAGCCTTTCTTTTGGCCTGGTGATGCCATGACCAAAACCCTTGTAGATGATCAGCCGTGAGGGGATCTTTCTGTCCTGGAGACCGCGGTACAGCTCATGCGCATCGGATACAGGCACACGGGTATCCAGCTCTCCATGTTGTATCTGTGTTGGGGTCGACGCCTGGTTGATCGCCGCCATGGGAGATGTCTTTTCATAGATGGCCCTGTCTTCCCACGGAGTGGCTTTCAGGTATTGGCGGGTGAAGGGTGTGATATCCGTGCTGACATAATAGGTCTCCCAGTCCGAGATGCCCGCACCTACAGATATAGCTTTGAAGATATGTGTATGTGTCGTCAGAAATGCGGATATATAACCTCCCTGGCTCCAGCCCATACATCCCATCCGGGACGTGTCTACAAACCCCTTCTTCCCCAGATAGTCCACTCCGCTGACCACATCCCACATATCCCCCACACCCAGGTTGCGTACATTGAGACTGCGGAACTTCGAACCATAGCCGGCGGAGCCCCGGTAGTTCACGCGGAGGACGATGGCCCCTTTCTCACACCACTGTATGATCGGGTACACATAGGTAGGTGTCGGATCGGGTCTGTCGACGCCCGTTGGGCCCCCATGGATGACCACCAGTAATGGATACTTTTTCTGCGGATCGAAATTGCGAGGCTTTAACAGGATGCCTTCGATAAGGGCGCCATCCTTGCTTTTCCATTGAATGACCTCATTCACAGGTGTATTCCAGCCTTTCAGCTGGTCCGACATGCCGGTGAGCTTTTCATTGTCGATGTAGACCTCTGAAAGCCCGTCGAAAGTCCGGCCCGTATAGGCCATCACGCTTCCATCCTTTGTATAGCTGGTGTTGTTTACGATGTCGACAGGCAGGGACAACTGTTGAATGCCGCCGTTGACGGGGTCCAGCTGAAACAGGCCCGCCTTTGTTTTTTGCGATGCCGTAAAGAAGATACCCTTCTTATTCCAACTGCTCACATATTTGTCCTCGTCGAAATCCGTGGCAATCTCCCGGGAAGAATGGCCCGTCATGTCATAAATAAAAAGGCGATTGTTGGTATAGTAGTTCGATGTCGTATCGTTGACGTTACTGGCATATATGAACTTATCTCCTTCGGGACTCCATGCAAGAAAGTCGTCCGAGGATGGATTGGTAATAAGAGGGGTCGAGGTTTTGGAAGCCAGGTCCAATAAGGCAATATCCGAATGGATGGAAGAGTTGATCAGCGGGTCGGGCTGCCTGTCATACGCGATATGCTTCCCATCAGGGCTCCAATAGAAGCCCGTGACCGTGAAATTACCTTCTGTAAGCCGTTCGGGTTTTGGTATCGAGTCGAAGTCCACCGGTATCAGCCACAGGTGAGATAGCTTGTATTCTTCACCCTCCACCGCCCAGGCCCCATATTTATCTTTTGTAGATTTAAGGGTTTTTGATTCGGGATCATTTTTTGTAAAGGCGATATGAATGCCATCCGGGCTCCAGGAAAAATTATTGACACCGTCTTCCTCCTTTGTTAAGGGGAAAGCCTCTCCACCATGAATAGATATGCAATAGATCTGAGACTTGTCGCCTCTGTCCGCCAGGAAAGCCAGCCATTTGCTATCGGGACTCCATTTGGGCGAATTACTGCTGCCCTTAGCTGTTCTAGTTAGCTGAAATAGTTTTTGTCCTTTTTGAGCAATCCATATTTCGTTGTCATAGCTGTTCTCTTTCCAGTCTGTCGTGCTGACAGTATAAGCAGCAAAGGCGCCATCGGGTGACAGTGCGACACCTCCTGCCGAGCGCAGGCTAAGCCATTTTTCAAAGCTGACGGAAGTCTGCGGCTGGGCGGACAGTTGGAGGACGATCAAAGATAAGGCGCAGAAATACAATGTTTTATGAAGTTTCATGCTGATTAGGTTTTTGGCGGGAGCTCTTGAAAGATAGCAAAAATGTTATTGATGTGTTATAACCAATAGTTTGAATTAACCTTGGCCAGCTTTTTTCGTCTATATATACATAAGGAGATAAAAATTATGAAAACGAAAATAGTAATGACGGTTTTATTCGCCGCAGCGCTCTCCCTGGGTGCATCTGCCCAACGGGGAGTTCACTATAGTGGTGGCGGTACAGCCATCCATGGCGGGGTTTATCATGGGGGTGGAGTAGTATATACTTACCCTCGTACCTATGTTGGAGTAGGATTAGGTTTTGGTTATGGATATGGTTATGGCCCCTTTGGCCTGGGCTGGGGATATCCCTTCTATGGTCCCTGGGGTTGGGGTTATTACCCTTATCCTCCTTTCTATTACGGTTACGGGGCTATGCCTTCACCGCTGGCAGCTCAGATCAGCGATATCAAGAGTGATTATGCTGCCCAGATCAAGGATGTACGCCACGATAAATCCATACCTCGTAAAGAAAGAAAGGCAAAGATCAATCAGCTGAAAAAGGATCGTGATGCAGCGGTGATCCAGGCAAGACATGATTATTTCGATCAGCACTATCGTCGGAACAATAGCAACGGACCGCAGCCATACCCTGGCAATGGTTCACAACCTCAGCAACAACAAAAAGATCAAAAGCCGGTGAGTGGAAGTGAGGAGCAGCCGGAATATCAAAATAGTCAATCCCCCACCGGAGGGACTACTACACAGGAGTAATACTCTACGGACGTATTCAGTATCTTAACAACAATCGCTACGGCGGCCTCTTTCGCGAGGCCGCCTTTTTTATGAGCTCCCAGTCAGGGAGGGACGTTAAAATAGTCTTAATGCTAATCCAGATCCAGGATCCCTGCCAAACCGCTTTTGCAGGATCGATAATTTTTCCGCCCTGCTGATGGCGGTGGGGACGTCTTCGGACTCTCTCAGCGTGATACCCGGAAAATGTTTATTGAGCTTCTCTATAAGATCTTTTCGATATTTTGTCAGCGCACCGACAGACATGACCTTATGCTCATACCCTGGCATATATCTTTCTGTTAGCGGCCAGCCTGCCTGAAGCTGATCGTACGATCCGGATGTATCCCCCGCTATGACGTATGTCCAGCCACCGTCTTCTATTCTATGGCCGTATAGCTCAAAGCCCTCATAAGTGTTCCGCCAGTCAGCGTCAAATATTTTCCAAAGACTGTCCTTGTCGAATTTCCCATTGGCAGGAGGAAAAATATCTATCAGCCAGTCCAGGTCGGGATTCCCTTTGTATTCCCGTACATCGGATGACGGTGGAGGAAAGGATACACGCGATAGCGACAGGATCTGCGAAGCATCTTCGGAAGGGGTAGCAAGTCCTAATTTCTCTATCCGCTGCTGACTTTGGCCGGACGTGGAGATAAAATATCCCGGAGGAGCCTGCAGCTTTTTCCCGCCTCCAAAAAGGTTCTTTAGAAAATCCAACATGTTTAAGGTCTTTAGGAGTGAATGGAAGCTTAATGTACAGCATTCAACGCATACATAATAATATTCACCCCGAATTTTGTGTTGTCTTCCGCAAGAAATCGCTTGTTGCGGAAATCATAGTCCCATTCGCAGCCGTAATCCTTATTGCTATAGAGTACCCCGATGCGGCCATTTATGATGACGGCCTTCAAATAGTCATGAACCAGGTCATCCCCCCATCCATTCAGCTCGAAGGATGTATTGGGCGGACCTTTTTCGAATGAAAAGAAAGAATGATATATCCTATGGTTGTTGGGTATTTTTTGCAGGGCGTTGGGTCCAAAAAGCGTATGCATCTGCGTTTCGAAACTGCGGGCAAAGAGGCCGTCGATGTCGTGGTTGCAGTCATCGGCAAAGACAAATCCCCCGTTGTGTACATAGCGGCGGAAATGCTCTCCCTCCTGGGTATTGAACTGTACCAGCTTGTGACCGCTGATATAACAAAAGGGGTATTGGAAGATGTCGGAACTATCCAGGTCGATGACCTTTTCCTGCAGATTGACAGGGAGGGTGGTGTACTCTATCAGTGAGTTCAGCAGATTGGAGGGCATCCGCTGGTCGGTGTCCCAGTCTCCAGACTTATATCTCAATCGTGCGAACGTGAACTTCTCCCCCTTATCCACCGGTGGTGTAATTTTTTTAAAGTTGATGATTTTATCTTTAATTTCCTGTTTTTCCGTCTATTTTTTTGAACACTTTATAAAACGCATGAGTTTGGATATCGTTGAAAGCAACGTACAGTCATTGTTGGGAAAACTCTCACAATTAAAAAAGGAGATCCAAAAGGTTATTGTCGGTCAGGACGCCATCGTCGAAGAGATACTGATCACATTGCTGGCCGGAGGGCATTGTCTGCTGGAAGGCGTTCCGGGGCTGGCAAAGACCCTGATGGTGCGGACCCTGTCACAGGCGCTGGATCTTTCCTTCAGACGGATACAGTTCACCCCCGACCTGATGCCTACCGATGTCCTCGGCACCGAGATACTGGAAGAGGATCATACGACGGGACGTCGTTTTTTCAAGTTCAACAAGGGGCCGCTTTTTGCCAATATCGTGCTGGCCGATGAGATCAATCGTACTCCTCCCAAGACCCAGTCCGCCTTGCTGGAAGCTATGCAGGAGTTCGAGATCACCTATGGCGGGCAGACCTATAAGCTGGACCGCCCATTCTTTATATTGGCTACGCAAAACCCGATCGAGCAGGCCGGTACATATCCCTTGCCCGAGGCGCAGCTGGACAGATTCCTTCTCTATATCAAGATCGGCTATCCTACTGCGGAAGAGGAAGCGGCCATCCTTAGTCATACAACCGGCACGCGCCGGCCGACCGTTCATCCCGTTGTCAATGGATCGGAGATACAACAGCTGCAAAAGCTGGTACGCGAAGTCAGCATCAGCGAGGATATGATAAAATATGTGGCGGAGATCATCCGCGCCACCCGGCCCGATACGTCTACCCAGGCATATGTCAAAGAATGGGTACGATGGGGTGCGGGTCCCCGCGCTGGACAGGCTCTTATACTGACCGCCAAGGCCAGGGCCCTGTTCAGACAGCGTTATGCGGTGATCCCCGAGGACATCCATACCATGGCATATCCTGTCCTGCGGCATCGTATCCTTATGAACTTCAAGGCCGAGGCCGAGGGCATTACATCCGATGAGGCAACAGCAGTATTGTTGAAGGCTATCGGGAGGCCGGCTACATTATAGGCTCTCACTGAAAGATTGCCAGGACCAAAAAGGACAGCGCATGAGCGAATTACAAGACCACCATATTTTAATGGCCATAAAGGATCTGTCGCTGGCAGCACGCCGGACGATCGATGGTTTTATGACCGGCATCAACAAAAGCAAGGTCAAGGGACCCGGGCTCGAGTTCAGCCAATACCGAAGCTATCAGCCCGGCGACGATCTTCGCTGGCTGGATTGGAAAAGATATGCGCGGAGCGATCGGTATTATATCCGTGAGTCGGAAATAGAGACCAGCATTTCCATCCGCCTGCTGGTGGACGCCAGCAATTCCATGGCCCACCGGGATGGGGCATATACTAAATTAGACTATGCCCGTCTGCTGGCTGCCAGTCTGGGCTGGCTGGCGCATATGCAAGGCGACAGCTTTGGCCTTTATACTTTCCAGGATGGAGATGTCTTTACGCTGCCGTCACGAAAGGACCCTCAGCACCTGGCCCGCTTCTTTTACCAGCTGGAGAATATCCAGCCCGGGGGACGGATGGGAGAGCCCAGCCAATACAAACATATTTTTACCGGGGAGGGAAAGAGGGAACTGCTGGTGTTTATCACCGATATGTACCAGTGTAATGGGGAGATCAGCCGGCTGCTGGAATTGCTCGCCGCCCTTCGGCATGAGGTCATCGTCTTTCACCTGATGGGGAAGAACGAGCTGGAAATGGATTATAAAGGTTATTTACGGCTGCAGGACCTCGAGACAGGTGAACAGATCCCTTTTTCCGGCGAGCAGGGACAGAAGGAATATATACAGCGGATGCAGGACTGGCTGGCGGCAGTGCGGATGCAGGTATTGGATAAACAGATAGCCTATACCATGGTGCGTATGGATCAGCCGCCGGGCGAAGCATTGCGGGATTTTTTAAAACAACGGCAAAAAGTTGTCGGATAATTAGTCGTCAAAAAACCATCGGATAGTTTGTTAGGACTTTTACAACCCATATGGTTATTTGGAATAGCCGGGATCATCGCCCCGGTGGTGATCCATTTATGGAATAATAAACAAGGCAGGGTACTTTCCATCGGCAGCATTGACTTCCTGGATAAGACATCGCTCCGGAAAGCGCGAAGCCGTCGGATATCCGACTGGTGGCTGCTCGTGCTGCGTTGCCTTTTGCTGATCCTGCTGGCGTTGTTGCTCGCAGGGCCTTTTTGGAAGCGGCGGCCTGATGTGGACAAGAAAGGCTGGGTGATGGTGACGAATGGCTTTAAGGACAGGCGCCTGCAGGAGATGAAAGATTCACTGGTGGCGGCGGGTTTTGAAGAGCATCCTGTCAAAGGACTTTCCTGGTGGGCTGCGTTCTCGATGTTGGATAAGGATGCTCCAGCCGGGGTTCCCTTTTATGTATTTACGGATGGGCAGCTGGCGCATTTCTCCGGTATCAGACCTGTCAGCACACGGCAGGTATACTGGTATATCAGCGCCCCAAAGGACAGTGCCGTGCAATGGGTACAAGCAGCCTGGAAGCAGGGAGCCGACAGCATGGTTGTGATCACGGGGAGCAGTAATGCTACGGGGACGTCCTATAGCTATCGAACAGCCGCAAGGGACACGATATCCCTGGATACAGCGAAATTACGGGTGGCAATATTTACGGATGATAAATACGGCCGTGATGGGCAATGGGTGGAGGGTGCGGTGAAGGCTCTGCAACAATTCACGCGAAGGAATATCGTGATCTCCCGCCGTACAGAAGGCTCCCGGAAAAATGGGTTGCCGTTCGTGGACGGTCCTGCCGACTGGGTTTTCTGGTTGTCCGCTAAACCGCTGGATATAAAGGCCGCCAATATCGTGCTATACGAACCCGGTCGTGAGATCCGCGTAGACACATGGATAAAAGGCAGCGATATCTCCGTGGAGAAAGTGACGGAGCTGTCCCGGCAATGGCTGCCCATCTGGACCGATGGATTTGGAAGGCCTTTGCTGGCGCTGGAAGAAACGAATGCCGGCAGACGCTATCATTTTTTTAGTCATTTCGACCCCGCCTGGAATGGGCTGGTATGGAGCAGGGATTTCCCCGTCCGCATGGAAGAGCTGTTGCTGGATCAGCCGGCGGATGGCACGGATCAGGCAAAGGCCCGGGACAGAAGAGTGATCGACCCAGAGCAGGTGACTCCTTCCAGGGGGAGCAACATGCAACAGAGCGCACCGGCCAGGACTACCTCCATCGATCTGTCGCCTTTGGGATGGTTATTGATATTTCTAACGCTATTGGCGGAACGAATTCTCTCTTTTAAAAAATCGAAAGATGGCTAAGGGGATGAACATATTATCATCAGTACGACGCAGATGGATGCTGGAAGGCATCGTCTTTTGCATGCTGCTGTCCCTGTCCGTCAGCCTCCTGATCTGGGAGCTCATCGGCCGGTGGGGATCTCCCTTTAATTTGATGGTCTTGTTTGGCATATTCCTCTTTGCCGCCCTTTTGCTGCTGCCATCCTGGAAGATAAGCTTGACAGACACCGCGCGTGCGCTGGACAGATGGCTTCCCGAGCTGGAAGAGAGCAGTCATCTTCTTTTGAAGCCGGAGAATGAACTGGGCGCGCTGGAGAAATTACAGGCTGCCCGGATAGAGGGAAGGCTGTATCACGCAAAGCTGCCGCATCCCTTTCGTAAAAAACTGATCATTGGCGTTTGTTTGGTGGCAGGAGCTTTTTCGATAGGTTTTCTCACACATCGTGCACAGCCTTTCTATGCACCCATGGGATCTCCGGCAGCGCCACCAGCAAAATTTTCCCCCGGCATACAGGCCATACATATCCGTATCATCCCGCCAGCCTATACAGGCAGACCCGTGCGGAGTCAGCAGGACCTCAATATACAGGCGGAAGAAGGCGCTCTTGTCAGCTGGGAGATACAGACCAATATTGCCGTGGATACGCTGCAATTCATTTTATCCGACAGCGCTCATATCCAGCTGAAGGCAGCCGCTCCGGAACGAACACTATGGCGTTGGTCTACCGTGGCAGCTCATTCGGGATTTTATCAGCTTAGGCTTGGTAAAGAGCTTTCGGACCTTTACAAGATAGAAGTGATCAGGGACGAAGCGCCCCGTATCGTTATCCGCACCCCCAAACCCTATACGACTGTAGATATCGGAGAATCCCGGAAGATACCATTGATAGCGCTGGCGCAGGACGACTATGGTATCCGGGATGTCACCGTGGTAGCGACCATTGCCACCGGCAGCGGCGAGGCAGTGAAATTTAAAGAGCAGGTATTGCCCTTCAACACTGTATTCACCGGTGTCGTACCTGCCTATAACCTGCAGCAAACCCTGAACCTGGATGCCCTGGGTGTTCATCCAGGAGATGAGCTGTATTTTTATTGCAAGGTGAAAGATAATCATGGTGCGGAATCGCGCAGCGACATGTATATCATTTCTCTCCCCGACACTGCCAGGCTGATGAGCCTGGACGGGCTGACCATGGGAGTGAATATAAAGCCCGAACTTTTCCGCAGCCAGCGGCAGATCATCATCGAAACAGAGCAATTGCTGCGCGGGAAGGACAGTATATCCGTACAGGCTTTTAATGACAAGAGTAATGACCTGGGGGTCGATCAGAAGCTGCTGCGGCTGCGGTATGGTAAGTTCCTGGGTGAAGAGGCCGAAGAGGGAGGAGCGGGAGAAAGCTTTCACAAAGCCGGTGATTCACCGGCTGATTTTGGCAATGCAGCAAAGGTGCTGGATGCCTTTACGGATAAGCATGACAATGCGGAGGACGCCAGCTATTTCGAGCCCGCCATCAAGCAGCAGTTAAAAGCTACGCTGACAGAGATGTGGAATGCCGAGCTGCGGCTCCGGACCTTCAGGCCCCAGGAAGCATTGCCATATGAATACAAAGCCCTGCGATTGTTGAAGGACCTGCAGCAGAAATCAAGAGCCTTTGTGGCCAAGACCGGCGTGAAATTGACGCCTCTCGATCCTGCCAAAAGACTCAAAGGCGCCCTCGATGGTATTGGTCAGCCCGTGACGCAGACCAGTACAGCACAGGAACCTTCTACAGAAGATAAATTGCGTATGGCGTTGAGCGTACTGGATAGGGAAGATGTATCCGGACCTGCCCGGGCGATCTTACAGGAGGCGGCGGGGCAGTTAGGACGGCAGGCTGCGGATCATCCGGCGGAGTATTTGACAGGTTTTCAGGCATTAAAGCGATTGTTGACAGGGAGCGCAGCTCTCTCTGATGCGCGGTCAGCGCAGAAAGCCCTGGGTAAACTTGTCTCCCCGCCGGAGGCGACCCCCTCTGCGCGAAATTCACCTGCGGATGCAGGCCTTTCACAGCTGTATTTTAACAAGGTGAACAAACAATGAGCTTTTGGAACTATATCGTGGTATGTCTTTCCCTGCTGCTATTAGCGATGCTGTTGTGGTGGGAGATCAGAAGAGTCAATAAGGCCCGGCTGGCGGGACGTGTCATTGCTACCATTCTGCTGGCGGCTAGTCTGGCTGCCATAACCCTGCCTGTAACATATACCAGCAAGGGGACCGCAGGAAGTAAGGAAGGGGTATTCCTGACCGAAGGCTATGATCCCGACAGCGCGCGGATCTATTTATCCTCTGGCGTAGAGGTAAAGGATCTGAAAGATATGCATCTTTCGGTCCTGCATGTATTGGGGTATGGATTGACCGAGGAAGAGCGTGCCGCTGTACCTGATGTGCCGGTATTGTTTC
>Ga0105237_10002971_pt1 | contig 20505 bp, 23 predicted proteins | sample KBSC24metaG_FD_81520 | JGI IMG/M metagenome (GOLD analysis project Ga0105237, IMG submission 81520) | Corn rhizosphere microbial communities from Kellogg Biological Station, Michigan, USA - KBS C2-4 metaG | ecosystem: Host-associated > Plants > Roots > Rhizosphere > Soil | place: Michigan, USA... | reverse complement strand
GCGAACTCGGCGACATTGTGGTGGGCGGGGACATAGCCCGCCTCGAAATGGATTTCGGCGACGCGCTTATAGTCGCCGGTGAGCAGGCCGTAGAGGATCTCGGCCAGCCACACCCGCGCGCGGCGATCGATCCGACCCATGATGCCGAAGTCGATCGCGGCGATGCGGCCGTCGGGCAGGGCGAACAGATTGCCCTGGTGCATGTCCGCATGGAAGAAGCCCTCGGCGATCGCCTGGCGCAGGAACGCCTTGATCAGCTTGCCGGCGAGGCCCGGCATGTCGTGCCCGGCGCGGACCAGCGCGTCGCGGTCGCTGAGCTTGATGCCGTCGATCCACTCCAGCGTCAGCACCTTGCCGGTGGTGCGCTGCCAGTCGATCTGGGGAACCATGAAGTCCGGCTCGGCGGTCATCGCCTCGGCGAGTTCGGAGGCCGAGGCGGCCTCGCGGCGGAAGTCGAGCTCGCGCACGGTCCAGCGCTTGAAGCTTTCGATCACCAGACGCGGGCGGAGCCGCCGTGCCTCGCCGCCATAGGCTTCGAGCTGGGCCGCGGCCCATTCATAGGTGTCGATCGCGCGGGCGAAGTCGCTCTCGATGCCCGGGCGCAGCACCTTCACCGCGACGCGGCGGCCATCGGTGGTCACCGCACGGTGGACCTGCGCGATCGAGGCGGCGCCGATCGGCTTTTCCTCCACTTCCGCGAACATCGCGGAAAGCGGGCGGCCATAGCTGGTCTCGATCCGCGCGCGGATGATGTCGAAGGGGACCGGCGGCAGGGCGTCCTGCAGGCGCAGCAGGTCGTGCGCGGCTTCCTCGCCGACGAGATCGGGGCGGGTGGCGAGCGTCTGGCCGAGCTTGATCGCGGCGGGGCCGATCGCCTGGAAGGCATCGGCATAGGCGGGGACGGCAGGCACGCGGGCGCCGAGCCGGGCGATTCGGGCGAGGCGGCGCACCGGGCGCGGGGTGTTGGCGTCGCGCTCGATCCCGCGCAGCGCGCCGTGGCGCGCGAGGATGCGGCCCCATTTGAGCAGGCGCAAGAGATGGACGGCGGGGGCGGTCATGCCTCTAGCCCCTCCTCCTCGGAGGAGGGGTTGGGGGTGGAGGGATTCCAGAACGCCCTTTGGTCTCGGTGAGACACGGCCCCACCCCAAACCCCTCCCCTGAAGGGGAGGGGCCTACGTGCGCGCGCCATCAAATCTTCCAGCCGCTGTGTATCGCGACGAGCCCGCCGAGCAGCGGCTCGACCTTGGTCTGCTGGAAGCGCGCCTCGGCGATCATCCGCTCAAAGCTCGGCATGTCGGGGAAGCGGCGGATCGATTCGATCAGGTAGCGATAGCTGTCCTCGTCCTGCGCGAGCAGCTTGCCGAGCTTCGGCACCAGCTTGTGCGAATAGGCGTCGTAGATCTCGGCGAAGCCCGGCCACTGGGTGGTCGAGAATTCGAGCACGAAGAAGCGGCCGCCGCGCTTGAGCACGCGGTGCGCCTCGCGGAGCGCCTTGGGGATGTCGGTCACGTTCCGGATGCCGAAGGCGATCGTATAGGCATCGAAGAATCGGTCGGGGAACTGCAGCGTCTCGGCGTTCGCCTCGGTCCACACCAAGCCGTCGATCCCACGCTGGGCGGCGCGCTCGACGCCGACGCTCAGCATTTCCGGGTTGATGTCGGCCACGGTGATCGCCGCACCCGTCTCGGCCATGCGGAAGGCGATGTCGCCGGTGCCGCCGGCCATGTCGAGGATATGCTCGCCAGCGCGCGGCTTGACCCGGCGGACGAAGCGGTCCTTCCACAACCGGTGCATGCCGCCCGACATGGCGTCGTTCATCAGGTCGTATTTGCTGGCGACATTCGAGAACACCTCGCCGACGCGGCGGGTCTTGTCCTCAGGGGCGACGTCTTCGTAACCGAAGGAGACGGTATCGGGCATGGGGGTGCCTTAGCCGCAGGTGACGGCCAAACCAAGAGGGCTGAGGGGCAGGTGACATTCGGTCCCGCACTTCCTAGCTGTAGCACCAGATGCCTGAGCTTCCCGAAGTAGAAACCACCGTTCGCGGCCTGGCCCCCGTGCTGGAGGGGCAGCGGATCGAGCGCGTGCTGCTCAATCGCGCCGATCTGCGCCGCCCGTTCCCGGTCGATCTCGGCCAGCGGCTGACCGGTGCGACCGTCACCGGCCTGTCCCGCCGCGCGAAATACGGCCTTATAGATACGGACCGCGAGGACACGCTGGTCTTCCACCTCGGCATGTCCGGGCGCTGGCGGATCGATCCGGCGGAGCTGGGCAAGCACGACCATGTCGTGATCGAGACCGCGCGGCACCGATTGTCGCTCAACGATCCGCGGCGATTCGGCTCGATGGACCTGATGCCGACGGCCGAACTGGCGGAATGGCCCGCGTTCAAGGCGCTGGGGCCCGAGCCGCTGGGGCCGGAGTTCACTGCGGCGCATCTGGTGGCGGCGTTCGAGGACCGAATCGCACCCGTGAAGGCCCTGCTGCTCGACCAGCGAATCGTGGCGGGCCTTGGCAATATCTATGTGTGCGAGGCGCTGTTCCTCGCCGGCATCGCGCCGACCAAGCCGGCGGGGTCGATCGGCCGCGCCAAGCTGGAGAAGCTGGTGGCCGCCGTGCGCGAGGTGCTGGAGGCCGCGATTCGCGCCGGCGGCTCGACGCTGCGCGATTACGCCCGGCCCGACGGCGAGCTCGGCTATTTCGCCAAGGATTGGCGGGTCTATGGGCGGGAAGGGGAGGCGTGCAGCTGTGGCCGGCCCGTGCAGCGCCGCGTGGATTCGGGTCGTTCCACCTTCTATTGTGGAAAATGCCAGCGCTGAAATGGTTGACCCGAATCGCTGTAGCCGATAAAGGGCCCGTCTTTCCGGCGTGGGCTCGCTTCCGCGCCTCACCCATTTCGAGCAGGAACAAGACCGAATGGCGAATACGCCGCAAGCGAAGAAGCGCATCCGTCGCAACGACCGCCGCGCCGAGATCAACGGTGCACGCGTGGGCCGCATCCGTACCTTCGTGAAGAAGGTCGAAGCTGCGTTGACCGCCGGCGACAAGGCCGCTGCCACTGAAGCGCTCGCCGCTGCGCAGCCGGAAATCGCCCGGGGCGTCGCCAAGGGCGTGCTGCACAAGAACACTGCGGCGCGTAAGTTCTCGCGTCTCAACAAGCGTCTTCAAGCGCTCGCCTAACCGTAACTATTCGGTAACGAAAAACCCTGCCGGACACTGTCCGGCGGGGTTTTTCGCGTTTGTGCTGCAAAAATGGTTAAAATTTGAGCAACGCAGGCGAATCACGCGAATCCACGAGTCGTACCGATTCGATCGCCAAAGACTCTGGGTTTGCTGTGTTAACGTACGGAATTAGTTGAAGAATTCTGGCACCCCCACGGTTTTCCTAGGGGTTCGGGCTGTCAACAAAACTATTTCAGAAAGTTTACATGGCAGGCCCTTGCTCGACTCAGTTCGAGCTTCCTACAACGAACCTCCCGGCCACGCTGCTGGTCGGGGACAACGAGCTCAGCGCGCGTCTCCGGGGGCATGACCGGCTGCGATGGGCCTCATGATCGACAATGGTTTTAGAACGCGGGAATCGTGATTTCCGCGAAGGAAGGGTGCGTCACAGTGACTCAGGTTCAACCGCTGGAACGTGAGGAAGGCCGCGACGTCGCCAAGGCTTGGGCGCATGTGCGCACCAACCTGCGCCGCTCGGCCGGCCAGCGGCTGTTCGACCAGTGGCTGAAGCCCGTGGTCCTCATCGAGGGCAGCGATTCGCACGCCGTGCGTCTGGGCCTGCCGTCCCCGTTCCTCACCCAGTGGGTGAAGAATCACTATGCCGAGCGCCTGCTGCTCGAATTCCGCGCGGTGCTGCCAAACGTGCGCACCGTCACGCTGGAGACGCTGCAGGATGCCGAGCAGCGCGTGCTCAGCGCCGCGCCGGCGCCGGCTTCACGCAAGGAAACGCTGGTCGAGCCGGCCGAGCGCCCGTCGTTCGATCCGCGCTTCACCTTCGATCGATTCGTGGTGAGCACGACGAACCGCGTCGCCTTCAACGCCGCGCGCACCGTCGCGCAGCCGGGCGTGCCGATGTTCAGCCCGCTCTACCTCCATGCCGGCACCGGCCAGGGCAAGACGCACCTGATGCACGCGATCGGCCACGCCTTCCTCGAGGCGAATCCGGGCGCGACCGCGATCTACTCGACCGGCGAGCGCTTCATGTTCGAGTTCGTCCAGGCGCTGCGCAACAAGGACACGCTGGCGTTCAAGACCCGGCTGCGCTCGGTCGACCTGCTGATGATCGACGATCTCCAGTTCATCGGCGGCAAGGACGCGACCCAGGAAGAATTCTTCCACACGGTCAACGAGTTCATGAGCGCCGGCAAGCGCCTGGTGATCGCCGCCGATCGCGCGCCCCAGGCGCTGGAAGGCTTCGAGCCGCGCCTGGTCGGCCGCCTCGGCGCCGGGCTGGTGGCGGACATCAAGCCCGCCGAGCTGGACCTTCGCCGCGCGATCGTCGAGCGCAAGCTCAAGGACATGCCCGCCGTCGACATGCCGGTGGAAGTGGCCGACCTGCTCGCCGCGCGGATCACCACCAATGTCCGCGAGCTGGAAGGCGCGCTCAACCGCCTGGTCGCCTATGCGAGCCTGTCGAACGAATCGATCACCATCGATTTCGCGACCAGCGTGCTCGGCGAGGTGCTCCGCACCAGCCAGCGCCGCATCACGATCGACGAGATCCAGCGTGCGGTCTCCACCCATTTCGAGGTGAAGCAGCTCGATCTGATCTCGGCGCGTCGCGCGGTGGCGATTGCCCGCCCGCGCCAGATCGCGATGTACCTCGCCAAGCGGCTGACCACCCGCTCGCTCCCTGAGATCGGTCGCAAGTTCGGCAACCGCGATCACTCGACCGTGATCCACGCGGTCAAGCGGATCGAGGATCTGCGCAGCAAGGATGTCGAGATCGATGGCGCGGTCCGCGCGCTGATGCGCACGCTGGAGGGGTGAGCCCGGTGATTCGCCCTGCCGTCCGCCAAGACGGCGCGGCGATCTGGGCGATCCTGGATCCGGTGATTCGCGCCGGCGAAACCTATGCGCTGGACCGCGATCTCTCGCGGGAGGCCGCGCTTGCCTATTGGCTGGCGGCCGATCGCGCGAGCTTCGTCGCGGAAGGCGAGGGGCGGGTGCTCGGCACCTATTATCTCCGCGCGAACCAGGCCGGCGGCGGCGGGCATGTCGCCAATTGCGGTTATGCGACGCATCCCGAGGCACGCGGCCGCGGTATCGCCCGCGCGATGGCCGAGCACAGCTTCGCCGAGGCGCGGGCGCGGGGCTTTCGCGCGATGCAGTTCAACTTCGTGGTGAGCAGCAACGCGCCCGCCGTGCGGCTCTGGCACGCACTCGGCTTTGAAACGGTGGGCCGGGTTCCCGAGGCTTTCGATCATCCGAGCCTCGGGCTGGTGGATGCGCTGATCCTCTATCGATCGCTCTGATCAGGGTGGCTGTCAGCACCGGGCTGCGGAAAGCCCGGCGCTCTCGAGGGGGCGGAGAGCGGCGACGTCCAATCCAGCTACGGGCCCCCGCAGCGCCGAGGAAGTCAACGCGCTCGGCTATCCGTACCGGGTGCGCGAGGAGGATGCGCTCGACTATCATCTGGCGCAGCACGGGCTGAAGCGCTCGGACATCCGCCATGTCGTGCATACCCATGGCCATCTGGATCATGCCGGCGGCAGCTTTCAGTTCCCGATGACCACCCAGGTGAGCATCACCCGCCAGGAAATGCAGTTCATGGCGTCCGGCATCATGGGCCCGGGCATGTACACGGCGGCGGACACCAAGCATTTCATCGACCGCCTGCACACCCGCGGCGCGCTGCGCCTGTTCGACGTGGACGGCTCGTTCGAGGAGGAAGTGATCCCCGGCGTGGTGGTGCAACTCTCCGGCGGGCATACGCCAGGCTCGATCTCGGTGCTGGTCGAGACCGACGAGGGCATCGCCAATATCTGCGGTGACATCGCCTATGACCTCAGCGACCAGATCATCAGCCCGGCGTTCGAGCAGGCGGCGCACGAGCCCCACATCACCGGCAATCGCGCGATGACCACGCTGGAGGAGAAGCGGGCGATCAAGCGGGCGCTGGCGAAGAGCCGCTTCCTGCTGCCGGGGCACGATGTGCCGGCGCTGGTCGAGCGCGGCAAGATCGTCGGCCTGGCGCCGAACGCCATCTCCAACCCGGCGTTCGATGTCACCAAGGCGGTCAACTACACGCCGCTGGTGCGGCAGATCGACGTCGAAACCCTGGTGTAGGCGCGAAAGGACGGAGGGCGGGTCGAACGGCCCGCCACTTCCCCAAGGGACGTCGCGGCGAAACGCGCGCCGCGGCGTTGTCCGTCCTTTGGGAGACGGCGCGTGGCGACCAAGGACGACGAACAGTGGATGCGAATGGCGATCGAGGTGGCGCGCTCGAAAGGATCGGATCCTTCCACCTCGCCGCTCGGCTGCGTGATCGTGCTCGACGGCAAGGTGCTCGCGGCAGAGCGCAACCAGACGCATGAACTGCCCGATGCCACCGCGCATGCCGAGATGATGGCGATCCGCCGCGCCTGCGAGAGCACCGGCGAGCTCGAGCTGCGCGGGGCGACGTTATACTCGACGCTGCAGCCCTGCGGGATGTGCACCATGGCCTCGATCTGGTCCAAGGTCGGGCGGGTGGTCTACGGCGCCGGGCGCGACGACGTGCATGCGATGTACTTCGAGGCGCGGCACGTCGATACGCTGGGCTTCATCGGCGACGCCTATCGCGACGACATCGTGATCGAGGGCGGCTGCCTCGCCGCCGAATGCGCGACGCTCTATTATTCCCCCGATGCCGAGCTGCCGATGGAGGAGCAGGCCAACCTTTAGCGGAGCAGCCCCGCCAGGATGGCGAGCGCGCCCAGCACGGCTGCGGCGCGCGCCAGGCGGACGTCATAGGTCAGGCCGAGCAGGACGAGCGCGGCGCTGAACGGCAGCACGCCGCCCCAGGTCACCAGCGCGGTCGGCCAGTCGGATGCGGCGAGCGTGGCGGCGAGCGCTGCGAGCAGCAGGGTCCATCCGGCGATCCGCAACCGATCACTCGGCATCCGGCGTTCCCATGCCCCCAGCAATGCCGGCGCGTGGCGGGGCATGGCGGCAGCAAGCGCGAACATGCCGAGCAGCGTCAGGCCGGCGGCGATCATGCGAGCTGCTCGCGCGTGCGGCGGCGCGTGGGCGCCGGCCGCGGGCGCCATTGGCGAAAGCCAAGCCAGCCAAAGGCGAAGGCGGCGGCGAGCAGGGTGAGGCTCACGCTCGCCTGCACGGTGTCCGCAAAGGCGCCGCCGAGGAGCGCGGCTGCCGCGCAGCCGAGCGCGAGGAGCGTGAGCAGCAGCAGCCAGCTCCGCTTCGGTGCGAGCACGGCGCCGAGCGCCAGCGCCGCAGCAGCGCTCCAGAGCGCGACCGATACTTCGGCACTGGCGCGGTCGGCCATGCCCAGCGGCAGCACGCGGTTGGCCAGCAGGAAGGCGACGCAGCCGATCGGCACGCCCGCCAGCACGCCGGCGTTGAGCCGCTCGACGATCCGGTTGCCCAGGCTGAGCGGCGCACGCTCGCGGCGCTTGACCACCCACAGCGCCATCCCGCTCGCCACGGCCATCGTCAGCATCGCGCCGCAGAGGAAATAGAGCCACCGCGTCGCCAGCGGTGCGAAGCGGGCGAGGTGGAGGCCGTAGGCCACCCCGTACGTCTGCAGCGCCGGGCGATTCTCGGTGAAGTCGGCGAGGACGCCGCCGGTCGTGCCGTCGAAGCTCACCGCGCCCGCTGCATAGGCGATCTGGCGGGCATCGTCGCGGAACATGGTGACCACTGCCGCGGCGTCGCCGGGGTGCGCGACGGTCACCCTGCCCACCGGCTTGCCCAGCCGCCGCTCGGCCTCGGCAAGCATCGGGGCGAGCGGGGCGAGCGGCGCGGGTTTGCCCATGGCGGGGCGGTCGATCTGGCCCGGCTGGAAGTCCTGGAACATCGCCGCCATGTCCTTCCCGTAATTGGCGCTGATCGCCCAGGGCATGTTGAGCGTCGCCAGCGTCAGCAGGCCGGTGAAGCTGATCATGAGGTGGAAGGGTAGGGCGAGCACGCCGAGCGCATTGTGCCCGTCGAGCCAGGAGCGCTGGCCCTTGGCGGGGCGGAAGGTGAAGAAGTCCTTGAAGATCCGCCGATGCGCGATGATGCCGGTGATCAGCCCCAGCAGCAGCACCAGTGCCGCGAGCGAGGCGAGCAGCCGGCCCCAGGGAAAGGGCAGCTGCAGCTCGAAATGGAGGCGGTAGAAGAACTCGCCGCCCAGCGTCTCGCGCGGGGCCGGCGCGCCGGAGACCGGATCGAGCGCGCGATAGACGAAGCCGGTGCCGGGATCATAGGTCGCCTCGACCGTGTTCATCCGCGCGTTCGGCAGTGTGAGGTACCAGCCGAACGAGTTGGGCGCGTTCTTGCCGAGCCATGCGCCCGCGGCCGTCAGTGCTGTCGCGCGATCGGTGGTGGCGATGGTCTCGGGGCGCATCCAGCGGCCGATCTCGGGCTTGAACACGCTGAGCGTGCCGCCCAGGCACATCACGAACAGCACCCAGCCGAGCAGCAGCCCGGTCCAGCCATGCAGCCACGCCATCGCCTGGCGGGCACCTTCGCGCACCGCGCTCATGCCCCGGGCATCCCGGCCGCCCAGGCAATGCCGGCGAGCAGCGCGGCGGCGGCGAGAATGCCGCCCAGCGCGCGAAGCGGTCCGGGGGCGAGAAAGGCCCAGATCGTCGCCACGGGCGCGACGAGGAAGGCGAGCATCGTCGCCGGCACGATCGCGTCGAGCCGGGGGAGGGGCAGGGTGCGCGCCGCCGCCGCGGCGAAGCAAGCCGCGACCAGATAGGCGCCGAGGCTGCCGGCCAACGCGCGCGTCGCGATGTTCGCCCGATAGCCCCAGCCTCTGCGGAGATGCGCCCCCATGGCCTGCCTCAGTAGCTGAAGCTGATGCTGCCGAGCACGCTGCGCGGCGGTGCGTAGAAGGCCTGGCCCCACATCACGCTGCCCAGATAGCTGCTGTCGGTCACGTTGCGGACGTTGATCGCGGCGCGGACATGATCGACCAGGCGGATGCTCGCCATCAGATCGAGCACGGCATAGTCGTTCTGGGTGACAGTGAAGTCCGGGCTGCGGATCTTGTTCTGCCAGCGCAGCTGGGCACCCATCTTCAGGTCGCGCAGTTCGGGTACCGTGTAGGTGGTGGCGAGCTTGAGGCTCTTGGTCGGGATGAAGACGCGGGCAGGGTTGCCCGCGTTGTCCTCGATCTCAAGGCCGGTATAGCCGCCGCTGATCGTCCAGTTGTCGGTCACCTTGCCGGCGAGCTCGATCTCGAAGCCGCGCGAGGTGGTGTCGAGGCCGCTGTAATAGCTGCTGCCCGGCTGGCCGGGGTCGCCCGGGCCGAAGGTGCCGGCGAAGGTCGCGAGGTTCTTCTGCTTGGCGCGGAACAGCGAGGCGGTGGCGTAGAGCCGGCCGCCGAACCATTCGGTCTTGAGGCCGCCCTCGATGCTGGTGCCGGTCACCGGATCGAGCCGGCGGCCGGTCCGGTCCACTTCGATCTGCGGATTGAAGATGTCGGTATAGCTTGCGTAGACCGAGATGTTCTTGGTCAGGTCGTAGGTCAGCCCGGCATAGGGGCTGACGCGGCTGTTCTTGCGATACTGGTCGGCGCCGTAGGAGATGCCGCTGGACTTCAGCCAGGTCGCGCTGCCGCCGACTACGAGCTTCAGCTGGTCGGTGACGTTGAGGTGCGCGGCGCCGTATGCGCGGGTGACGTCGGTACGGCTGTCGGCCTGGAGGGTAACGGGCCCGGTGCCGGGATCGGCGATGACCGCGCTCGAAAGGTTCGGCACCGCGGGATAGGCGACCAGGCTCTTGCCCGTGCCCTCCCACTGGCGGTTGTCGAGGCGCCCGGTCGAGACGCCGAACGCCAGCTGGTGCTCACGCCCGAACAGGTGGAGCGGGCCCGAGGCGGTGAAATCGCCGAGATACTGGTCGGTCTCGGACGGATAGGCGCCGACCTGGCCCTGGATGCCGAGCCCGGTCGCCTTGTCCGGCGCGCCGAAGGCATAGAGCAGGCGGGCCTGCTGCTTGTTGTTGCTGTAGGTGAACACGCCCTTGGTCTGCCAGCCCTTGCCCAGATCATAGGCGAGCTCGCCGAAGGCGCGCTGGTCGGTGGTGTCCCAGAAGGTCCAGGGCGCCGAGGTGGTCGCTGAGCGCGCATAGGGGATGCGGCTGCCATCGGTATAGGTGAGCGGCAGCGCCCCCCACAGCACGCCGTCGGCATCATTGTCCTGGCGACTGTAGCCGATCGTGGCGGTGAGCTGCGGCGTCACCTTCCAGTCGGCGATCAGGCCGTACACGTTGCGGTTGACGTGGTTGTAATCGAGATAGCTGTCGCGCTGCTCATGCGCATAGACCGCGCGGACGCCCACGGTGTCGGTCACCGGCACCGAGACGTCGGCCTCGCCGCGCCAGCGGTTCCACGAGCCGGCCTGCGCGGTGGCGGTCGCCTGCAGCGTGTCGGTCGGGCGCTTGCGGACATAGTTGATCGTGGCCGACGGGTTGCCCACGCCGGTCATCAGCGCATTGGCGCCGCGGATCGCCTCCACCCGCTCGAACAGCGCGGTGTCGAGGTCGCCGTACTGGATGCCATAGGGCAGCGGCAGCCCGATGCCGTCGACCTGGAAGCTGGTGATGTCGAAGCCGCGCGAATTGTAATAGGTCCGGTCGCTCTCGACGCGCTCGACATTGATGCCGACGGTCTGGTCGAGCAGGTCGTTGATGTTGGTGAGCTGGAAATCCCGGATCCGCTGCTGATCGATGATCGTGATCGACTGCGGAGTCTCGCGCGGGGTGAGGGTCAGGCCGGTCGCGCTGCGCGAGGGCTGCGCCGCCATGCCGGTCACCACGATCTGGTTCTGCTGGTCGTCGCTGTCGGCATTGCCGTCCGTACCTGCGATGGCGACGCCCGGCAGGGCGAGGAGCGCGGTGGTGAGCAAGGCGGTGCGAAGCGACAGGTGCATGATTCAGCAAATCCCTTTGGGTCTCGTTTTCTGGGCGAGCCTTTAGAGACAGTGAATATTGCGAGTCAATCGCATTATCAAATTTGGGGTGGGAATCGGCCTCAGCGCAGGCCGCGCGCGATCCGCAGGACGTAGCTGATCACCTCGGCCACCGCAGCATAGTGCTCGACCGGGATCGGCTGGTCGAGTTCGGCGCTGGCATAGAGCGCGCGGGCGAGGGGGCGGTTCTCCACGAGCGGGATGTTGTGCTCGGTGGCGATCTCGCGGATCTTGAGCGCGATCGTGTCGACCCCCTTGGCCACCACCACCGGCGCGCCCATGCTGCCATGGTCGTATTGGAGCGCGATGGCGTAGTGGGTCGGGTTGGTGATGACGACGCTGGCCTTGGGGACGTTGGACATCATTCGGCTGCGCGATCGCTGCATCTGCATGCTGCGGATCTTGGCCTTGATCTTCGGGTCGCCCTCGCTCTGCTTGTACTCGTCCTTCACTTCCTGAAGGCTCATCCGCATGCGCTTCATGAACGAGCGGCGCTGCCAGACGAAGTCGAACAGCGCGAGCGCGCCGACCAAGGTCGCGATCGGGCGGAGCATCGAATGGACGATGTCGCTCGCCGCCGCGCCGGTATCGACCAGATCGGCGCCGACCAGCCGGTCGATCGTCGCGGCATGCGGCCAGGCGACCGCCGCGCCGATGCCGCCGACCAGGCAGAGCTTGGCGAAGGTCTTGGCGAACTCCACCAGCGCCTGCTTGCCGAACATGCGCTTGGCGCCGTTCATCGGATTGAGCTTGTTCCACTTGGGCTTGACGCGCGACCAGCTGATCATCGGCCGGCCCTGGAGCACGCCGCCGAGGATCGCGAAGCCGAACAGCGCCGCGAGGATCGGCGCCAGCGTGGTGCCCACCGCACCGAACAGGCCGGTGGCGAAGCTCTGCGCGCCGTCGGGCTCCATCCGGAAATCGTCGGCGCCGCCCCACAGGCGGACGAACAGGTTGCCCAGCTGCTGGACCGTGTAGGTGCCGAGGCCGCCCATCACTACCAAGGCCGCGACGAACATCGCGGCATGGCGCATTTCCGGCGCCATCGGCACGTCGCCGCGCTTTCGCGCGTCTTCGAGCTTCTTGTCGGTAGGTTCCTGGGTCTTGTCGTCCGAATCGTCGCCGCCGCCCGCCATCACCAGCCCTTTTGCAGCACGTCACCCATGGTCTGGGCGAAGAAGGTGAGCATGGTGCCGATGGTGGTGATCATCAGCGCGGTGCCGAGCAGCAGGTTGAGCGGCTGGGCGATGAAGAAGACCTGGATCGCCGGGGCGACGCGGGCGGCGAGGCCGAGGGCGACGTTGAAGACGATGCCGTAGACGAGGAAGGGCGCGGCAAGGCTGATGCCCAGCGTCATCGATCGCCCGATCGCCTCCACGGCCAGCTCGGCGAAATCGTGCATCGGCGGCATGCCGCCGATCGGGAAGGTCTGGTAGCTGTGGACGATCGCGCCGAGCCACAGGTGATGGACCTGCATGCCCATGCACACCAGCGCGGCGACGATGCTGACCATCTTCGAGAGGATCGGTGCCTGGCCCGATTGCGAAGGATCGAAGATCACCGCCGAGGACAGGCCGATCTGCAGGCTCATCAGCGAGCCGGCCATCGAGATGGCGAAGAACAGGATCTTGACGATCATCCCCATGGCGAGCCCGGTGATCAGCTCGGTCACCAGGATCGCGGGGAGCACGGCGCCGGCCTGCACCGCGGCGCGCGCGGGTCCGCCGATCAGGCAGTAGATCGCGAACGACATGGCGAAGGCGATGAACAGGCGGATGCGGCCGGGGATCGCGTCTTCGCCGAAGACGGGGAGCAGCATCAGCACCGCCCCGACCCGCGCGAAGACGATGAAGAAGGCCGAAACCTGCAGCGCGAGATCGGGGGGGACGATCATCCGTGGATGATCATGTCGCTGATCTTGGCCATGAACTGGCCAAGGGCCTGGCCGATCGTGGGCAGCATCAGCAGGAACACCAGCCCCATCGCGACCAGCTTGGGCACGAAGGTGAGGGTGGTTTCCTGGATCTGGGTAAGGGCCTGGAGCAGGCCGACGAACACGCCGACGATCAGCGACGTCAGCAGCAGCGGCCCGACAACGGTGAGGATCAGCATCAGCGCGGATTCGGTGAGGCTGATCAGCTGTGCGGGCGACATGGTCTCGGCCTGCCTTCGTCAGATCTGCATGCGCATGATGTCGGTATAGGCACCGACGACGCGGTCGCGCACCGCGACCATGGTGTCGAGCGCGGTCTCGGCGGCGCCGATCGCGGTGACGACGTCGATCAGGTCGCCCTTGCCGGCAACCTGCTTGGTCGATGCGGCCTCTGCCGAGCGCAGCTTGTCGGCGGTGCCGCCGACCAGGTTCTCGACCATCGCGCCGAAGCCCGACTGCTGGTCGTCGCCGTCATTGCCGCCCGCAGCCTTGCTGAGCGTGTTGCCGATCGACGCGGCGCGGCCATAGGCCTTGCTGGCGTCCAATGCTCCGATGGACATGATCCGGATTCCTTACTTGAGCAGATCGATGGTGCGCATCGTCAGGCTCTTGGCCGCTTCGATGGCGTTGAGATTGGCTTCGTAGCTGCGCTGCGCCGCCTTCATGTCGGCGGTCTCGATCAGGCCGTTGACGTTGGGGCGCAACACATAGCCCTGCGCGTCCGCCGCCGGGTGGCCCGGCTGATAGACCTTCACGAAATCCGACTGGTCGTTCTGGATGGCCTTCACCTTCACGCCGGTGCCTCCGGTCGCGCGATCCATTGCCGCCTGGAAGCTCACGACCTTGCGGCGATAGGGATTGCCGCCTGGGGTATCGGCGACCGAATCCTGGTTCGCAAGATTTTCCGCGATCGTCCGCATCCGCAGCGACTGCGCGCGCAGACCCGAGGCGGAAACGCCCAGCGAAGCATCCAAATCCATTGTTGATCCTCCACGAGCCTGAAAGCGGCCCACGCCATCATTGTAGGCAAAATTTGCCGGGCTGGGCGCCGAGGGCGGAAAAAAGGTTCCTATAAGTCTGGGGGAAAGGGAGACGCATGTCCGTACTCGATGGAATCATGATCGAAATGTCGGTGGTGCTCGGGTCTACCGAAGTGCCGGTCCGGCAGATCCTGCAGATGAGCCGCGGGGCGATGATCCCGCTGGATTGCGGGCAGGACGATCCCAGCATGGTCTATGTCAATGGCGAACTGGTCGCGCTGGGGCGCATCCTCGTCGACGGCGAGGTCATGTCGCTCGAAATTTCCGAACTCGTGAAGAAGTCGCGTAACTGATGGATCTCTTGTCGATGCTGCGTACGCTGGGCGCGCTGGGCCTGGTGTTGGGGATGCTGGCAACGGCATTGTGGGTTGTTCGTCGCTATGATCTGAAGCTGCCGGGCCGCATGACCGGTGGGGGACGCAAGCGGGTGGAACTGGTCGAGCGGCTGGCGGTGGACGCCAAGCGCTCGGTCGCGCTGATCCGTCGCGACGGGTGCGAGCACCTGATCTTCATCGGCCCCGAGGGCCACGCCACGATCGAGACCGGCATCATCGCGCCGCCGCAGCCGGTGGCGGAAGAGACTGCGGCTGCCGAGGGCACGGCCAAGATCGAGGACGATCTGGCGGTGCTCAAGGCAGGCGTGGCCAAGCTGGCCGGCAAGCTCGACTTCAAGGCGATGGTGGAGCGTGTGCGCCCCGACGCCGCGCCGGCGACCGAGATCGTGCCGGAAGCGCCGGTCGAAGCCCCCGTCGTCGCCGCGGCCGCGCCTGCACCGAGCCTGCCGCTGGCCGCGAACGATGCGGAACCCGCCGCCGACGCCCAGGACGGCCAGGAGGCCGTTGCCGAGTCCGCCCCGCGCCCCCGCAAGGCCCGGGCTGCGGCTACGCGCACCCGCATCCCGCGCGACACCACGCGCTGGAACAAGCGCGCCGTGCGCGAGGCACTGAATGCGTAAACTGCTTGCCGCGGCCGCACTGTTGATCGTGCTGCCGGTCGCGGCGCACGCGCAAACCGTTGCGCCCGCCGCCCAGGCGGCGGCGCAGGGCGCGACCATCAGCATCGGCGGCGAGGGGCCGCTCTCGGCCAAGGCCATCCAGCTGGTGCTGATGCTGACCGTGCTCAGCCTGGCCCCGGGCCTGCTGATGACGGTGACGAGCTTCACCCGCATGGTGGTGGCGCTCTCCCTGCTGCGTACCGGCATCGGTTCGCCGGGCGTGCCCCCGAACCCGGTGATCATCAGCCTCGCGCTGTTCCTCAGCTTCTTCGTGATGGCACCTACCTTCGAGAAGGCGTGGAACGAGGGCGTCGAGCCTTATACCAAGGGCAAGCTGACCGAGGTCGCGGCGTTCGAGAAGACGTCCGAGCCCTTCCGCCAGTTCATGCTGGGCCAGGTGCGCGACAGCGATCTCAAGCTGTTCGCCGACCTCGCCAACAAGAAGATCGCGACCCGCGCCGAGACGCCGCTGACCACGCTGGCGCCGGCCTTCATGATCTCCGAACTGCGCCGCGCGTTCGAGATCGGCTTCCTGCTGCTGCTGCCGTTCCTGGTGATCGACCTGGCGGTGTCCGCGGTGCTGATGGCGATGGGCATGATGATGCTGCCGCCGACGACGATCGCGCTGCCGATGAAGATCATCTTCTTCGTGCTGGTCGATGGCTGGGCGCTGGTCGCCGGCTCGCTGGTGAAGAGCTTCACGCACTGAGCCCCTTTCTCACCCCTCCCGCAAGCGGGAGGGGGATTTAGAAGGGAAGGGACGGGATCAGACCTGCAGCCCCACCGCCTGCTGCGCCGCCTTGAGCGTCGGCGCCGCCAGCGCACTCGCCCGGCTCGCGCCCTTGGCGAGCTTAGCACCCACCTCGGCGCGGTCGTCCAGCAGCGCGGTCAGCCGCTCGCGGATCGGGCCGAGTACCGAGATCGTCAGCTCCGCCAGCGCCGGCTTGAACGCGCCGAAGCCCTGGCCGGCATATTCCTCGACCACCGATTGCGGATCGCGATCCGCCAGTGCCGCGAAGATCGTCACCAGGTTGCGCGCTTCCGGCCGCTCGGCGAGCGCGTCGAACGAATCCGGCAGCGGCTCGGGATCGGTCTTGGCCTTGCGGCACTTGGCGGCGATCGTGTCGTTGTCGTCGATCAGGTTGATGCGGCTCAGGTCGGAAGGATCGGACTTGGACATCTTCGCATTGCCGTCGCGCAGGGACATGATCCGCGGCGCGGCCTTGCTGATCAGCGGCTCGGGCAGCGGGAACAGCTCTACCCCGAAGTCCTGGTTGAACTTGGTGGCGATGTCGCGGGTGAGTTCCAGATGCTGCTTCTGGTCCTCGCCCACGGGGACGTGCGTCGCCTGGTAGACCAGGATGTCGGCGGCCTGGAGCACCGGATAGGTGAACAGCCCGACGCTGGCGCCGTCGCGGTTCTTGCCGGCCTTGTCCTTCCACTGGGTCATCCGGTTCAGCCAGCCCATCCGCGCGGTGCCCTGGAGGATCCAGCAGAGCTCGGCATGGGCGGGGACGCGCGCCTGGTTGAACAGGATCGAGCGATCGTCGATGCCCGCGGCGAACAGCGTGGCGGCCATTTCGATCGTCGAGTTGGCGAGCTCCTGTGGGGTCACCGTGCCGGTGAGGGCGTGGAGATCGGCGAGGAAGAACAGGCACTCCCCCTGATCCTGCATCGCGACCCACTGCTTGATGGCGCCCAGATAATTGCCGAGGTGAAGGTTGCCGGTGGTCTGGATGCCCGAGACGACGCGCATGGGTATTCACTCCGCACCCGGTTGACCGTTCGGCCGTTGGACCGGCCGCGGGTCCATGGCGGCGGGGGTGCTTGCGGCCGCGCGAATTGCCAGGACGCGGGCGCTCTACCGCGCGGCGCGGCGGCGGACCAGCGCCTTGATGTCCGAAAGCAGGAAGGCACGGGTGGCGAAGCAGGCGGCGACATAGATCGCGCAGCCGGCGCCGACGAGGAGCACCAGCCCGGTATAGCGCTCCCAGATCCGGCCGTTGAGCCACGGGTCGAGCAGCCCGGCCCCCGCCCAGAGCGCCACGCCCATCAGGATCGCGGCGAGCGCCAGCCGCGGCACCCGGCGGGCAAGCTGCGCGTCCACCGTGAAATGCCCGCGCTTGCGCAGCGTGAGGTAGAGCATCGTCACATTGACCGTGGAGGACAGGGCGGTGGCGAGCGGCGGGCCGAGATGCGCGATCAGCGGGATCAGCGCGAGATTGGCGGCGATGTTCACGCCCACCGAGATCATCGCCAGCCGCACCGGCGTCTTGGTGTCCTGCCGGGCGTAGAAGCCGGGGGTCAGCACCTTCACGAGGATGTAGGAGGGCAGGCCGATCGAGAAGCCGGCCAGCGCCCAGGCGCACTTCACCGTGTCCTCCGGCGTGAAGTGGCCGTACTGGAACAGCCCGCGCACGATCGGCTCGGCCGAGACGATCAGCGCGACCATCGCCGGCAGGGTGAGGAACAGCGCCAGCTCCATGCCGCGGTTCTGCGTCTCCATCGCCTCGGCTTCCTTGCCCGCGCCGAGCAGCCGCGAGATGGTGGGCAGCAGGATCGTGCCGAGGCCGATGCCGATCATCCCCAGCGGCAGCTGGTTCAACCGATCGGCATAATAGATGTACGAGATCGACCCCTCACCGAGCAGCTTGCCCGAGAGTGCGGTGGAGATGACGAGATTGAGCTGCACCGCGCCGGCGCCCACCGCCGCGGGCAGGATCAGCTTCATCAGCCGGCGCACATCGTTGTCGATCCGGGGCAGGCGGGGGCGCAGCGACACGCCCGACGCGCGGCAGGCAAGCGCAAGCCAGCCGAGCTGGAGCAGCCCGCCCATCGGCACCGCGATCGCCTGCACCCGCGCAGTCTCCTCCGGCGTGCCGTGGAAGAAGAACAGCCCGGTGACCATCGCGATGTTGAGCAGGATGGGGGCTGCGGCGTTGACCCAGAACTTGTCGAGCGAATTGAGGATGCCGCCGAGCAGCGAGGCGAGGCAGATCAGCATCAGATAGGGGATGGTGATCCGCGACAGCTGCACCGCAAAGGCGAACTGGTCCGCCGTGGGGTGCTGCTTCTCGAAGCCGCCGGAGAGAATGGCGGTGAGCGGCCAGGCGGCAGCGAGTGCCACCAGCGTCAGCACGAACAGGATCAGGAACAGGACCGAGAGGGTGCGCTCGGCGAAATCATAGGCCGCGCCGCGCTCGCCGTTCACGCCCAGCTTCTGGTTGAACATCGGGATGAAGGCCGATGCGAAGGCGCCCTCGGCGAAGAAGGCGCGGAACATGTTGGGCAGGCGGAAGGCGACGAGAAAGGCGTCCGACGCGAAGTTGGCGCCGACATAGCGGGCCTGGAGCGAATCGCGGACCAGCGCGAGGACACGACTGGCAAGCGTGAGACCGCCCACCGAACCCAGGCTGCGCACAAGCTTCATCGTGAGATCGCCGTTCTTGGAAGAGAGAGGGGCTAGAAAGAAAAGGGGGCGCCACCGACGTGCGGCGCGCCCCCGAATTCAGGCTGCAGCCCGGATCAGGCGTGGCCGGCTTCTTCGAAGCCGATCGCGCCTTCCTGCTGGGCACGCTGCTGCATGTAGATGCCGGCGAAGTCGATCGGCTCCAGCATCAGCGGCGGGAAGCCGCCGTCGCGGACCTGGTCGGCCAGCACGCGGCGGGCGAAGGGGAACAGGATGCGCGGCGCTTCGCCGAGCAGGAACGGATCGAGCGCTTCCTGCGGGATGTTGCGGAGCGCGAACAGGCCCGCATAGGTGAGGTCGACGATGAACGCGACCTGCTCGCCGGCCTGGGCGCGGACTTCGATCTTCAGCGCGACTTCGTACACATCGTCGCCGACCTTGTTCGAGCCGATGTTGAACTGCACGTCGATCGCCGGCGGGGTCTGCTGCTGGTAGATCGCCGGTGCGTTCGGATTCTCGAACGAGAGATCCTTCACATATTGCGACAGCACGCCCGCCTGGGGCGCATCGTCCGCGCCGCCTTCAACGCCCATGCCGGCGTAGGTGTCGTTCTCGGCCATCCAACTTTCCTCTTTATGCAGGAGAATTTCGCGCCCTCGGCGCGTTACGGGGCAAGCGACTAGCAGGCGTGTGCCGGTGGTGCAATCGCACGGCCCATCGTACGGTTTGAATCCCGGGGCACGAAGGCCTATGTACTAGAGACGGAGGCTTTGGAGGGCCAGTGTTCTACGTCATTCTGTTCGCGATGGTAGCCGGTTTCCTGGCGCTTCGGCTGTATGCCGTACTCGGCAAGCGTACCGGGCATGAGCAGCCTTTGCCCAAGCCTGCCGAGGAGCGCATCGCCGCGCCGCCCGTGACGCGGACGATCGAGGCGTTGCCCGAGGTCCGCGACTCGGCGAATCGCGCGATCGACTCGGGGGCCGAGACCGGCCTGCGCGCCGTCGTTGCGGCGGATTCGAGCTTCGACGTCGCCAAGTTCCTCGAAGGCGCCAAGTCCGCCTATCGCATGGTGCTCGAGGCCTTCTGGAAGGGCGACGAGGAAACCCTGCGGTTCCTGGTCGACGATGAGGTGCGTGCCGCGTTCGAGCAGGCGATCGCCGCTCGCAAGCTAACGGGCGAAGTGCTCGACAACCGCCTGGTCTCGATCGAGCGCGCGACCATTTCCGAGGCCGGCGTGGAGAACAAGGTGGCCCGCGTCACCGTGCGCTTCGATGCCGATATCGTCGCGCTGACCCGCGATGCCGAGGGCAATGTGATCGCCGGCTCGCTGAGCGATGCGGTGACCACGCACGACGTCTGGACCTTCGCCCGCAAGCTGCGCAGCGACGATCCGAACTGGAAGCTGGTCGAGACCGACGAAGCCTGAGGGGCGGTATGCGAATACTCGGGGGATTGGCGCTCGCGGGGCTGCTCGGCGCATGTTCGAGCGGCATCGTTCCCCCGGAAGCGGGCACGCGGCCTGCGCCGACGCGCCCGGCGCCGGTTCGGCCGGAGCCTGCGCCCGAGCGCCCGCGCCCGGGTGCGGCGCTTCCTGAGACGCCTGCAAATCTTCCCGCCCGCCAACCGACCGCCGCGACCCCGCTGCCCGCGATGCCGGCCTCGCCCGTCGCCACGGGCGCGACCAGGGCCGCCATGGCGGGGCTGGTCGCCGGTCCGGCGATCGAAACCCTGCCGGTCACGTCCGAAAATGCGAAGCGTGCGCTCGCCGCGTTCAAGCTCAGCTGCCCGGGGCTGCTGCGCCGGACCGACGCCTCCGGGCTCACCACCGGCACCGACTGGACCAATGCCTGCGCCGCCGCAGCAACCTGGTCGGGCGACGCCGCGCCTTTCTTCGCCCAGTGGTTCGAGACGGTGCAGGTCGGCAACGGCGCCGCCTTCGCCACCGGCTATTATGAGCCCGAGATCGCCGGCGTGCGCGCGCGGCGCTCGGGCTATGACGTGCCGGT
>Ga0105237_10002970_pt1 | contig 20510 bp, 19 predicted proteins | sample KBSC24metaG_FD_81520 | JGI IMG/M metagenome (GOLD analysis project Ga0105237, IMG submission 81520) | Corn rhizosphere microbial communities from Kellogg Biological Station, Michigan, USA - KBS C2-4 metaG | ecosystem: Host-associated > Plants > Roots > Rhizosphere > Soil | place: Michigan, USA... | reverse complement strand
TCCTCGACGACCTGGTCGAGGGTGACGCGTTCCCGCCCGAACGCGAGCTCGCGCTGCGCTTCGGCGTCGCCCGCGAGACCGTGCGGCAGGCGTTGCTGGAGCTGTTGGTCGAGGGCCGCATCGAGCGCAGGGGCCGAGGCACGGCGGTGGCGAAACCGAAACTGGTTCAACCACTTTCGTTGACGTCGTACACCGAGGGGGCGCTGCGGATGGGCCGCAAGCCCGGCCGCACCCTGGTCACGTGGGAGGACGTCGAGGCCGCTGCCGACCTGACGGAGGCACTTGACGTCCCGGCAGGCGACGCCGTCATGCACCTGGAGCGCTTGCTCCTTGCCGACGGTCAGATCATCGGGTTGGAGAGCACGTTCCTGCCCAAGCACCGCTTCGGGCACTTCACCGAGACCTTCGACCCGACGACGTCGCTGTACGCCGCGATCCTTGCCACGGGCGTCGTGTTCGGCTCCGCGGTCGAACGCATCGAGACCGCGCTCGCGAGTCCGCGGGATGCGGCGCTGATCGAATCCACCACGGCAATGCCGATGCTGCGCCTGCACCGGCGCTCACTCGACACCGAGGGCAGGCCCATCGAAGTGGTGCGCTCGCTGTATCGCGGTGACCGCGTGGCGTTCGAGGCCATTCTCAACGACCGCGGCTGACGGAGACGGACCAACGAACGTAAGGTCGTTAGCGTGGCTCACTTTCACCCCGACCTGGCGCGCGCAGCCCGGTTCATTCCCCGCACCCTGATCACGCCGTACACGCTGCCCCTGCTTCGCGGTGCCGACCGGTTGATTACCGGCAGCGCGGCGCGGCGCGCCGACGACGTCGAAGTACTGACCCTCACCTCGGGCGTCGGCATCCGCCTGCACCGGCCGCCGGGCACGGCGGGATCCGCGCCAGGCATGCTGTGGATTCACGGCGGCGGATACCTGATCGGCACCCCGGCGCAGGACGACGCGATCTGCCGCCGGTTCGCGCGCGAGCTCGGCATCACCGTCGCCGCGGTCGACTACCGGCTGGCACCTGAGCATCCGTACCCGATTCCGCTCGAGGACTGCTACGCGGCGCTGACCTGGCTGGTCGGACTGCCCGCGGTCGACCCGAGATCGGTCGTGATCGCGGGCGCCAGCGCGGGCGGAGGCCTGACGGCGGCGCTGGCACTGCTGGCCAGGGACCGCGGTGAGATCGACCTCGCCGCACAGGTATTGGTCTACCCCATGCTCGACGACCGGTCGTCGACCGCAGAGGGCATCGACGGGAGCGGTCACCGGCTGTGGACGCAGACGTCGAACGGGTACGGCTGGTCCAGCTACCTCGGCGACGCCGACCCGAACGTCGCGGTGCCGTCCCGGCGCGAGGACCTCTCCGGGCTACCGCCCGCGTGGCTCGGCGTCGGCACCCTCGATCTGTTCCACGACGAGGACGTCGTCTACGCCGAACGTCTGCGGACGGCGGGCGTGCCGTGCCAGCTCGAGATCGTCGACGGCGCATTCCACGGCTTCGACGGCATCGCGCCGAAGGCGCCGGTGTCGCGGGCCTTCACCAAGAGTCAGATCGACTTCCTGCGCCAGACGCTCAAGCAGACGGAACCGGTGGACGCCTGAACCCCTCGCCGCCCACCACGACGGCGGCCCGTTCGGCGTTCTGCTCGTGCGGTTGCCCGAGCGCGAATGGAGCGGTCCGGTCCGCCAAGGTACTTCCGCCCCCAGCCGCTCTGGGGAACGGCACCACCGTCACACATCAGTGGCAGATCATGCGTCCGATTGCGATGACCGCACCGGCTCTTGTGCCGATTCTGATTGCGGGGGGGCGCCTGTCAGCGCTGCGGCCATCGCGACGCCGTCTGGCCCAGCGAGGTCCACGGTTTGCGTAGCGCCATCCGGCCCGAAGACCATCAGCGAGTGCGCACCAACGCGGGATGGAAATATTTCCAAGGTGACGCACCCGTTCGCACCCGCATGGTGCGGTCCGTAAGGCGTCGAGTCGTCGGATGCCAGGACGGTTCCGGGACCATAGACGCGGTCTCCAACTTGTAGCGTGCCCTCGATGACCACTTCGAGACGTTGGCATGGGTGCCCGTGCCGTGGCCGTCGCTGGACTTCGTCGATACTCCCGTTGTCGGTCGACGTTGCAGGGTGAAAGACCGTGGTGCAAGCAACAATCCGTGGGAAGCGCGGTGACCGCTGCCTTTCGCCGAGGGGAGACGTCGCGAGTGCTCCAGTGTTCCGGGATCGCCTTAGGCCGGACGCGAGATCGTCTGCAGCTCGACGTAATTCATGAGGCCCTCGGGCCCTGACTCGCGGCCGATGCCACTTTTCTTGAAGCCACCGAAGGGCGCGACCAGCGCAGGTTCGGCACCGTTGATGGTCATCTGCCCTGTGCGAATAAGGCGAGCGAGGTTGACTCCGCGGTCCACGTCGGCCGTCCAGATACCCCCACCGAGCCCGTAACTCGAATCGTTCGCCAGCTCAACTGCGTGGTCCTCGTCCTCGTAGGAGATCAACGCCACTACCGGACCGAAGATCTCTTCCTGAGCGATCGTCATGCTGTTGTCGACGTCGCTGAAGACGGTGGGCTCAACGAACCAACCCACAGGCTGCGAGGCTGGCCGGCCGCCTCCGCAGGCAATCGTGGCTCCCTCGTCGCGCCCAATGCTGATATAGCGCTCGACCCGTTCGCGTTGCCGTTGCGATACGAGCGGGCCGACCTCGGTAGTGGGATCTCTCGGGTCGCCCACCTGCATTGTCGAAACCATTTCGCACAACGCGTCCACAACCGCGCGGTAGCTCGACTTCGGCGCCAGGATTCGGGTTTGGTTCGTGCACACCTGGCCGCTGTTGAGAAACGATGCAATACGCAGACCCTGAACCACTGACGGAATGTCCGCGTCATCGAGGATGATGGCCGCCGACTTGCCGCCCAGTTCCAAGGAGCACCGGCGGATTGCCCCACCGCAGATGGCGGCGATCCGCTTTCCTGCCGCGGTCGAGCCGGTGAACGTCACCTTGTCGACTCCTGGATGGCTCACGAGGTGCTCCCCCGATTCCCGGCCCGCGGGAACCACGTTGACCACCCCCTCGGGGAAGTCCGCCTCCGCGAAGATCTCCGCAAGAACAAGACCGTCGAGCGCAGTCTCGGGCGACGGCTTGGCCACCACCGTGCATCCACTCAGGAGAGCCGGCGCGAGCTTCACCATGAAGGCACTGTGGGGCGTGTTCCAGGGAACGATGGCGGCAACGACGCCCACCGGCGCGTGGCGGACGATTGTGGACCCTCGTAGTTGCTCGAACTCCCAACTGCGGGCCAAGTCGAGGTAGTAATCGAGGATGTATTGCGGATAGCCGACCTGCAGCAGGTCGGCAATCGAAGAGGGACAACCCATTTCGGCCGTGATGAGCTGCGCGATGTCCTTTGATCGGGCGGCGTAAATCTCTTTGACCCGCCCAAGAGTGGCGATGCGCTCCTCGACGGGCATCCTCGGCCAGGGCCCCTCGTCGAAAGCCCTGCGCGCCGCGGCGACCGCGGCATCGATATCGTCGGTTGAGGCTGCCGGCGCTGTGCCCAGCAGACTCTCGCTCATAGGGGAGATATGGTCGATCGAGTCACCCCCTTGGGGCGGTGTCCATCCTCCCCCGATGTACAGCCCGTCGAAGGTGGGGATGACCGATTCGATTGCCGACATTTCTACCTCTTCAAGATTGCCCGAAACTTAGTGAGCGATGTTAGGAATCAGCGCCTGGCCTTCCGGGCACTGCGTGCAGGGTTCAGCCGCTGCCTGCATTCGAGAGCACGCGCGGATTCGACACTGCGGCATGATCATTCGTACCGAAGCACGCCCCGGATGTTGATGCCTGCCCGCATCGCCTCATAGCCATCGTTGACCCCTTCGAGCGGGTAGACGTTGGTGACCAGACTGTCGAGTTCGATCTGCCCTTCGCGGTAGAGACTGATCAACTTCGGGATATCCGCCCGCGGATTGCCGGATCCGAAAACAGCCCCAACAACCTGCTTTTCCATCAGGGTTAGGTCAAGTAAGCTGATCGCCGCCGAGTATTCGGTCGCGGGATGGATGTTGGTCACCACGACTCGTCCGCGCTTCGACGCGAGCGCCAGTGCGGTGCCGAGAAATTCGCCGGACCCGACACCCATGGTCATGATTACTTTGTTTGCCATCAGACCCCACGTGAGTTCTTGCACGGCGGGTACCGCCTCTTCCAGCGAGCTGAAGACGTGGGCCGCTCCGTACTTCAAGGCCATGTCCCTTTTGAATTCCACCGGGTCGATAGCGACGATGTTCTTGGCGCCGGCCAGCCTGGCTCCTTGGATGGCATTTGCGCCGATACCACCGACCCCGACCACCACCACAGTGTCGCCAGGAGCGACTTCGGCGGTGTAGACGGCTGAGCCCCACCCGGTGACCACCCCGCAGCCCAAGAGGCATGCAAGCTCAAGCGGAACGTCATCATCGATCTTGACGCAGCTCGCCTCATTGACCACGGTGTAGTGGGCGAAAGTTCCGACCAGACACATGATCTTGAGGTCCTCGCCACGCGCATGGTGGCGACTCGTGCCATCGGCGATCTGCATCCCGTCCCCCAGTCGCGCACCGAGGTCGCACAGATTTTGATGGCCGGTCGAACAGCTCAAGCATCGTCCACATGCCGGAATGAAGCTGAAAACGACATGGTCTCCCGCCTTGATCCAACTCACTCCTTCACCGACCTCTTGGATCACGCCGGCACCCTCGTGGCCACCGACGATCGGAAGTGCAAAGGGAATATCGCCAGTGACGAGGTGCTCGTCACTGTGACACAACCCGCTAGCCGCGAGCTTGACGAGTACCTCCCCGGGTCCCGGGGGATCAAGCTCGATCTCCTCGATGCTCCAGGGTGTGTTGGGCTCCCATAAGACGGCTGCTTTGGTCTTCAAGGCTTCTCTATCCTTTTCCTCGATCAGTGCCTGAATGTTGTCCCGTTCCAGCGGGACGGATCCCCGCCGGAAGCGCGAAATGGTCGCGGAGTTCCGTCGGCACCGTCAATCCGCCTGATAGACGGAGATGGCTTGTTCGGGGCAACCGTCCGCCGCAATTTGCGCCGCGCCGATCATTTCCTCGGGAACTTCATCAACGGTCGGAGACGCGTGGCCGTCAATCTCGCTGAGCGCGAATAAATCTGGCGCCACCAGGTGACACAACGTGTGGCCTTGGCATCGGTTCGAGTCAACCTTGAGTCTCACGGTCGATGTCCCCTTCCTACTTGTGAATTCGTTGGCCGGGGGTAAAGCGCACCGGCACAGAGATCCACCCGTTGATTTCGCCGCAATCGGGATAACGCTGCGCGGCAGCGTGGTCGACGGTGTAGTCGGGAAGGCGCTTGAGCACTTCGCCCACCACGATCTCCCAAACGGTTCGGGCCATGTTTGAGCCCAGGCATCTGTGCGCCCCAAGCCCGAAAGACATGTGCCGGTTCGGGAATCGATCGAGTCGAATTTCGTCCGGATTGTCGAATACACCGGGATCGCGGTTGGCGGAACTCCATGCGACCCACACCCGATCGTCTTGACAGAACTCTTGTTCTCCGAACTCGTGGTCTGTCGTAACAGTGCGAGCCATGCCGGGGACGGGAGGGTAAACGCGCAGGAATTCCTCGCAGTCGAGGCGGACCTTCGTCGGATCGTCCGACCGGAAGACCTCGCGGTCGGCCGGAAATCGGTCCAGGTGCATGAACGTGTGACCCATGAGACTGGTGGTTGTATCAATACCGCCAGCCGCCAGCAACTGCAGGTTTCCTGCAGCCATGTCGATGGGGATCAGTTCGCCGTCAATCTCGAGACTCGCTAGCGCAGAGGCAACGTCGTCTCGCGGGTGGGCACGTCGTTCCTTGACGGCTTCGAGCAATTGCCCGTACATGCCGCCCAACAGGTCGTAGATCTCAGTGAGGTTCTCCGCGTCCGGGGGCAGGTATGCGCCCCTGTGGAACACGTCGGCCAGTGCTGGCCATTCCGACATTGGTAGCCCGAGGAGACGGACAGTCAACATCGCCGGCACCGGGCTCGCCACCTCACCGATCAGATCCGCCTCACCCCGTTCGATGAACTCATCGATGCATCTCGTCGTTAAGTCGAGGATCTCGTCTCGCATCGATTCGACCGCAGCCGGGGAGAAGAATGGAGCCAGCGCTCGCCGGATCGTCCGGAAGTCGGGAGGGTCCATCTCGAGTATTCCCGAAGGATTCGGGATAGGCGGAATCATCACCCCCTGCTTCGGATGATCACTATCGGGGTCGTGGTGCGAGGAGTAGGCGATGTCGTCGCGGGCGATGGTCGCGATGTCATCGTAGTTTGAAACGACCCAATATCCTCCGTGCGCCTCGCTCCAGCCCACCGGGCATCCCTGTCGGAGATTTGCGAGGATCGCGTTGGGATCTTTGGCGAATTCCGCGGAGTGATGGTCGAACGGGATTGTCGGCTTTACTGGCACCTGCGCTCCTCCTGGTTCCGCCCGAACCTCGAATGTGCGCTTGAAGATTGGGTCCTCCAACGACATTGGGTCGTCTGGCATCGAGTCTTGCGGAATTGTGTTGCCACGTTGACGGCACGACGCTACTGAGGTCAGCCGCTGCTGCGCAACGAATTGAAGCCGTTGGGAGTGGTGGCGGTTGCTACCCCTTTCGCTGCTTGCAGCCCGACGAACAACTCACGGTGTTCACGACGCCAAATAGGACTAGCCCGATGCGCCATAAAGTGTGTGCGCAGCGATGACTCGCGGTTGTCTCCGCTTCGACGACTCCGCCCGGACCCCAACGTGGACCACGTGGCTAGCCTGGACGACGGCGTTTGGGGCACGATGATGTGCGGAGTCATCACCCGCGAGATGATCGACCGCCAACTGCGGCAGGCAGGCGAATTCCGTTGATGTTACCCGCTTTTGACGAAGGTGCGACGAATTCGCTCAGCCTGTTGACGGGCTTCTAGCGTCGGGCCCGTGAGCTAGCCGGCGAGGTCGCTCTTCATTCCTGCGACGAACCAACCATCAATCGATGAGGCCGGCCGTCGGCTGGCCCGCACTAGTTTGGCGCAAACGTGCCTCAATAGAGACCGACCTGCGTAGAGCATCGACGGCGGCTACGTACCCGAACGAGTGGAACCGACGACGACTGGATGGACATCACCTGCTGCGCCGGATTCCGTCGCTGCGGCTGCTTGATCGTCGACGAGTTGCTGGAGGAGTCCACGGCTGTGTGCATCCAACGGCTGAAACAGCACGATGGAAATCGGGGCCGCACCTCGGAGCTCCAGCTCCATGACCTTCACGTGGATATCCCCCGCACCGGAGATTCCGATGGTCACCGCCTCGGCGAAGAACGGCCGCACCGTCAGCCCGTCCCACGCCTGGCGAAAATCAGAGTTTGAATCACGCATCTGGTCGATGAGCTGCCGAAGCCGCAGGCTCTCCGGGTGCATCGCAGCGATGACTCGCAGTTCGCCGATCGCGGTCTTCGCAAGGCCCGGCCAGTCGGCAACGCGCTCGTGCAGGGCACAGTTGTTGAACCAGATCTCCACGAGGTTGCGTTGCTCCCTCGGAATCGCAGCGGGATCCCCGATCACCGAGACCAGCGCTAGGTTCCAACTGACCAGGTCGTATGCCTCGGTGACCGCGCACGCTGGGGTCGGCAGGAGATCCGCGAGCAAGGCCTCTACGGTGGGATCCACATCCAGGTGAGGAACGCTCGGTTCCTCCAGTGGCTTGCCTGCCAGATGCCGGACATACCGCACAGCGTGCTCGTCTAGCCGAAGCACCCGGCAGACAGCGTTCAGTACCTCGGGGCTCGCCTGGATGTCGCGTCCTTGCTCGAGCCACGTGTACCAAGTGGCGCTGACAGACGCGAGTTCGGCGACCTCGGTACGCCGGAGTCCCTGCACCCGACGGCCCGAGGTGGGCGCAATGCCAACGTCCTCGGGCCGAATCTGTCCTCGGCGCGCTCGCAAGTACCTGCCCAGCTCTTTGCGGCGAACCGCTACGTCTTCGCGAGGAGGGAGGCTGTCGGTGGCGCCCACTACGCCATCGTATGCGTCGACGAGCGGTGCGTCATCGAAGTCGGCGCACACAGCGTCCGAGCCTGCATCGGGATGATCGCCTCGCTTGCGGTTCTGCGTCTGCCCGGACGCAGGCTCTGGCGTAACCGTATGTCGTCCGGGCGCCGCGCAAACAGGTGCTCTTGAGTACCAGGATGACGTGCTGGCCCGCAGTGCACTGGCTGCGCACGACGCTGCAGTGAAGCATCCTCGTGAAGATTCGGCACGTCGCCAGCAGTCGATGAATGTTGTACCGGCGCTGGTAATCACGCCTACGCGCGCTTCATTGATGTTTCGATGCAGTCCCACGCCGCTAGGTGGCGTGGTGCACCGCACCCTCACGTGGAGTGCCGATCAGTCGCGCAGCGTCGGCATTCGCACCGCGCTTTTGGTTCGCGCCGTCGAATCGTGCAACTACACTCCGAGCACAGCCGTGTACCGTCCCAGACGGTTACACATCGAGCGTAGATGTGTAAGGAATGGTGCGTTATGACCACACTCGAGGGGTGGACTGTCGCAGACAGCTGTGTCGAGGGCGGTATCGGCTGGATCACGCCAAATTGCTCTGAGCGGGCCGAGTTTGACGTCGTGCGCTGCCAACTCCTGGATGCAGTGGCCGATCACGCGCGAAATCCCGACGTGCATGCCATCGTTATTTCGGAGTTGCCGCCCGGGGTGATGAACGGTCCTCCGCAACGCAATCCGAAACTCGACGACGAAGAGCGAGCCGAGCTCTGGCGCCAGATCAACGACGTGGTGTGGAAGGCATCGAAAACCATCGTCTTGCGCCGTTCGTGGGACCGCTCGACGTCGCCTGAGGACTCTGATGTGCCGGTGTATGTCGAGCCGCTCACCGAGAGGGAGCGCCAAGTGCTGTCGATGGCGTGCCAAGGAGCCTCGGCACGGGCCATCGGAGCGCAGCTGTACATCAGCGAACGCACCGTGGAGTCCCACGTGGCGCGGATCTATCGCAAGTTGGGCATTCGATCCCGCTTCGAGCTGATGCGGCGGGCGGCCGAGTTCGGTTTGTGACAAGTGTTGTAGGCCGCCCGACTTACGTATGGCTCCGGTGTGGAAGAGCTGCCAGTCAGGCCCGCTATCAACGGGTGTCTCCTGGTACCAGACAGAAGCGCGGCGCCGCCCTCACGGTGCATTCGCGCTCTCAAAACCGTTGTTGCGGTGCCCATGAGCTAAAGACACTTCAGTTGAAGATCCGTACTGCTACGGATCACACGGCAGACAGCCGTGGGCACTCTAGATTGGCGAGCGGGCGCGTTCAACGCCTCTTCCCAACTCGACCCCATCCCCAATCGACCCCGGTACGAGGTGGCTACGTGACGAGAATGCCGTGACCGTCCGTTGATAGCCCACGTTCAGCAGGCCACTGATCCAGCAGTGCCAGGGCCCATCGATATCACTCCTGCAGTTCAGCTGATGACGGTGAGTCCTCGATGATTGGCGATCACGGTCACCGCGAACATGCGCTGGACGACTGTCGTGTGATACACGAGCACATTCCAACGGGCACCAAATCAGCACGGTGTCTTGGGTGATGGGCAAGTATGCGAGTCATCGTCGGACTCTTGCGCCAACCCGAGATTCTTCGGCGCCTGAGGTGACGACGGGTACGACATGGACGCGCCCCGGCTGGCAGCACGTGTGTAATAGGAGGCGGTGGAGTTGATCACACGCAGTTTGCAACCGGCACTAGCAGCAGTGCTGGCCGCCACGGTGTGCCTGGCCGCCGTGCCGGTGGCGCGGGCCGAACCACTGATTCCCCCGACCTCCGCTGAAATTCAATTCCTCGATCATCTGCGCCGCGTTCTTCCGAGCAGCGGAGACCCTGCAGCGTTCAACAGTGACGGAGAGTTGCTCGATAAAGGCAGGTATGTCTGCTACATGCGCGATGCCAACGGCCTCGTTGGTTACGAGGCGACATTGGTATCTGCCATCGTTTCCCAGTTGGCGTTCATCTACCTATGCCCGACCTGAAATCTCCAGCGCAGGCTGTTGTGCTGACACCAACTTTCGCGTCCAAACTCGCCCGTGATCGCCGGTGCGGCGTGTTGGAAGGCCGCCATCGATCACACGGCTGTCCACTAAGTGAAGCCACTCAACACGGGGAAGCCACAATGCGAAGGTTTGTGAGATGGATCGGCTGCCCCATGATGACGCTTGCGCTGCTGGGAGCGCCTGTGGCGCAGGCAGACAACGCCAGCTTCGTCGCCGAGACTCGTGCCCTCGGGTTCCAGCAGTGGGACGATGTTCTGATCAGGATGGGTCTGTCCGCCTGCCGCTTTCTTCAACCTCACCTTCGCAGGGACCCAGTCGATGTGGAGGAGCACATCATGCGGTACGCCGGCGTCGAGCCCGATCAGGCACACCAGTTCCTCGTGCTGTCCGTGAACGAATACTGCCCGCAGTACGCCGATAGGGTCGGCGCGTGAGTCGAGCTGTGTCAAGGGCTGTGATGACTCGTCAAAACGGGTCCGCATAGTCGCATTCATTGCCTCGAGTACGACGGTCCGGATCGCGTCGGCGTGAGGTGAGCCCGTCGTAGTGAGTTCGACATCGATAGCGACACTTGGTGCGAATGTCGATGTTGGCGGGGGCGTGAAGTCAATTGCGTAAGGTGTTGTCGCCGTTTCTGTTTAGGTGTGGTGGGGTCGCCGCCACGGGACACTCCAGCCCGACGGCCCGGCCCGTAATTGCATGGGTTCGGCGCCAGCCGGGGATACTTTCGACGACACCAGTCACGGCGGGCTCAGCCAAGTCCGAGTCGGCGTGACGAGAAACTTGAAGGGACCGCGCGCGCAGTAGGTGCTGGAATCCGCCATCGTTGCACACCTCGTTCCGTTGTAGGACACGTAGCTGCGCGGCGGCAGGGTCCGCTCCGCCTGCCCGGGGGGAAACTGGATGCGTAGCAGTGGGTCGTATGTGTCGTAACGGGTCACGATGTTGCCGTTGACCCAACCGATATGCGTGGTTCCTGGAGGTGCACCACGGATATCACCTATGCAGCCAAAGCTCCCCCTGTCCCAGATGCCGCAATTGAGTCCGAGCGGCGACAAGAACCACACACCCTCGGAGGAGGCAGTGAAGAACTCGATGGGGTCCCGTTGAACGTAGGACGTCAGGATGAGCGCTTCATCCGGGTACGGACTGGGAGGACCACCCGGTGGGTCTGCGTTGGTCGTCGGCGCCGCACTTGCGGTCAAACCGATCACAAACGCTGTGGCCAACCACCGGTAAACGCTAAGGGACCGAAGCATTTTCGCCGTCCCGTGATCCTCGCTTGCGGGGCGGCGCGCACCGGAACGGATTCCGATCGATGTTGGGGAGTTCACGGCAAGAACCCTCTCTGTTCGGGAAACAGCGGACCCCGGTCGTACGACGAGTCGGTTTCCGCGCTGTGCGGCGCGCTGCCATAGCACGTCGCATTCCCAACATCGAGTCTGGTTTCGCAGATGACGTCGCCGCGAAACGAAATTCGGATAGTCACGAACTGACCTTGCAGCACCCGGCCGACCGTCGCCGCCGTCCTGAAATTGGGACGCCAGTCGGCACGTAGTTCGGCACCGTCATCAGCCGGGCTGAATGCGTCGACCACGGGAACGGTGATTTGCCAGGGCAGCGGCACTGTTTGCAGCAATTTCTTGCCTGAGCGGTCGCGGTACTCGATACCGGCCACCACTGGGACGACATCGGAGAAGACCTCATAGGTCACACTGTCCTCAGCGTGGGCGGCCGGCGCCGATATCACCGCGGCAGCCCCCACCATCGCCGCCACCGCGAAGACGCGGAGTCGATTCGTGAGGTTGCTTCGGGCACCTCTTTCGCACCGAACGTCTCTAGGCACTGGCCAACACCACTACGGCCAAATAATGTCCGGTCGATTGATTCTGCAGCACGCTCACGCCGAAGTCGGTGTATGAGCAATCGGGGACGATGTCATAGCCGACGAGCAGCAGGCCCTCGATAGCCTCGGCGTCGGTGTTGCCTGCACCCTGAACCTGCACGGCCCTGCCGCCGCCATAGCCGAGATCCTTCAGTACTGGTAGCGGGTCGGGCACCGGCACGGCGCGTCCTTTGTGATCGAGCCACATATCGGTCGATCGATTCACGGTGTCGGCCGCCTGCTCGACAACGGGTTCAGATCGCAACGGTTGACAAGTGCCTTGTCGCACCGCCGTTACCGCGGCCCTGAGGCTGTCTGCCGAATCCGCCATTGCCGTCGGCGCCAGCGATACGCTCGCGGCGAGAATTGTCGTCACTATCGCCGTCGATGCACTGGCGCGCACACGGCACTGCGATACGGAGCGACTGATCATCCCGCGGTGGCGCCACGGAGCGTCGACATGCATCGTCGTATTCCCCCTACCCGCACACATGTGAGCGGTGGATGTCGCTGCCCCAGCGTTTGGCTTTTTGGACTGAGGGCCCGGTGAACCAGTCGGGTCGATGAGCCTTAATCCCGTTATTCACGTTGGATAGCTGCTCCCAGAGTTTGAAAAACGTCTCTCCCTCATAGATGGGGAAGTAGATGTCGCCAAAAGTGTTTCGGGCTCGAGTCAGCGCCTGAACGCGAGGCCCTAGAAAAGCCAACGAATTGTCGAGATTGCTGGTGACGATATCGACCTGCTGCTGAATGCCATCTCTACTGTAATCGAAATCCTTACCATCGGGGCCAATCCGGTTAAATTGAATCCTGTCGATCTGGTCTCTCAGGGTGGCATATTGAGCGTTATACCACTGGCACATTTCCCCCATCGCGGTGATGTCTGCATCAGTCACGCGATTCCTCGTTTGATCATAAGGAAAGGGAAATTTCGGCGTCCAATTCGACGGTGTCGGCGTCACCACCGGTAAGAGCCTGATGAGATCACTATCGGAGGGCGGGGAGGGCGGGGAGGGCGGGTCTGGCGGGTAAGCATTAACCATCGGGCCAAGCAATACAGCCAACGTTGACAAAGCGATCACTATGCCGGCGGTAACGGTGATCTGCATACCAAATATCCGTGCCCGTTTTCCAACCACCAAGGGAGTCACAATTGCTCCTTTTCTCCGAAAATCGGCCAGGTCTACCTGGGCCCTACCACGGCGCCAACACCTCCGACATCGGTAATTTGCCAATCGTGATTGCTGTCGATTGTGACGCTGTAGGTCGCCGTCGATTGAAGCGCCTCAGGCCCTTGCACCGTCTTGGTTTGAACGCTGACGAAGCTATCGACGATATAAGTCCCCGCAGCATTAGATCGAACCTTGGCCACAAGCGGTTCGGCAGTGGAAGTCCATTGCAGAGGGACGACGATTTGTTCCATCGACTTCGCCGCTTCGGTCAATTTCTGGTTGAGTTCCGGACTGGTTCCCGCCACCAGTTTCACCTTCCATGCCTGCAGGTCGTCGTAATTCATCGCCGCGGCGTTTACCGCATAGTCAAGAGCGATCTTCTCTGCCCGCGCATCATTGGCCGACTGGCTGGCCTGCGCGTCGAGCTGGCGCTTCACGTCGATGTACAGCCAGCCCAAGGTGGCGATAGCCGCGGCCATTACCGCGATCACCGCCCCAATCACCAAGCTGCGAACGCCCACGGAGATGGATCGATGGCGGCGTTGCGACTTCCCGTCGCTGGAGGCCTCATCATTCACGTGGGAAGGGGTCTCCCCTGGCGCCTCATCTTGAACCCGTACGTCGGCGAGATCCTCAGTCTCCAAAGAGGCCTGATCCGTTGCGGGACCCGTCGATTCTGCAATGTCGGTTGTTCCGTTAGCCATGGCTGTTCCTTTCGCGATCGCATCTTCTTGGGCTCATGTTGTGCAGCTACCTTTACGGAACGACCCTCAGAGTGATGGTTCCGTCGGGCGGGACCGCTGCCAACATGTTGTCCAAGATTTGACCGGTGTCGAAGTTCATCAGCGTGGCAGCGATGACATTCAGTTTCGGCTGCAGCGCCTCACCCAGCACTTTGAGGTCACCACCCGTGGTGTCCAGGAAGCTCTGTAGTCGCGCTAACAATTTGTTGAGGTTAAAGATGTTTTCCGGCTCACCGCGGTGCAGAAAGACCGGAATGCCCTTGAAGAGATCTTGAGACCACATGAAGGTCTCCACCATTGAAGGTGTAAGACCATTGAGCACCGGGCCGACCCACTCGGCGTTTTGCAGCACGGCTTGGAAATTGTCAAGGAGCATGCGCCCGCGGCCCTGCATGTCGGCCGCGGTATTTCTCAGCAGCGTGCTGGTCCGCGACAGGTTGGGCAGGACTGCGGCTGGGTCTGGCAGCGCGGTGTCCAGCTCGTCGATGATGCGGTGCAGCGCTCCGCTGTCAAGCTGGTGGAGAACCCGCACGACGCTGTTTGCAAGCTCCGAGATCGACGGGGGTTGTGTGATTGCGTCCGTGGCGAGGCGCTGTCCGTCCTGCAACATCGGCCCGTCCTCAGTGCGAGGTAACAGGCCGATATGGGACTCACCGAGCGCGGATAAGTTGTCGATTCGCACCTCGCTGTCGAGCGGAATGCGGTAGTGACCATCGATCCAGAAATCGACGGTTGCTGCCCCGACAGTTGTGCTTGTATTGCTGACTTTGCCGACCGGCACTCCTCGCAGTAGCACATTCGACCCGGTAACGAGGCCATTGATATCGGGCACTTCCATCGACAGATTGGTGCGTTCCGAAGGCGGATTGACTCGGAGTCCCAGGGTTTGAAAGTAGCCAAGGACGAAAACGGCGATAGCGGCGAACGCGAGAAACGACACGACGTCACGCACTCTCATGGCATCGCCCCCAGGATACGTAGCACATCCTCCACATTTCCCGACAATTCCCGCCCGTCAGGCCCCACTATCGACGTGATGTTGATCGCCGGGAATTTGTCTTCTGGAAGGAAGAAGTCGGTGAATAGCCGCCGGTATTTCGGTATCTCTGCTTCGACATTGATCTTCGAATCCCGAACCGCGCCGACGGTATCGGCCAGCGAATTCAGGAACGGCACGAGCCAGAATCCACCGAGGGCGACGCTGCCTACTCCGGGGAGCAGTGTTGTGACGCTGTTCACGGGGATGATGATTCGCTCCAGGCTCAGCTGGCCTCTCGACGAGAGCAGGAGCTGCAGTTGCGGAATCCGGCTGTGGAAGACCTCACCCGTTTGGGACACGCCGCCGAGCAACTGGTCGACCTGATCGATGTTCTGCGACAGATCCGAGAGGTTGTCGGTAACGCGGGACATCAGCCTGTGCACCTCATCACTTGGCGGTGTCAGTCGATTCAGGCGGATCACGGTGGTCTGAGCGCGCTGGATGGACCCGCTCGCGACAAAGTTCGCGAGACTAGCGAGGGTGTCTTCCAGCTGCGGTGGAGACGCCGTTTGGGCTAACGGTATTCTCCCGTCCGGTTTCAATGGAGGTGCCGGTGGGCCGCCGGCTTGGGGGCGGTCAAGGGCGACGTAGATATCGCCAAGCACAGTGGCCTGCTGCAGTGCCGCTTGCGCGTTCGACGGCACCGCGACGTCGGCGCCGATACGCGCGGTGACATCGACGTGACGACTCGTCATCGCGACCCCGGTGACGACTCCCACAGTCACGCCGTCTAATTCCACTTTTGCGCGGTCTGGGAGGTTGAGCACATTGTCGAATTCGAGGACGATGTCGTATCCGTCGCGGTAGGACTTGCCCGGCTGGGGTAGCGAGTTGACGTCAAGCCACGCACACGATGACACCGCGAGAACAGTGGCCACCACCACGACGAACAGACCAATCCGGCGCGTCATCGGCTCGCCGCCTGAGTCAGGACGTACTGCAGGAGAGCAACGTCGACCGCGTATGGCATTCCGGCCACGTTGGCACAACTGCCGGGCATCGCCGCGTTCATGATTCCGCATTGCCACCATCCATCGGGCGTACGGATGCGATACAGCGGTGGACGGTAGCGGAGGGTGAACGCCGCGGCGCCGGAATTCCCGCGGCTTTGGGCAAAGTTGGCCAGCCCGTTGATCAAGCGAGGTGCCACGTTTAGGAGGCTCGCGTAGAAAGGCGCGCGCGGAGTCAGTTTCCTCACGACAACGGACACCGTGTCGAGCGTCTGCTGGGTTTCTTCGCCGACTTCCCGTTCCAGATCCGCGACCATGGAGATCAGCGGTATGAGTCCGTGGAACATTTTGTCCGCACCCAGCGTGGTCGCCGTAATGTCCGGCCCGATCTGCTCCAACTCTTCCAGCGTCTTCTTCAGAGTCGGATCGATCGCTCTGATCGTCGAGGTCAACTGAGCAAGGTTCTTGATGATGGAACCGATGTCGCCGATCGCTTGGTCGGGAGAATCGAGCAGCATCGACGCAGTGGTCAGCGCCGCGTTGACGTCGAGCCCCTGGTTTCGGAGCGCCTGATCGATCCCGCTGACGACATCACCGGTGTTGGTCGACCCTTGGGGATTGATCGCGTTGATGAAATCGGTCGATGCCCCGATGACCTGAGACAAGCTCTTCGGGGTGAACGACCGGCCGAGAGGAATGCACCCCGTGGCCCGCAGCTGGGGACCCGCGTCGTAGTTCCCAACGAGTTCCAGCGAGCGGTCGGCGAGAATCGATGTCGACCTGATGACGGCCTTGACGTCTTCCGGGAGCAGCCGAGTCTTATCGACGGTGAAATTCACCCGGACGTTCAGTCGCTCGGGAGTGATGGCGGTGATCTTGCCGATCCGGACTCCCATCTGGGTGACCGGGTTGTCGACATACAAACCCACGGTGTCGGGCATGACGGCGCAGTACTCGGCGTGCTGCCCCTGGGTGCGCGGCGCACAAGACATGCACAGGCCAATCATGACCGCAGCAACTAGTGAAACCGTGGCGGCCCGAAAGACATGGTGCGAACGTGACGCCCCCATCAGCATGGGCTCCCCGGCACCGGAATACACAGGTCGGTGGCCAACAATGCTGGTCGCGCGTTTTGTGCGTCGAGGATTCGGTCGAACACGTTCTGCACCCGCTGTAGGAGCCTCACAGTTAAACCATTGCGTTCCACGAACATCCGAAATCTGTGCTGATACTGCCGGACCTTTTCGACGAACTGGACTCGGTGAGTCTCGTAAGAGTCAGCAACCGGTTTGAGCGCCAGCACGACCTCCCCCAAGCCGTCGATTTGCGCCACAAGTCCCTTGCCGTAAAGGACAAGTGTCTGCGACACGATCGATATCTTGCGGACCAGCTCAGCAATTTCCTCGCGATGATCGGTGAGAGCCCGGATATATTCATTGGACAGATCTAAGATCGCGGTCACCTGTCCGCGTTGTTTCTCTATTGACGCCATGATCGAATTCCCGGCGTCAATCATCGCCGAAAGTGCCTCGACATTTGTGCCCGTAAGACCCTGTTGTATCTCGTTGAGAGACTCATTGATGGGCTTCGGATTGACGTTTTCGGTGATCTTCGTCGTATCAGTTAGGGCGTCCACCAAGTTGTACGGCATAGTGACGCGCTCCATTGGGATAGGTTCCGCGCCCAGCGGGATGTCACCAATGGAAGCGAGGTTTACGTAGTAGCCGCCGACGACTGTCAGCATGCGGACATCCACTTGCGACTGGTCGCCGACAAATGCGTCGTTATCGACGCGTATCCGTACCCGCACCCGATTCGGCTCCAATGAAAGTTCTTCCACCGCCCCCACCCTGATGCCGGCCATCCGCACTTCGTCTCCTGGACGCATCGAGGCCGCGTCAGCCGTGTAAAAAGTGACTGACTTGCTCTGCGTCGGAGGATTGAAATAAATGTAGGAAAGAACGAGCGCCGCCACGGTCGTTAAGACGATGCCACCAGCACCCAATAAAATCGGGTTACGAAGCACTTTCAGCGATTGCATAGGATCACCCGTCTACCATTCAGGAGGACATCCATTGTCTCCGGCAGCTGCGCGGGACCCCGAGTGCACGGCTCAGGCGCCCCCTCTTGAGTCGGTGGCGGAATGTTTTCGTACATAACCGGCAGCAGTTCGAATGCTTCGAAGAAGTTATCTAGGTTGCTTGACGCGCGGTCCAAGGCCTCATCGACGTTAATTCCGTCCCTCAATCCGGCATTGTGGAGCAGCTGGACCGCCGGTTCGAAGAATCCTTCACCGTAAAGCCAGGCTTTGCGAAACTCGTCTTCGACCGAGAGAGCCGCGTCGACGGGCCCTTTCAGCAAATCTATGAGATGAATTAGTTGTTGCGATTTTCCGTCGATGGCGTCGGCGACTCCTCCGAGATTGCGCATCAAGGTCGCCACGACTTCCTGGCGATTCGACACGAACTCGGTCAGCCTATGGAGGCTGTCCAACAGCGCCGCCAACCCGCCGCCATCGCCTGATAAGAAGGCCGCCGCATTCGCGGCGAAGGTATTTAGCTCTTCGGGGCTCAACGTCGCCAGCACAGGTTGCAGACCATTGAAGAGTGCTGTGATGTCAAACGACGGCTGCGTCATCCTCGTAGGCACGTCTGTCACCAGAGCGGCCGGCGAATAGCCCTCGGCCGGGTTCAACACGTCTACATAACGCACGCCCGTGAGAGCCTGAAACTTAATGGCAAGCCTGCTGATTGCGACGACACCGTATCGCTTATCAATTGTCAATTTGACCGCGGCGACGTTCTGCCCGTCGCGCCGGGTCAGGTCGACAGACTCAACCTTGCCGACCCGAACTCCGCGGACACGCACATCACCGTCGACGTGAAGTCCAGATGCATCAGTAAACTCTGCGGTGTATGTGCGCGTATCCGTCACCACGGGATGGATGACGATATTAGCGAGCGCGATAAGCAACGCGACAGCGACACCAGCGCTGAGCGCCAGGCGCCACAATGCCGATACAGGCTTCATCATCGCGGCCTACCAACTTCGGCTGGCAGCGACTGCATTCCGTGCAGGCTCCCCTCGGGCCCTGGCGGCGCCGGAATGGGCGCGTTCTGCATGGCTTCAGGCGCGGCAGGGGGCGGCAGAACTCCAAGCGGCGCCGCCACACCGGGAAGGCTGTCCAAGAGGATCCGCACCTGAAGAGCACGCTGCTCGCCGTTGCCGGCGTACAGCCGTTCGAATCGGGAGCGCAGTTCCCCCAGTGTCTGGGCGAGGTCGTCCGGCCTCAGCAAGGGGGGCACGGTGTCCGTCAGTGCCTTGATTCCGTCGATCTGGGGCAGCAGATCATCAACGTGGCTTGATTCCAGCTTGCCGACTGCGGCGAAGAGTCCGCCAGAAACGATCTCCAGGTATTTTCTCAATACGTTGTCGATGTAGTCCTGAGATTCGTCGGCGTAATCCTTCACCGACACCTGATCCACGTAGGGCGGCGCGATTTTCGGCCCTGTGGTCTCCGGTGGTGGGGGCGCCGAAACCCGCTCCGGGTAGTAGTCGAGGTCGGCATGGCGCGCGCCGCCATCAATCAGTGCTTGGGCAAATGCCGGGAATGCTGCGATGGACGATGTCGTATTGGTTAGAAGGTGGGCTGTCGACACCGTTTGCACATCGGCGACCGCCGTCATTGCGGTCAGCAGCGTCTCGAACAGCGGGTTCAAGCCGTCTGTATATCGCGTCACGCGATCGACGACATTGATCAGCTGAGGAGTCAGTGCGGCATCAGACACCGCCCCGAGTTGGTACAGAAGCTCCGGGAGGGTGAAGTTTCCCTTAGGCACCACAGTGATCTGGCTCCCGTCGCGGAGTGGTTTGCCGTCCGGACTCGGGAGGATGTTCACACCCGGGACACCGAAATAATTGATCGGCCGGAAGTCGATGCTCATCGCGTCAGTCAGGCCGGCCACCGGACGTTTCTGCAAGTTGGTTACGAGCCGAACACCTCCGCCAGGCGTCGGAGCGACGTCGGTGATTTGTCCAACTTCGACGCCATGCATGACCACGGCGGTTCCTGGTTGGACGCCTTGGCCGATGTAGGGAGTTTCGATCGCTACCGACATGCGGTCAGCCGATCGGCCACGGAATGGATTCAGCACGGCAACGAGCACAGCGAGCACGACACAGAGCAGCACAGCGGCGCCGATGAGCGTCAAGGCCCGGTCCTGCGATTCCTCTGATCCTCTTAACATTCTGGCTCGACTACCCCTTGAACACGTACTCGGGTTGAAGTCCCCACAGCGTCACGGTCGTGCTGAGGTCCAAGATCATGATCGAGACAAGACTTGCGCGCACCGCGCGCCCCGAGGCTTGCCCAACACCGACGGGTCCACCCGAGGCGAAGTAGCCGTAATAACAGTGAATTAACGTGGCCGCGATGCAGTATGTGACCGCCTTGATCAAGGAGTAGGTGAGATCCGTCGGTGTCAGGAATTGAACGAAGTAGTGGTTATACGTACCGCTTGGTTCGTTGTGGAACACCGTGACCACGGTGTCCAATACGAAGAAAGTGGTGACCAGCGTCAGCAGGTATCCGGGTATCACACAGACCATCCCACCGATCAGGCGAGTACCGACGAC